>Ga0070741_10001808_pt1 | contig 61579 bp, 52 predicted proteins | sample Coa_R1_4_FD_66440 | JGI IMG/M metagenome (GOLD analysis project Ga0070741, IMG submission 66440) | Surface soil microbial communities from Centralia Pennsylvania, which are recovering from an underground coalmine fire - Coalmine... | ecosystem: Environmental > Terrestrial > Soil > Unclassified ...
GGGTCTCGCTCGCGGGTCGCCGAGCGCGCCGAATTGTCTCATGAATCAATGTGGGCGCGATTGATTGTCCCGCTCGTTCGACAGTCGCTCGCTTGCCCGCAAACACGGCTCCGGCTGCGTTCGGCGATCGCGTCCGCTCCGTATCGCGGGCGGCGCTTCACTCGGTGGGCTGGACTGCTCGCGCGCGTCGGGTGGGGGTGCGTACCGTGGCTGCGGTTCGTGTCGGAGCGCGGCCTCGTCACCATGCACCGACGTCAGACGCTCGGGGCGGAGCGGTTGTCCACAGGTACTCCGCTCGGCATGGCGTCGAGGCGCCGTCGCGCGCTGCCGAAACGTCCGGCGGCGGGGCTTGCGCTCACGCGGGAGGGCGGGGAATCGTCTCGGAGCCGCGACGACGCGCGTCGCGGCTCCGAGGGGCCCTCGGGTGATGTTTCCGTAAGCGCGTTCGGTGGGGGTGTTACGGTGATGCCCGGTCGGGGGGCACTGTGCAGGCTTCGAACAGCAAACCGGGTGCCTGGAATTCGACCTCTGCACAGGGTCGGTGCAGGCTCGAATCTCCCGTGAATCCGGTCGCTAACGCGCAACGGACCCTTCGGCCACACACCCTCGCGCTTCTGCACGAGCAAGGAAATCATGGCATGGATGCAATGAAGGAATCTCGCACGCGCGCGCTTCTGCGCGGCGCCGCCCGATCGCGCGCGATGTTCCCGCTCGCGTGCGCGATCGCCGCGTGGGGCGCCGCCGCCTCGGCCCCGGCCGCGACTCCCAGCGTGCCCGCCAACGAGGCAGCGCGCGAGACCGTGGTCGTGGGCGAGGTCGTGGAGACCGCCTGCTTCGTGATGGCGGGCCGCCGGGGCGAGAACCACCGGCAGTGCGGGGTCGCATGCGCGCGCGCCGGCCAGCCGCTCGCGATCCTCGACGACAAGGCCGGGACGCTCTACGTCGCCGTCTTCGATCGCAGCGAGGGGACGCCCGACAATCCGCTGCTCGGCATGGTCTCGGAGCGCGTCGAGGTCCGCGGCATCCCGCTCGAGCGCGGCGGCGTCAACGCCATCCTCGTCAAGCGGGCGCGCTCCCTGAACCCGCCCGCCGATTGACCCGGCCGCCTGGTCGGGCGCGCGCGGATTCCGCCCGCCCGCCGGCCCAGAGCATCTGACGCGCGATGCCGCGCCAGATGCGGACGTCGCGCGCCGTCAGCGAAGCGCGCGCGAGGAGCGAGCGCACGTCGCGCAGGATGTGCGCCGGGTTCTGGCGCGAGAGAAAGCCGATCCGGTCGAGCGCGTCGGCGAGGTGCGCGACGAGCGCCTCGCGCTCGCCGCTCGTGGCGGGCCGCCGGTCGCTCTCGCCGCTCGCGCCGTGACCGCGACCGTCGTCCCGCGGATCGACCGCCCGCGATCTCGCCGCGAGGTGGATCTCGTAGGCGCACACGAGCACCGCCTGCGCGAGGTTCAGCGAGCCGTACGCTTCCGCCGTCGGGATGCGGACGAGCATCTGGCAGAGGTCGAGCTCCGCGTTCGAGAGCCCGTGGTCCTCGGGCCCGAAGACGAGGGCCACGCGGCCGCGGCGTGCGGCGATCGCGATCGCGGACCCGGCCGACCTGGCGGCGATCGGCTCGGCCGGGCCCGTCGTCGTGCGCCCGACCGTCCCGACGACGAGGTGGCAGTCGCGAACGGCGGCCGGCAGGTCGCGCACGACGCGCCGCCGCTGGAGGACGTCGCCCGCGTGCGCCGCCATGCGCTCGGCGGACGCCCCGACCGGCGTCCGCGGCGCGACGAGGACGAGGTCCGCGAGTCCCATGTTCTTCATGGCGCGCGCGACCGACCCGACGTTGCCGCCCCGGCGCGGTCGCACGAGGACGACGCGGATGCGCGCCAGCATGGGAGACTGGTACAGCACCGCCGTGCCCGGTGCGATCGTCGCGGTCAGCTTCGACGCCGGCGGGACGCTGATCGACGTGCGCGAGCCGGTCGGCGACACGTACGCGCGGCACGCGCGCGCGCTCGGCTTCCCGGTCACGAGCGACGCGATGGCCGCCGGGTTCGCCGCCGCGTTTGCGTCTGCGCCGGCGCTCGCCGCGCCCGCGGCCGCTTCGGCGGACGAGGTGTCCGCATTCGAGCGCGCCTGGTGGCGCGCCGTCGTCGCCCGCGCGCTCGCGCACGCGCTCGCGTCGAACGGGTCGACCGACGAGACCGAGCCGGCGTTCGAGCGGCTCTTCGACGACCTCTTCGCGCACTACGCGACCGCCAGCGCCTGGCTCGTCCATCCCGACGCCGAGCCCGCCCTCGCGGAGCTCCGGGCGCGCGGCGTCGCGATCGGCATCCTCTCGAACTTCGACGCGCGACTGCACCCGCTGATGCGCGACCTCGGGATCGCGCGCTACGTCCGCGCCGTCGTGGTGTCGAGCGAGGCGCGCGCCGCGAAGCCCGCGCGCGCCGCCTTCGACGCGGCGGCGCGCGCGCTCGGCGGCACGCCACCCGACCGTCTCCTCCACGTCGGCGACTCGCTGCACGACGACGTGCGCGGCGCGCAGGCCGCCGGCTGGAACGCCGCTTGGATCGTGCGCGGCGCGGGCGACGTCGCGGACGAGGCGCCGCCCCGCGGAGCGGCACGCGTCGGCTCGCTCCTCGAGGTCGCGCGCCTCGTCTCCGATCGCGCCTGACGCGGAAGCGCACGGACCGTGCTTTGCTTGACGATCGCGACGTGGCGCCGGATCGCCTCGACAGCTTCGGACCCCTCCGATATACCGCCGCGACGATGAGCGTTCTTTCGCGAGCCGGCGCCGGGCTTCTCGCCGCGGCCGGCGTCGTTCTGCTCGCCGCATGCCCGAGCGGTCAGAGCAAGACCATTCCACCCGCTCCGACTGCTTCGCCCGGCAGCGCGCAGGCCTTCTTCTACGTCGCCGAGGCGACGGATCCGGTCCTCGGGACGTCGGGCGGCCGCGTGAGCGCGTACCAGGTCGGATCCGACGGGCTCCTGCCGGCGGCGCCCTTCGCCAGCATCTCCGTCGTGAACCCGCGCCGGCTGCTGAAGCACCCGGTGCTCCCGGTCCTCTACGCCGCCGGCGCGAACCAGATCTTCGCGTTCGACATCACCGGCGGGCAGCTCGTCTCGCTTTGCCCGGAAGGCACCGGGCTCGCGCCGCCGTGCGCGACCGATCCGAATCCGGGCGCGAACCCGTTCGACATGACGATCGCGGTGAACGCCGCCGGCGACTACGTCCTCTACGTCTCCGAGGCGGGGAACGGCGAGAACCTGAACGTCCAGACGCGCCTCGCCGCGTACATGCTCGGCCCCGACGGGGAGCTGCCCGCGAGCCCGTCGTCGCAGCAGCAGGACGTGACGTCGCTTCGCTTCGTGAGCTCCGTCGCGCTGACCGGCATCGGCTTCGTCTACATCGCCGACGTCTCCGCCGGGAACATGCTGCGCTACGTGCTCGACGAGAACGGCGACCTTCCCCAGCCGCCGGTGTCGCCGACGCCGGTCGGCGTGCCGACCCCGACTCCCTCGCCGACGCCTCCGCCGGTCACGCCGACGCCGTCGCCGAGCCCCACGGTGATCCGCGCGTTCGGGCCCTCGCGCATGATGGCGGTCGGCTTCCCGGCCTGCCCGTCGCCGACTCCGGGCCTCGTCCCGACGTTCATCTATGCGGTCGCGCAGCGCCAGAACCGGATCGCCGCCTGGCCGGTCTCGACCCCGGCGCCCGCGCCCGATCCGTCGAACACGCCCTACGCCGGCGGCGACCTCCCCGAGAACCCGAGCAGCGAGTCCAACACGCGCGGCTTCTACAACGCGATCCTCACCGACCCGTGCGCGACGCACATCTACGGCGCCGCGTTCAACAACGGGCAGATCGACTTCTACGAGCTCGCGAGCGACGGCAACATCCTGTTCACGACGCAGGGCTCGACGTTCGCCGACACGGCGACCTACCCCACCGGCCTCGCGTGGTTCGAGGTGACGCCGCCCGGCGGCGAGACGCAGCGGACCGTTCTCGTGTCGCTCGGCGGCGCGAACCGCGTCGACGCGTACGCGGTGCAGCCCGACGGGTCGCTGCCGGAGCGCCCCTTCTCGAGCACGCAGCCGATCGACGGGACTTTCCCCGCGGACATCGTCGCGTACGTGCCATAGCGCTTCGCTTCCGTGCGCGGCGCTTGACGTCCATCGGACGCGACCATAGAAGCCGGCCGAACAGGAGTGTGCGCGATGGAGATGGTCGGTAGCCTGGTCGCGAGTCGCGGATTCTTCGTCTTCGCGCGCTTCGCGGTGATCGCGTTCTTCGCGATCGTCTTTCTACAGTCGAGCCTCGACAAGCTCCTCGACCCGGACGGGAACCTCGCGTACCTGCGCGATCACTTCAAGAACGCCCCGATCGGCGAGGAAGCGATCGTGCCGCTCTTCTGGACGCTCGCGCTGGTCGAGCTCATCACCGGCGTCCTGTGCGGGCTCGCCATCGTCACGTTGAGCTTCGCGGCGGGCGGCTTCCTCGCGCGCTGGGGGATCCGCTTCGCGACGTTCGCGCTCCTCGCGCTGCTGTTCGGTCAGCGCCTGGCGAAGGACTACGCGGGCGCGGCGGTGGTCGCATCGTACTTCGCGGTCGCGCTCATCGGCCTGTTGACGTTCGCGATCGGACGTTGACCGGAGGACATCGACGCCCTCACTTCTCGAGCTCCTCGCGGATCGAGTAGAGCTTCTGCCGGCCCTCGTTGACGTAGACGTCCATGTTGCGGCGGTGGTTGGCGATGAAGCCGGTGTCGCCGCCGTTGAAGACGACGAGCGGCTTCAGGCGGGCGCAGCGCTCGAGCGGATCCTCGGCCTCGCCGAAGAGCGTCTTCAGGACCGGACGGCTGTCGAGCTCGCGGTGGTACTCCTGCTCCACCGCCGGGATCATGTGCGCGATCACGTGGCAGTAGCCCTGCGCGCGGTAGAACGCGTCGTCGATCGCGAACCAGTCGATCTGGCTCTTGTAGAGCTCGGCGTGGGCGTCGCCGAGGAGATCGGTCCAGCTCTGGATCAGCCGGATGAGCTCGACGTTCCGGGTATTGATGGGGCGCGACGTCTGCGGGACGTCGAAGAGGCCGGCGGCGTAGTTGCGGAGGCCGCGCGCCGCCGACTCGTAGCGGCTCTCGGCGGAGGGAAATGCCCACTTGCGCGGGTCGTTCCGCAGGTCGTTGTCGGCGGCGACCAGGTTCTGGTCGTAGACGTCGCTCGAGACCTTCGTCAGGTGGTCCTTGAAGACGCGGATCGTCTCGCGCAGCGCCTGCAGGATGCCGAGCTGGCGATTCGAGTTGTTGTCCGCCCAGAGGCCGGGGCCCCAGAGGAAGATGTCGTTCGGGCGCCAGCCGGTCGTCGCCTGGAGCTCGTGCTCGATGATCTCGGCCGCGGCGGTCGCGTAGGCGGCGCCCGGAGGGATCGCTTCGGGGGGCTTTCCCTCCGCGCCCGGGATCATCGCGTCGCGGGGGAGGCGATCGTGCGATCTCTGCCCGAAGTGGAGCACCAGCGGGACGACGACGAGCGCCGCCAGCACGAGCCCGCCCAGGATGCCGAGCGCCTTCTGCATCTCGCCGTGACCCTATCCCAGGTTGCGTGTCCGCGTCACGGGCGGGCGCACGCTTCGCGGTCGTCGGCCTCGCGTCACGGCACGGCGGTCTGGAGGCGCTGCACGATCTGCGTCGTCGCCGAGTTCATCGCGGCGCGCTGCGCCTGCCCGAGCGCGCTCGCGGCGTAAGCGTTGCTCGCCTTCCCGAACCCGAAGAGCGAGAACCCGTTCGCCGCCGACTCGCTCGTGAACGAGCCGTTCGCCATGACGCTCCCGACGATGCGGCCGTCGGTCGGCTGCACGACCTTCAGGTCCATCGCGACCGAACCCGTCCGGCGCGCCTCGGTGTTCTGGTAGGTCGGGTTGGCGGCGGCGACGCCGACTCCGGTGTACGTCGCGGGGTTGTTGCCGGCGATGGCGCCGCCGATCGCGAGCGCGGCGCCGAGCGCGCCGAGCGAGCCGCCCGAGGACGAGCCCGTCGCCTCCGCGACCTCGTTGAACTCGGTGATCGTGCCGCGGATCACGAACGGCCCGACCTCGTTCGACTTCTTGTTCACGAGCTTCGCGGGATTGCGGTTGTTCTGCTGGTAGAAATCGTAGTCGATCACGCGGATGTTGCCCGCGTTCGTGAGCGCGGTCTCGAGCTGCGCGGCGACCGCGTCGCCGACGTTCGCGGCGATCGTCTGCGGGGATCCCTGGTACGCCTCGGCCTGCGGTCCCGTCGGGAGGAGGCCCCAGCCCCACGAGCCCCAGCCGTAGCGGGTGACGCCGGGGGTCGGCGGAGGGGGCGCGTACGACGATTCGACCCCGACCCGAAGCGGCTCCACCGTGACGACGTAGTACGGATAGTTCGGGTCGTACGGAACCCGGACGACCTCGACCTGCGTCGACTCGGGCGCCTGGTCGGTCGCGCGCACCGAAGCCTTGTTCACGGTCGCCGGCGCGCACGCCGAAGCCGCCACGCCACACGCGACCGCTGCCGCGATGCGTCCCATTGCTCTCATCGTGCCCCCCCACGTCGCGCCGCGCGGAGCGCGGGCCCCGGGGAGTACTATCGGCCGTCCGCGCCACAGTCCAAGGCGAGCGCGGTTGACGTGCCGCGAGGCGAGCCCGTAAGTTTTCGGCTTCTCGGGCAAAACAGGAGAGGTCCGTGGGAAAGATGCTGGAAGGACGCGTCGCGGTCGTGACGGGCGCCGGACGCGGGATCGGCCGCGGCATCGCGCTCCTCATGGCGGAGCACGGCGCGAAGGTCGTGGTGAACGACTTCGGCGTGAAGGGCGACGGCAGCGAGCCGTCGAGCGAGCCCGCCAACGAGGTGGTCGCGGAGATCGCGCGTGCGGGAGGCGAGGCGATCGCGGTCGCCGACACGGTCGCGACGATGGAAGGCGGAGCTCGCATCGTGAACGGCGCGATCGAGCGCTGGGGCAGGATCGACGTCCTCGTCACCTGCGCGGGAATCCTCCGCGACCGGATGATCTTCAACATGAGCGAGGATGAGTTCGACTCGGTGATCGCGACGCACCTGAAGGGCACGTTCGCGTGCGTCCGCGCCGCCGTCGGGCCGATGCGCGAGCGGGGCTCGGGACGCATCATCACGTTCACGTCCGGCTCCGGCCTCTTCGGCAACCCCGGCCAGTCGAACTACGGCTCGGCCAAGAGCGCGATCGCCGGCTTCACCAAGACGATCGCGCGCGACCTCGGGAAGTACGGCATCACCGCCAACGCGATCTCGCCGGTCGCCGGCACCCGCATGACTCTCACCGACGCCTACTTCAAGGCGCGCGAGGTGCGGAAGGCGCAGGGCATCGTGCGCGAGGAGCGCGGGGTCGCGTCCATCGAGAACCTGTCGCCGGACGACGTCGCGCCGATGGCCGTCTTCCTCGCGAGCGACCTCGCCGCGAACGTGAACGGGCAGATCTTCCTCTGCACCGGGCCGTCGTACGCGCTGGTCTCCTACCCGCGCCCGGTCGCGACGATCTTCAAGCCCGTGCGCTGGACGGTGGACGAGCTGATCGAAACGGTCCCCGAGACGCTGATGCTCGGCGTGTCCAACCCCGCGCCGCCGCGCGCCTAGGAGCCGGCCCATGCCACGCAATCTCGAAGGGAAGGTCGTCGTCGTGACGGGCGCGGGCCGCGGCATCGGCCGCGGCATCGCGATCCTGATGGCGGCGGAAGGCGCGTCGGTCGTCGTGAACGACCTCGGCTGTGCGGTCGACGGCAGCGGCAACGAGGCGCAGGCGGCGGATCAGGTCGTCGACGAGATCCGCGCGGCCGGCGGCAAGGCCGCCGCGAGCCACGACTCCGTGTCGGAGTTCGCGTCGGCCGGCCGGATCGTCGCGACCGCGGTCGAGAAGTTCGGTCGCCTCGACGCGCTCGTGAACGTCGCCGGCATCCTCCGCGACCGGATGATCTTCAACATGTCGGAGGCGGAGTGGGACGCGGTCATCGCGACGCATCTCAAGGGCACGTGGAACTGCACGCGCCACGCCGCCGCCATCATGCGCGAGCAGAAGAGCGGCCGCATCGTCTCCTTCACGTCGACGTCGGGGCTCTACGGGAATCCCGGCCAGGCGAACTACTCGGCGGCGAAGGACGGCATCGCCGGCATGACGCGCGTCGTGGCGCGCGAGCTCGGCAAGTACGGCATCACCGTGAACGCGATCTCGCCGATCGCGCAGACGCGGATGGTCGCCTCCGTGCCGACGAGCGCGGCGCAGGCGAAAGCGTCCCGCGGCATCGCGACGCCGCGCGCGAACCCGTCCGCACGCATGGGCGAGGCGGACGACGTCGCGCCGATGGTCGCCTACCTCGCGACCGACGCCGCCGCCGACGTGAACGGCCAGGTCTTCCTCGTGAACGGCGGCACGATCGCGCGCGTCTCCGACCCGACGCCGATCCGCACGATCACCAAGCGGACCCGCTGGTTGCCCGAGGAGATCGCGGAGGTGTTCCCGCGCTCGCTCGGGCTCGACCTGGTGAACCCCGCTCCGCCGCGCCCGAAGGAAGGCTGAGCGAGCGCAACGGCGCGGCGCGCGCGGCCGTCCCGTCGCCCGGTCGGGCGACGGGACGGCCGCGTCGAAACCTCGGTCAGTTCACCTGGACGCCGTTGTTCACGGTGAAGGCGACCGGGCTCGGCAAGCCGAGGCTGCCGTTGATGAGCGGGCTCAAGCCGCCGGCGCTCACCGCCGGCAGGCAGCTCAGCCCGCCGATGGTCCCGTCGACCGGCGGCTGCCCGGTGATCAGAATGCCGGACGAGATGCCGCTCACCGCGACGCCCGTGCAGACCCCGGGCGTATCCGCGTAGCGCGGACCGGTCGCGTTCGCGCTCCCGAAGCAGCCGTTGAAGTTCGTGCAGCTCCCCATCCCGGCGCCCGTGCAGCACGGGTTCGGGTTTCCGGAAGCGACGCAGTCGGAGTTGCCACCTTGCCCGGGGCAGAAGTGGCCGACCGGGTCGGAGATGCTGCCGCCCGCTGTGCTCGCGTTCAGCGTGAGCGGGATCGGCGGCAACGGCAGGCCGGGAACCGGCGTGCAGTCGGTCGACAGCCCCGCGGTGCCGAAGACGAAGCAGACGTCGCCGGCCTCCCCGTCGTTCGTGGCGTTCCCATCGTCGTCCGGCGTCGTATCGGAGTCACAGACGCCGATGCCCGGGATCGGCCCCGTCGGGAACACCTCCGGGCTGGTCGTCGCGGTCGTCGTCCGGCAACGCGGGCAGGCGGTGTCGGGGAAGGACGTGCTCGTGGCGGCGTAGATGTTGACCGCCCCGGGGATCGTGAGCGAGTTCGTTCCCTGCACCAGGTTCAAGCTTCCGGTGATCGACCCCGCGAGCTTGATGAGCCCGCAGACCTTGAACGGCGTCGTCGTATCCAGCGGCGGCAGGAAGCCGCAGCCGGTGGTCGTGCAGTTCACACCGTTCGGCAGGTCGCCGGCATTGCCGCTCACCGTGCAGGCGGTGTCGATCGGGCTGCTGCAGCTGAGAGTGAAGCGCCGCTTCTGACCGGCGGTTTGCGCGAGCTCGGGTCCGGGCAGCGTCGTGTTCGGACCGCCGCCGCCGATCGCGACGCCGCCGCAGATCACCGACGTCCGCTCGTCGCAGTGGCCGGTGCCCGCGCCCTCGCAGCAGGGCAACGGAGCGCCGCTGCCCGTGCAGCTGGCGTTCGCGTTCGTTCCGCTCGCCGGATCGAGGCGGTTCGGAACGCCCTCGGCGCCGCCGAGGTTCGTCGTGATCGTCCCGCAGACGCCGCCGATGTCCGAGGTGGTCGCGGTGAGCGTCGTCGGGGTGGTGAACGTCGGGAAGGCCGGGTGGATCGCCTTCAGCGCGGGGAGGCAGTAGTCCGTCACCTTCTTCGCATCGAGGTAAGACGGCGCGATCATGTTGTTGATCGCCACCTCGTGCGCGACGAACTTCGTGAGGTTCGTCTTCTGCGACTTCGCCTGGTAGCAGATCAGGTGGCCGGGGAACGGATTCCCGTCGGGGATCGACGCGCTCGGTAGATTGACCTTTTCCGTCGGCGCGCAGACCTTGGTGATCTTGTTCATCAGGTAGGTTTCGGAGTAGCCGAACTGGTCGGTCACCGGGCCCACGGTGCCGAACGGGCCCTTCGGTCCCTTGACCGAGTAGCAGGTGTAGTCGGCGGTGTTCGTCGCCATCGCGTTCGCGCTCGGCGGCGTCGTGCTGGGCGGTAGGCAGAGCCCGCTCTGGCAGCTGTCGCCGCCCGAGCAATCGCCGGAGACCTTGCACTTGACGATGGGCCCGTAGTCGATCTTGTTCGACCGCACCATGAGGCTCTTCGGCTTGCTGATGGTCACCCCGTTCCGAGCTCCCACGCAGTCGGCGAGGTTGTAGACCGACGACGGCGCCACGAACTTGGGCACCGCCTTCAGGTCCTTGACGGCGTACTCCGCGAGGTGGACGGTCGGGTTCAGCGACGGGCCCGGGCAAGCCTTGCCGGTCTGCACCGGATTGCAGACGTTGACGAACTTCGAGACCAGGTAATCCCGGTAGGTCGCGTCGAACTGGTCCTTGACGCGGACCTGAGGCGCGAGGTCCTTGAGCTTGTTCTGGGTCGGGACCTTCGACTCCTTCGCCTGGTAGCAAAGGTACTCGTCGAGAGGCAGACCGACCTGCGCGTTCGCCCGGCTCGCGCACACGAGGAGCGCGGCAGCCGAAACGAACAGGGGGAGGCGTCGTCTGAGCATGGGATGTCCCTCCGTGGTCGCGGTGTTCGTCCGGCTCGCCGCCGGTGTTTCAGGCGCGCCGTATTTCCTCCGCCATGGACTTGTCAACCCTCGAATGTTCGACTCGGCGCGGCAGGAGGCGCTTCCGCGATTTCGTTTGCGCAGCCCCAACGGGTGCGAGATATCGCAAGGCTCCCAAAACAGACCTCTTCCCCCGAGTCCGCGCCGACTCGACGCCGGAGCCGAACATGGGCGATCGCTCGCGTACCGCCGCCTCACCCGGAACCCGCGCCAGAGGAGCGACGTCGCTTCGCGCCCGCCGGACGGCCGGCGCCGTGATCGCGGGGCTCGCCGCCCTGGCGTGCCTCGCGCGGCCGGCCGCCGCGCGGGAATGCGCCGGCGGCACCCTGCGCTCGCTCGCGATGGGCGCCGGCGGCATCAACCTGACCGCCTGGATCACCTTCCCCGGGGCGACGCACGACGGCGTCATCCAGTCTCCGGACGGGCTGTCGCTCGAGATCGTGGACGCCGAGGACCCGACCCAGGCGTACCTGGAGGTGAGCCTGCCCGCCGACCGCTTCACGTCGAAGCCGAAGGTCACCCGCTACGACGGCATGGGCTCGTTCGCGGGCTCGATCCAGCTCCGAGGCGTGCCCGGCCAGAGCGACACCGTCGCCATCCGGCTCGCGACGGCGTCTCCCCCGGCCCTGCCCGTCCCGGACCAGGCTTCCCTCCGCGTCTTCCTCTCGAGCGGCAACTTCTGCGCGCGGACGTGCGTGAGCGAATGCGAGCGGCCGTCGCCGTCCGACCCGCTCGCCTGCGGGACGAGCGCGCACTACGTCCCGTTCGCGGACTACGGCTTCGGCGGCCTGAAGGGCGCTACGGCGCCCGCGACGGTCTCGCCCATCTGCGGGCTCGACGTGCGTCCCGGCGGCCCGCGCTGCGACTTCCTGATCGAGGAGCAGTGCCTGCTGCCCTACCCGTCGTCCGCCTTCCTCGACCCCGATCCGACGACGCCGACCGGGCGCCGCATCCACTACGACGTCGGCTCGCTCCCGACGAGCTTCGACGACAAGCCGATCGATCCGACCGACTGGAACACCCTGGACGGCTTCGGCCCGGGCCCGATGATCGAGGCCCTCTTCCCCGACACCGGCTTCCCCGTCGACCGCGTCGCGTCGGGCGCGGCCTTCCACACCGACATCGCGCCCTCGCTCGACGCGGATCACCCGACGCTCCTGATGAAGTGGGGAAACGGCCAGCGCGTCCTCCACTTCGTCGAGATGGACGAGACCGCCGAGACCGTCGACGAGAAGGTGCTCATCATGCGCCCCGGCGTGCGGCTGGACGACGCCACGCGCTACATCGTCGCGATCCGGCACCTCGTCGACACCCTCGGCAACCCGATCCGCCCGCGCGCCGTCTTCCGGGTCATCCGAGACGGCATCCCGCACGACGACGTCGCGCTCGCGTGCGGCGAGGCGTGTGCGGACGCGATCGAGGCGCGGCGTCCGGCGCTGCGCCGCGTGCTGAAGCGGCTCCGCAAGCACGGCGTCGACACGAGCGACATCCTCCTCGCCTGGGACTTCACGACCGCGAGCACGGAAGCTCTGACGGGCTGGATGGTGTCCGTGCGCGACCAGGCGACGGCGCTCGGGACGCCGCAGTTCACGATCACGAGCCAGGACACGAAGAACGGAGCGGGCTTCAACTCGGACATCTGGGTCCGTATCCAGGGCACGTTCCAGGCGCCGCTCTTCATGACGTCCCCGAATCCGGGCTCGCGCCTCAACATCGTCGGCGGCATGCCGCAGCAGAACGCGACGACGCCCTTCGCGGCGATCCCGTTCGTCGTCGACATCCCGCGCGTCGCAGTCGACGCCGCGGCGTCAGGCGACCACCCACGGCCGACGCACCCGGCACGCGCGACCCTGTGGGGTCACGGGCTCCTCGGCGACCGCTTCCAGCTCGGCGCGCTGTCCGGGTTCGCGAATCAGGGCAACGTCGTCATCGGGGCCGTCGACATGCAGGGCCTGTCGTTCGCGGACATCGGGCCGATCGCGGGCGCGCTGGGAGTGGACCTGTCCACGTTCCACGTCGTCCCGGAGCGCCTGCACCAGGGGGTCCTGAACCACCTGCTCCTCGGACGCCTCTTCGCCGATCCGGTGAACGGGTTCTCCTCGCACGCGGCCTTCAAGCTCGGGACCGGCGGCACGTCGGTCATCGACACGTCGCAGGTCTTCTACGCCGGCGGCTCGCAGGGCGGGATCCTCGGCGGGACCGTGATGGCGGTGAGCGAGGTGTTCGACCGCGGCCTGCTCGCGGTTCCGGCGTCGAACTACTCGACGCTCCTCCAGCGCAGCGCCGACTTCGTCCCGTTCATCCCGATCCTGCTCGGCACGTACCCCCATCACCTCGACGGGATCGTCCTCTTCCCGCTCATCCAGCAGCTCTGGGACCGCGCCGACTCGCACGCGTACCTGCCGCACATCCTGCCGGGCGACCTCTCCGACCCGCCGTTCCCGCACAAGGTGCTGCTGCACATGGCGACCTACGACTGCGAGGTGTCGAACCTCGGCACCGAGATCGAGGCGCGCTCGCTCGGCATCCCGCAGGTCGGACCCGTGGCCCGGAGCTTCTTCGGAATTCCGGAGGTCGCCGCGCCCTACGACGGCTCCGGGCTCGTCGAGGTCAATCCGCAGAAGAGCGAGAGCCATTGCCACACGCCCGACAACGGCTCGACCGACAAGGGCGCCGTGTGCACCAACGACTCGCAGTGCCCGGGCGCCGGCGACCCGCCGTCGCGCACGCAGTGCGCGTCCGGGATCCCGCCGCTCGAGAACCTGCCGCCGCCCTTCAACAACGGCGCGCACACCTCGACCGCGAATCCGACGACGCTCATGCAGATCGACCGCTTCATGCGGAACGGCGGCGAGATCGAGCAAACCTGCGACGGGCCGTGCGACCCGCAGTGATCCGCTTCGCCGCTCAGGCGCCGGCGAGCGCTTCGCGCAGAGCGTCCTCGAGCTTCGGGTAGAGGAAGGCGTAGCCGGCGCCGAGGGCCGCCCGGGGAACGACGCGCTGGCCCTGGAGCAGCATCTCGGCCATCTCGCCGAGCGCGAGCCGGAGCGCGAACGCCGGGACCGGCGCCCACGACGGGCGGCCGAGCGCCGCGCCGATCGCGCTCGCGAGGTCGCGCATCGTGCGCGGATCCGGCGCGGTCGCGTTCATCGGACCGCGCACGTCGTCGCGCGCGAGCGCGAACGCCAGCAGCCCGACGACGTCGTCGAGGTGGATCCACGAGACCCACTGGCGACCGCTGCCGACCGGTCCGCCCGCGTAGAGCTTGAACGGCGTGACCATGCGCGCGAGCGCGCCGCCGCCGCGCCCGAGCACCACGCCGATCCGCATCCGCGCGACGCGCATCCCGAGACCCTCCGCCGCGACCGCTTCGGCCTCCCAGTCGACGCACACGCGCGAGAGGAAATCGTGGCCGGGGGGCGACGGCTCCGAGATCTCCTCGTCGCCGTGCGGGCCGTAGTAGCCGATCGCCGATGCGCTCACGAGGACGGGAGGCGGCTGCGCGAGCGCGCGGCAGCCCGCGACCAGCGCGCGCGTCGTCTCCACGCGGCTCGCGACGATCGCGCGCTTCCGCGCGTCCGTCCACCGGCCGGCGGCGACCGACTCGCCCGCGAGGTTCACGATCGCGTCGCAGCCGGCGACGGCGTCGCGCCACCCGGCGGCGTCGCCGGCGCGCGGCGTCGCGCGCAGCTCGGCGTCGTGCGCGAGCGATCGGCCGGCGGCGCGCGCCGGATCGCGCGTCAGCACGCGGACCGTCCGGCCTGCGTCCGCGAGGTGGGCGCAAAGACGGCGTCCGATGAACCCCGTGCCGCCGGTCACGAGGACGGTCATCGATCGGCAGTGTGAACGTTTCGCGGACGCTCGCAAGCGGGTTGCGCGCCGGCGGCACGCGTGCGCGAGAGGGCGCCATGGAGTGGCTTCTGGTCTCGCACTTCCACTGGGATCGCGAGTGGTACCGGCCGTTCCAGGCGTTCCGCGCCCGGCTCGTGGACGCGATCGACCGCGTGCTCGACTGCGCCGCCGCGGATCCCGGCTATCGCTTCCTCCTCGACGGCCAGGCGATCGTGCTCGAGGACTACCTCGCCGTGCGACCGGAGCGACGCGCCGAGCTCGAGCGCGGGGTCCGCGCCGGCCGGCTCGCGGTCGGACCGTGGTACGTGCAGCCGGACTCGCTCCTGCCCGACGGCGAGGCGCACGTGCGGAATCTCCTTCTCGGGCGTCGCGTCGCGGGAGAAGTGGGGCCGGTCTCCGAGATCGCGTACGTGCCCGACTCGTTCGGCCACCCGGCGCAGCTCCCGCAGCTCTTCGCCGGCTTCGGCCTCAGGGCGTTCGTCTACTGGCGCGGAAACGGCTCGGAGATCGACGCGCTCGGCCGGGTCTGGCGCTGGACGGCGCCGGACGGCAGCTCGATCGCCGCGCGACTTCTCGCGGGCGGCTACTTCGAGGCCGCGTGCCTGCCGGAAGATCCGGACGCCGCCGCGCGCGGCCTCGCTCGCATCGCGCAGGCGGCGGGCGAGACGGGGGACGTCGTCGTCCTCATGAACGGGTTCGACCACATGTTCCCCGATCGCCACACCGGCGCGGTCGCGGAGCGGCTGGCGGCGATCGCGGGCGCCGAGGTGCGGCGCGGCGTGCTGGACGACCTGCCGCCCGCGCCCGACGGCCTTCCCGAGCACCGCGGCGAGCTGGTCGGCGCGCGGCTCGCGAACCTCCTCGCCGGCGTCTGGTCGGCGCGGACGCCGCTCAAGCTCGCCAACCGCGCTTGCGAGAACGAGCTCCTGCGCTGGGCGGAGCCCTGGTGCGCGCTCGGGCGCGCGCTCGGCCTCCGCGACGAGCGCCCCGCGCTCGCGGCCGCGTGGAAGGCGCTGCTCGCGAATCAAGCGCACGATTCGATCTGCGGCTGCTCGACCGACGAGGTGCACGACGGCATGCGGGCGCGCTTCTCGGAGGCGGAGGGGCTCGCGCGCGAGACCGGGCGACGCGTGCTCGAGCGCCTGGCCGGCCTGGGCGACGGGCGCGCGGTGCCGTGGTCGGCGGAGCAGGATGTCGTCGTCTTCAACCCGTCGCCCGAGCCGGCGACGGGCGTCGTCCGGGTCGCGCTCGACGCGTACCCGCCGATGCGGCTGCCGCTCGGCCTTCCAGAGATGCACCCGCTCGCCCTCCTCGGCGACGATGCTCCCGGCTTCGCGGTCGACGGCGAGCCCGCGCGCGCCGTTTCGTCGCCCGATCCCGCGCGCGTCTCGTTCCTGCCGGGGATGCGGCCGGTCGACGTCGAGTTCGTCGCGCGCGACGTGCCCGCGCTCGGCTGCAGGCGCTACCGCCTCTCGCCGGCGGCGCCGGCGCGCGACGCGGTCGACGCCGAGCGCGCGCTCGCGACGGGCGACGTCGAGGTCGACGTCGCCGACGACGGCACCCTCGCCGTCCGCTTCGCCGGCGGGACGCGCTACGCCGGGCTCTTCGCGATCGAGGACCTCGGCGATCGCGGCGACTCGTACGACGCCGACCTGCTCGACGACGCGTCGCGCGCGCGCGTGGTCGACGTGTCGGTCGAGCGGCGCCGGCACCCGAGTGGGATCGCGGCGATCGCGGTGCGCCGGCGGATCCGGGTGCCCGCCGCCCTCGATGCGTCGCGCGACCGCCGCTCGGAGGAGACGGTCGACCTCGACCTCGCGCTCGAGGCGCGTCTCGCGCCCGGCGTTCCGCGCGTCGACGTCGCCGTCCTGCTCGAGAACCGCGCGCGCGACCATCGCCTTCGCCTCCTCTTCCCGACCGGCCGCGCGACCGGCACGTTCCGCGCCGCCACCACGTTCGACGCCGCGGAGCGGTCGGTCGAGCCGCCGGACGCAGCGGGATGGGTACACCCCGCGCCGCGGACGTTTCCGTGCCAGGGCTGGGTGAGCGCGAACGGCTTGACGGTCGCCGCGCCCGCGCTCGCCGAGGCGGAGGTGCGGGCGAGCGGCGAGATCGCGTTCACGCTCGTCCGCGCGGTCGGCTGGCTCGCGCGCTATGACCTCCGGAGCCGGCCCATCCCAGCCGGCCCGGCCATGGAGGTCGCGGGCGCGCAGTGCCTGGCGACGATCGCGGCCCGCTTCGCGCTGTTCGCGAGCGCGGGCGACGGCGACGCGCGCGCGGCGGCCGCGGCGGAGGCCGGGCTCCGCGCTGCGATCGGCGGGCCCGCTCCGCTGCTCGCGCCCGGGCGGCCGCTCTTCGAGCTCGATCCTTCGCCGCTCGTGCTCGCCGCGCTCAAGCCGGCCGAGTCGGGCGCCGGCTTCGTCGCGCGCGTCCTGAACCCGACCGGCGAGCGCGTCACCGCGCGGATCCGGCTCGGCGTGCCGTTCGGCAGCGTGTCCGCCGTTCGGCTGGACGAGGAGCCCGCGCCGGTCGACGTCGCGCGGAGCGGCGACGCGGTCTCGGTCGCGATCGGGCCGCACGCGCTGTGCTCGCTCCGGTTCTCGCCGTGATGAACGCGCGCCGGGTCGCGCCCGGGCTTTCCATGACGCGGCCGCGTCGGATAGTTAAGGCAAGCGGCGCGCTGTAGCGATCGTTACAAACGAGCGCGCGAATCGAAGGCAGGAGGTACGCCATGAAGGCCGATCTCGTGATCCGCGGGGGAACGGTGGTCGACGGAAGCGGGAACGCGCCCTTCACCGCGGACGTCGTCGTCGCGAGCGATCGCATCGCCTCGATCGGGCGCTGGGACGGTCCGGCGGCGGAGGTCGTCGACGCGCGCGGCAAGCTCGTGACGCCGGGCTTCGTCGACGTGCACACCCACCTCGACGCGCAGATCACCTGGGATCCGCTGGGCTCGCCCTCGAACCTGCACGGCGTGACGTCGGCGGTCGTCGGCAACTGCGGCGTCGGCTTCGCGCCCTGCCGACCCGCCGATCGCGATTACCTCATGTTCCTGATGGAAGGCGTCGAGGACATCCCGCGCGCGGCGATGAAGGAGGGAATCGCGTGGGGCTGGGAGAGCTTCCCGGAGTACCTCGCGCACCTCTCGCGCCTGCCGCTCGGGATCAACGTCGGCGCGCACCTGAGCCACGCGCCGCTCCGCATCTGGGCGATGGGCGAGCTCGGCGCGACCGACGCCGCCGCGACCGACGACGAGCTCGCGCTCATGCACCGCGCCGTCGTCGACGCGATGCGCGCGGGCGCGCTCGGCTTCGCGACCGGCCGGACGACGATGCACCGGACGCCGAGCTGGGACCCCGTTCCCGGCACCTTCGCGGACCGCCGCGAGCTCGACGCGGTCGCGAGCGGGCTCTCCGAGTACGGGACGGGCGTGTTCGAGGTCGTGCCGTACGGCGCGGCCGGCGAGGCGGCACACGGGTTCGACGTGGACTACGAGTGGATGGTCCCGCTCGCGCTCGCCACCGCGCGGCCGATCAGCTTCGGCATGATCCAGAACCTCGCCTACCCCGAGGTCTGGAAGGACATCCTCGCGAAGGTCGAGGCCGCCGCGAAGCGCGGCGCCCGGCTCGTCCCGCAGGTCGCGGTCCGGAGCGTCGGCATCCTGATGGGGATCGGCACCGGCGTCCCGGCGCTCACCCTCTTCCCGGCCGGCTTCGAGCTCGTGCAGAAGCCGCTCGACGAGCAGCGCGCGGCGCTCCGCGACCCGGCGCTCCGGGCGAAGCTGGTCGAGAGCATGCGCGGGACGTCGGGCGACATCCTGGGCGGCATGGCGACGCTCCGCCACGTCTTTCCGCTCGAGGACCGCGGCGTCCGCGCGTACGAGCTTCGCCCGGAGGAGAGCGTCGTCGCGCTCGCCGAGCGCACCGGGCGCGAGGTCGGGCAGGTGATCCTCGACCACCTCGTCGCGACCGAAGGGCGCGGCTTCTTCATCGTGCCGCTCTTCAACCCGGACATCGACGCCGCCGGTGCGATGCTGGAGCATCCCCTCACCGGCATCGGCCTCGGCGACTCGGGCGCGCACACGAGCCAGACGAGCGACGCGAGCTACGCGACCTTCGCCCTCGCCTACTGGGTCCGCGAGCGCGGCCTGCTGCCGATCGAACGCATGGTGCGGAAGCTCACCTTCGACCCGGCGCTCGTGTGGGGCCTCGGCGGACGCGGGCTCCTGCGCGCCGGCTTCTTCGCCGACGTCAACGTCATCGACTTCGACCGGCTCGACGTCGAGCTCCCGGAGCTGCGGCACGAGTTCCCGGCGGGCGCGCCCCACTTCTCGCAGGCAGCGCGCGGCTACTGCGCGACGATCGTGAACGGCAAGGTGCTGATGCGCGACGGCGCGCACACCGGCGCGCTGCCCGGACGTCTCCTCAAGAACGAGCTTTGCGCTAGCTGAAGCGGTTCACGACGTGGCCGGCGTCGCGCCCCCGCCGTGGTGGCGGTACTCCCACGGCGGCGTCGGGTGCGGGTCGATCCAGAGGCCGCGGTGCGCGGCGCGCGCTTCCGCCTCGAGGCGCGCGAGCGTCGGGTCGTTCGAGTAGTGGCGGTAGTGCCAGGCGAGGCCCTGGCGGACGAGCTCCTCGCCGAGGTTTCGGCCGTCGGGCAGAAGGACCTCGCCGACGGTGCGCCCGTAGACGTCGTGATCGTGCACGCGCACGACCACCTCGCGGTTCCCGACGAGGTCGGCGGTCGCCTGCTTCGCCTTCGCCGACCAGGGCTGCCCGCGCTCGGGGCAGTCGATGCCGGAGACGCGGACGCGGATCGTCTCGCCGCCCCGGCGAATCTCGATCGTGTCGCCGTCGCGGACGCGCGTCACCTTGCCGCGCAGGTCGCCCGCGCGCGCGTCGACGCAGCCGAGCGCTCCGAAGACGACCGCCATGAGGACGGCGACGACGAGTCGCTGCTGCGAGGCGCGCGCCACCGCGGCGCGCCGCGCGCGCTCGGAGACTCGCGATCGCGACATGGCCGCCGTCTGCTGCCACCGCCCGCCGGGGCTGTCAAATAGAGATCCGCGTGCTATCGGCATCGCAGCCGGCGCGGCCGGGGGAAGGGACGGCACGACGACACATGCGGCGGTTCGCGGTCATCATGGCGGGGGGCGCCGGCGAGCGCTTCTGGCCCGTCAGCCGGCGCCTTCGGCCGAAGCAGCTCCTCCGCCTGACCGATCCAGAGCGGTCGATGATCGCCGAGGCGATCGACCGCATCGCGCCGCTCATCCCGCGGGAAAACGTCCTGGTCGCGACCAGCGAGGCACTCGGCGGCGCGATCGCGGCCGCCGTTCCCGACCTGCCGCGCGACAACCTGATCGCGGAGCCCGCGAAGCGGAACACGGCCGCGTGCCTCGCGCTCGCGGCGGCGCACGTCGCCGAGCGGCGCGGCCCGATCGACGACGTGTCGATCGCGGTCCTGACCGCGGACCACCGCATCGGCGAGCCGGAGCGCTTCCGCGCGACGGTGGACGCGGCGCTGTCGTTCGCCGAGGGAAACGACGTGCTCGTCACGATCGGCGTAATGCCGACGCGGCCGGAGACCGGGTACGGCTACATCGAGGTCGCCGCCGATGCCGAGGCGGCTGGCGCGACCGGCGAGCGCGGTGAAGGCTCGGAGTGGGCTCCCGAGCACCCGGTCCCCACGTCGCCCGCGTTCGGGATCGATCCCGACGACCTCCGCGTGCTGCCGGTCGCGCGCTTTCGCGAGAAGCCCGACGCCGCGACGGCCGCGGAGTGGGCGCGCTCGGGGCGGCACTACTGGAACAGCGGCATGTTCTTCTGGCGCGCCACGTCGTTCCTCGAAGGCCTCGCTCGTCACATGCCGGAGCTCGCGCGCGCGACCGATGGAATGCGCGCCGCGCTCCGCGCCGGCGATGCGCGGCCGTCCGACCTGCGCGCGATCTTCGAAGCCCTCGCCGACGTCCCGATCGACGTCGGCCTCATGGAGCGCGCGACGAACGTCCACGTCGTGCCGGCGACCTTCCCGTGGGACGACGTGGGCGCGTGGGACGCGCTGGCGCGGAGCCGCCCGGCCGATCGCGACGGCAACGTCGTCGAGGGCGACGCCGTCCTCCTCGGCGCGCGCGACTGCGTCGTCTACAACGACGGCGGCGAAGAGATGGCGGTCGCCGCGATCGGGGTCGAGGGCCTGATCGTCGTGACGACGCCCGACGGCGTGCTCGTGTGCTCGAAGGAGCGCGCGCAGGACGTGCGGCGCGCCGTCGCGGAGATCCGCGCCCGCGGGCGCGATCGCCTCACCTGACGCGACTCCTAGGCGGATGCCGGCGTCGCGGCCCGGCGTGGACGCGGCTCGCGGCCGAGCAGCGCCGAGAGCACGCGCGCCGAGCGCCGGAACGCCGGGCGGATCGTCTCGTCGCGCACGAGGCGCGCGCCGTCGGCGTGGTACTCGAGCACGAGCTTCCGCGTGTGGAACGCCTCGAGCTCGGCGCGGTGGCCGACGCTGATGACGGTCGACTCGGGAAGCCGCTCGAGGACGAGGTTCATCATGCGCTCCTGGGTCGGCGGGTCGAGCGCCGCGGTCGCCTCGTCCATCACGACGATGTCGGGGCGATGGATGAGGATGCGCGCGAACGCCAGGCGCTGCTTCTCGCCGCCCGAGAGGATGTCCTCCCAGCGCGTGCCCTCCTCGTCGAGGCGATCGACGAAGTGGTCGAGGCCGACGTCGGCGAGCGTCTTTCGGACGAGCTCCTCGTCGACCTCCTCCGGCGGCGTCGGATACGTCGCGGCGCGGCGCAGCGTTCCGAGCGGGACGTACGGGCGCTGCGGCATGAGCGAGACGCGGGCGTTCGACCGCACCCGGATCTCGCCCTGCCCCCACGGCCAGAGTCCCGAGATCGCGCGCACGAGCGTGCTCTTGCCCGCGCCCGACTCGCCGACGACGAGCACCTTCTCGCCGGGCCCGATCTCCGCCTCCGCGTCGCTCACGACCGCGCTGCCGTCGTTCAGGGTGACCGACAGGCCGCGTAGGTCGAGGGCGGCGCCGTCGCGGCACTCGCCGCGCGCGATGCGGTTCGTCCCGTCCTCGACGTCGGCGCGCTCCAGCCGGTCGAGCGACACGAGCAGCGACGCGAGACGGCGCGCGGACGCAGTCCAGTCGGCGAGCCGCGGGTAGTTGTCGACGAGCCAGTTGAACGCGACCTGGACCGTGACGAAGGCGGATGCCGCCTGCATGACCTCGCCGAGGCTCATGCCCCCCGCGACGTACTTGGGAGCGCACAGGATGAGCGGCACGACCGGCACGAAAGCCGCGCTCGTCTGCGATACGACCTGCGTCTTCATCCACTGCCGCAGGACGTGCCGCCACGCCTCGAGCACGCCCTTGAACGATCGGTCGAGCCCGGCGCGCTCCTCGTCCTCGCCTCCGAGAAGGGCGATGCTCTCGCCGTTCTCGCGCAGCCGCGTGAGCGCGTAGCGGTACTCGGCCTCCGCCTGGTTCTTGTTCTCGGAGACGCCGACGAAGCTCCGCCCGATCATCACCATGGAGCCGCTCGCGATGACCGCGTACAGCACGGCCGCGACGACGAGGAAGCCGGGGATGGTGACGGCGGTGCCGCCGAGGTGGATCGTGAGCGGCCCGCCGATGAACCACAGCACCCCGATGAACGTGATCGCGGAGAGGCTCGCCGACAGCAGGCCGACCGCGAAGTCGACGGGCGCGTCGCACGCGACCCTGAGGTCCTCGGCAACGCGGTACTCCGGGTTCTCGTGGTCGCCCGCGACCAGGTTCAGCTGGTAGTAGCGCCCGCCGGCGAGCCAGCGATCGAGCACGTGGCCGTTCAGCCACGCGCGCCAGCTCCGCTGCGTCGTCATGCGCGCGTGCAGCGCCGCCACCGCGAGCGCGACGTTGGCCGCGATCAGCGGAAGGAAGATGAGCGACTGCACGAGCACGGCGCTCGCGTCCTTGCGCTCGAGCGCGTCGAACATCGTGCGATGCCAGACGTTGATCCGGTACTGCACGCCGACGTTCACGACCGTGATCCCGATCACGAGGACCGTGAGCATCCAGGCGTGCGACCCCGAGGCCTTGCGCCAGAAGCCGAGGGCTGCGTCCCAGAAGGCCGCGAGCAGCTCGCGCCGGACGGCGCTCTCGTCCTGCTCCGTCCGGTCGCTCACGGTCCCGGCGTCTCCATCGCCGCGCGCGGCGCCGCCGGCTCGCTCACGGCTTCAGAGGCGAGCGGGCGAAGGACGCGGGCATGGAGTCGGAGCAAATTCATGTCTTCGCGGGCCAGGGAGGAATCCGTCCGGCACTGCGAAAAAGATGGCACAGGCGGCGGAATGAACCGCATGCGGCTGTCGCGCTGAACCCGCCGATCGCAAGAGTTCGACTGGACGAATCGCAGCCGATTTCGGCCCGCTCGGAGCGTCGCGCGCCGACCGATGCTCGCCGCTCCGCGTCGCCCGCCTTCGCATGGTACAGAGGCCGAGGAGCAGGCGATGGCGCATGCGGCGGAGAGAGGCGGCCGGGCGGCGGCCGTGGACGGCGGGGCGTCGCTGGCACCCGGCACGATCGGGCGCCGCGCCGCCGAGGTGGTCGACGACCAGCGGCGCCTCCTCGCGGAAAACCTGGGCTCCGCGCTCGACGGGCGCGATCCCGAGGGCGTGCACGACATGCGCGTCGCGTCTCGTCGCCTGCGCGCCTGCCTGCAGACGTTCGCGCCCTGGTGCGACGCCGGCGAGCTGCGGCGCGTCGAAGCTGGCGTGCGCGAGGTGACGCGCGCTCTCGGGCGCGTGCGCGAGCTCGACGTCATGCGGCTTCGGATCGCCGGCCTCGCGCGCCGCTCCCGGCCGGAGCGCGCGCTCGCGCTCGAAGCGCTCGACGCGCGTCTCGAGCGGCGTCGGCGGCGCGCGCGTGCCCGCATGATGGCGCGCTTCGCGAAGGTCGATCTCGACCGGCTCGATCACCGCCTGCGACGGCTCGCGAGCCACCTCGAGGCCGCCGGCGCGCCGCGCGAGGCCGCCTCGCCCGCCGCGTCTCGCGCGAACGGCGCGACGGCAGGCGGCCATCCGCCTCTCCCGAACGGCGCGGCGAACGGCGGCGGCCACGCGGCGGCGGCGACCGCGACGGCCGGGCACGCGCCCGCGAGCGCGGACGTCGCGCAGCTCGTCGCGATCGCCGCGACCGACGTCCTCGGAGCCGTGAGCGCGATCGTGGACCGCGAGATCCCCGCGGCGATCGGCGCGCCCGAGGCCGCGGAGGAGATCCACCAGGTCCGGATCGCGGCGAAGAAGCTCCGCTACCTGCTCGAGATCCTCGCGCCGACGCTCGGCGCGGCCGGGACGCGCCTCGTGAAGGACCTGAAGGGCCTGCAGGACCGGCTCGGCGACTTCCACGACGACAGCGTCCTCGACGAGGCGCTTCGGGCGATGATCGCGCGCTCGGCCGAGCGCGATCGGAAGCTGCTCGCGAGCGAGCTGCGACGCTTCCGGTCGCTTCGCCGGCGCGCGCTCGCGCGCGAGGAGCGCGCGGTGCGCGCGGCGATCGCGTCGCTCCGCGAGCGCGACTTCGCGGGCGAGGTCGCGAGCGCGCTCGCCGCGGCCGGAGCGTCGACGGGAACGGCGGCCGCTGCCGCCGCCGCGGAGACATCGCGATGACGGGCGACGGCGGCGACCTGATCCTCCATCAGTACGACAGCTCGCCCTTCTCCGAGAAGATCCGGAAGATCCTCGCTCACAAGGGACTCGCGTGGCGCGCGGTCGAGCAGCCGAGCATCATGCCGAAGCCGGACCTCGTGCCGCTCACGGGAGGCTATCGCCGCATCCCCGTGCTCCAGATCGGCGCCGACGTCTACTGCGATTCGCAGCTCATCGCCCGCGTGCTCGAAAGGCTGCACCCGTCCCCCACGATCCATCCCGGGGCGTCCGAGGGCACCTGCCACGTCTGGAACCTGTGGGCCGATCGCGTGCTCTTCGCGGCGGTCGTGAGCGTCGTCTTCGCGGAGATCGGCGAGCACGTCCCGAAGGCCTTCATGGAAGACCGCTCGAAGATGATGCCGGGGCGCGACTTCTCCGAGATCCCGAAGCTCGCGCCGTACGCGCGCGAGCAGCTGCGCGCGGCGCTCGACGTGATCGCGGCCGAGCTCGACGACGGGCGCCCCTGGCTCCTCGGGCGCGGGTTCTCGCTCGCGGACGCGGCCTCGTACCACCCGCTCTGGTTCCTGCGCGTCGCTCCGCGCGAGGCGGCGCTGGTCCAGCGGTTCCCGCGCGTCGCCGCCTGGATGGAGCGCGTCGCGGCGCTGGGCGAAGGTCGGCGGTCCAACATGGAGCCGTCCGAGGCGCTCGCCGTCGCGCGCGCCGCGACGCCGTCGCCCTCGCCCGCCGGCGGTCGCGACGCCGAGCGCGCGGCCGGGGACGAGCCGAACGGGATCGCGCCGGGGATGCGGGTCGCCGTCATGCCGGACGACTACGGCTTCGATCCGGTCGTCGGCGAGGTCGTCTTCTCGTCCGTGCACGAGATCGCGGTGCGGCGGCGCGACGAAGCGCTGGGCGAGCTCGCGGTGCACTTCCCGCGCCTCGGCTTCCGTGTGGACCGCGCCTGAGGGCGCCGGCGCGGCCGAGACGGCTCAGCGCTGGAGGAGCGTCTGGGCGCCCTTCGCGAACTCCTCCGCGCTCTTCGCGTCGTCCTCCATCGCCGGCAGCGGAAACGGGACGTCGACGCCCTTCCGGCACGCGGGGCGCTCGCTCATCTGGCGCATCCAGCGCTGCAGGTGGTCGAGCCCGTCGATCCCGACGCCCGACCACTTGTAGGTTCGCACCCACGACCAGTTCGCGATGTCGGCGATCGAGTAGTCGCCGGCGAGCCACTCGTGGTCGGCGAGGCGGCCGTCGAGGACCTCGAACAGCCTCCGGCACTCGTTCTGGTAGCGTTCGATCGCGGGCTGAATCTTCTCCGGGAAGTAGCGGTAGAAGACGTTCGCCTGCCCCATCATCGGGCCGATGCCGCCCATCTGGAACATGAGCCACTGGATGACGAGCGAGCGACCCTTGCGGTCGCTCGGGAGGAGGCGCCCCGCCTTCTCCGCGAGGTAGATCATGATGGCGCCCGACTCGAAGATGGCGAACTCGTTCTCGTCGCGGTCGACGATCGCGGGGATCCGGCCGTTCGGATTGATCTTCAGGAACTCCGGCTTCTTCTGGTCGCCGGCGAGGAGGTTCACGATGTGGACCTCGTACGGGATGCCGAGCTCTTCGAGCGTGATCGAGGCCTTGTGCCCGTTCGGCGTGGGAGCGGTGTAGAGGTCGATCATCGCTTCTCTGCCTCCTCGGTCGACGGCGCCGGCGCGCACGCGCGCGCGGCTTCGGCGGTGCGGAGGTCAGGTGACGTCGCCGTCGGCGCCATGTCAACCGCGCGCGTGCGCACGCCCGCCGCGCCGAGCGCGGCGAGCGCGATCGCGAACGGCTCGAGGACGAAGTGGTAGCGCGCCTGCGATTCGGCGACCGCGTGCGTCAGCGTGCCGAGGGCGATGACCAGCAGCGCGACGTCCGGAGCGGGCGCGCGGCGACCGACCCACACGCCGCGCGCGACGGCGAGGCAGCCGCCGATCGCGAGCAGGAGGACGGCGAGATGCGCGACCTGCGCAATCCAGGCGAGCGCGGCGCGGTCGATCGCCGGCGCGGGGCCGCGGAACCGCTCCGTGCTCCAGAACCAGGCGTAGTCGTCGGCAGCCCAGAGCTGGATCGTCTTCTGCCAGGCGAGACGCGCGAGCGCGGCCGGCTGCGAGCGCAGGCGCGACGCGATCTCGGCACGCGCGTCCGCGTCCGCCTCGGCGATGGAGCGATGGCCGAAGAAGCGATCGCGGTCGTCGGAGCTGAAGCTGCCGCTCGAGTCGAGGTTGGTGCCGGTCAGGACCGTCCACCAGAGGGCCGGGAGCGGTGCGGCGCCATACGCGGCGCGGAGGCTCGCGCGCCAGGCGAGCGTTCCGCCGGCCGCCGTCGCGACGACGATCGCTGCGAGCACGAGCGCGTGCGTCGCGGACGATCGCCATCGCCAGAGCGCGAGCACGAGAGCGACCGGCAGGAACAGGAGCGCGGAGCGCGTCGCCATGCACGCCGCCGCGGCCAGACCGCAGAGCGCAGCCCGCACTGCGGTTCGGCCGTCGAGCGCGCGCGGAGCGGACGCCGGTGCCAGCAGCTCGGTGAGGAGCAGCACCGCCGTGAGCACGAGCGGCACCGCGAGGTGCTCGGTCGCGAGGACCGACGTCAAGTAGAGCTGTCCGGGCCACAGCGCGAAGATCGCCGCCGCGACCAGCGCGGCCGCGCCGGAGCCCGCGACGCGCCATGCGACGCGGTGCACGAGGAGCAGCGCGGCGACGCCGAGCGCGACGTTGCAGAGCTCGAGCGCGAGGATCGGTGCGCCCGTCAGCCCGAGCGTGCGGAGGACGAGCCCCAGCACGACCGGATAGCCCCACGACGCGACCGCGGCGCCGATCGGCCACCACATCGCGATCGGCTCGCCGGCCGCGACCATCTCGGCGATCCGCTGGTAGCCGAGGAAGTCCGAGACCGGCGCGGTCGGCACGAGCGCGACCCACGCGAGGCGCGACGCGACGAGGGCCGCTGCGATCGCCGCGAGCGCACGCCGGCCGGCGCGCCGGGATTCGGCGCCCGCCTCGACCGCGGCGAGCCCTCTCGATCGCGCGATCGCGACGGCGGCCGCACACGCGAGCGCGATCGAGAGCGCCGAGAGCCAGGGACGAGCCGCGAGCGCCGGATCGTCCGCCGCGCGGAGCGCGACCAGGGAGAAATGCGCGGCGACCGCGACCGGCAGGATCGGCCACGCCGCGGGCGGCGAGAACGGCGTACGATCGCTCTGCAACGGCGGGACGCCTATCACGGCCTGCGTCGCGCCGGCACGGCCGCCTGCACGCGCTGATCCGGCTCGGTGCCGCCAGCGTTTCGGATTGGGCCGTGGGATCGCCGCCGCCGGCGTGATAGCCGTCGTTCCGTGAACGGCGTCCACGACATGGGCGGGACCGACGGGTTCGGGCCGGTCGTCGTCGAGCGCGCCGAGCCCGTCTTCCACGCGGACTGGGAGCGACGCGTCTTCGGGATGGTGCTCGGCCGCGTCGCCGCCGGGCTCGCGGGCACGGACGCGTTCCGCTTCGCGATCGAGCGGATGGATCCGCGCCACTACCTCGCGGCGACCTACTACGAGCGCTGGATGACCGCTCTCGCGACGATGCTGGTCGAGGCCGGGCGCGTCTCCGCCGACGAGCTCGCGCGGCGTGCCGGCTCGTTTCCACTCTCGCGCGCCGCGGACGAGGTGCGCATCCCGGAGCAGGAACGCGTCGGCGGCGAGCCGCGCTTCCGCATCGGAAGCGCGGTCGTCGTCCGGAACGAGCACCCGTTCGGGCACACGCGCTGCCCGCGCTACGTGCGCGGAAAGCGCGGGACGGTGGTGCGGGCCGACGGCCTCTTTCGCCTCCCCGACGTCGTCGCGCACGTGCGACGGCCATGCGACGAGCCTGCGTACGGCGTCCGATTCGCCGCGCGCGAGCTCTGGGGACACGGCGCGGAAGACGGCGTCGCCGTGCACGTCGATCTCTGGGAGAGCTACCTGGACCCGGCATGACGAAGCGGCGCGACCCGAAGCCTGGCAAGGATCGCCACGGCCACGATCACGATGACGGCGGCGGCGGCCACCACCCGGCGCCCGAGACCGAGGTCGAGATCCGCGCACGCGCGCTCGAGGGGCTCCTCCGCGAGAAGGGGCTGATCGACGAGTCGTTCATCGATTCCGTCGTGAGCGCCTACGAGAACGACATCGGGCCGATGAACGGGGCGCGCGTCGTCGCGCGGGCGTGGGTCGATCGCGAGTACCGGAAGCGCCTCCTCGCGGATGCCACCGCGGCCGTGGCCGAGCTCGGCTTCGGCGGCCCGCAGGGCGAGCACCTCGTCGCGGTCGAGAACACGCCGACCGTCCACAACGTCGTCGTGTGCACGCTCTGCTCCTGCTACCCGTGGCCGGTCCTCGGCCTTCCGCCCACCTGGTACAAGAGCGCCGCGTACCGCTCGCGCGTCGTGCGCGAGCCGCGTGCGTTGCTGCGCGAGATGGGCCTGCCGCTTCCCGACGACGTCGAGATCCGCGTCTGGGACTCGAGCGCGGAGATCCGCTACCTGGTGCTGCCCGAGCGGCCCGCCGGCAGCGACGGGCTCGGCGAGGAAGACCTCGCGAAGCTGGTGACGCGCGACGCGATGATCGGGACGGCGCGGCCGTGAGCCCGCGCGCGCCGGGAGAGCCGGGCGACGCGCGCGTGAGCGACGAGGTCACGCGCATGGCGGGTCCCGCCGCGCTCCCGCGGCGGAACGGCGAGCTCGTCTTCGAGGCGCCGTGGCAGGGACGCGCGTTCGGGATGGCGCTCGGCGTCGTGCAGCGGCTCGGGCTCCCGTGGCGGGCGTTCCAGGACGAGCTGATCGCGGAGATCGCCGCGCGTCCCGATGCGCCGTACTACGACTGCTGGCTCGCCGCGCTCGAGCGCCTGGTGGTCGAGCGCCGCGTGGCGTCCGAGCCCGAGCTCGCGGCGGCGCGGCGGCGAGCGGAGGACGAGCCGGCCTGACGAGACCGTCTCTCCGTTCGTGCGACGCGCGCTACGGCGGCGTCGCGCGGAGCCAGCCGCGCGCGACGAGCTCCGTCCGGACGCGCTCCGCGATCCGGCGATGGCCTTCGTCGGTCGGGTGGAACGCATCCTCGAGCAGGAGCTCCCCCGGATCGCTCGAGAACAGGCCGCGCAGCTCGACGAAGCGATCGGGGTACTCCCGTGCGAGGACGGAGCTCGCGGCGTCGCCGCTGCCGTTCCAGCCGGGCGCCTGGTAGCCGAGGAAGAGGACGTGCACGCCCTTTGCGCCGGCGGCCGCGACGATGCGCGCGGCGCTGGCGCGCAGGATGCCGTCGAAGTCCTCGCGATCGAGGACGCGCGCGGTCTCGAAGCGGCGCGACCAGTCGCCGCGCGGCGGTCCGGCGACGTCGTACGTCGCCGCGCCCGGACCGGCGGCGAGCCAGAGGCGCGCGAGCCGCCAGAGCCGCGGCTCCGGGAGCCACCGCCGCCAGCCGGCGAGCGGACCGAGGACGGCGGGATCGATGCCCGCGAGGTTCCAGACGTCGTTCACGCCCGTCATGACGACGATCGCGCGCGGCGTGAAGCGAGCGAGGTCCTCCTCGGCGATGGCCGCGGTCTGCGTCGAGTTGATGGCCGGGCGGCTGCGGTTCACCACGCGGACCCCGGTCGCGCGCGCGATCTCCGCGGGGAAGCTCGTGGTCGCGCCGTAGCCGAAGGGCGTCGAGTCGCCGTACACGGCGAGGTCCGCGCCGTCGACGAGCGCGGGGTCGTCGCGGAGGCGCTCGAGCCGGTCGCCCGCGACCAGCGACGCCGCGCGCAGCGCCAGCTCGAGCACGACGAGCGTGATGGCGACGACGGCCGCGGCGCGCGCGAGGCGACGGGCGAGCGACCGGCGCGCGCTCGGCGTTCGCGGGTGGTCCGGCGGCCGCGCAGCAGCTTCGTGGGTTGGCCCGGGCTCGGGCGACGGAAGCTCTGGTTCGATGTCGAGGCTCACGCGCGCTCTTCGCCACCATAGCGTTCCGGCCCGCCGGACGCGCCCGCTTGCGCGCGTGTGGCCGCGGGGCTCTTGTGTTCGGGTCATGCCCGCCGATCCGGAGTCGCCGACCGCCCGCGGCGCGTCACGCGCGGGCGAAGTACGCGACGGCGCGTCGCGCGGTCTCCGCGACGTGCTGCCCGCGCGCTTCGTCCAGCGCGCCGACGAGTCGGACGACGCGGAGTTCTACGCCCCGACTCGCCTCGTGACCCACATCGACGACGCGACGATCGCCGCGCTGACCGAGTTCTATCGCAGCGTGCTGCGGCCCGGCATGCGCGTTCTCGACCTGATGTCGTCGTGGGTGTCGCACCTTCCGGCCGAGATGGCGTTCGCGCGCGTCGCCGGCCAGGGGATGAATCCCGAGGAGCTCGCTCGGAACCCTCGCCTCACCGCGCGCGTGGTGCAGGACCTGAACCGGTCGCCCGAGCTGCCGTGGGACGACCGGTCGTTCGACGCCGCGCTGTGCGCGGTTTCCGTGCAATACTCGACGAGGCCGCTCGAGCTCTTCGCGTCGGTCCGCCGCGTGCTCGCGCCGGGCGGGCTCTTCGCGGTCGCGATCTCGCACCGGATGTTCCCGACGAAGGCGGTCGCGATCTGGCACCCGCTCGACGTCGCGGACCGCGCGCGCCTCGTCGGCGTCTACTTCCGGCTCGCCGGCGGATGGACGGAGCCGGAGATCGTCGACCGGTCCCCGGCGGGCGCGGATCCGCTGGTCGTCGTCACCGCGCGAAGGGAGGGAAGCTGAGCGGCCTGCGGCACGGCGTGCGCGCGGCGTGGGCGGCACGGCGGCGCGCGTTGCCCGCCAGAGCGCCGTCCGCTACGAGTGCGGGTCGAGCCACCCTAGCTCAGATGGTAGAGCAACTGATTCGTAATCAGTAGGTCGCCGGTTCGATTCCGGCGGGTGGCTGTCGGTTTCCCGCGCGGTTGGCGGTGGAGCGTCGGACTCTTCCACGAGCGGAGCGCAGTCGCGACCAGCGCAACGACCGCGAGCGCCGGGTTTCAGGAAGCCCGGAAGGTATCTCGACTCAGGGTATGGGCGCGGGCTCGCAGCGGGACGCGGCTGATTGGCCGGCTCCTCCCGCCGATTCTCCGTTCAGCGCTCTGGTCACGTATCGGGTTACCCCGCCGGCTAGCGATGGATAGGGGAGCGTGGTGCGTACGCTCACCTCCTCATCGTACCCACCTGAGTTCGTTCGTAGCGTGGTCCAATGAACGTGGAGAGTGTTCCCGAACGCATTCAGACAGGCCGTGCCCACAGCGGGGTATGGAACGCTCGTAGACGCCTCGTATGCCGAGGTCAGGGCATTACACCTTCCGGGGCGAGGGCGCTTGTAGCTCTTGACGACCAAGAGGTAGCCCAGACCGGGACTACCGGTATCGAAGCACATGTCGACCGCCGAAGCCGTTCCGGCAACGAGGAGCGCGGCCAGCGTGATGCCTGCGATCTTCATCCTGCGCATGTGATCCTCCGTCACCCCGAGCGCGGATTGTCGTGAGCCCCCATCGCACGGCGTAACATTCCATCGAACAATGTTCCGTGCGCTCGCTACCCCCCGCTGCCCGGTGCCGCTTTAGGAATGTCGTTCTTCTCGAAGGCGGGGCTGCATCGAAGCGGCGAGGGTTCCGACGGGCCACCTTCAATCGGCTGCTGAGAAGTTGTCGAAGCGAACGCCGCTTCCGTTGGCGAGCACCCCGACGGTGCCCACGGCGATCGAGGAATCGGTGGCCGCTGCAACGACGACGTTGTTGAACGAGAGCGTCAGGCTGGTTCCGGAAGCGGCGAACTGCACGGTGCCGGTTTGACTGCCGATGACCTGCGAATCGAGCGTCGATGTCGTGCAATTCATCGTCTTCATGATTTCCGCACGGAACGTCGACGCCTCCTTGCGAATGCGACCCAGGTAGAACGTCGGGCACGCGGGACCGCAGGTCGCGGTGGCCCGCAGCAGCAAGCCGCCGATGGCGTCCGTAGGCGTGCCGGCAAGATCGACGTCCGCCCGCACGGAGACGGTCCCACTGTTGATCCCGCTCTGGATGGCAACCGAATCGTCGGCGAAGTTCGACACGAGCCCATTGCTCGAGATGACGAAGTCCCCCCGGACTTCCACCCATGCCGCTCCGAGTGCGGTCCCATTGCTCCGGTTGAAGTCGTCCGAGACGGGCAGCGTTGCCGGCGAAGATGGGAGCTCGCAGCGGTACGGGGCTGGCACGCAAAGCGTCTGGGAATCGCCCATTTGCTGCCGAACGATGAGGGTTCCGATCCCGAACTGATCTCGCACGTCGAGCTGAGTGGGTTCGTTCGCGGGCGGCGGGGAGCATCTCAGCCGGTAGCAGACGTAGTCCGCCCTCAGATCGGGCCCGGACGGTGGTTCGCTCGGTGATTTCTCGACCGGCACGCACACCTGGTACGCGCGCGCGCTACGCACCCTACAGCCTACCTGAACGGAGAACGCTTCGACCTGATCGGGGGTGAGCATGAGGCCATCGACCTGGGCCACGTCTCGCAGATCGCGCTGTACGCGGTAGCACCTCAGGTGGTCGAAAGGACCGGCGGCAATCGCGCTCGTGGTCGCCAGCGACGCGACCGCAACCGAAGCAAACCAGAGGACCAGCAGGGATTTTTCCGCGCTTGTCATTGTGGACTCCTCGCAGCATCAGCGGTGTCATGTCGCCCCGACGCACACCAGCACCCGGTGAACAGCCTGGCAACGCGAAATCATGATCGGCGCGATGTTTTTTTGGACCGAAGCATTGCTGATCCGCCGCGCAGGCGGTTCGCTGGACGGACGTCGCCGGTGGCGTCTTGCTGGTGGCGCTGTTGAACTGTGGGCAGGTCGCGCCCGAACGCTCTTGATCGATCGATTCACTCAGCGCGCGCGGGGACATCGCTCGCCGGGAGGTCGCGCTGGTTGACTTTGGCCAGACGGACGCGCGACAGTTTCGCCTCCTGGTGAGACGCGCATCATGCGGTTCGGTCCGCGATGGGAGGTCCCATGGGCTTTCTCGGGATGATCGTAGTCGGCCTGATCGTCGGTGCGGTGGCGAAGCTGGTGATGCCCGGAAATGACCCGGGCGGAATCGTCGTCACGATCCTGCTCGGGATCGCCGGCGCCCTGGTGGGTGGGTTCCTCGGCCGCGCCCTCGGTCTCTATCAGGAAGGCCAGGCCGCCGGCTTCTTGATGTCCGTCGTCGGCGCGCTGGTTCTGCTGTTCGGCTATCGCATGGTGACCGGCGCGCGCGCGTAGGCGCAGCGAATCACTCCGGCAGGACGTCGCCCGAGCCGCCGAAGTCCTTCGGGAAGTCCTTGAACTTCGGCAGGCCGTCGCGGACGGCGAGCACCTTCTCGCCGTAGTGCACGTGCAGAGCGGGCTGGAACGGAAAGCCGGGAATCGTGCCCGCCGGCACGTCGGTCATGCCGATCGCGGGGTGAACGACGAGCACGGGGCTGCCACACGCCGTACAGAACTGACGATGGCTCGCCTCCGTCTTCTTGAACGTCGCGAGCTTGTCGGCGCCCTTCACGACCTTCACGTTCGGCGTCGGCCACAGTGTCGCCGCGTGGATCGGCGCGCCGAGCCATCCGCGGCACGAGCTGCAGTGGCAGTACGCCTGAACGCTCGCCTCTCCGATGAGCTCGAGCTGGACGGCGCCGCAGAAGCAACCGCTGGTGCGCGTCTGCGCCATGTGACTCCCCTCCTTCTGTGAGCAGCTGTACCAGCGGCCGGATGAAGAGGACAGCCGCCGCCGTACGATCCCGCCGAGTCGGCCGACGGGCGAAGTCGCGTCGCGCAGCGCGCCGCAGGTTGCACCTCGCCGACCGCGTCGATCGCGCTGGTGACCGGCGTCCCGGACGATCCATATCTCCATCGCGACACGGTGACTACCCCCTACTCGCGGGCGCGCTGCGCTCGCATTGCTACGGCGCGCGATCGGGCCGTCTTCTCGCGACGATTCGTAGAATTAGGGCTTGACCACCGACGATGAAGTTGCTAGGGAGGGTGTGGACCGAGTGCGCCGACCAACGACTGTCTCTAGCTTTGGCGGCACATAGACGACATCCCCGACACGCTCGAGTGCGCGCGCTGCTCTCGTAGCGGGAAGGCCACTCGGATCGGCAGCGGCGATCGGGCGGCGGTGCAACGCCCGTAGGCCTCCTGCACCCCGTCGAGCAGATCGCCGTCGTCGGGCGCAAGATCGCGGTTTTTCTACGACAACGGCGGCAGTGATTTCGAAGGGACGCGGCACGGACGCCGCAACGCCGTGCGAAGCGGTGCGGTGCTCGCGGTGCTCCCGTCAGATCGCAATGCGATATATTGCGTCGACTCGCCGGGCGCGCGGGCAGCGTAGCACCGCGTCGAGCACCAGGGCCGACCGGAGAGCTGGGCGAAGCGGCCGAACCGGTAGACTGACATGTCGGTCTGACGCCGAGCGGGTGGACCGGCTCGCCCTCCACAGCGGGGGACGTTCGCGTGGCATCCACGCCACGTGGTCGCCGCGGGTGGACTGACATGTCCGTCTACCGACCCGGACCCGGGCGGCGGCTCGAGCAGGCCGACGCGCCGCTGAGACACCGGATCCTCGAGGCCGCGCTCGAGGTGATGTCGCGGAAGGGCTTCGAGCGCGCCTCGATCGCGGCGATCGCCGGGCGCGCCGGGGTCGCTCGCGCGACCGTCTATCAGCACTTCTGCGACAAGCAGGACATTCTCCTCGCCCTCGCCGAGCGGATCACCGAGCGCATTCTGGAGGCGATCGAAACGTGGGCGCCGCTGCCGACGTCTCCAGCGTCCGGCGAACGCGAGCTGCGGGGCACGATCGAGACGCGCGTCGCGCAAGTCCTCGCGGCGATCGCGGCAAACGCGGACGCCGCCCGGCTCGTCGGGCGCCTCACGCGAGGCAGCGATCCGTCCGCGACGCACGAGATGTTGCGCAAGATCGGCGACCGCGTGGTCGCGGTGCTCACCGGCGAAATCGAGGCCGCCACCGCCTATCGCTGGGCGCGCGCATGCGATGCGCCGGTGGCCGCCCGGTTCATCCTGGGCGGGCTCGAGAAGGTCGCGATCGACGCGATCGAGCGGGACGAGGCGTTCACGCTCCGAACGGACGCGATGGCGGCCGAGATCGGTGCGCTGATCTTCTTCGGCCTTGCCCACAGGAAGCTGCTCGCTGCCGCTCCGTCCACCGCCCGCGATTCCGACAAGGAGGGGTCGCGAACGGGCTCGAAGGCCGGCGCTCCACCGCGACGCGAGCCGTCCGCCGTCAGCGGCACGGAACGGGGCGTCAAGCATACCGACAGGCGTTGGGGAGGCCCGCGACCGAGCTCGCCACCCCGGCCACGAGATCCGGCGGGCAGGAGGTAGCCATGTAGATCGCTCGAGTCTCTGAACGTGATCTTCACCGGCGCCATCGAAAGATGGACCACGTCGATTGCCGATCCGAACCTTCCCGCTCAACTCCCCCCCATCCAACGCTCCTCGTGGCGGGCTATCGCCGGGAACCTTCAGAACACCGTGGGTTCAGCTCTACCGCCGCGCTTCGCGAGCAGGCGCGCGCGACGCGGCGAGGCGAAGGAGGGAAGCATGTCATCGATACGTTTCTCGGGTGCTCCGAACGTCGCCACCGGCCAGCGCGACGGTGGGATGCGCTGCACATGGACGGCCCTTGCGTGCGTGTGCGTGCTCGTCGTCGCGGGCCCATGGACGGCGACGAGCGCGCTCGGCGCGCAGAGTCATCTCTTCATCAGCGAGTTCACCGGTAGCGACACGCCCCAGGGCTCGCTCGGCACCGAGGCGGACAAGCTCGCGCTCCGCCAGTCGACCGGCGACGTCTACGTGATCGCCACGAGCCAGGGCTTCGTCGACGTCTTCGACGCCTCGGGCAGCTACCTGTCCCAGGTCGGGACGTTCGGCTTCGGCGCCGATCCCGACGTCGCGGTCGACAACTCGGCGACCGCCTCCGAGGGCCATCTCTACGTCCTTCCGGAGTTCGGCCCGCTATCCGCGTTCGACGCGTCCGGAATGCCGCTCTACCAGCTGAACGGCTCGAACACGCCGATCGGCTCGTTCGGCGACGTGTGCGGCACGGCAGTCGACTCCAGCGGGAACGTCTACGTGTCCGACTTCAGCCACAACGTGCTCCAGAAGTTCGACTCGACGGGGGCCTACCTCACGACCTTCAGCTTGTCGTTCAGCCCGTGCGACGTCGCCGTCGATCCGAACGGCACCATCTACGTGATCCACTGGAACCAAGCGGTCCACAAGCTCGACTCGGCCGGGGTCGACCTGGGCATCATCGACACCAACGGCCCGAGGGCGGTCAACGTCGATCCCGTCACGCATCACGTCTACGTCGCCCACGACACGTCGATCACCGAGTACGATGCCGCAGGAAACGTCGTCAGCGAGTTCGGCGCCAACCGGCTCGCGGGCGTCCGCGGCGTGGACGTCGACGGATCGACCGGGAACGTCTACGTCTCGTCGAACCCGGCCGCCGGCAGCCGCGTCGTGGTCTTCGGGCCGCTCGTCCCGGTGCCCGACGTCATCACCGGCAACGCGACGAACGTGACCAATACGAGCGCCACGCTCAACGGTCACGTCGATCCGGCGGGCGCGGGCGACATCACGGAGTGCCACTTCGAGTACGGCATCGACACGTCGTACGGGACTTCGGTCCCGTGCGTGCCGGCGACGCCGATCACGGGCCCGACGGACGTCTCGGCCGACATCGCCGGTCTGACGCCGTCCACGGTCTATCACTTCACGCTCGTCGTCGGGACGAGCGGGACCGGAACGTTGAGCGGCGCCGACAACGCCTTCCAGACGAGCGGCCCGCCTCTCGTCGGAAGCCAGTCGGCGACGAACGTCACCGACGCGAGCGCGACGCTGAACGCGACGGTCAACCCGTCCGGGTTCGACACGAGCTGCGTGTTCGAGGTGGTCGACGACGCCGCCTTCCAGGCGACCGGCTACGACACCGCGGCGAGCGTGCCGTGCGTGCCGCCGAGCCTGGGCTCGGGCTTCGCGTTCGTTCCCGCGAGCGCGGACGTGAGCGGGCTCACGCCGAGCACCGTGTATCACTTCCGGGTCGTGGCGACGAACTCCGCCGGCACGACCAACGGCGCCGACACGACGTTCCGGACCGCGGGCGCGCCCGTCGTCGTGAACGAGTCGGCGTCCGACGTGACCGACACGAGCGCGACGCTGAACGCCACCGTCGTTCCGTCGGGGTTCGACACGACCTGCGTGTTCCAGATCGTCGACGAGGCCGCCTTCCAGGCGAGCGGCTTCGACACGGCCACGACGGTGCCATGCGCGCAGGCGAGCCTCGGGTCGAGCTTCGACCCGCAGAATGCCAGCGCCGGCGTGACCGGCTTGACGCCCGGCACGACGTACCACTTCCGCGTCGTGGCGACGAACGAGGCCGGGACGACGAACGGTCCCGGCGCGACGTTCCAGACGCTCGTGTCGTTCCTCCGGCTCATCGACACGTTCGGCGGTCCGGGCTCCGCCGCGGGCGAGCTCCAGACGCCGATCGGCGTCGCCGTCGATCAGCGTGGCGGCAAGGTCTACGTCGCCGACAGCGCGAATGCGCGGATCCAGAGCTTCAGCGCCAACGGTGCGTTCCGAGCCGCGTGGGGTTGGGGCGTCCTGGACGGCTCGGAAGCGAGCCAGGTCTGTAGGACGAAGCCGAAGTGCCAGGCGGGCATACCCGGGTCGGGCGCCGGCCAGTTCTCCAATCCGACCAGCATCGCGGTCGACAACTCCAGCACGCCCTCGCACGGGACCGTGTACGTCGGCGACGCCGGCAACAACGTGGTCCTGAAGTTCACGCCGGCCGGGAAGCTGTTGGCGACGATCGACGGCACGACGGCGCCGCAAGGCCACTTCGTGAGCGTCGTCGGCGTGGCGGTCGATGACGGCGGCAACCTGTGGGTCGCCGATGCCGGCACCGGGAACGTGGTCGAGTTCGACGGTGCGGGCAACTTCCTGCAGCAGTGGGCCAGCCCGTCTTCCGGCATCCGGGCGATCGCCGTCGACTCGACGCACGACGCCGTCTATCTGATCAACGGCGGCGGCACGACGGAGCGGTTCTCGCTCACCGGCGGGACCCCGACGACCGTCGACAGCGGCACGGGCAGTGCGCTCGCGCTCAATCCGAGGACAGGTGACCTCTACGTCGATCACGGGGACGACGTGGTCGTCTACGACGCCTCCGGGACCCGGATCGACGACCTGTTCTCGCTGGGCGCGGCGACCGACTCGCGCGGACTGGCCTACTGGGCGACCGGGAAGGCCAGCGGCGGGCGGAAGAACCGCCTCTTCGTGAGCGATGCGACCGACGACGTCGTGCAGGTCTACGGCGTGCCCGAGGCCGGCGCGCCGTTCATCGCGGCGCAATCGCTCGTCGGCGCCGGCAAGACGGCCAAGACCCTGAACGCGACGATCGTCCCGCTCGGCCGCGCGACGACGTGCACCGTTCAGGTCGTCACCGCGGCGGAGTTCGCGGCGAACGGCTACGCGAACGCGACGAGCGTCCCGTGCACGCCGTCCAACCTGGGCTCGAGCTTCAACTACCAGCAGGCGAGCGCGACCGTCACGGGGCTCACCGTCGGAGACTTCTACCACATCCGCGTGGTCGCGATGAGCTCCGCCGGCACGACGTTCGGACCGGATGTGACGTTCCAGGCCGGCCCGGGCGCGTGGACGCCGTTCAGCCGCTGCCCCGTCGATGATCCCGCGATGCTCGCGACGGACGGCGTCACCACGTCCAGCGTCTGCATCGCCTCGAACTCCACGCACGGCAGCATCAAGATCGGGAGCCTGCCTGCCACGACGACCGGAAACAGCAATCTCCAGGGCGGGCTCGTGGCCGACTTGAATGCCGGCGTCTTCACGTTCATCGCACCGGCCGGTGGCGCGCTCATCGCCGATCCGGCCACGGTGACCGCCGGCGGATTCACGGTCATCGCAACCGTCGAGTCCGCGGGCACACCGAGGGACTTCGACCTGCTCGCGGGAATCGACATCGGGAAGCCGATCGTCACCATCCCGGTCAGGATCCACCTCGTCGGCCAGAACGTCGACCTCGGTCCGAGCTGCTTCATCGGCTCGGAAGCCGACCCGATCCTGTTGCGGCCGGCGAACACCGATCTCACGAACGCGATGGCCGAGTTCCTGATGTTCGATCCGGACGGCACGCTCGACCCGAATGGTCCCCTGGCGGCGCTCGTCGTGAGCGGCGCGGTCCAGGGTGACAGCACGTTCGCGGTCCCGGCGGCCGGCGGATGCGGACCGAACGGAGACGGGTCGCTCGACGCGGCGGTCAACGCCGTGGTCGGGCTGCCGTCGCCGGCCGGCTCCAACACCCTGGTGCTGGACGACGCCAGCTCGGCCCTGGCGATCCCGGCCCCCGGCACGACGGGAGCCCAGTTCGCCGCCTTCTGGCACAGCGCCTTCGACTGATCGCCGCATGCCGGGCGGGGCGGAAGCCCCGCCCGGCATTTCACCTCAGCAGTCCGCCGAGGCGGCCTTCCGCTCGCATCCGCTGCCGCGATCGGAACGTCCGATCGCCCAGCACACGCGGCCTCCGGCGCCACCGACCCGAAGCTAGATCCCGGGATAGATGTCGTTTGCCGCGGTCAGCGTATCGATGCACACCTGAAAATTCGCAGTATAGAAGCACGCGTTGCCGAAGCTCACGTCCGCCCTGGTGATTGCCGTCGTGCACCTGTTGTATGCCTTGTCCCGGCAGGTCGTCAGGTCGAACGAGAGATCGAATTGTGCCTTGTGGTTGCACTGGATGAGGTCCTTGAACAGCCGCGAGACGGCGGCGCTCTTCACCGTGTCGCATCTGAGCCGATCGTCCGCGTAGCTGACGGATGCCGACGCGGCGGCGATCACAGCGACGGCCACGATGGTGACGATTCCTCGCATGGGTTCCAGCTCCTCTTTCAAACCCGGGTAGCGACTCCGTCGGTTGGAGCCCCGGGGCCTCTCCTCACCTCGAACGGACGGCATACGGCCTCTCGAAGGAGGAGCCGTAACTTTTCAGCGAACCTTGTTACTTCGCCCTTACTTCGCCCCGCGGGGAAGCGGCTCGTCTGGCTAGCCCGGCGCGTCAGAGCGCGACGCAGCCGCCGCGGCGCGCATCGACGGCGCAAAGCCGCCCATCGCGTCGCCGGTGTCGTTGATGTCCAGGGGCGCGCCAACTCCGACCGGCGCGGCGCCGCGTTGGACGCGGCCGGACACGGCTCAGGTGACGCCATGAGAGAGCTCGTCGAAGAGATCCGTCGGAATCCACTGCTCTGGCTGCTGGTCTTCGTGCCGGTGGTCCTGGCGGCGCAGACGGCCGAGCCCGAATCGCACACCCTGCTCTTCGTGCTGTCCGTCCTGGCGGTCGTGCCGCTGGCCGCCCTCTTGAGCCACGCCACCGAATCGGTGGCGGCGAAGACGGGCGATGCGGTCGGCGGCTTGCTGAACGCGACGCTGGGCAACCTGACCGAGCTCATCATCGCCTTCGCGGCGTTGCGCGCGGGGCAGCAGACGCTCGTGAAGGCGTCCGTCGCCGGCGCGATCGTGACGAACACCCTCTTCATGCTCGGTGCTTCGTTCCTGCTCGGCGGCCTCAGGCACCACGTACAGGAATTCAACCGGGTCAATGCGCGCGTCCAGGCGGGATTGCTCTTCCTCGCCACGATCGCGCTCGCGGTTCCCTCCGCGGTCTCGCAAGCCGACTCCGCGACCTTCACGGCCCATCTGAGCGTCGGGCTCGCGGTGCTCCTCATGGTCGCCTACGGGCTCGGCATGCTGTTCTCGCTGAAGACGCACAAGGAGCTGTTCGCGGGCGCGGACCACGGCGAGCAAGGCGAGGCACCCTGGCCGATCGGCCTGGCCGTCGCGACGCTGACCGGCGTCACGGTCCTGGTCGCGCTCGTGAGCGAGATCTTCGTCGAGTCGGTGCAGAAGGCGGCGGTCGCATTCGGAATGACCCCGGCGTTCGTCGGGTTCATCGTCGTGGCGCTCGTCGGCGCCGCGGCGGAGATGGCGTCCGCGTTTTCCGCAGCGCGGAAGAACCGGCTCGACCTCAGCGTCGGCATCGCGATGGGCAGCGCATCGCAGATCGCGCTGTTCGTCGCGCCGGTGCTCGTCCTGGCGAGCTACCTCGTCGGGCCGGCGCCGATGAACCTTCAGCTCTGGCCGGGAGCGGTGGTGATGATCCTCGTCGCCACCCTGACGGCGGCGCTCGTGACCAACAGCGGGCGCTCGGCCTGGTTCGTCGGGGTGCTGGTGCTCATGGTGTATCTCGTCTTCGCCCTGACGCTCTACCTGCTACCGCCGGCCGCACGTTGATCGAGCCGTCAGTCGAAGAGAGACCGCGGCCGGTCGTCACTCCAGATCGATGGAACGCAGTATGGCGAAGGCTGCGTCGTAGATGAGCAGGTTCGCGCGTAGCTTCTTGGGGTTGCCGAAGACCTTCGCCGCGCACGCGTACGCGGCGCCGAAGCCGATCGTCGCGGAGACGGTACACGCCGTTTGGCCGCCTATCGGAAACGTACAGTTCGAACCGCTGTCCATGACGTTTCCCGACTCGTCGTAGATGTGTGCGTCCACGGTGATCGGGCTGGTGCCGATGTTGGCGATGAAGCACTCCGCCCGTTGCTGATTGAAGCCGGCGAACGCCGCCGGGGTGGCGATCGTCTGGACTGCGCGCGCGGCGACCGGCGCGGCCACGAAGCATCCGACGGTGATGGCGATGACCGAGGCTTTCATGGCGATCTCCTTCCTTGCGGAGCGCCGAGCACGTCGCGGGGCGGCGTCGTCTGCGATGGCTATCGAAGGGTTTCGGCGGCGAGCACGTGCCCGTCCCCGGCATCACGGAGCTCCGCTTCGGCGCGCAGGTTCCTGCCGCTGCCGGAGAACTCCGCGGAGCACGAGAAGCCCACGTGATCGGGAAGCAGATTCACCAGCAAGTAGCAGGTCTTCCCGGCCGCGAGCGGAGCGCCGTTACAGCTCTCGGAGCTCGGCGTGATGAAGCCCGCCTTGAAGTTCCGGAGCGCGCTCACCTGAAGCGAGATCGGAGTCGTGCCCACGTTCCGGAAGTAGCAGGCGCCAGCATTGTTCGATCCCGCCGGCAACATGCGACTCGTGATCGTGCGCGCCTGAGAGGGGGCGGCCATCCCGAGCAGGGAGGCGACGACGACGGCAGTCGAGAGCTTCATAGGCACCTCGTCAGGACGCGACGCCGGGCGTCGCGTCAAGCAGCTGGACCCGGAAACGAGACCTCTCCGCACCCTGATCCGGCGATAGCCTGATCACGGCCCCTTCGCCGAGTGAGTCCGGCAGCGCGAGAAAACGGATCGAGCTCGACGCGCGCCTCATCGCGCTCACCGTGCTCCGGGCGACCTTCCGAAGAGCCCGAAGGACTGGGCGAGCCACGGCCGCCCGATCTGACGCAGGTTGCCGGGAAGGCCGCTCGCCCAGAACCAGGCGACGTAGTGCAGCATCGAGCCCGGATAGACATGCCTGAACCAGCGCAGGCTCTCTGCCGCCTTCGGCGGCGCGCCGACGAGGGCCAGGGCCGCCTCGCGATCCGCGTGCACGACGTCTCCCGCATGCCGGGCGAGCTCCGCCTGCAAGCAAGGGAGCTCGTCCCGCATCGCGAAGGCGTCGAGGACCACGGCGATCGCGTTCACCGACACGCCGAGGACGTTCTCTCGCGCACGCCTCGCGAAGAAATCGCCCCAATTCGCCGTCGGCTCGACGTCGCGCAGGAAGAGCGCGACGTCGAGCAGCTGCTTCAGGTTCGACGTCGCCTGGCCGAGGTCCTCGAAGGCCGCGAGGAGCAGCAACAGCAGCGTATCCTCGTCCGAGAGCGTCGGGACCGAGAGGCCGTCGATGACGACGTCGCGCGAGCGGCGCCAGAGCGCTTCCTCGTCGATCCGGTAGGCCGGCGCCCAGCGCAGCGACCCGTGAAGGTCCACCTTGAGCCCGTTGCGGATCACCGTGCGCGAGTGGAGATCGTACGCCTGCGACGTGAATCCGGCCGCCCGGAGGACGACGACGGCCCGCCGCAGATCGCGGCGCCGTACCAGGACGTCGACGTCGAACTGAGGCCGGCGGTCGATCCCGCCGTAGAGGCGCTGCGCCAGGTAGAGGCCCTTCAGCATGCGGGCCTCGATCGCGGCGCGCGCGAGCGCGCGCCGGACCTCGTCGAAGGTCGCGAGCAGCTCCTCGGGCGCAGCTCGCTGGATCGGGCGCTGTGCGGCGAGCGCGGCGAGAAGCTCGGGGGAAAGCCGCTCTTCCGCGCTCGCCTCGCGCAGCGCGCGCTGGGCAAAGCCGAGGAGGTGATGCGAGCGCAAGGCGGCGGCGATTTCGTGCGGCGGCCCGCCCAGCGCGCGGAGCGCGTCGACGACGGTCGCCGGTCGACCGAAGCCGACCTCTCTCGCGATCGCGACGTAGTCCGCGATCGCCGGGCGGGAGCCGTCGAACGTCAAGCGGCCCCGCCGGCGAGCGCCAGCATCCGATCCGCGATCGCTCCGCGCTCGGCGATGGTCCGCAGCTCCCACGCGCGAGCGATCGCGAGCCGGCTCGCGAGCGCGTCGCGGCTCGCGACGACGCGCGCGATCGCGGAGCGGACGGACTCGGGATCGACCGGAGCGCTCGGCCCGGACACGAGCGGCACCGCGAGGCCGAGCTCCTGGCAGCGCCGCGCGAGGGCCGGCTGATCCCCGAAGAACGGATACGAGACCATGGGCACGCCGTGAAAGATCGCCTCGTGCGTCGAGTTGAGACCGTGATGCGTCACGAAGACGTCGGCCTCGGCGAGAGCGGCCCACTGGTCGGCGAACTGCGCGATCGTCGCGTTCGGGCGCGCGAGCGCCGTGCGCGCTCTCGCGTCCAGCGCGTGCCCGCCGAGCGCGATCACGACGTCCGCGTCGAGGTCCTCACACGCACGCGCGATCGCCTCGAGCGCCGCGAGCGCCTTCGCCTCGAAATACCACCAGACGACCGTGCCGAAGGAGACGTACACCCGAAGGCGGCCACCGGCCGACGGGAAGACCGGCGCGGCCGCTGCCCGTCGCAGCTCGGGTGCGAGCGATCCGAAGAACGCGATCGGCTCGAGCGCTGCCCGATCGCTCGCGTCGAGGAACTCCGATGGCTCGCAGTAGAGGTTCAGGTACGGGCTCAGCTCCTCGACGTAGGAGAACGGGTGGGCGCGGCTCATCCCGTGCGCCTCTCGCAGGCGCCGCACCGCGCGCCAGCACTCCTCGGACACGGCGACCCTGGGATCGCCGCGCAGCTCGGCCACCAGACGAGAGGGGACGGGGGCGTGGTTCGGGCACACGTTGACGTAGGGGATCCCGAGGCGCCGCGCGACGACCGGCGCGATCACCGAGAACGTATCGTAGACGACGAGCTCGGGTGAGAACCGCTTCACCTCCTCGGTCAGCTGCTCCGCATGGGCCCCGGCGAAGCTCACGAAGCGGCACGGGACGGGGAGCGACGTCGCATCCGCCGACTCGAGCGGACGGCCGGCGTAGAGATCGACGAAGCGACCGCCCGCGCGCTCCACCATCGGTTGCAGGTCGCGCTCGGTCAGCACGCGGACCGTGCAGCCGCGCGCGCAGAGCGCTTCGATGACCGGCACGAGCATCTGGAGGTGCCCGACGCCGCGCATGCAAAAGGCTGCGACCGATGCGGCCAGGGCGTCACCTCGCGTCGGCGTGCTCGAGATCGCGACCGGCGGCGAGGCGGCGCAGGAGCTCGAGCGACGCATCGAGCCGCTCGGGGATGCGCTGCAGGAAGACGCGGGCGCCGACGAGCGCCGCGACGATCCGCCAGAAGCCGGTCGCTCCGGGATCCGCGGGCGCGCACGCGCGGTAGCCCGCGATGAATCGCGTCCAGGCGGCGCGCGACATCGGCCAGCGATGGAACGTCCGGCCGAGGTCGAAGCCGGCGGGCCCGACCTCGAGCTGCTCGTTGTCGATGAGGCGCAGGCGACCGCCGCCGTCGACCAGCATGTTCTCGGCGCAGAAGTCCTTGTGGATCAGCGCGACCCGCGCCGCCTCGGGATCGAGCGCCGCGAGCGCGGCGCCGAGAGCGGCGGCTTCCGCGGCCGAGAGGGTGCCCGCCCGGCGCAGGATCTCGAGGTCGGAGTGCGCGGCCGACCTCCATCGCCGCGTGTCGCACGTCGTTCCGAGGCTCGCACGCATCGGCGTCGCGTGCAGACGACCGAGCAGCGCCCCGGCCTCCCCCGCCCGCTCCTCGGGATCGGCGTCGTCCAGCGGGACGCCGGCGACCCACGCCTCGAACACGACCGCGCCGTCGCGCCCGAGGACGGGAGCGAACGCCTCGTCGAGCTCGGCGCGGAGCGCGACGTGCTCGCGCGCCGGCTCGGCGGCCCCGAAGTGGCGCAGCTTGACGGTGCGACCGTCCTCGGTATCGACGCGGTAGGCGAAGCGGATTCCCTTTCTCTCTCCGAGCGGCGAGACGAGCTGCACGCGACGGCAGCGGAGGCCGCTTCGATCGAGCGCCGCCGCGATCTCGCACGCGACCTCGGGCGGGCCCGGGATCGTCACCGCTCCACCAGGTCGAGAAGCCGCGTCGCGAGCTCGGAGCGGGCGTTCCGGCCGAGGACGACGCGATAGCCGGGCGCCGAGCGGGCAGCTTCGTCCGCGAGCCGTCGTCGCGGCGGATGCAGGCCGCCTGCGAGGTCCTCGAACACCGTCGGCTCGCTCCGGCCCGACGGCTTGCCGTAGAGGTTCGCCCACAGCCGCGAGGCGACCTGCTTCGGATCGAGCGGCTCGATCGCAAAGGCGTCGACGTCCGAGCGGATCTCCGGGAACACGATCGCGGCGAGAGGCGCCGCCGCGAGCCGGTCGACGTGGAGCTGGTGCGCCACCTGCGCCGGACTGAGCGCGAGCTCGCGCGGCGGCGCAATGACGGACGTCGAGTCCTCCGCGAGCACCTCCGCGAGCGCGTCGAGATACGGGCGATCGAACGGCCGGAGGCCGCGGCCGAGCTCGGGAAAGCGCTCCAGGGTCGGCGCGAGGATCTTGACGGGCGTCGGCATCCCGCGGAGCTCGATCCCGCGCGCGCTCGGCTCCGCGAACGCCCGGTCGTTCGCGATCCAGCGGCATCGACCCGACCGCAGGAGATGGAAGGAGAGCGTCGTCTTGCCGGCGCCCTTCGGACCGACGATCGCGATCGCGCGGCCGCCGGTCGCGACCGCCGCGGCGTGCAGGTCGAGCGCCGTGCGACGGAGGCGCGTCGCCGAGAGCTCGTGGAAGACCCACTGGAGCGTGAACCGCCATCGCCGCGTGTCGGGATCGCCGTGGAGCGCGACGCGCCCCGGCTCGACGACGAGGCAGCAGGAGCGCTCGAGGTCGGCCACCGCGACGCCCCCGCGCTCCGGCCACGCGGGCAGCGAGATCACCTGCTGGTCGAGCGCGAAGCACGGTCGCAGCGCCGCATCACGCGGACGACGCTCCACGAGCGCCCGGAATGCCGCGCGCGCCGTCGAGAGCGTGGCGTGCCAATCGGCGTCGCCCGCCGCCGGCCCGAACCACGGGCCGAGGAATTCCGCGAGCCACTCCGCCGCGGCGGCGTCGTCCGAGCGAAGCTCGATCACGATCGGACCGAAACCGAGCTTCCGCCGCGCTTCGGGCAGAGCCGCCGCCGGGCGCGCGCGGTCGATCGCCGAGCCCGCGCCCGTCAAGCGGCTTCGCCGAGTCGAGCGAGCACCTTCGAGTGCCGTTCCTCGATCGGCTCGCGTGAGAGGATCTCCCGGTGCAATCCGTCGAGCCCCTCGACGACGCCGGTGACGCTCTCGTGAAGCGGCAGTCGCCCGGCGCGGTACAGCCGGAGCACGTCGTCGAACCCGCCGCCGAGGTGGCCGCGGGACCCGACGATCGAGACTCCCTGCGTGATCAGGTGATCGACGGCTGCGACGTGCAACGGCTGCCCGCTGCGCGCAAGGAGGCCGACGCGCGACCCGGGTCCGAGGCGGCCCAGCACGCGGTCGACGTTCTCGAGCACGCCCGACGTCTCGACCGCGACGTCGAACGGCTCGGCGTCCGCCTCCGCGAAGAACGGCTCGACGTCGAGAGAGCGATCGCAGAAGCGCGCCACCACCTGCCGGCGCCCGGCGATCGGCTCGACGACCTCGACCGACGCTCCGAACGCCTCGCGGCAGAGCATCGCGGCATAGACGCCGATCGGTCCCGCGCCGAACACGACGACGCGCTCGCCGGGACGCACTCGGAGCCGCGCGATCGCGACGTGCGCGCACGCGGCGGGCTCGATGCACGCGGCCGCGCGCAGCCCTTCGGGCGTCCTCGCGAGGTCGGAGACGTCGTGCGCGACACACGCCGGCACGTCGACCACCTCGCGAAAAAGGCCGTCGACCTCGGTCCCGACGAGTCGGCCGCGACGGCACTGATTGAAGAGCCCGCGCCGGCACGGGACGCATTCTCGGCAGGTGAGGATCGACTCGAACGTGACGACGTCGCCGACGGCGAAGCGGTCGACGCCTTCGCCGACGTCGCAGATCTGGCCGACGCCCTCGTGGCCGAGCACGCGACCCGCCGTGCCGACGTCGAGCGGCACGGAGCCGACGATGTACCCGGTCCGCGGATCCGCGCGGACGAGGTGCATGTCCGTGCCGCAGACGCCGGCAAGCAGCATCCGGACGCGAAGGTCTCCCGGCGCGGGGCGCGCGGGAAGCGGGCGCGATTCGATCGTCAGGCGGGGCGACCGATAGCGCTCGCGACCGCCGGCATGCGCCGGAGCCTCACGATCGAGATAGACGACGATCGCAGGGTTGCCGCCTCGCAAACGCACCTCGCCCTCCGGGTCGAGATCCCGGCGGCGGTCTACGCGTTGGCCGTGCGGGGAGCAAGGCGGGGCGCGAGAGCGAAGCGCCGCTGCACGGCGACCGCCGCGAAGAAGAGCGCGATCCGGATCCGCGTCGCGAGGCTCGGCCGCCAGTTGCCCGCGAGCACCGAGACGACCGCGGCTCGGATCGCGGGGGACGCGTCCTTCCGGAAGAACACTTCGCGGAAGGCCGGATCGTAGAAGCCGGTCGCGAAGCGCCGGAACCAGCGGTAGCGCGCCGCGACGGCCTGCTCGTACGCGCGGAAGCGCGCTCGCGAGAGGTCGCCGGCGGCGATCGCGGCGTCGAGCGCGTCGGCCGCGTCGATCCCGGCCTGCAGCGCGAGCAGCACGCCGGTCGAGAAGATCGGGTCGAGGAACGCGCCCGCGTCGCCCACGACGAGCCAGCGATCGCCCGCGTAGCGGCTCGACTCGTAGGAGTAGTCGGCGTCGAACCGCACCTCGGACACGCGGCGCGCGGCGGAGAGGAGAGCGGCGGCGGCGGGCGTCTCCGCGACGTAGCGGTCGAGCGCGTCCGCGAGCGGAGCGCTCCGCCGTCCCGCGTGCACGTCCTTCGGCACGACCAGCCCGACGCTGGTCACCGTCTCCGACACCGGGATGAACCAGAACCACCCGCGATCGGGGCGCGTCACCATGCGGATGTCGCCGGCGCGGCGCCCCGCCCGACGAGGCACGCCCTCGTACCAGGCGTGCACGGCGACGTTCCGCAGATGCTGGTCGTACCGGCGCTCGACGAGGCGCCGCGCGAGAAAGCCCGTCCGGCCGGACGCGTCGACGATCGCCGCCACGCGCGCGACCTCGGACGTCGGTCCGATCCCGAATCGGAGCTCGGCATGATCGCGCGTGAACGAGGCATCGCGCGCCTCGGCGCCCTCGATCACGTGCGCGCCGGCGCCGCGGGCGTGCTCGAGCAGGATGCGATCGAGCTCCGAGCGCGTGACCTGCCAGGTCTGCGGGCGCGGCGTCTCGGCGGCCTCCGCGAAGTCGGCGTACTGCTCGACGGCGCCGTCGGCGCTCGTGAAGCTCGCCCCCCACTTCTCGACGAATCCCGCCGCTGCGACCGCGCGGTCGACGCCGAGCGCGCGGAACACCTCGTCGCTCCACGGAAGCTGGGATTCCCCGATGTGGAAGCGCGGAAAGGGCTCGCGCTCGAGGACCACGACGCGCCGGCCGCGCTGCGCGAGGCGCCCCGCGGTCGCGGCGCCGGCGGGCCCGCCGCCGACCACGGCGACGTCGAAATCGTGGCTCGCGGCCGCCGGTGCTCGCACGACCCGTCTCTTCACAGACCGTTCCATCGGCGGCAATCGACCGCGGCCGCGGCCACATCGAGGACGGCGGCGGCGTGATGGCGTCGCGCTTTCCGATCGCGCGCGCGATCGAACGGAGCCCTCCGGCCCGGCGATCATCGGGTCGAGGAGTTCGCGAACGGCGCTTTCGTGACGCACCTCGTCGGATGCCGGGCGCCGCAGCGACCGCTCTGCGAAGCTCATTACGCCTTGACCACGCGTGAACGAACGATGTACGGAGGGCCTCCGACGCGTTCAAGCAAAAGGCACGAACCCGTAGAACCCTGAACCCGCAAAGCCTGGATTGCGGCCCGATGGGAGGGACCATGATCCGTTCGACCTGGACCCGTATTCCCTCGAACCTGAGAGCTCTGGTGCCCTTCATCGTCGGGGTCGCGCTCGCGAGCTTCTTCGATGCGGCGCCCGCCCTCGCGCAGATCACCGGCGCGACGTCGAGCAACGCGGGCTCCGCATGCCAGGGCTCGAACAACTCGGACGGCTTCTGCGGCAGCTCGACGTCCGTCCTCGTCAACAACGGCACGACGTTCCAGAGCCGTCACGCCTGGAACATCAACGCCGACGTCGGCGCCTTCACCACGCGCGACACGAGCGGCAACAACACCATCCACAACCTGAGCTTCAGCGCGACCGCGCCAGGCAGCTACTCGCTCACCATCACCTCCAACCGGGTCGGCATGCTGCAGCGCAACGACGACCTCCTCAATTGCAACGGCCAGGCTCACACGAGCGGCATCACGGGGACGAGCAACATCGCCCTCGCGTCCGGCACGCTGAGCACTGGCAGCCCGGGCGACATCGGCAACGGCGGCGGCAACAACCAGATCGGCTACAACCAGACGAACTCGCCGCTCGCCGTCATCGGCCCGCGGCTCAGCAACGGCGTGGCGCAGAGCCACGCGCTCACGTTCACCTGGAACGGCTCGGTGCGGAGCAACTCGTGCGAGGCGGCCGTCCGTCAGGGGCAGCAGAACGGCTCGACGTCGAGCTGCGGCGCCTGCGAATACACCGGCAGCCCGGGCAGGACGCAGTCGAGCGACGGACATTTCGTGACCGTCGCCTTCACCTCCTTCTGCGGTGACGGCGTGATCAACGGCACCGGCGAGCAGTGCGACGCGGGCGCGAACAACGGCTCCGCGACTTCCTGCTGCACCAGTACGTGCCAGTTCCGCACCGCGGGCCAAGTGTGTCGCACGTCGGCGGGCATCTGCGACGTCCAGGAGACCTGCCCCGCCAACCCGGGCACTGCGGGCGCGTGTCCCGCCGACGCCTTCCAGCCGTCGTCCACGGTGTGTCGCGGCTCCGGCGGCGTCTGCGACATCGCCGAGAACTGCACCGGCTCGAGCGCCGCTTGTCCGGCGGATGCGACCCAGCCGGCGAGCACGGTCTGCCGCGCCGCCTCGGACGTGTGCGACCAGGCCGAGAACTGCCCCGGTGTCTCCGGTCCAGGCGGCTACAACTGCCCGAGCGACGCGGTGAAGCCGTCGACGACGGTCTGCCGCCCGTCGGCGGGCGTGTGTGACATCGTCGAGAACTGCGACGGCACGAACAAGGCCTGCCCGAGCGATGCCGTCGAGCCCAGCTCGACGGTCTGCCGCGGCTCGGCCGGCGTCTGCGACATCGCGGAGAACTGCGACGGTTCGGGCGTGAACTGCCCGGCCGATGCCTTCGAACCCTCGAGCACGGTCTGCCGTGGGTCCGGCGGCGTCTGCGACGTCGCCGAGAACTGCACGGGCTCGAGCGCGCCGTGCCCGACGGACGTAACGCAGCCGTCGAGCACCGTCTGTCGCGCGTCGACGGACATCTGCGACGCGACCGAGAACTGCACCGGCACGCCGGGTCCGGCGGGCTACGACTGCCCGGCCGATGCGGCCGAGCCGACGACGAAGCTCTGCCGTGGGCTCAGCCCGACGTGTGCGACCTGCACCGGCGGGTTCGAGGAGTGCGACCTCGAGGAGTACTGCGACGGCACGAACTTCGCCTGCCCGCCCGATCTCGTGAAGCCGGACATCGACGCCGACACGGTGTGTGACGAGGTCGACAACTGCGGCGTCGTCCCGAACCCGGGTCAGGAGGACGGCGACGTCGACGGTGAAGGCGACGCGTGCGACGACTGCACCGACCTCGCCCAGACGTTCATCGCAACGCCGCGCCTCTACATCGGCAACCTCACGAAGCCGATCGGCGAGCGGAAGACCACGTTCTCGGGATCGTGCGTGCAGCCGCTCCAGCCGGAGATCGACCTCGTCATGAACGGCCTCCGCTTCATCGTGAAGGACTCGAACGAGGTCGCGATCATCGACGCACTGATCGCTCCCGGCATGTACAACCCGGCGACCCGGACCGGCTGGCGCCACAACCCGCGCGGCTGGTTCTACAGCACCACCGACTACTCGCTGAACTTCGGCATCTACAAGATCACCGTCAGCGTCCGGCCCGACCAGCCGCACGCGCTGCGCTTCCGCGTGAAGGGCAAGGACGGCAGCTACTTCGTCGCCCCGAACCAGCTCCCGCTGCGGGTGTCGATGGTCATGCAGCCGCCGAGCGGCGCCCAGTCGGGTCAGTGCTGCGCGTCGACGTTCGACCTGGCGGCATGCCGCTTCGACCCGTCGCTCAAGACCCTCACCTGCCGTCCCCGGCGGCTCTAGGGTCTCTCGACCGACGAGCGCTCTCGCCCGGCGCGCCGGAACCGCGATGCGGTTCCGGCGCGCCGGGCCGCCTCGCTCCGCCCGCGCGCGGCAGGCGACGAACGCCGCTCGGGCTCGCCTGAGCGCCTCTTCGTCGGCTTGACCTGCCGCGCCGGCGTCGTCACCGTCGCCCGTATCCGGCGATGTCGCGGTCGAGTCCCAGTCGCCCCACCGCAGCCGACGCCTCGGGCGCGCCCGCGAGGCCGAGCGGCACCGCAGCAGCGGCGGTCCCGCGCTTCCCGAAGGCCGTCCGGCAGATCCGCAACCACGGCCACCTGTTCGGCTCGCTCGCACTCAGCTTCGCGATCTTCGCGGTCCACACGATCCTGTGGCCGGAGACCCGGCTCGCGACGCGGCTGCTGGTCGCCTGGGACACGGGCGTCCTCGTCTACCTCGTGCTCGCGCTGTCGCTGATCACGCGCTTCGAGCTCGCGCTCGTGCGCCAGCGGGCCGCGATCCACGACGAGGGCGGCATGGCGATCCTGGTCCTCACCGTCGGCTCGGCGGTCGCGAGCCTCGGCGCGATCGTCGCCGAGCTCGGCGGGGTGCCGAAGGACCAAGGTCGGGCGCTCTCCTTCGCGCTCGCGGTCGCGACGATCCTCCTGTCGTGGGCGCTCATCCACGTCATCTTCGCGCTCCACTACGCCCACGAGTACTACGGCGAAGGCGACGAGGGCTGCGGTCTCGTCTTTCCGTCCGACGACCGCCCCGACTACTGGGACTTCGTCTACTTCTCGTTCGTGATCGGGATGACCTTCCAGGTGTCGGACGTGCAGGTGACGAGCAAGCTCCTGCGGCGCGCGGTCGTGGCGCATGGGCTCGTGTCGTTCCTCTTCAACGTCGCGATTCTCGCGCTGGTCGTGAACCTCGGCGCGGGCCTCGTCTGAGCCGCGCCCGAGGCTCGGGAAGCGCGCGTTCGCTTTCGTCCGCGCTCAGAACACGCCGGGGAGCCAGCGCCACCGCACGCGGGCGGCATAGTCGGCGTAGCCGGGGAGCTCGGCCTTGAGGGTCGCGTCCTCCGCGAACGTCCGTACCGCGATGAGCCCGACCAGCATGCCGGCCGGCACCAAGCCCCAGAGCGATCCCATCGCGAGCGGCATTCCGAGGACCATCGGGATCGCGAACGCGTAGCCCGGATGGCGAACGATCGCGTACGGGCCGGTGCTGACGACGCTGTGGCCGCGGTCGGTCTGGATGCGCACCGTCGCCTCGAAGTGAGGGTTGACCGACTGCGCCCACGCGAAGCCGAGGAAGCCCGGAGCGAAGAGCGCGTAGCCCAGCGCCACGACCCAGTCGGGCGGTCTCGCCCATCCGAAGCGGGCGTCGTCGAGCGCGGACACGATGAGAATGGCGACCCAGGAGGCGACGATCGCGGCGGTCAGCGCTCGATCCCACGGCTTCGTCCCCTTCTGGATGCGCGATCGCGCGGCGAAGATCTCGGGGTTCGTCCGCCAGAGCCAGGCGCAGGCGGCCGCAGTGAGTGCCCCGTAGACCGCGAGGAACAGCCGCCCGCGCGGCCAGGCGATCGTCCCAGCGGCGGCGAACATCAGCGCGCCCAGGATCGCGAGCGTCACGGCGACGAGCGCGACCACGGCTCCGACGGATGGATGGGGCGGAGCGCCGGGGCCGATCTCCGCCATGCGCCGAGCGTAGCGCGGCGCGCCTGCCGTCACGACCTCAGAAGAGCACCGGAACGTCCGCCGTCTGGACGAACTTCAACGTCAGCTTCGGGTCGAGCACCCGGGAGCGGCAGATCGCGCCGTTCCGGGTGAACGACTCGTCGATGCTCTTGATGACCACGCCCTCGTTCGTGTCGGGGTAGACGAGCCACTGCGTGACCTGCGCGAGGATCATCCACGGTCCCCTGCCGTCGGCGAGGGCGTCGTTGGGCACGAGACCGGACGACCAGCCATCGACCCAGTCCGCCGTCGCCGTTCCGATGCCGCCGATGCACGTGTCGCCGGGAGCGATCGGAAGATCGTTGCCGTCCTCGTCCGCCCGGTTCAGCACCTTCTCCTTCACGCTGAGCTGGGCGTCGAGCATGAGCTTGTGGGGGATCTTCTGGATGTCGCTCAGGTCGAACCAGAGGAGTCCCTGCGTGACGAACTCGACCTGGCAGCGAAAGAGCGCGTCGGGATCGTAGTCGTCGCGGAGGTATCCGACCTCGACCTTGCCGCTCTCGACGGTCGGGCTCGGATCGCAATCGCTCGCGAGCGGGCCGATGTCGGAGTGGACCTCGCTCGTGTACGTGCCGACGGGGCGGAGGACGACCGTGCGCGTCTCCGGCGGCGGGACGACGAGCTTCACCCGGAAGCTCGCCTTCCGCTTGTCGCCGGGGGCGATGCGGAGCGGGTGCGCGGGTGTGCCGACGATCGCGCGGGTCTTGTACCTGTAGTCCCACGCCGGGTCGCAGTGGGCGGACAGCTCGACCTGCGCCGGGCCGTTGAGCGAGAACGTCGACTGGTAGCGCCAGTGATGGCCGTCGATCGTCACGGCGATCGCGTCGGCGTCCACGTCGTACTCGTTTCCGACCGCCTCCACCGGCTGGCACGTGAGCGGACCGCTCGGGCAGTAGATCGAGCTCACGAGCTCCTGCACGTGGATCGTCACCGTGAGGGCGCCGCACCAGCTCATGTCCGCCTTGCTCGGCTTGAGCTTGACGTTGCCGCTCATCTGGACGAGGTCGCTCAGCTTCGGGATGTCGCCCGGACCGGTGCCGATCGGGCCGGACAGGGCGTGTGCGGGACGCGCGATGCCCATGGCGAGGCAAGACGACGTCAGCAGGCAGGCGAGTGTCGTGTGTCTCATGATCGTCTCCGCTCTCCGCCGATCTCGGCGGGGGTCGGAAGCGTCGAGCCTCCGACCGGTCTCGTCGCGGAGCGCGATTGCAGCTCGCGTGCCGCGCGCGATCGGCGCGAAGTGACCGCCGGACCTGGCTTCCTCGGGGCGCGACCGGGCCCAGAGGGCCGGCGCGGTGCACCGTCGTTCAGGGCACGTGAACCGGCGGTGACGGCCGCTCCCGGACGTGCCGCCCCCTTCGTACGCGGGCGACGGCGGTGCCACCGCGGTCGCGCGGCAGCGGCGGCGATCGGTAGTGTCCTTAGAACACTACCCGGCGATCGACCCGATTTGCGCTTCCGCAAGCGGTGCGGACAATCGTTCTTCACCGCCTCCTGGGCCACCTCTCCTACCGCTCGCCGGCAACCACCTCGGGCGCTCGGAGACTCGTCGTGATGAAGTCGAATCGTGGCTCGTGGGTCGCCTCCACGGCGTTCACCGCGTTGGTGGCCCTGACGGCATCGGCCCGCGTCGCACTCGCGGGGCACATCGGGACGACGGCGGTCCCGATCGGCTGCGCAACGAAGATCGCCGTCGGACCGGACAACACGGGCCAGACGCTCACGCTCGATGCGAGCGATCCCATCCTGTCGGGAGCGTGCCCGGGGAACGGCCTCGCGGTCGTGAACACCGGAAGCGGATCGCTGGATCGGAGCTTCGCCGTCGATTGCCAGACGAACCAGACCCGGCCGATCACCGGGGGCACCGGCGGCGTCGGGATCTCGCTCCACGGGCCGAACCTCGCGGCCTTCAACTGCTACGTCTCCGGCTTCGGCCACGGGATCGTCGCGGTCGGAGACGGCGCCGACATCGAGGACAGCCAGGTGCAGGACGCCGCAGGGGACGGCTTCGTCGTCAAGTCGAACACGTCGCTCCGGAACTCCAATCTCATCGGCGTCACGTTCACCGGCAACCTCGCCTTCAACAACGGCGGCTGGGGCTTCCGCCTGAAGGCGAACGCGATCAGCGGGGGGACGGGCAGCTTCTTCAACAACGTCGCGGACGGGAACGGCCTCGGCGGCTTCAGCGTCAAGGGCGACGGCAACGCGCTCTCTGGCAGCGAAGCGTTCGACAACGGCGGACCCGGCTTCGCGATCACCTCGACCTCGTGCTGCTCCGGCGAGTTCGGGCACAGCTTCGACACGGCGATCGCGTCCCTCAACAAGGGACCGGGGATCGTCTACGTCGCGCGCGACGACGGCAGCAACTGCGTCGGCGGCACGGGCCTCACGTGCACCGGCGGTACGTTCTTCCCGGTGGGATTCGACACGACCCCGGGCGGGATCACCGCCGCCGACAACGGCGGAAGCTGCCCGCCGAGAAGCCTGCCGTACCTGACGGCGGAAGGCGTGTGCCCCATCGTCCTCGGCAAGCCGTGCAGCGAATCGGTGCTCGACCGCTGCCCGTGATGCCGTCCACGTCGCTCGTGCGCGCGCGGATGTCGCCGCGCCGGCGATCGCGCGGATAGCGTCGGCCCTCGCGCATCGCGAGTGCGCGGGCACACGAGCCGCGTGCGAACGCCGCTCATCGCCGTCTCGTCGTAGCGGGGCGGACACCGCCGCCCCGTCACGATCGTTCCGTCCCCGCCGTCACACACGTGACGGCCCGCCGTCACGCCTAGAGATTGAAGACGGATCGGCGAACGTGAGTCGCCGCGGTCCCACGCTCGGCGTCGATGAGAGGCGGTTGCCGGTTTCCGGAGCCGGCGCGTCACGCATCGGCCGGCGAGCGGCGGCCGTGGGTCGTCACCCGAGCCGCTCGTCTCGTGAGTTCCAAATCGTGGGGACGAAATCGCGGCACGCGTGCCGCAGAGGAGACGACCATGCGTATTCTCGTTGGATTGATGACCGCCGGCCTCATCGCCGGTCTGGCCGGGCCTGCCGCGGCCCTCAGCTCGCTGGGCGCCTCGAGGCGCGCCACGCCCGTCGCGTACGCGAAGGTGGACATGGACACCTCCACGGTGCTCACCTTCGGCGGCAAGGGAACGGTCAGCGCGACCGCTTCCTGTCCCGGCTTCGGATACTGCGACATCACGTTCAACGGGGTGTTTCCGACCGACATCAGCGCCGACAAGGTGATCATCACGGCGCTGGCGCAGTCGTACAGCTACGGCGTGGCCAACGCCTACGTCTACTCTGCGCAGCCCAACCAGATCGGCGTCGAGGTCTACAACTGGAAGAGCGACGACTTGTCGTATGCGACGCCGAGCCCGATCTTCGTGACGCTCCACATCGGACGGTAGCACGTCCGGCCGAGGCAGGCGGTCGAATCGGCCGCCTGCCTGCGGCAGCGGCTTCCCGCGAGACCGCCTTCAAGTCTCGCGCCGAAACTGCCGTCGCACAGGGCAGATGAGCCGGAATCGCTTCGCGGTCGGGGTCACGACCCTGGTCTTGCTCGCGGTCGCGCGCGACCGCGTGTCCGCCGCGCCGCCGGCTGCGGTCCGCGAGATCGAGCTGACCGACGGGACGACGCTGCGAGCGGAGATCGTCTCGCTCCACGACGGCGTCTTCCACCTGCGATCGAGCGCGCTCGGCGACATCGACGTGCCGGAGAGCCGGGTGCGGCGGATCGCCACCCCGCCGGTGAACGCGCCCGCTGCCGCTCGGAATCCGAGCGGCTCGATCGCGCGCGGGCCGGGCGCCGATGCCGAGCGACGAGTCGTCGAGAACCTCGCGCACGACCCGGCGTTTCGCGACCAGGCACTGGCGCTCCAGGACGACCCGACCGTCCAGTCGATCCTTTCCGACGCCGCCCTCATGGACGCGATCCACGCCGGCGACCTCGGAAGGATCGCGAACGACCCGAAGATCCAGGAGCTCATGCGAAAGCCCGCCGTCCGCGCCCTCACGGAGCGCCACGGGCAGTAGAACGAGGGGATCTCCGCTCTCGCCCCGTTCGGCAAAGCCGAACTGTCCGCGCGCGAAGCGCGCGGATCGTTGCGCGACCGAATGCATGGCGATGAGCGGCGCTTGGGGCCGGCGACGGACCGCTCGCAAGCGCTTCGTTGACGGCGAAACCCGGCGCGGATAGCTCCACCCCGGGGCGATGGGGCGGCTCGCGACTTTGGGTACGACGTTCGTCCTCGCGGTCGCGGCCGCGACCGCCTGGGCCGTTCGCGCGCACCACGACGATGCGCTGACGCGGGCGTCGTCGCTCTACGGGCCGCGCATCGCGATCTTGAAGCGCCTCGCCGCCGACAGGATGCCGCCGGCCCCGTTCGTGGCATGGCTCGGCGACTCGACGATCCTCGACGTCTCCGCGCAGGGCTCCTATCCCACCATGCTCGCGAGCCGCTTCCAGGCGCCGCCCCCGTGGATCGTCGGCCACTTCGGGTTCGAGCCGTTCGCGTACTACTTTCTCGTCGACGAGGTGCTGGAGCGCGGGCCGCGGGCGATCGTCCTGGTCGCGAACCTCCGCCTGCTCTCCGATCGCACCACCCGGCCGATGACCCACGTCGCGGAGCGGCTACCCGCCGACCGTCTCCCGGCCGCGGCGCTGCTGCCGCTCTACGCGCGCGGATGGACGATGCCGCGACTTCTCCTCGCCCGCCTCTGGCGCGAGGAATGGGCCGCCGGCGCGATCCTCTTTCTCGACGGCCTGCGCGACCTGTGGCAGCAAAGCGACGCCTGGATCTTCGCGGGCCCGCTCTCCCTGCCGGGGGGGCCGGCGCTCGTGAGCTACGCGCACGCGCTCGATCACGCGCTGCGCGCGTGGGACGCGCCCATCGGCCCGGGCACACCGGCCGTCCGCATGCTGGGCGCCAGCGTCGCGCGCGCGACGGCGCGCGGCGTCCCGGCCCTCGTCGTCGTCACCCCGATCCCGTGGCACCAGATGGAGCGCCGCGGCTGGTATCGCGAGCCGCGCGTCGCGGCGCGGGTCGCGGCGATCGCACGCGTCGTGAGGGCGAACGGTGGCGAGGTCGTCGACCTGCATCGGCTCATCGACGACGACGGGTTTCTCGACACCGGCGGACATCTCAATCGCGCCGGGGTCGCCACGACGGCAGAGGCCGTCGCCCCTTCCCTGCAAGCCCTGCTCGCCGCCTCCGCGCCGCCCGCTTCCTGACCCGATCCGAACGCTCCTTTCGTGTCGTTCAACAGCCCAGAGTTCGGGATCTTCCTGGCGATCGTCCTGATCGCGTACCACGGCGTCCTCCGGAGCAGCGGCTGGCGGGCGCGGAAGCTGCTCCTCCTCTTCTCGAGCTGGCTCTTCTACTTCTCGTGGAGCCCCTTCTTCGGGCTCCTTCTCGTCGGGTCGACGGTGCTCGACTTCACGCTCGGGCTCGCGATCGAGCGCGCGACCGGCACGGCCAGCCGCCGCTTCCTCCTCGCGCTGAGCCTCGCGTACAACCTGGGCGTCCGCTGCGCGACTATCTCTACGTGTCGCTCGGCGGCAACCGGCGCGGGCGGGCGCGCACGTACCTCAACCTGCTCGCGACGATGGTCCTCGGCGGTCTCTGGCACGGCGCCGCCTGGACGTTCGTCGCGTGGGGCGCGTACCACGGCGCGCTGCTCGCGATTCGACGCGCGCTCTCGGAACGGGCGGCGGCGTGCGCCGGGGGAGGCGCTCGGTCGCGATCTCCCGCCCGAGCGCTTCTCGCTCGGATCGCGACGTTCCACCTCGTCTGCGTCGGCTGGCTCCTCTTCCGTGCGCCCTCGTTCGCCGAGCTCGGCTACCTGCTGAGAGGCCTGCGACACCTCGATGTCATCTGGACCCGGCATACGACCGAGGCGCTCGCCTTCGTCGCGGTGGGCTTCGCGCTGCATCTCGGGCCGCTCGCGGAGCCGGCGCGCAGCGCCTTCACCCGGCTTCCCGCGGCCGCTCAGGGCGTCGCGTACGCGGCGGCGGCGATCGCCGCATTCCTGTTCTCGCCGGGCAGCGAGCGCTTCATCTACTTCCAGTTCTGAGGGCCGGGAGCACGGCCGCTCGGGTGCTCAATACCCCGGCACGCAGACCACCTCCGCGCGCCTGAGCGCGACGAAGCGCGGGCCGCCGAGGCTGTCCGCCAGGACGAACTCGCCGACGTCGCGCGGGCACACCATGCGGTAGCAGAGGTAGTAGTGGCCGATCAGGTTGGGACCGGCCGGCGCCGAATACGGCGGCGGAAACACGCCGTCTTCGAGCGTGGCCCAGCAGACCTGCTTCGCCGGCACCTGAACCTTGCAGCCGTCCTGGCGAAGCAGCTCGTTGGACGCGAGATTGATCGTATAGAGCTGACGCGCCGCCGTGTCCTTGACGTCCCGGCACTCGAGGTGGTCGGCGAAGTTGACCGGGGCGGCGAAGGCAGCCCCGGAGAGACCGAGGATCACGGCGCCGCACAGGAGCGCGAGTCGCTTCGGCGCGATCATCCTCCGGTCGGTGATGGCGGCGACCGCCATGACTCCGACCCACGCGACTGCCAGGAACGCGGCCGATCCCGCGATGAAGTCGATCGCTGCAAACGGGGCCATGACGCCTCCTCCCGCCGCTCTGGTCCGGCGCGGCTGAAGCGTGAATTGCAACCGGGATGCCATGGGGAGCGCGGCAAAAGCTCTACGTTCCAGCGGCTCGCGCCAGGGTCGGTCGTGAACGCGCGGACACACCGAGGAACTGGCGTATCCCCGTGGAGCGCTGCCGAGCGAGCCCCGCGAAACGAGCTTGAAAACGAGACGCAAAGCCTCTACCTTGTCGCGCCGCACGGTGATCGCGCCGATCACCGCGCGCCGATCGTCACGACCGCTTGCGTTACGGACTCTTCCGCCGGCGTGGACCAGCCGACGGACGTCCGGTCCCGGGGCTCGCCGTACCGAAACTTGGTCCCACTCGAACCGAACACCGGGAGAGCCATGAGAACGCACGGATTCGTAGCGTGTACCCCACGCCTCGCCGCGATCGCGCGCGCCGCCGCGGCCATCTTCGTCGCTGCGAGCCTGGTCGTGATCGGGCCACCGAGCGCACGCGCCGGCATCGTCGATGGCTGCATGCAGGACGTGGCTGGGCTCGGCACCCTGAACTGCACAGCCGAGGACGTGACGATCACGTCGGTGCACGTGCTCCAGGTCATCGACGGGTGCTCGGGCATCGGCGACACGGCGCAGCTCCAGCTGTCCTCGGACATCGAGGTGAACGCGACCACCCGCTATGACGTCGGCTTTTATCTCGCGCTCGACGGCGGCGACGCGCTCACCGGCAGCTGCTTCCGCGAGTACTTCCCGCCGCCGTTGTCGAATGCCCCGACCGACGCCGACCTCGCGACCGGCTACGGGCCCTACCTCAATGCGACCGGCGACAACGACCAGTGCGGCGACGGAAACCAGAACGACGTCACGATCAACCCGATCAAGCGCCTGTTCTCCGACTCCGTGGTGCCGTCGCAGCCGGCCACGATCACCTTGACGTGCAAGGACGACAACCACGACGGGCTCCTGGACGTCACGTACTGCTCCGCGTGGCGCAACAGCTCCAACTTCACGTGCAACTCGATCTCCGACTCCGGCCTCCCGGAGACGAAGGCGAAGTGCAAGTGCGCCACCATCGACACGATCCCCGGCGTCCCCGTTCCCACGCCGACGCCGACTCCGACGCC
>Ga0070741_10001809_pt1 | contig 61557 bp, 55 predicted proteins | sample Coa_R1_4_FD_66440 | JGI IMG/M metagenome (GOLD analysis project Ga0070741, IMG submission 66440) | Surface soil microbial communities from Centralia Pennsylvania, which are recovering from an underground coalmine fire - Coalmine... | ecosystem: Environmental > Terrestrial > Soil > Unclassified ...
CTCAAGGCGCACCGCCAGGAGAACTGGGCTGGTCCGGCGTCGTTCAGGCTCCTCGCCGACAAAAGCCAGGCGCTCCGCGGCGCGCCGGCCGCCATCCTCGATCTGCCCGGTGCCGTGCCGGTGAGCATCTCCGGCCTGAGCGACCTCGTGCGTATATCGCGGCCCGGCGGCGTGCAGGTGCGCGGTGTGCCGAGGCCCAAGCCCGGATACGCCGAGGCGCTCGAGCGGGCGCGGCAGACCTACGACGAGCTGCGCCGGCGAATGCCCGAGGACGACATCACGCCGGAGCTCTTCCTCTTCGCGACGGCGCAGGAGTATCTCGTCGAGGACGAGATGCGCCGCACGCTGCGGGAAATGGAGCGCAGGAGGCCGGGCGACCCTGAGATCAGGGCGCTGGAACCCTACGTGCGCTGATAGCGGTCCTCGAAGCGCACGATGTCGTCCTCGCCGAGGTAGCCCCCGGACTGCACCTCGATCAGGTGAAGCGGCACCTTGCCCGGGTTCTCCAGGCGGTGCTTGGTGCCGATTGGAATGTAGGTCGACTCGTTCTCCGACAGCACGAGCGTCTGCTCGCCGCGAACGACCCTTGCGGTCCCGGATACGACCACCCAGTGCTCGGCGCGATGATGGTGCATCTGGAGCGACAGCGCCTGGCCCGGCTTCACCATGATGCGCTTCACCTGGAAGCGCTGCCCGGCGTCGATGCTTTCGTAATAGCCCCACGGGCGGTAGACGCGCTTGTGCGAGACGTGCTCGGAGCGCTTGCTGTGCTCCAGCTTGTCCACGATCTCCTTCACTTCCTGGGCGCGGGCGCGGTCGCCCACCAGCACGGCGTCGTCGGTTTCCACGACTAGGAGGTCCTTCACGCCGAGAAGGTAGACGAGGCGGCTGCCGGCGCGCACGTAGCAGCCGGAAGCGTCGTGGAGCTGCGCGTCACCGTAGGACACATTGCCCTGCGGGTCTTTGCTGCCGATTTCCCAGAGCGCCGACCATGAGCCGACGTCGCTCCAGCCGATATCGGCAGGAACGACGGCGCCCACAGTGGTCTTCTCCATCACCGCGTAGTCAATCGACTCGGCGGGGCAGGCCTCGAACGCCTTGGCATCGAGGCGCAGGAAGTCGAGGTCGCGCACCGATGCGGCGAGCGCCTTGCGCGCGCCTTCGAGGATGTCGGGGCGCAGGCGCTCGAGCTCGCGCAGGACCCCGTTCACCGGGAAGACGAACATTCCGCTGTTCCAGAGGAAGCGGCCCGAGGCGAGGTATTCCTTCGCCTTGGCAAGGTCGGGCTTCTCGACGAAGCGGCGGATGCTCGAGATGCCGGGAAGCCCTGCGACCGGATCACCGAGCTCGATGTAGCCGTAGCCCGTGGCCGGCTGCGTGGGTCGGATGCCAAAGGTGACGAGCAATCCTTGCTCGGCGGCGGCCCGGGCCCGATCCACCGCATCCCGGAACGCCTTTACGTCGGTAATGGCATGGTCCGAGGGGAGGACGAGGAGCAGGCCGTCGGGATCGCTCTTCGCCACCTGCAGGGCGGCAACGGCGACCGCCGGCGCGGTATTGCGTCCGACGGGCTCGAGGATCTGCACCGCAGGCGGCATCCTTTCCGCCTGGAGCTGCTCGGCGACGAGAAAGCGGTGCTCGGTGTTGCTGATGACGAGCGGCTTCTCGCAATTCCCGAGGGCCGCGATGCGCTGCGCGGTGTCCTGGAGCATCGAGCGCTCGGACACAAGGGGAAGGAATTGTTTCGGCAGCAGCCGGCGCGACATCGGCCACAGACGGCTGCCGGCGCCGCCGCAGAGGATCACCGGGTGAAGCGCGCGCTTCATTCGCGCATTGTAGTCTGCTCGATTTCGCGCATCAGGCGAGCCGCCCGGGCGACGAGCGCCGCATAAGTGAACTGGGAGAGATGCTGCGCGGCGAGAAGCGGGTTCGGCCGCTCGGGCGCTGCGATGATTTTCGCCAGGACGCGCTCGAAGTCCTCGCCGCCGTCGCTCCTGGGATCCGCGTAGAGGAAGCCGCTCGTGCCGTCGATGAGCGTTTCCGTGAAGGGCGGCGCGCGCGGGGCGAGCACCGGCGTCCCGCACGCCTGCGACTCGAGCACGTTCAGGCCCAGCGCTTCCTTCTCCGGCAGGCCGGTGAGCAGATAGTCGATCTTCGGGTACACCGCAGCCACGTCCCGTTGCAATCCCCAGAACCGGGTGCGCGCCGCGATCGGCTCGATGGCGCGCTTCAGGTCGCGGACCTGCGCGTAGCCTCCGGCGCCGAATATTTCCACGTTCGCGTCGTGGCGCGCGAGGATGGGCCCGAGATACCGGAAAAGCAGCGGGAACTGCTTGATCGGCATCAGGAGCGACACGATGCCCAGAGTCAGGCCGGAGCGCTTCTCGAAACGCCGCCGCGGCCGCAAGGGCTTGGTGAGCGGCTCCAGCAGGCCGAGCAGCCGGTCGCGCACCTTGCGGTGATCCCAAAGATAGCAGGAGGTGGCCTCGACGGCCGCGCGGGGATCTCCGCGTGCCGCGTCCGCCACGCCGTACATCGGCTCGCCATAGACCTGTCCGATCCCCGCGTCGCGCAGGAGTCCGATGCAATAACGCGAGACCGTGAGCACGAGTCGGCAATCGCGGAATTCGTCGACGCCGCGGCCGCCCTGGATCGGCATGTGGGCGAAGCTCGCCAGCCAGTGCCGGGCTGCAATGCGCTTCAGGACGCCGCGTTCGATGGGTCCCTGGGTCAACACCACGGCGCGCTCGGCGGGCAGCGCGTCTACCAGGTCCTGCGCCCCTCGCAGCCGGCACAAGGACAGTGAAGGACCGTCGAGCCCGTTCCAAAATGCGTTGTCCCGGCGCACGTAAAGCGTGACCTTCGCGCCCGCGTCCGCGAGCGCGCGGCTGAAGGCGCGCGTGTAGACCTCGCCGCCGCCCGCTATGCGCTGAAGGTTGATCTCATGGACGTGGAGCAAGCGTTCCCCACTGTTCTTCGGCGAGCGACTTCAGCGCCGCCGCGACGTCTTCGGGCGGGATGTCGGAAACCTTCCGCGTCGGCGGCTGCAGGACGCGCTGCGGGACGCGCCAGGGACGCCAACGCCGCACGTCCGAGTCGCCGAAAAGGCAAACGACCGGCTTGCCCAGTGCCGCGGCGAGATGCGAGGTGCCGCCGTCGGCGCAGACCACGATATCGCATGCGCCCAGCATGCCGATCAGCTGCTCCAAATGGTCCGTGGGGTACGCGACCACGCGGTCGCAGCCGCGGAATTCGCGAAGCACCTCCGCGGCCTTGGCATCGTCGCCCGGATGCCGGGGATGCGATGCCGGTCCCGGCGACCAGAGAACCACGATGCTGAGCCCCGGCACTTCGAGAAGAAGCTCGATCAGGCGTGAGAAGCTCGACGCGGGCCATTGCTGCGCGGCGCGCCTGGCGCTGAGGTGAATGGCGACCGTGCGCGCAGCAGTCGCAGGGAGCGGGAGCCGCGCGCGCGCTTTCTGGACCTGCGCCGCGGAGGCATGCACGCGGACCGGCGGAATCGCGCGACCTTCCGCACCCACGAGGGCGGCGAGCGCATGCACGCGCTCCACCTCGTGCCGCGGCTCGCCATCCGACAAAGGCAATGAGCGGTGCAAGAGGGCGGCGCGCGGGCTGCCGTCCGAGTAGCCGACGATTTCCCCGGGTGCAAGCAGCGCCGCGAGGCGCGCCGTGCGCGCGGAGAAATCCGTCGTTGCCAGGATGACCACGTCGAGCTTCTGCCGTCTCAGGCGAAACAGCCCCGTTAGACGGCGCGCCAGCGCGGGAAGCAGCGCCAAGGCGGTCTTTACATGCTTCAATTTCGTGTAAGTCAGCACTTCGCTTACATCCGGATTTCCCTCGAGGACGGCAGCGTTGTAGCTGTTCGCGAGGACCGCGATCCACGCCCCGGGGAAGGCCGCTCGCAGCGTCGCCAGGAGCGGCGTGGTGCAGACCAGATCGCCGATGTTGTCCCGGCGGATGACGAGGATGCGCATCCTAGGATGCGTCGACTTCGTGCTTCGGCCCCGCGCCCCAGGCGAGCAGGACGCCCACGATTCCCCAATAGAGCAAAGCGCTTTGCCGCACCCAAAGCACATCGGTCATGTTCCGTATGAGCATCCCTGCGACGACCGCGATGAGGGCGACGCCGCACGCCGCGCGAAGGTCGTCGTCCGGATTGCGAAGCGAGCGCCAGCCTTCCCGCAGGGTCGCGGCCAGCAATCCGGCCAGCAGCAGCAGACCGACCAGCCCGGTCTGCACCAGCTCGTCGAGGACGAGATTGTGCGAATGCCAGAGGTTGCCCTCGTTCATCTCTTGCGTAAGGGGATGGCGCAGCAAGCCCCGGCCGAAGCCGAAACCGGTGAGCGGTCGATTTTCGACGCGCTCAAGGATGAGCGGCCATAAATTCCATCGCGCGTCGCGGGAGATCTCCGGCGCGCTGCCGCTCGCTTCGCGTTGCGATTGGATATGCCGGACGATCGCCGTCGCGGCGACCGCCATGGCGATCACGATTGCGAGCGCGGCGGCGCGTTGACGCACGAGAGCCGCGGGAGGCTGCCTTTCGCGACCCCGCAGAGCCAGCAGCGCTCCCATGAGCGTAATTTGCGAGAGGTAAGCGATCCAGATGGTGCGGTTAAGGGTGGTGTAGGCGGAGAGGAACAACAAGGCTGCGAGCAGCCAGACCAGGCTTTGTGCGCGCCAAGACCACTTTGAACGATAAGCGTACCAAGCCGTCATGGCGGCGCAGGGCATCAGCGTAATCAGCGTGCTCGAATGAGTTCCCGGACCGCCGTGCCAGTCCCAGGAAGGCCGGAAGAAGAACGCGCAGACGGCGACGAGGCATACGGCAGTGCTGCCCAGGGCGACGACGCGCACGATGACGCGGTGGGCCATGCGCGCCTGAGCCGCGACGTAGCAGACCCAGAGAGCAAGCGCGGCGTAGACGATTTCATTCTGGAACTCCTTGGCGCTGCGGCCGGCGTCCAAGGACCAGGAGATCGAGAATGCCGCCCAGGTTCCCCATAGCGCGAAGGCGGGCCATATCGGGGGAACCGGCCGCAACGACGGGGATCGCCGGATCACCGTGCCGGCGACGAGCGCGGCTCCCGCGAAGAGCAGCGCGAGCCTCAGCGCAACCGTGTGCGAGAATAAGACCGAATCCAGAAATAACGCGGCGATCCACGCCGCGCCCGCCAGTGCCCGCATGTCGACGCGATGATAGCGGCAAAGACCCCATGCGCATATTGATCGTGAAGCGCGACAAGCTGGGCGACATGCTGCTCACCACGCCGCTCATCTCGCACCTGGCGCACGCGCGGCCCGACGCCGAGCTTTGCGTGCTCGCGCCGGAATACTGCAGCTGGGTCGTGCGCGAGGATCGGCATCTCGCGCAGGTGTGGAGCTATCCGCAACTGCGCGGCGCATCGCTTTTCTCTCCCGCAAAGCTGCTGCGCTACGCGCGGACGATGAACGAAGTCCGAGGCCGTAAATTCGATGTCGCGATCGCCGCCGGCGGGGAGTACTCGCCGCGCGCGGTCGAGAAGACGCTCGCTGCCCGTGCTTCTCGAACGATCGCCTACGCCCCCGCCGATCATCGTTTCGGGGCTCGCCTCACCGATCGCCTGGACCCGCCGCGCCGGGGACACGAGGCCGAGCGCATGCTTGCGTTGGCGATCCCGCTCGGCGTCCCGCCGCCTGCGCGCGAGCTGTCACCGGAGTATCGACTTCCCGATCGGGCGCGCGCGTTTGCGCGCGCATGGCTCCATGCGCGAGGGCTCGTGCCGGGCAGGTACGTCGTAATCGGATTGGGCGCGCGCCGGGCGCGTCGCCAGCCTTCCACGCAGCAGGTCCTGCGCTGGTCCACGGCGTGGCGCGAGGACTACGGCATGCAAACGGTTTTCATGTGGACACCGGGACGCGGCACGCCGCTCTATCCGGGCGATGACGCCATTGCCGAGCCGGTGCTCGCGGCCGCCAGGCCGGAGATCCATCCGTACCGGGGCCCCATCGAAGAGGCGCTCGGCCTCATCTTCGCCGCCGCGGCAAGCGTGTTCCCCGATTCGGGGCTGATGCATTTTGCGGCGGCCAGCCCGGGAGGCGTAGTGGGGCTTTTCGCCGGAGATCCGGCATGGCCGGAGCAATGGTCGCCACGGGGGCCGAGAGCGAAGTGGATCCTCGCTCGTGATGCGGTGCGAGACCTGCCGGATGAGGCCGTCCACGGAGCCCTGCGAGAGCTGCTTACAGCCGGTTCTTCTCCAGCCAGAGGAGGAGAACGATGAACGTATAGGCGAGCCTGCGCGACGTGCGGCCGCGCAAAGCGCCGCGCCACAGCGTCTCGACTTCCTCGGCCCGCAAAAAAGGCGCGATGACACGCGTTCGCGACACCAGATCCTCGCAGAGCTCGCGCCATGGCCCGCGGAAGTTGTCCAGCAGCGGCACGGAAAAGCCGTGCTTGGGACGATCCCACACCTCGCTGGGCAGCTTCTGCCGCGCGAGCGCCCGCAGCAGCGCCTTAGGGTGCGGCTGAAGATGCCTCGACGCGGGTTGCGCCAGCGCGAAATCCACGATCGAATTCCCCAGGAGCGGCACACGGATCTCCAGGCCGTGCGCCATGCCGGCGCGATCGGTCTTTACGAGGCAGTTCTCGCTGAGATAGGTTCGCAGGTCCGCCCGCATGAGCGCTGCCGAATCCATGCCATTTCCGAAGCTCGTCGCGAGGGTCCGCCAGAGCTCCAAGGTCGATTCGGGACGCGCTTCGCGCGCTGCGTCTGGCTGCAGGTATCGGAACAGGGATTTCCTCGAAGCGCTCCACGGCCCCAGTTCCGTGCGGCGGTAGAGCAGGAGGTCCTGTCCGGCCAGCGCTCGGCGCAGCAGCGCGCCCGGCGCGATTCCCGCCCGGATCGCGCCGCGCAGCATCTTCTTCGCCGCCGAGTCCGGATGGCGGGCTTCCGTGTCGAGAAAGCGCTCGTAGCCGCCGAAGAGCTCGTCGCCACCATCGCCCGAGAGCGCGACGGCGACGTGGCGGCGCGCAAGACGCGACAGCTCGTACGTCGGGACGTAGGCCGGATCGGCGAGAGGCTGGTCGAGCGCGTGCACGGCATTCACAAGCTCGTCCGGCCCAATCCGTGGCGCGTCCAGGACATGGTGCTCGGTGCCGCAGGCCGTTGCCACCGCCCTGGCCGCCGCCGACTCATCGAAGCCGAGTTCCGGGAAGCGCACGCTGAAAGTGAGGAGGGGCCGCGTGCGCGCCGCCGCCATGTAGTGGACGATCAGGCTGCTATCGACGCCGCCCGAAAGAAAGGCGCCGAGCGGAACATCGGAGACGAGCTGACTGCGAACAGTCTGCGACAGAAGAGCGTCCAGCCTTGCGACCGGTTCCGCTTCCCCGTCGCCCGTCGCGGGCGCGGGGATCGACCAGAAGCTCTGATGTCGCAGCCGGCCTTCCTGCCACTCCAGATAATGGCCCGGCGGCAGCTGCCGCACCTCGCGGAGAAAACTCTGCGGCGCGAGGGGCGTCTGGAACGCAAGGAAATCGCGGAGCGCCTCGAAATCGAGCGCGCGCGCCAAGCCCGGCAGCGCGAGGAAGGGGGCAAGCGTCGACGCGATCGCCAGCCCGGCTTGCGTGGAATAGAAGAGCGGCTTGATGCCGAGCCGATCGCGCGCGGCAAAGGCCTTTCGCTCCTTCGCATCCCAGATGACGAACGCGAACATGCCGTCCAGGCGCGGCAAGACGTCGATGCCCCACTCCGCATAGCCCTGCAGGATGACCTCGGTGTCCGAGCGGGTCGCGAATCGGCGCCCTTTCGCTTCGAGCGCCCTGCGGAGCTCGCGGAAGTTGTACGTCTCGCCGTTGTAGACGATGCGATAGCGTCCGTCCGCCGTGGCCATCGGCTGGCTGCCGGTCGCGAGATCGATGATCGACAACCGCGTATGGCCGAGTGCGATTTCGCCGTCGCTCCACGTCGTGCGGGCATCCGGACCACGGCATTCGAGGGGGCGCAATGCCTGCTCGACGGCGTGCCGCCACCGGGGTCCGGCAAGGGCAAGGATTCCGCACATGTCTAGGCGTGCGCGAGCGCCTCGTAGGCGCTCGCCATGGTTTCTTCGCTGAATTCCGGCGGCACGTCCTCGGGTCCGGGCCGCGCCGTCGACAGCGCCGAGCGCATCGCGCTCGCGAGCGCGCGCGCGTCACCGACCGGCACGAGCCCCCTCGCCAGCGCGCCGCGGAGCACCTCGCGCGGTCCGGACGGACAGTCCGTGCTGACGACGCGGGTGCCGCAAGCAAGAGCCTCGACCAGCACGTTCGGCATCCCTTCGCGCTCTGACGACAGCACCAGCATCTCGGCGGCTTTCATCCACGGGTAGGGATTCGGGCGAAACCCGGCGACGAGAACCTGGGAATCCAGTTGCCGCTCGTGAATGAGCCGGGACAGGCCCGGATCCGGCGGGCTGAGCAAGACCAGGCGCATCGGCAAGCCTGCGATTTTCCAGGCATCGAGCAGCACATCGTGGCGCTTCTGCCTGGCGAACCGACCGACGTGCAGCACGAACGGATCTCGGGGGATGCCCGGGTCTCGCTCGAGGGAGAGCGAGCGAAGCGCGGCAACGTCGAACCCGTTGTAGATGCGCACGATGCGCGCATCGCTCAATCCCATGGGGCCGCGCAAGTCCTGCGCGACGCCGTCCGAAACGGCGATCAGCCTGGCGCCGCCGTAGATCTTGCGGTAGCGCGCCATTCGCCGCCTTCTTTTGCCGACACCCTTCAGGCCGTTCACCTCCTCGGACAAGGTGTTCGTGATGCGGCACCACAGGTTCGGCGCGCGTGCGCGCACCGCAACTTCGTCGGCGAACGGCAGGGTCGACACGAAGAGATCGTTTTTGCGGTGGCGGGCGAGGAAGCGGGCTAGCCTGCGCGCGCCGAGCCACTTGCCGAAAGCCCCCTTGCTGATCGCCGTACCCAACGCTTGCACCTCGACCGTGCTGTCGATTTCGTGGGCAACCACGTCCTCCAGGAGGACGAGCCTGACGGTATGCCCCCGGCGCTGCAATACGCTGGCGAGCCGAAGCATGGACCGCTCTGCGCCCCCGCCAGCCAGGTTGGTGAGGAAAAGCGCGCAGTTCATTGCCGCCCGAGCGCTTCGCGCACCTTGATCCACACCATGTCCACGGACATCTCTCCCATGGGCGTCTCGGGACTGCAACCCTCGCCGCGCGGATGATCCACGGCGTAGAAGTTCTGCCTTTCCAGCGGGCGAAGAAGCCGGCTCGGCGAATAGCAATGATAAAGAGCGACCATCGGACCCTCCAGGGCGCCCATGATGTGCGTCGGTCCGGTATCGACGCCGATATAGAGGTCGAGCTTGCTCATTACGGCCGCGCTCTGCCTCAGGCTCAGTGTGCCCGCGAGATCGGTGGCCCGGCCGGGAAGCCGTTCGACGATCGTCGCGTTGCTGCGCCTGTCGGCGGCGCCGCCCAGAAGAACTAGGTGTGCGTGCGGCGCATGACTCGTGATGCGAAGGGCGAGCTTGTTGAACCCCTCGAGCGGCCAGTTGCGGTAAGCCTTCGTCGGGAAACTCGACATTTGCAGCCCGACCAGCGGATGCTTCCCGGCGATCCCATGCTCGCTCAGGAGCCTGGAGGCAGCGGCGGCTTCCGACACCGTCACCGAATACGCCAACCGCATCCCTGCGTCCGGCACACCGAGTGCACGAGTGAGAAGGAGCGGTATTTCGGCGGAATGGAGAGCCTGGAACCCCGGTCGTGGCACGGCGCGGTACAGGCGACGGTCGAGCGCCGGGTGGCCCTGGGCGAAGGCGACCACGCGGTTCGCGACGCGCAGCGCATACTCCACCAGCGCACGGTCGAAGCCGAGGACGATGGCGATATCGTGGCGCTCGCCGCTGAGCCATCCTTTCCACTGCGCACGCCGTTTGGTGATTGCGCCCACGCGCGAAACAAAAGGCAGGTTGCAAACGACCTCGCTGCGATGCGGATGGCCGAGAAACACGAGCGCGGCATCCGGCCACGCGCGCGCGACGGCACGCAAGGCCGGCGTGGCGAGCAATGTGTCGCCGATCCGAGAGACGTTGATGAAAAGGATGGATTGCGGTGCCGGAACGCTATCCGGCATGCGGGACGTCCCGTCGCAGGAAAACCGCGTTGCGATCCTCGGTGTGCGCGAGCAGGAAGCCGCTGTCCTCGATGCTTTGGATTGCGCGCTCGGTGTCCTGCAGCGTCTTGTCCGTGCAGTGGTGGTGAAATTCGACGAGCAGCTGGCGGACGTTTCGCACGTCCCCGGAGGCGCACAACGCCGCAAGGACGTCGTATTCGGCCCCTTCGATGTCGAGCTTGAGAACATCGCATTCGCTGCGTGCCGCGAGGCGCAGAACTTCGCCCAGGGACGTCGTGCATACCGCGAGCGTCGTGCCTCCCGCGTAGCTGTGGGAGGAAAGCAGGCTGCCCGACACGCCATCGGCGCCCTTGGGCAGATGCGCCAACGGGCGCGGCATGTGGAATTGCATGGTTTGTCCGGGCAGGGTCCAGAACGCTTGCATCCGCACGTCCATTCCTTCGGGCGCCCGGGCGCGCGAATATTCGACTGCGTCCGGATTCGGATCTATGCCGATGACCTGGCCGCCGAACCTGGCAAGGAACGCGGCGGGAAAACTAATGTCCTTGCCCAAACCGCAATCGATGAGCAGCGGATTACGGCTCACCGCGGGCGCGAACACCCACCATCCGCCATAGCGCGTTCCGAGCCGCAGGAAGCCGGCCGGAAGGCGCCACTCGCGCCAACGCCGCCCGAAGCTTCGCTTGAAGCGCCACCAATGAAGGGCGACACCACTGTCAGGTCTTGTGCCGGGCTGCCTCATGATAGAGCGCAGGATTCAGCTTTGGATCGTTGTACATCTTGAACTGCCGGTACACCTTGAAGGTGCTCTCGCCGCGCTCGGCTTCCGCGAGCAGCCGGTCGAGGCAGCCGGCGAGGTCGGCGCGCTGCTCCTGGAGGCGCTCGAGCTTCGCGCGGCAGCTCGCGATGTGCGCGGCGTCCACGTCGGTGCGCTGCGTCTGCTCGCGCATCGCCTTGATCTTCAGCGAGAGGATCGAGAGGCGGTCGATCATCGCGCCCGCCGTCTCGGAGCTCAGCCGCGCATCCTTCTTGGCCTTTACTTCGGAAAGCGCGGCGAGGAGCGCTTCGTCGATGCGCTCGATGGCATCGTTCCGCTTCTGGTTGTGGCCGTCGATCGCGCGCTTGTTGCTCGCGATGTCGGAGTCCGCGACGTCGCGGCGCCGCGCGAGGTCCTCCTGCTCCCAGAGCATGCCGTTGTGCCAGTGGTTGGCCTCGATCGCGGCCCAGACGCCCTCCTTGAAGCGCGCCGGCGCGCCCGGTGCGGCGAGGCAGTAGTCGTGGAACTCGACGATCTCGGCGGCGCCGGGCAGGCGGGTCATTGCGCCACGCGCGGGAAGCGGTACCAGTGCTGCGCGGTGCCCGCGATCGGCACCACGACGAAGAGCGTGCCCAGCGTTTCCTCGCTCACCTTGGCGACGAGGTATCTCGCTTCGCCTGCCGCTTCGACCACCACGGTCTGGCGGCCGCTCACCAGGTCGGTCGCGATCCAGCGGCGCCCGCGGATGCGCGCGCGCCCGTTCCTGCAGAGGTATTCGTCTTCCTTCGCAGTCAGCGTGCGGCTGAGGATCGGGCCGTCCTTGCCGAGCACCGTGACCTGCAGCGCGCCCTCGTAGGGAAAGGACAGGTTGACGCCGACGGCGTTCTGCCAGTCGCTGTTCGGCCCGAAGAGCTGCAGCGCAAGCGAAGGCGAGCCGCTTCCGGCGCTGCCGGACTCGCCGCGATCGGCGTAGGTGCCGAGGATCTCGCGGCAGTCGGGCGAGGCCGCCTGCAGCGCGTCCCAGGCATTCGGGTAAGGATATTCCGCAACGGTGCAACCCGCGAGCGTGAGCATACCCATGACCCAAGTCGCAACTTTCATTGGTAGCCATAATAGCTGCGGAACCACTCGGCGAAGCGCGTCAGGCCCTCGCCGAGCGGGGTCGCGGGCGCGAAGCCGATCGCCTTGGCGAGCGCGCTCGTATCGGCGTAGGTCGCCTTCACGTCGCCGGGCTGCATCGGCCGCATCTCGAGCTTCGCCGCCTTGCCGAGCGCCCGCTCCATCGCCCGGATGTAGTCGAGGAGCGCGACGGGCTGGTGGTTGCCGACGTTGTAGAGCGCGTAGGGCTGCGGCTTGTCGAGCACGCGTAGCGTCGCCTCCACCACGTCGTCCACGTAGGTGAAGTCGCGCTGCATGTCGCCGCCGTTGAAGACCTCGATCGGCTTGCCCTCCATGATGGACTTGGCAAAGAGCGCGGGCGACATGTCCGGCCGGCCCCAGGGCCCGTAGACCGTGAAATAGCGCAGCCCGGTGGCGGGAATGCGGTGCAAGTGGCTGTACACGTGCGCCATGAGCTCGTTCGAGCGCTTCGTCGCCGCATAGAAGCTGATCGGATGATCGACGTCGTCGGTCTCGCGCCAGGGCACCGGGTTCGAGCCGTACACGCTCGAGCTTGACGCGTACACCAGGTGGCGCGGCGGTGCCGCCTTGCAGCATTCGAGCACATTGGCGAAGCCGACCACGTTCGCCTGCACGTACGCCGCCGGGTTCTGCAGCGAATAGCGCACGCCGGCCTGCGCGGCGAGGTGCAGCACCGCATCGGGCCGGGCTTCCTCGAAAATAGCCTTTGTCGCCAGCGCGTCGGCGAGGTCGATGCCATGAAAAGAAAACCTCTTTTGTTCGAGCCGCTTCAGGCGGTCCTTCTTGAGCTGCACGTCGTAGTACGGCGAAAGGTTGTCCACGCCCGCGACCTCGTCGCCGCGCTCGAGCAGGCGCTTCGCGCAGTGCATGCCGATGAAGCCGGCGGCGCCCGTGACGAGCACCTTCATCGGCTGGCGGCGCGATGCAGCTCGATCAGCTTCGCGTACTTGAGGTAGCTGTTCATGCAGCCGATCGAGATGTGCAGCAGCCCCGGCAGGCCGTCGAGGAAGCCGAGGCGGAAGACGTAGAACTTGAAGAAGCGCACCACCGGAGAGGCGAGCAGGTGAAGGATCCCCGCGCTGCGGCCGCGCTCGAACGCCTGCTGCGCGGCGAGCGTGGTGTAGCGGTTCTGGCGATCGAGGTATGCGCTCAGGCTGTCGGAGGAGTCGTGCAGCAGGTCGCCCTTCAGCGTTCCGGGCGTGACCGCGAAGAGCACCTTCTCGTGCACCAGGTCGTCGCTCCAGCGCGCGTTCAGGCGGTTGAAGAGGCGCGGGCTCCAGTCCGGATAGCCCTCGCCGTGCGCGAGCCAGCGCCCGAGGAAGCGGTTGCGCCGCGCCATGCGGTAGATGGGCGCGGCCGGCGCGGCGAGCGCGGCCTGGATGCTCGCCGCGAGCTCGGGCGACACGCGCTCGTCGGCGTCGAGGCACAGCACCCAGTCGTTCCTCGCCTGCTCGACGGCGAACTGCTTCTGCAGCCCGTAGCCGAGCCATTCCTTCTGCACGATGCGCGCGCCGCGGCGCGCCGCGATCGCGGCGGTGGCGTCGGTGCTCGCCGAATCGACCAGCACGATGTCGTCGGCGAAGGCGACGCTCTCGAGGCAGGCGTCGAGCACCGCGGCGGCGTTGCGCGTGATCAGCACGACTGAGAGCGGCGCGCGCGGCGCGGCGGTCAAGGAAGGCTCCGTGTTATCTCGTAGAATCGAAGACCCGCATTCTAAGATGCTTTCTTGAAGATCCTCTTCGTGAAGACGTCCTCGCTCGGGGACGTCGTTCACCACTGCCCCGCGGTGAGCGAGGTGGCGCGCAACTTTCCCGGTGCCGAGATCGACTGGGTCGTGGAGGAAGCGTTCGCCGGCGTGCCGGCGATGCATGCGCGCGTGCGGCGCGTCGTGCCGGTCGCGCTGCGGCGCTGGCGCGCGGCGCTCTTCAGCGCGCGAACCTGGTCGGAGCTCTCAGCGTTCCGCGCCGGCGTCGGCGCCGAGCGCTACGACGCGGTGATCGACACGCAAGGCCTGCTGAAGAGCGTGTTCCTCGCGAAGTTCGCGCACGGGCCGCTCCACGGGCTCGATCGCGCGAGCGAGCGCGAGCCCCTCGCGCACTTCTTCTATCGCCACGTGCATGCCGTGCCGTGGGCGCTGCACCCGGTCGAGCGCAACCGCCGCCTCACGGCGCAGGCGCTCGGTTATGCGATGCAGGGACCGCCGGACTACGGGCTGCGCGCACCGGCCGCCGCGCCGCGCGCGCAGGCGGTGTTCCTGACCATGACGAGCCGCGCCGAGAAGCTCTGGCCCGAGGAGCGCTGGATCGCGCTCGGACGTGCGCTCGGCTCGAGGATCGTCCTGCCCTGGGGCACGCAGGCCGAGAGGGCCCGCGCGCAGCGCATCGCCGCCGCGATCGACGGCGTCGTCCCGGAAAGCATGAGCCTCGCAGCCCTCGCCGAGCTCTTCGTGGCGAGCAGCGCAGTCGTCGGGATCGATACCGGCCTTACGCACTTCGCCGCCGCGCTCGGCTGCCGCACGGTGGGCATCTACTGCGGCACCGACCCCGAGCGCTATGGCCTTCGGGCAGCGCGCGCGGCGAGCCTGGGCGGCACGGGCCGGCCGCCCTCGGCGGACGACGTGCGGGCACGGCTCTCATGAGAGTCCTGTACACGCTGCTGCTGCGCCTTGCGCTTCCGCTCGTGCTCGCGCGGCTGTGGTGGCGCGGGCGGCGCGAGCCCGGCTACCGCGAGTTCATCGCCGAGCGTTTCGGCCGCTATGGCGGCGACGTGGCGCCGCGCGTGCTGTGGATCCACGCGGTATCGGTCGGCGAAGTGCGCGCCGCATCGCCGCTCATCCGGGCGCTGCAGGCGGCGCTGCCCGATCACGCCGTCCTCCTCACCTGCACGACGGCGAGCGGGCGCGCGATGGCGAAGCAGGTGTACGGCGAAAGCGTGCTCTGCGCCTACCTGCCCTACGACTATCCCGAGGCCGTGCAGCGGTTCATCGAGCGCTTCCGCCCGCGCCTGGGCGTGCTCATGGAGACCGAGATCTGGCCGAACCTGATCGCGGCCTGCGCCGCCTGCGAGATCCCGCTCGTGCTCGCCAACGCGCGCATGTCCGAGAAATCCTCGGCGGCATACGAGCGCTGGTGGTCGCTCTTCTATCCCGCGTTCGCGAGCTTCTCGGCCGTCTGCGCGCAGAGCGCGGACGACGCGGACCGGCTGCGCGGCCTGGGCGCGAGCGTCGTCCAGGTGAGCGGCAATCTCAAGTTCGACGTCGAGCTCGACGCGGCGCAGCTCGAGCGCGGGCGGCTGTGGCGCCGGCGCCTCGGGCGCCCGGTGCTTCTTTTCGCCAGCACCCGGGAAGGCGAGGAGCAGGTGCTTCTCGACGCGCTGCCCGCCTGGGACGGCAAGCTCCTCGTCGTGGTGGTGCCGCGCCACCCGCAGCGCTTCGAGGCGCTCGCGCCGCTCGCCCAGGCGCGGCGCAGCCGCGACGAATTCCCCGCCGTGGGGCAAAAGGTCTACCTCGGCGACAGCATGGGCGAGATGGCCTTCTACTACGGCGCCTGCGACGTCGCGGTGATCGGCGGCTCGTTCGCCCCGCTCGGCGGCCAGAACCTGATCGAGGCGCTCGCCGCGGGCGTGCCGGTCGTCGCCGGTCCGAGCATGTACAACTTCGCCGAGGCGACGCGCCTCGCGGTGGAAGCGGGCGCCGCGCTCCAGGCGGCCGATGCGCCGAGCGCCATCCGTGCTGCAATGAGCCTCGTCGATAAAAGCGAGAAGCGCGAAGCCATGGCCGCAGCGGGGAAGAATTTATGCGAAGCGAACCGCGGCGCGACGCAGCGCCATGTCGCGACGTGCCTGAAGCTCCTTAAATAGGCCTGTCCCTCTTCAGGGCTGCAGCGCCCGGTTGACCTCTTCGAGATCCTGCTCGACCAGGCTGCCGGCGGCGGACTTGAGCCGCAGGTGGTTCGTGATGGTGTTGTAGCGCGCGACCGCCAGGTCGCGTTGCGTGGAATAGAGCTGCTGCTGCGCGTTCAGGACGTCGATGTTGATCCGCACGCCGACCTCGTAGCCGAGCTTGTTCGATTCGAGGGCGCTCTGCGAGGAGACGAGCGCCTGCTCGAGCGCGCCGACCTGCGCGATGCCGTTGATCACCGAGAGGTAGTTCTGCCGCGCGGTGAGCGCGGCGGCGCGGCGCGCGTTCTCGAGGTCGTCCTTGCCCTTCAGCGCCAGCGCGGCCGCCTCGCGCTCGCGCGAGTCGAGCGCGCCGCCCTGGTAGAGCGGCAGCGCGAGCTGCAGCCCGAACGTCGTGACCGTCAGGTCGTTGCCGACGCCCGAAGTGAGCGTCCCGGTCTGGTTGGTCGTGCCGTGCGTGCCGACGAGGTCGAGCGTCGGCCAGTGCGCGGCGCGGTTGCGCTTCGCCTCCAGACGCGCAATGTCGGTGGTCGCCTGCTGGATGAGAACCGGATAGCTCTGCTTCTCGGCCAGGTCCACCCAGCTTTGCATGTCGTTCGGATTGGGCTGCGAGAGCTTGACGTCGGGACGCAGGTGCTGCAGCTGCGCATATTCCTTGCCGGTGATGAGCTGCAACGCGCGGCGGCGGTTGTCGAGGTCGTTCTGCGCCGCGATCTCCTGCGCCTGGATGAGGTCGGAACGCGCTTGGGCCTCGTGCGTGTCGGTGATCGTCGCGGTGCCGACCTCGAAGTTGCGCTTCGCCTGCGCGAGCTGCTCGGAGATGGCGCTCTTCTGCGTGCGCACGACCTCGAGCGTGTCCTCGGCGGCGAGGACGTCGAAGTAGGCCTGCGCCACGCGCAGCATGAGGTCCTGGCCCGCCTGCCCGAAGCTCGCCTCGGCCTGCTTCACCTGCACCTCGCCCTCGTCGTACTGCAGCCAGTTCTGCGGCCGGAACACGGGCTGCGTGAAGGTGAGCTGGTAGCCGAAGGCGCGCGGGTAGCGCAGGAAGCTTGGCGAGAGCGACGGATCGTGCGTCACCGAGTCGATGCGCTGCCGGGTGTAGTTGCCGGTCACGCCGAGCGTCGGCAGGACGAGCGCGCGCCCTTGGGGGAGCTTCTCGCGGCCGGCGTCGAGCGCGTAGCGCGCGCTGGAATACTGCGCGTCGTAGCGCTGTGCGTCGCGGTAGACCTGCATCAGGTCCTCCGCGAGGGCCGGCAGCGCCGCGCACGCGAGCATGGCGGCAGCGAAGCTCCCCTTTTTCATTTCCCTTCCTTCAGTACACGGGCATCGCCGGATCCACCGTGCGCGCCCAGGCGTCCACGCCTCCCGCGAGATTGGTCACGTCCGAGAAGCCCTGCTTCTCCAGGAACATTGCCACCTGCATGCTTCTTCCCCCGTGGTGGCAGATGACGACGACTTCGGCCTTCGGATCGAGCTCGCCGGCGCGGGCCGGAATCTCGCCCATGGGCACGTGCCGGGAGCCTTCGATGCGGCAGGTCTGGAACTCCCACGGCTCGCGCACGTCGAGCAGCACCGGCTTGCCGCGCGCCCCGTCCGCGAGCCATTCCGCGAGCGCCGCCGGGGTGATCTGCTTCACCGGCCGCTCAGAAGCGGAAGCGCGGCGGCTGCTCCGCGTTCGCGAGGGGCTTGAGCACCGTCTCGAAAAGGTCGGTGTGCGCGTAGGCGCCGGGCGCGCTGCAAGTGTAGAGGCGCGCTTCCATCGCCGGCGCCTGGCCGACGACCGCGAAGAGCCGGCCGCCGACCGTGAGCGCCTCGAGGAGCGCGCGCGGCAGGAGCGGCGTCGAGCCGGTGAGCACGATCACGTCGTAGGGCGCCTCCGCGGGCCAGCCGTGCGAGCCGTCGCCGATGTGGAGCTTGACGTTGTCCGCGCCGTGGCGCTCGAGGTTCTCGCGCCCGAACTGCGCCAGGCGCTCGTTGATCTCGATCGAATGCACGCGCGCGGCGCGATGCGCGAGCAGCGCGCTCAGGTAGCCGCTTCCCGTGCCCACCTCGAGCACCTTGTCGGTCTTGCGCACGGCGAGCTCCTGCAGCACGCGCGCCTCCACCTTGGGCGCCCACATGCGCTCGCCTTCGCCGATCGGAATCTCGAGATCGGAGAAGGCGAGCGCGCGGTAGCGCTCCGGCACGAACTTCTCCCGCGGCACGAGGTAGAGGAGGTCGAGGACGTCCTGGTCGAGCACGTCCCAGGGGCGGATCTGCTGCTCCACCATGTTCGTCCGCGCCTGTTCCAGATTCATGATTGCGCGGGATTATAATGGTCCCCCTTAGCGTTAGGGGTCCCGTCCCGGGTGGGACGGGTGAGAGAGTCCCTCAGAACCTGATGCGGGTCATTCCGCCGTAGGGAAGCGCAGATGAACGCCAATCCGAAGTTTCTCGCCGCCACCGCCCACGTAGACGACGCAGCGATAAAGCCGCTGCCCAACTCGCGCAAGGTCTATGCAGGCCCGCTTCGCGTGCCGATGCGCGAGGTGAGCCAGGCCGACACGCCGAGCATGTTCGGCGGCGAGAAGAACCCGCCGATCTACGTCTACGATTGCTCGGGGCCGTACACCGATCCGGCGGCCCGGATCGACATCCGCTCGGGATTGCCGGCGCTGCGCGAGCCCTGGATCAGCGCACGCAACGATACGGTTTTGCTCGAGGGGCCGTCTTCGGCCTATGGGCGGGAACGGCTCGAGGACCCCAAGCTCGCCGAGCTTCGGTTCAATCTGAAAAGAAAGCCCCGCAAAGGCAAGAGCAACGTCACGCAGATGCACTACGCACGGCGCGGCATCATTACGCCGGAGATGGAGTACATCGCGACGCGCGAGAACCTCGAGCGCGAGAAGTACCTCGAGAGCCTGAAGGCGGCGGGGAAGACGGGCGAGCGCATGCTGGAGCTGCTCGCCAAGCAGCACCGCGGCGAATCCTTCGGCGCCGCGATCCCCGAGACCATCACCCCGGAGTTCGTGAGGAGCGAGGTGGCGCGCGGCCGCGCCATCATCCCGGCGAACATCAACCACCCGGAGAGCGAGCCGATGATTATCGGGCGCAACTTCCTGGTGAAGATCAACGCCAACATCGGCAACTCCGCGGTCTCGTCGGGTATCGGCGAGGAGGTGGAGAAGATGACCTGGGCGATCCGCTGGGGCGCCGACACGGTCATGGACCTCTCCACCGGCAAGCACATCCACGAGACGCGCGAGTGGATCCTGCGCAATTCGCCGGTGCCGATCGGCACCGTGCCGATCTACCAGGCGCTGGAGAAGGTGGACGGCAAGGCGGAAGAGCTCACGTGGCAGATCTATCGCGACACGCTGATCGAGCAGGCGGAGCAGGGCGTGGACTACTTCACCATCCACGCCGGCGTCCTGCTGCGCTACGTGCCGCTCACCGCGAAGCGCATGACGGGCATCGTCTCGCGCGGCGGCTCGATCATGGCGAAGTGGTGCCTCGCGCACCACCAGGAGAGCTTCCTCTATACGCACTTCGAGGAGATCTGCGAGATCATGAAGGCGTACGACGTCTCCTTCTCGCTCGGCGACGGCCTGCGCCCGGGCTCGGGCTACGACGCCAATGATGAAGCCCAGTTGTCCGAGCTGAGGACCCTGGGAGAGCTGACGCAGATCGCCTGGAAGCACGACGTGCAGGTGATGATCGAGGGGCCGGGCCACGTTCCCATGCAGCTCATCAAGGAGAACATGGAGATCCAGCTGAAGGAGTGCCATGAGGCGCCCTTCTACACGCTGGGACCGCTCACCACGGACATCGCGCCCGGCTACGACCACATCACGAGCGCGATCGGCGCGGCGCAGATCGGCTGGTACGGCACGGCAATGCTGTGCTACGTGACGCCGAAGGAGCACCTCGGGCTGCCGAACAAGAAGGACGTCAAGGACGGCATCATCGCCTACAAGATCGCCGCGCACGCCGCCGACCTCGCCAAGGGGCACCCGGGCGCGCAGATCCGCGACAACGCGATCTCGAAGGCGCGCTTCGAGTTCCGCTGGGAGGACCAGTTCAACCTCGGCCTCGACCCGGACACGGCGAAGGACTTCCACGACGAGACGCTGCCCAAGGAGTCGATGAAGGTGGCGCACTTCTGCTCGATGTGCGGGCCGCACTTCTGCTCGATGAAGATCACCCAGGACGTGCGCGACTACGTCGAGAAGGGCATGCAGGAGAAGTCGGTCGAGTTCGTGAAGAGCGGCGCCGCGCTCTACCAGAAAACCTGACCTATTTCATGAAGAGCTCTTCCGCGGCGCCCGGCACGGCGTCGCGCTCGAGCGTCGTCAGGATGCGGTAGGGCTCGCCGGCGAACGCCTTCGGCTCGCGCGACAGGTCGAGCATCTTCTGCGTCTGCAGCGGCGCGCCCCCGGCGTCGCGCACCACCATGACGCGCGGCTGCAGGCGCTTCGCCGGGTTCTGCGCGATGACGATGGCCACCTCGCCGCTGTTCAGGCGCACGAAGCTGCCGACCGGGAAGATGCCGATGCAGCGGATGAACTGCTCGACCAGCGCCGCGTCGTAGCGCACGCCGCGCTGCTTGTAGAGCGCGCTGATCGCCGCCGAGGGGGGCTGCGGCTCGGCGTACGGGCGGCGCACGGTCATCGCGTCGTAGCTGTCGACGATCGCCGCGATCGAGCCGATCATGCCGATGCTCGCGCCCTGCAGCTGGTTCGGATAGCCGCTGCCGTCGTGGCGCTCGTGGTGCAGCGTGGCGGCGCGCGCGAGATCCGCGGGAAGGCCGGCGGCGCTCTTCAGGATCTCGGCGGCGTAGTTGACGTGCAGCTTGGCGCGCTCGAACTCCTCCTTCGTCAGCCGGCCGCGCTTCTCGATCAGCTCGCGCGGCAGGCGCGTCTTGCCGACGTCCTGCAGCATGCCGAGGTAGCCGAGGAACTCGATCTGGCGCTTCTCGAGCTGCAGGAAGCGGCCGAAGGTGATCATGTAGATCGACACGTCGAGCGCATGCGCGACCTCGTACTCGCCGTGCTCCTTCAGCTGCGAGAGCAGCAGCAGCGCGTCGGGATTGCGCAGCACGCTCTCGGTCATGACCGCGACCGCGTCGCGCACGCGCGGCCAGTCGAGCGAGCGGCCGACCTTCACCGTGGAGAGCAGCTCGCGCACCGAAGACTCGGTGGCGGCGTGGGCCTTGCGCGCGGGGGCGATCTCCTCCTCGACGCTCGCGAACTCCCGGTAGTGGATCCGCCCCGCGGTGGAGGGCGGCACGGCCGCCGGCGGCGCCGCGCGCTCGGTGTCGATCCACACCGTCTTGCAGTACTTCCTGAGCGCGGCGATCTGCTGCTCGCTGGAGAGCACGAAGCCCTGGAACGCGAAAGGCGTCTCGCGCCATGGCCGATCGAGCTCGGCGACGTACATGCCGAGCTGAAGCTCGTCCACCGACAGCTGTCTTCGCAAGCAGGCTCCCTGAGTCGACCTAAGATTAAGCCCTGCGTGTGACGCGAGGAAGCTTGGACCCCCTTTTCGCCCTTGGCAAGCTCGCGCTGACCGCGCTGCTCGTGGTCGCGGCGCTCGTCTACCTCCTGCAGGAGCGCTTGATTTTTTATCCGCAGCGCCTTTCTGCGGCGCGCCAGGCAGAGCTCCTCGCGCGTTATCCCGCTGTCCGCGAGCTCACTCTTGACGCATCCGACGGCACGCGCCTGCACGGCTGGTTGCATCCCGGCACTACCGGCGCTCCGCTCGTGCTTTACTTCGGCGGCAACGCCGAGGAGGTCTCCTGGATGCTCGAGGAGATCCCGCGCCGCATGCCGCAGGCGGCCTGGCTCCTCACCGACTATCGGGGCTATGGCGCGAGCGCCGGGAGCGCTTCAGAGCGGACCCTTACCGCCGACGCGCTCGCCTGGTACGACTACGGGACGCGGCTGCATTCCGGGCCGGTCTACGCCTTCGGCCGCAGCCTGGGAAGCGGGGTCGCCGTGGCGCTTGCCGCGTCGCGTCCGCTCGCCGGCCTGGTGCTCGTCGCGCCGTTCGACAGCCTCGTGGACGTCGGCCGCCACTACTACCCGTTTCTGCCGGTGCAGCGGATGCTGCGCCACCGCTTCGACTCGGCGTCGCTCGCGCCGGCCGTGCATGCGCCGCTTCTTTGCCTGGTCGCCGGGAGCGATGAAGTCATTCCGCTGAGGCATTCCAGGCGGCTCTACGACGCCTGGGCGGGCGCCAAGCGCTGGGTCGCTCTCGAGGGTGCCCGCCATAACGGCACCGACGCGGCACCGGCCTTCTGGAGGGAGGTGCGGAGTTTCATCTCCGTAGAGCGCGTGCAATGAAACTCTGCTGAAATCGGCCGCTAGCCATGCATGACCTGCTGAACGCGCTCCTCCTCGGCATCGTCGAGGGCCTCACCGAGTTCCTTCCGGTGTCGAGCACCGGGCACCTGATCCTCGCCGGCGACCTCCTCGGCTTCAACGACGAGCGCGGCAAGGTATTCGAGATCGTGATCCAGACCGGCGCGATGCTCGCCATCGTGTGGGAGTACCGCGCCCGCTTCTTCCGCGTCGACTACGCGCTCTACCGCAACCTTTTCATCGCCTTCCTGCCCGCCGCGCTCGTCGGCCTTGCGTTCGGCTCGCTCATCAAGGCGCATCTCTTCAAGCCCGTGCCGGTCGCGGCCGCGTTCATCATTGGCGGCTTGATCATCCTCTGGGTCGAAAGCCGGCGCCTGCCGGTGCGGGTGGAAAGCGCCCGGGCGATGACCTGGCGCGATGCGCTGATGGTCGGCATCGCGCAATGCTTCGCGCTCATCCCCGGGACCTCGCGCTCCGGGGCGACGATCATCGGCGGCATGCTCTTCGGCCTCTCGCGCCAGGCCGCCACCGAGTTCTCGTTTTTCCTCGCGGTGCCCACGCTGGTCGCAGCGGGGCTCTACGAGCTGTGGAAGAACCGCGCGCTCCTGTCGAAGGAGGACGTCGGCGTCTTCGCCGTGGGCTCGGTGGCGTCCTTCGTCTGCGCGTTCATCGTCGTGCGCTGGCTCATCCGCTACGTCGCGACCCACGACTTCAAGCCCTTCGCGTGGTATCGCATCGCGTTCGGCGCCGTGGTGCTCGCCACGGCCTACTACGGATGGGTCGACTGGAAGCCCTGAACTAGGACTGCGTCCACGGCAGCCCGGCCTTGCGCCAGCCGCCGACCGTGCCGCGGTGCTGCTCGGAATCCTTGTCGCCCTCGAAGCCTTCAAGAACGTTGTAGGTCTCGCGCCATCCCGCGCGCATCGCGGCATCCGCGGCCGCATGCGACCGCGCGCCGGAGCGGCACAGGAACATCACCGGCACTTCTTTCGGCACCAGCGTGCCGAGCTCGGCCAGGAATTCCGGGTTTGCGCGGTTCCCGGGGTAGGTCTGCCACTCGACCGCCGCGCTGCCGGGGACCTTGCCGACGTAGAGCAGCTCGGGCTTGGTCCGCACGTCGACGAGCTTCGCGCCCGCCTGCATCAGGGCATGGGCCTCGGCGGGCAGCAGCGCCCCGGCATAGGGGAGGCCCATCTTCTTCGCCCGCTCGGCGGCCCGCCGCTTGACCTCGTCGATCTCGGCCATGGGCGCATTATAGGTGTGCGCCGCGCCGCACTTTACTTGTGCGCCGGCGCGCCCGGCGCACCTAGACGGTGCGGGCTGCTCCGGTAAAATTCCACCCTCTCCACTACACCGGATTTGGCACAGAACGTGCTGACTAGCCGTTCTGTCTATTCCCCTTACAACACCACTAGACGAACCGCTCAGGAGACCTCGCGATGGCGATGACGCCCGATGACGTATTGAAGCTGATCAAGGACAAGGAAGTGAAGTTCGTCGACCTGAGGTTCACCGACACGCGCGGCAAGGAGCAGCACGTGAGCGTGCCGGTGAAGTACTTCAGCAAGGAGAAGTTCGAGGCGGGCCACGCGTTCGACGGCTCGTCGATCGCCGGCTGGAAAGGCATCCAGGCCTCCGACATGCTGCTCATGCCGGACGCGTCCACGGCGCGCATGGATCCGTTCACGGACGAGCCGGTGCTCAACCTCAGCTGCGACGTGTTCGAGCCGATGGACGGCAAGCCCTACGACCGCGACCCGCGCTCGATCGCGAAGAAGGCCGAGGCGCACCTGAAGGCGACCGGCATCGGCGACGTGGCCTACTTCGGGCCGGAGCCCGAGTTCTTCATCTTCGACGGCGTGACCTGGAACGTCGACATGTCGGGCTGCTTCGTCAAGATCAAGTCCGAGGAAGCGCCCTGGTCCACGGGCATCGACTATGAGTCGGGCAACATGGCGCACCGCGCGCCGGTGAAGGGCGGCTACTTCCCGGTGCCGCCGGCCGACACGCTGCTCGACATCCGCAACGCCATGGCGCTCGCGCTCGAGCAGCAGGGCGTCGAGGTGGAAGTGCATCACCACGAGGTCGCGGCCGCCGGCCAGTGCGAGATCGGCACGCGCTTCGCGCCGCTCGTGCAGCGCGCGGACTGGATGCAGATCCTCAAGTACACAGTGTGGAACGTGGCCGCCTCCTACGGCAAGACGGCGACCTTCATGCCGAAGCCCGTGGTCGGCGACAACGGCTCGGGCATGCACTGCCACCAGTCGGTGTGGAAGGGCGGCAAGAACCTCTTCGCGGGCAACGGCTACGCCGGCCTTTCCGACTTCGCGCTGCACTACATCGGCGGCATCATCAAGCACGCGAAGGCGCTCAACGCGATCACCAACCCGGGCACGAACTCCTACAAGCGCCTAGTGCCCGGCTTCGAGGCGCCGATCAACCTCGCGTACTCCGCGCGCAACCGGTCCGCCGCTTGCCGCATCCCGTACGTGAACAGCGCCAACGGCCGTCGCGTCGAGGTGCGCTTCCCGGATCCGACCGCGAATCCCTACCTCGCGTTCGCCGCCATGCTGATGGCGGGCCTCGACGGCGTGCAGAACAAGATCCACCCGGGCGACCCGGTCGACAAGAACCTCTACGACCTGCCGCCGGAAGAGGCGAAGAAAGTGCCGAACGTCTGCGCGTCGCTCGAAGAGGCGCTCGGGCACCTGCGCGACGATCATGCCTTCCTCACGAAGGGCGGCGTGTTCTCCGAGGAGTTCCTCGAGTCGTACATGACGCTGAAGGAGGAGGAGCTCACGCGCTTCCGCATGACGACGCATCCCGTTGAATTCGACATGTACTACTCCTCCTAGAAATCGTTTCGCTTACGGGGAAAAAGGGCGGCGAGGTCCGCCCTTTTTCTTTTTCGGTAGACTTGCCGCATGGCCGTCCTTAGAGCCTTGATTGGCGTGATTTTTGGCACATTCGCGGGCCATGCCGGCGCGCAGGTGTTCGAGATCTACAAGTGCGTGGACGCGAACGGGCGGCCGCTCTACACCAACGAGAAGAAGGACACGGCCGGCAAGAAGTGCGAGCTGGTGTCGCGGGAAGTGAACGTGGCGCCGGCGCCTCCGGCGCAGAAGCCCGCGGCGAAGGCGAGCCCGTCCAACTTCCCGAAGGAGACGCCGGGCGAGCGCGCGCAGGCGAAGGGCCGGCAGCGCGACATCCTCGAGCAGGAGCTCGCCACCGAGCAGAAGCTGCTGGCCGACGCGAAGCAGAAGCTCGCCGAGCAGGAGGCGATCCGCACCGGCGACGAGCGCAACTACGCCAAGGTGCTCGAGCGCCTGCAGCCCTACAAGGACAGCGTAGAAACCCACGAGAAGAACGTCGAAGCGCTGCGCCGCGAGCTGGGCAACGCCCGCTAGCGGTGGCCACGTTCAGCGGCCTCGACCTGCTCGCGACCGCGGTCGTTGCCCTCGACGACGCGTTCGTGGTGCGCTACGCCAATCCCGCGGCGGAAAGCCTCTTCGCCACCGGCGCGAAGAGCCTGATCGGGCATTCCTTCCTCGGACTCTTCTCGCAGGCCGAGGAGCTGGAGCGCGCGCTCGCGGAGGCGAGCGCGACGCACTGGGACTACTCGGCGCAGAACGTCAGCTTCAGCCGCGGCGGGCGCGAGCCGGTTCCGCTTTCGTGCGTGCTGACGCGCATCGACGCGCAGGGGCCGGGCGAGCGCGAGCTGCGGCTCCTCGCCGAGCTGCGGCCCATCGAGCAGCAGCTGCGCCAGGCGCGCGAGGAGCGCCTCGTGTCCGAGCAGAACGCGAACCGCGAGCTGATCCGCAACCTCGCGCACGAGATTCGCAACCCTCTCGGCGGGCTGCGCGGCTCCGCCCAGCTTCTCGAGCGCGAGCTGGCCGAGCCCCAGCTCCGGGAATATACGCAGGTCATCATCAAGGAGGCCGACCGGCTGCAGAAGCTCCTCGACCGGCTGCTCACGCCGCATCGCGAGCCGCGCATCGAGCCGGTGAGCATTCACGAGGTGCTCGAGCGCGTGAGAAGCCTTCTCAAGGCCGAGTTCGGCCTCGAGGTGCACCGCGACTACGACCCCAGCCTTCCCGAGGTGCTCGGCGAGCGCGAGCAGCTCATCCAGGCGGTGCTCAATATCGCGCGAAACGCCGCACAGGCGGGAGGCAGGACCATCACCCTGCGCACGCGCGCGGTGCGCCAGATCACGATCCTCAGGCAGCGCTACAAGCTGGCACTAGAATTGCAAGTGGTCGACGACGGACCCGGCGTGCCGCAGGCGATCCAGGATCGCATCTTCAGCCCGCTCGTGTCCGGAAGGGAGGGCGGCAGCGGACTGGGACTCTCGCTCGCGCAGACGTTCATCCAGTACCACCGGGGCGTCGTCGAGTTCGAATCCAGGCCGGGCCGCACCGTGTTCACGATCCTGCTACCGCTCACATGACACAGGTCTGGATAGTCGACGACGACCGCTCGATCCGCTGGGTCATGGAGAAGGCGCTGACCCGCGAGGGCATCGCGTACAACTCCTTCGCCTCCGCGCGCGATGCGCTCGACGCGCTTGCCGGCGAGGCGCCCCAGGTGCTCGTCTCCGACATCCGCATGCCGGGCATGTCTGGGCTCGAGCTGCTGCAGAAGGTGAAGGAAGAGCATCCCGAGGTGCCGGTGATCGTGATGACCGCGTACTCGGATCTCGACTCTGCGGTGGCGGCATTCGCGGGCGGCGCATACGAGTACCTGCCCAAGCCGTTCGACGTCGACCAGGCCGTCGAGCTCATCCGCCGGGCGCTCGACGAGAGCCGCAGGGAAGCCGCCGCGGCGGAGCCCGCGGCCGGCGCCACCGAGATCCTCGGCCAGGCGGCGGCGATGCAGGAGGTGTTCCGGGCCATCGGGCGCCTTTCGCAATCGAGCGCGACGGTGCTGATTACCGGCGAATCGGGCACCGGAAAGGAGCTCGTGGCGCGCGCGCTTCACCGCCACAGCGCGCGGGCGTCGAAGCCGTTCGTCGCCATCAACACGGCGGCGATGCCCAAGGACCTGCTCGAGTCCGAGCTCTTCGGCCACGAGCGCGGCTCGTTCACCGGCGCGCAGCAGCAGCGCCGCGGGCGCTTCGAGCAGGCCGAAGGCGGCACGCTCTTCCTCGACGAGATCGGCGACATGCCGAGCGAGCTGCAGACCCGGCTTCTCCGCGTCCTGTCGGAGGGCAGCTTCTACCGCGTCGGCGGCCACCAGCAGCTCAAGGCGAACGTCCGCATCATCGCCGCCACGCACCAGGACCTCGAGAGCCGCGTGCGCGCGGGCAGCTTCCGCGAGGACCTCTTCCACCGGCTGAACGTGATCCGCCTGCGCCTTCCGAGCCTGCGCGAGCGCGCCGAAGACATTCCGCTTCTTGCGCGGCACTTCCTTGCCGTGAGCGCGCAGCAGCTCGGCGTCGAGCCGAAGCGGCTGTCGGAAGAGGCGCTCCAATACCTCGCGCGCCTGCCGTTCCCGGGCAACGTGCGCCAGCTCGAGAACCTGTGCCACTGGCTCACGGTGATGGCGCCCGGGCAGGTGATCGAGAAGGGCGACCTGCCGCCGGAGTTCCGCGAGCAGGCGGGCGCGCTGCCCGTCGACTGGGTCGCGGCGCTCGAGGCGGAGGCGGAGCGGCGGCTCGCGCGCGGCGAAACCGCGATCCTCGACGGGCTGACGCGTCAGTTCGAGCGGGCGCTCATCCTGCGCGCGCTCACGCGCACCGGCGGCCGCCGCATCGAGGCGGCGAGCCTCCTCGGCATGGGCCGCAACACCATCACGCGCAAGATCCAGGAGCTCGACATCGAGAGCGACGCCGAGGGCGGCTAGCGGCCGCGGCCGCGACCCGCTAGGCGGTGCGCTGAGCCTTCGCGCCCTTCAATCCGGCGTCGGCAACCGGCGCCTTCTTGCGGTTTTCCTCGAGCTTCGCGTCGACGAGCGACACCACCTCGTCGAGGATCGGCAGGCGCTGGCCCTTCTGCGCGGCAATGGTCTGCACGAGGCGATCGACGCGCTCGATGTTCGGCGCGCCGCCGAAGAGCGCGCGCGCGGCCGACGACGGGCTGCCGAGCCCTTGCGCCGCGGCGGCGTACTTCTCGAAGGGCACGAGGTCCTTCGGATCGGCGCCGAGCGAGACGCAGAGCTTCACGACCCACTCGTAGACCGAGCGCGAGGCCGCGAGGTCGCTGTGCACCGAGTCCTTGATGGAGCGCATGCCTTCCTTGGTGATGCAGCGGTAGTTCCCCGCGATCAGCATCGCCCACTTGGCGAGCGGCACGAACACCGACTCGTGCACTTTCAGCTTCACCGGCAGCTCGATCCCGTCGTAGCGTGCCTTCTCGATGTCGGCCTCGAGCCTGCGCAGGAGCGCCGTGTGCGCTTCCGACGGGAAGCGCGCCGACTTGAAGTTGGTCGGCAGCCGCACCTGGAGCACGTTCACTTTTTCCTCGGGCGGGCGGAACGCCTGCGGGTCTGGACTGCACAGGGTGACGAATGCCGGGTCGAAGCCGTCCCATACGGCCGCGTCGGTGTAGCAGCCGCGCAGCGCCGCGATGGAAAGCCCGGGGATGCGGGCGAGATAGGGCAGCGGCGGCATGTTCATGATCGACATGCATGGCTTCTTCGCTCGTGCGACCGCATCGAGGAGCTCGCGCACGCCGCTCGCGCGGTACTGCGGCTCCTGCATGGCGAGCGCGACCAGATCGAACGCGGCCGGGTCGATCGCGGCCGGGGTATCGGCGGAAAGCCTGCCGGGCAGCTTGCGCGTGTCGACCTCGACGAGGCCGTCGCGGCCCTTGACTGGCATGCGCACGCGCGCGCCCTCCTTGTTGATGAGTTCCGCTTCCGCGGGCAGGCAGGCGAGCTTCACGTCGTGCCCGGCGAGCGCGAGCTTCATGCCGAGCAGCGACCCGTACGACGCACCGAGGATCAGGACTTTCGTGGCAGCCACGGCAGCCTCCATTTCATATCGTGAAAAGCTGACTCGCTTTCCGAAAGAGGAGGCTACTCCTATCGGCGCAGCAAATCATGTTGCGGTGCCATATGCGCGTACATAGAATGCTGCTATGCACAAAACCACCGCGCGCGTCTCCGCCGGTGTCGCGGTGCTCGGGCGTGTGAGCGCTGAACACGGGCAGATCCTCAATCCTGAAGTCCTGGCATTCCTCGAGAAGCTGCACCGCGAATTCGAGCCGCGCCGCCAGGCGCTGCTCGCGCGCCGCGCGCAGCGGCAGAAGGACTTCGACGCCGGCGGGCTGCCCGACTTCCTGCCCGAGACGAAAAAAATAAGGGAAGAAAACTGGCGGGTCGCGAGCCAGCCGCGCGATCTGCTCGACCGGCGCGTCGAGATCACCGGGCCGACCGATCGCAAGATGGTGATCAACGCGCTGAACAGCGGCGCCGCGACGTTCATGGCGGACTTCGAGGACGCGAACTGCCCGACCTGGCACAACATGCTCGACGGTCAGCTCAACCTGCGCGATGCGGTGCGCCGCACGATCGAGTTCGAGCAGAAAGGCAAGCGCTACCGGCTGCACGACAAGACCGCGGTGCTCATCCCGCGCCCGCGCGGCTGGCACCTGGACGAGAAGCACGTCGTCGTGGACGGCGAGCCGGTCTCCGGCGGCATCTTCGATTTCGCGCTCTTCTTCTTCCACAACGCGAAAGAGCTGCTCGCGCGCGGCTCGGGCCCTTATTTCTACCTGCCCAAGATGGAGTCGCACCAGGAAGCGCGCCTGTGGAACGACATTTTCGTCTTCGCGCAGAACGAGCTCGGCATCCCGCGCGGCACCATCCGCGCCACCGCGCTGATCGAGACGGTGCTGGCGGCCTTCGAGATGGACGAGATCCTGCACGAGCTGCGCGAGCACTCCGCCGGCCTCAACATCGGGCGCTGGGACTACATCTTTTCGTGCATCAAGAAGTTCCGCTCGAACCGGGATTTCTGCCTCGCCGACCGTGCGCAAGTCACGATGACCGCGCCTTTCATGCGCGCCTATGCGCTGCTGCTCGTCAAGACCTGTCACCGGCGCGGCGCGCCGGCCATGGGCGGCATGGCGGCACAGATCCCGATCAAGAACGACGCCGCGGCCAACGAGGCGGCGCTCGAGAAAGTCCGCCAGGACAAGCTGCGCGAGGTGACCGACGGCTGCGACGGCACCTGGGTCGCGCATCCGGGCCTCGTGCCGGTGGCGAAGAAGGTCTTCGACGAGCACATGCCCGGGCCGAACCAGTACGGCCGCCAGCGCGCGGACGTCCAGGTGGCGGCGAAGGACCTGCTGAATTTCCAGCCCGAGCGGCCGATCACCGAAGCCGGGATCCGCAACAACATCTCGGTCGGCATCCAGTACCTCGGCGCCTGGCTCGCCGGAAACGGCTGCGTGCCGGTGTTCAACCTGATGGAAGACGCCGCCACCGCCGAGATCTCGCGCTCGCAGATCTGGCAATGGATCCGCTCGCCGAAGGGCGTGCTGGACGACGGCCGCAAGGTGAGCGTCGAGCTCTTCCGGCAGCTCCTTGCCGAGGAGCTGCCGAAGGTGAAGAGCTATCTCGGCGAGCTCGCCTGGGCCGCAGGGCGCTACGAGGACGCCGCGAAGCTCTTCGAGAGCCTCACCGTCGACGACACGTTCGTCGAATTCCTCACGCTTCCCGCCTACAGCAAGATCGACTAGGCGGCGGTCCCCATGCCGTTGTGCCGCAGCAGCGCGTCCACGGCCGGCTCGCGGCCGCGGAAGGCGCGGAACGACTCCGCCGCGGGACGGCTGCCGCCCACCGCAAGAATCTCCTCCCGGAAGCGTGCGCCGGTCTTCGGGTCGAGCACGTTGCCGCCCTCCTCGAACGCGCTGTAGGCGTCGGCCGAGAGCACCTCGGCCCACTTGTAGCTGTAGTAGCCCGCCGCGTAGCCGCCGCCGAAGATGTGCGAAAAGCTGTTCGGGAAGCGGTTGTACTCGGGCGGGAAGAGCACGGCGACGCGCTCGCGCACTTCGCGCAGGAGATCGAGCGCGCTGGCGCCGGCTTGCGGGTCGAAGTCGAAGTGCAGCCGCATGTCGAACAGCGCGAACTCGATCTGGCGCAGCATGGCGAGGCCGCTCTGGAAATTCTTCGCCGCCACCATGCGCTCGAAGAGCGCGCGCGGCAGGGGCTCGCCGGTGTCGACGCGGCGCGTCATCGGACGCAGCACGTCCCATTCCCAGCAGAAATTCTCCATGAACTGGCTGGGCAGCTCGACCGCGTCCCATTCGACCCCGGTAATGCCGGAGACCCCGAGGTCCTCGATGCGAGTCAGGAGGTGGTGCAGGCCGTGCCCGAACTCATGGAAGAGCGTCAGCACCTCGTCATGCGTGAAGAGCGCCGGCTTGCCGCCGACCGGGCGCGAGAAATTGCAATTCAGGTAGGCGACCGGCGCCTGGATCCCGCTCGCGGTGCGCCGGCGCGTGATCGCGTCGTCCATCCAGGCGCCGCCGCGCTTGGTGTCGCGCGCGTAGAGGTCCAGGTAGAACTGTCCGACGAGGGCGCCTGCGGCATCGCGGATCTCGAAGAAGCGCACGTCCGGATGCCACAGCGGCGCCGCCGCCGGCGCGATGCCGACGCCGTAAAGCGCTTGCGCGACGCGGAAGAGCCCCGCGAGCACCGCATCCTCCGGAAAGTACTGCTTCACTTCCTGGTCCGAGAAGGCATAGCGCGCGAGGCGCAGCTTCTCCGAGACATAGGCCACGTCCCAGGACTGCAGCGAATCGAGCCCCAGCGTGCGGGCGAACTCGCGCAGCTCGGCGACGTCCTTCTCGGCGAACGGGCGTGCGCGGCGCGCGAGGTCGTCCAGGAACTCGAGCACCTCGGCGGGCGAGCGCGCCATCTTCGGCACGAGCGAATACTCCGCATAGTTCCTGAAGCCGAGAAGCTGCGCCAGCTCGCGCCGCAGGCGCACGATCCGCGCGATGAGCGGCGTGTTGTCCCACTCCGGCTTGCCGAGCTCCGAGGCGCGCGTCGCGCTCTCGCGATACAGCGTCTCGCGAAGCGCGCGGTCCTCGGCGTATTGCATGACCGGGACGTAGGAGGGCGCGTGCAGCGTGAATTTCCAGCCCGCCTTGGCATCCTTCTGCGCCGCTTCCCGCGCCGCCTCGAGCACGTCGGCGGGGATGCCGCGCGTACGCGACTCGTCCACGACGATGGAGAACGCATTGGTCGCATCGAGCAGGTTTTCGGAGAACTTCGCCCCCAGGCGCGCGAGCTCCGCCTGCACTTCCGCGAAGCGCGGCTTCTTGTCCGCGGGCAGCTCGGCCCCGCCGAGGCGGAAGTCGCGCAGCGCGTTCTCCACGATCTTCCTGCGAGGTGCCGACAGCGCCTCGAACTCCGCCGAGGCGCGCAGTTTCTTGTAGCCGGCGAACAGCGCCTCGTTCTGCCCGAGGGCGGTCCAGTATTCGGTGATCTTCGGCAGGTTGGCGTTGTACGCCTCGCGCAGCTGGGGGCTGTCCATCACCGCGTGCAGGTGCGAGACCTGGCCCCAGGCGCGTCCGATGCGCTCGTTCACGTCCTCGAGCGGCGCGACGAACGCTTGCCACGTCGGCGACGCGTTCGCCACGGCCGACACCGTGGCGCGGCCTTCGGCGAGAAGCTGGTCGATCGCCGGCGCGACGTGCTCGGGCTTAAGCTCCGAGAAGCGCGGCAGGCCGGAGAAGTCGAGCAGGGGATTGAGGGCGGCGGGGGCGTTCATCGTTCGGCGGCGCGCAGGCAGTTCTCGAGCAGCATCGCGATCGTCATCGGCCCGACGCCGCCCGGGACGGGGGTCACCCATCCCGCGACCGCGCGGACCGATTCGAAATCGACGTCGCCGGCGAGCGAGCCGTCGGCGAGGCGATTGATGCCGACGTCGATCACGCAGGCGCCCGGTTTGACCATCTTCCCGGTCACGAGTTTCGGGCGCCCGACCGCTGCAATCAGGATATCGGCGCCGCGCGCGATTTCTTCAAGATCCCGCGTCTTCGAGTGGCACACCGTGACGGTCGCGTCCTTCTGCAGGAGAAGCAGGGCGAGCGGCTTGCCGACGATCGTGGAGCGCCCGATGACGACGGCCCTCCGTCCCGCCGGCGCGACGCCCGCATGCTCGATCAGGCGCATGATGCCCGCGGGCGTGCACGGCACGAGGCGGGGCGTGCCGGCAACGAGCGCGCCGAGATTCTCGGGATGGAAGCCGTCCACGTCCTTCGCCGGCGAAACGGCGTCGAGCACGCGCGCCGCGTCGACCTGCTTCGGCAGCGGCAGCTGCACGAGGATGCCGTGGATCGCCGGGTCGGCGTTCAGCTCGGCGACGCAAGACATGAGCTTTTCTTCAGTCACGGCTGAAGGAAGCTCGACGAGCCGCGAGCGGATGCCGGTTTCGCCGCACGCGCGCACCTTGTTGCGCACGTAGACGCGCGAGGCGGGATCCTCGCCGGCGAGGATGACGGCGAGGCCCGGCGCGATGCCGCGCTGCGCAAGGCGCTCGACCTCTTTCTTCGCGCCGGAAAGGACCTGCGCCGCGAGGGCTTTGCCGTCGAGGATGCGCGCGGCCATGGGGGCGCGCAGTTTACCATTGCGCGATTGCGTATTAAGCTTCGGCGCACCCCTGCTGTAAATCCAAAGCCACAAGCTCAGGAGCAACGCCATGTCCGCCGTTCCGCAATCGCCCGCCGCGAACGATGCCGATTCGCAAGAGACGCAGGAATGGCTGGACGCGCTGGAGGCGGTGCTCGAGCGCGAGGGCCCCGAGCGCGCGCACTATCTCATCGAGCGGCTGATCGACAAGGCGCGCCGCTCGGGCGCGCACATTCCGTTCTCGGCGAACACCGCGTACGTCAACACGATCCCTCCGCACATGGAGGAGCCTTCGCCGGGCAACGTCGCCCTCGAGGAGCGCATCCGCTCCATCTGCCGCTGGAACGCGATGGTGATGGTGGTGCGCGCGAACAAGAACGACGACGAGCTCGGCGGCCACCTCGCGAGCTTCGCCTCGGTCGGCACGCTCTTCGGCACCGGGCAGCAGCACTTCTGGCACGCGCCGCACGACGGCCACGGCGGCGACCTCGTCTACTTCCAGGGCCATTCCTCGCCCGGCGTGTACGCGCGCTCGCTGCTCGAAGGACGGCTCTCGCAGGAGCAGCTGCTCAACTTCAGGCGCGAGGTGGACCACAAAGGGGTTTCCTCGTACCCGCACCCGTGGCTGATGCCCGACTACTGGCAGTTCCCGACCGTGTCGATGGGACTCGGGCCGATCCAGTCGATCTACATGGCGCGCTACCTGAAGTACCTGGAAGCCCGCGGCCTCGCGCAGACGGCGAACCGCAAGGTGTGGGTGTTCTGCGGCGACGGCGAGATGGACGAGCCCGAGTCGCTCGGTGCGATCGGCCTCGCGGCGCGCGAGAAGCTTGACAACCTCGTCTTCGTCGTCAACTGCAACCTGCAGCGCCTCGACGGCCCGGTGCGCGGCAACGGCAAGATCATCCAGGAGCTCGAGGGCGATTTCCGCGGCGCCGGCTGGAACGTGATCAAGGTGATCTGGGGCTCGTACTGGGACCCGCTGCTCGCGCGCGACAAGCACGGCGCGCTGCTGCGCGTGATGGAGGAGACGGTCGACGGCGAGTACCAGAACTACAAGGCGAACGACGGCGCCTTCGTGCGCAAGAACTTCTTCGGCAAGGATCCGCGGGCGCTCGAGCTCGTTGCCAACATGTCGGACGAGGATGTCTGGCGCCTGAACCGCGGCGGGCACGACCCGCACAAGGTCTACGCGGCGTACGCCGCCGCGGTGAAGCACAAGGGCCAGCCGACCGTGATCCTCGCGAAGACGATCAAGGGCTTCGGTCTCGGCAAGCAGGGCCAGGCGAAGAACCCGACGCACCAGCTGAAGAAAGTGGATCTCGCGACGATCCGCGAGATGCGCGACCAGTTCAACATCCCGATCCCGGACGACAAGCTCGAGGAGCTGCCCTTCTACATTCCGCCGGCCGACTCGCCCGAGGTGAAATACCTGCACGAGCGGCGCAAGGCGCTCGGCGGCTACCTGCCGCAGCGCCGGCGCAAGGCCGACAAGCCGCCCGCGGTGCCGCCGCTCGCCGCGTTCGACGCGCTGCTCAAGGGCTCGGGCGAAGGCCGCGAGATCTCGACCACGATGGCGTTCGTGCGCGCGCTCACGGCGCTGGTGCGCGACAAGGACATCGGCAAGCGCATCGTGCCGATCGTGCCAGACGAGGCGCGCACCTTCGGCATGGAAGGCATGTTCCGCCAGCTCGGCATCTACGCCGCGGAGGGGCAGAAATACGTGCCGGTCGACAAGGACCAGGTGATGTACTACCGCGAGGACAAGTCCGGGCAGATCCTCGAGGAGGGCATCAACGAGGCGGGCGCATTCTCGTCCTGGATCGCGGCGGCCACTTCCTACAGCCATTCCAACGAGGTGACGGTCCCGTTCTACGTCTTCTACTCGATGTTCGGGCTGCAGCGCATCGGCGATCTCGGCTGGGCCGCGGCCGACCAGCGCGCCCGCGGCTTCCTTCTCGGCGCGACCGCCGGGCGCACGACGCTGAACGGCGAGGGGCTGCAGCACGAGGACGGGCACTCCCACGTGCTCTCCTCCGTCATCCCGAACTGCGTCTCCTACGATCCGACCTACGGCTATGAGCTCGCGGTGATCATCCAGGACGGCCTGCGCCGCATGGTGGCCGAGCAGCAGGACGTCTTCTACTACATCACGCTCATGAACGAGAACTACGAGCACCCGGCGATGCCGCAGGGCGCAGAGCCGGGCATCCTGAAGGGGATGTACCTGCTCAGGGAATCGAAGTCGAAGAGCAAGGCGCGCGTGCAGCTGCTCGGCTCGGGAACCATCCTGCGCGAAGTCGAGGCGGGCGCCGCGCTCCTCGAGAAAGACTGGGGCGTCGCCGCCGACGTCTGGAGCGCGACGAGCTTCACCGAGCTGCGCCGCGAGGGCCTGGCGGCCGATCGCTGGAACCTGCTGCACCCGGAATCGAAGCCGCGCGTTCCTTACGTGACCCGGATGCTCGCCGAGCGCCAGGGCCCGATCATCGCCGCGAGCGACTACATCAAGACCTTCGCCGACCAGATCCGGCCATTCGTGCCGAGGGACCGGGCCTACCGGGTTCTCGGGACCGACGGCTTCGGCCGCTCCGACAGCCGCGCCAAGCTGCGCCACTTCTTCGAGGTGAATCGCTGCTTCGTGGCGATCGCGGCCCTGAAGGCGCTCGCCGAGCAGGGGGAGATCAAGCCGAAGACGGTGGCCGAGGCGATCAAGAGCTACGCCATCGACCCCGAGAAGCCCGACCCCGTGACCGTATGAGCGACGTCGTCGTTCCGGACATCGGCGACTTCAAGGAGGTCGAAGTCATCGAGGTGCTCGTGAAGCCGGGTGACGCCGTTTCCAAGGAGCAGTCGCTCATCACGCTCGAGTCCGACAAGGCGACGATGGAAATTCCGTCGCCTTCCGACGGCCTGGTGCGGGCGCTGAAGGTCAAGGTGGGCGACAAGGTCTCCAAGGGAACGCCGATCCTCGAGCTCGACTCCGCCAGTGCACCGAAGCCGGCGGCGAAAGCGCCCGAGGCGAAGCCGGCCGAGGCGCCGAAGGCCGCGCCGCAAAGGCCGGCCGCCGCGGCCGCGGGCGCGGCGCTCACGGTTCCGGTTCCGGACATCGGCGACTTCAAGGAAGTGGAAGTCATCGAGGTTCTCGTCAAGCCGGGCGACGCGGTCGCCAAGGAGCAATCGCTCATCACGCTCGAGTCGGACAAGGCGACGATGGAGATCCCGTCGCCGGACGCGGGCCTCGTGAAGGAGCTGAAGGTCAAGGTCGGCGACAAGGTGTCGAAAGGCGCCGCGATCCTCGTGCTGCAGTCCGCCGGCAGCGCGCAGGCAACCGCCGCGCCGGAGAAAAGGGCCGCCGAGATGAAAGCCGCGTCGCCCGCGCCGGCGCGCTCGGCGCCGGTCGCTCCGGCCGCGCCCGAGCAGCGCGGCGCGCTGCCGCACGCCAGCCCTTCGGTGAGGAAGTTCGCCCGCGAGCTCGGCGTGGATCTCTCGCTCGTGACCGGAAGCGGGCCAAAGGGACGCATCCTGCACGCGGACGTGCAGAGTTTCGTCAAAGGATTCTTGCAGAAGGGTCCGGCCCCGGCGAGCGCCAAACCGGGCGGCGCGCTGCCCTTCAACCTGCCGCCGTGGCCGGAAGTGGACTTCGCCAAGTTCGGCCCGGTGGAGACGAAGCCGCTGTCGCGCATCCAGAAGCTTTCCGGGCCCTACCTGCATCGCAACTGGATCTCGATCCCGCACGTCACGCAGTTCGACGAGGCCGACATCACCGACCTCGAGGCCTTCCGCAAGGCGCAGACCGCGGAGACCGAGAAGCGCGGCTTCAAGCTCACCATGCTCGCCTTCATGATCAAGGCCTGCGTCACGGCGCTCAAGCAGTTCCCGCAGTTCAACGCCTCGCTCGACAAGTCGGGCGAGAGCATCGTGATCAAGAAGTACTACCACGTCGGCGTCGCCGTCGACACGCCGGGCGGCCTCGTGGTCCCGGTGGTGCGCGACGCCGACCGCAAGGGCGTGTTCGACCTCGCGCACGAGCTCGCCGACATCTCCAAGGCGGCGCGCGACCAGAAGCTCAAGGCGGCCGACATGCAGGGCGGCACCTTCTCGATCTCGAGCCTGGGCGGCATCGGCGGCACGTTCTTCACGCCGATCATCAATGCGCCCGAAGTCGCGATTCTCGGGGTTTCCCGCTCCGCGATGAAGCCGGTATGGGACGGAAAGCAGTTCGCGCCGCGCCTCATCCTGCCGCTCGCGCTTTCGTACGACCACCGCGTGATCGACGGCGCGACTGCCGCGCGCTTCACCGCCTATCTCGTCTCCGTGCTCTCCGACATCCGGAAGCTGGTCCTGTAGATGGCCGGCACCGAGGTCAAGGTCCCCGACATCGGGGACTTCAAGGAGGTCGAGGTCATCGAGGTGCTCGTCAAGCCCGGCGACCGCGTGGCGAAAGAGCAGTCGCTCATCACGCTCGAGTCGGACAAGGCGACGATGGAGATCCCGTCCCCGGGCGCCGGCACCGTGCAATCGGTCAAGGTGAAGGTCGGCGACAAGGTCTCCCAGGGCGCGCCGATCCTGCTGCTCGAATCCGCGAGCGCGGAAAAGCCGCCGGCCGAGCCCGCGGCGCCGCCGGCCGCGCCCGCAGCGAAAGGCGAAACCGACTGCGACGTCGTCGTCATCGGCGCCGGCCCGGGCGGCTACTCGGCGGCGTTCCGCGCCGCGGATCTCGGCCTGAGGACGGTGCTCGTGGAGCGCTACCCGGTGCTCGGCGGCGTCTGCCTCAACGTCGGCTGCATTCCCTCGAAGGCGCTCCTGCATACCGCGGCCGTGATCGATGCGGCGCGCGGCCTCGCCGACCACGGCGTGAGCTTCGGCGAGCCGAAGGTCGATCTCGCGAAGCTGCGCGCTTTCAAGGACAACGTGGTCGGCAAGCTGACCGGCGGCCTCGCCGCGATGGCGAAGATGCGCAAGGTCACGGTGATGACCGGCGTCGCGAAATTCCTCGACCGCAACACGCTCGATGTGGCCGGAAAGAAGCTGCGCTTCGCCAACGCGATCATTGCAGTGGGTTCCCAGGCGGCGAAGCTGCGCCTGGGGGGAAATGAGCTGCCTTCCGACCCGCGCATCGTCGATTCCACCGGCGCCCTCGAGCTGCGGAGCGTGCCGAAGAAGATGCTGATCATCGGCGGCGGCATCATCGGCCTCGAGATGGGCACCGTGTACTCGACACTCGGCACCCGCCTCGACGTGGTCGAGATGATGGACGGCCTGATGCTCGGCGCAGACCGCGACCTGGTCGCAGTCTGGCAAAAAATGAACGCGAAGCGCTTCGACCGGGTCATGCTGAAGACCAGGACCGCCAAGGTGGAGGCGTCGTCGAAGGGGCTCCAGGTGAGCTTCGAAGGCGCCGACGCGGCGACTTACGACGCGATCCTGGTCTCGGTCGGGCGCGTCCCGAACGGCAAGAACATCGACGCACAGAAAGCCGGCATCGCGGTCACCGAGCGGGGATTCATCGACACCGACTCGCAGATGCGCACGAACGTGGCGAACATCTACGCCATCGGCGACGTGACGAAGAACCCGATGCTCGCGCACAAGGCGGTGCACGAAGGCCACGTCGCGGCCGAGGCGGCCGCCGGGATGAAGTCGCACTTCGACGCGCGCGTCATTCCTTCGGTCGCCTATACCGATCCCGAGATCGCCTGGGTCGGGCTTACCGAGGACGAGGCGAAGAAGGCCGGCACGCGGATCGGCGTGGCGAAGTTCCCCTGGAGCGCGTCGGGGCGCGCGATCGCCAATGGGCGCGACGAGGGCTTCACCAAGCTCGTGTTCGATCCCGAGTCGCACCGGCTGCTCGGGGCCGGCATCGTCGGCACCGGCGCGGGCGACCTGATCAGCGAGCTCGCGCTCGCCGTCGAGATGGGCGCCGACGCGACCGACATCGGACGCACGATCCATCCGCATCCGACCCTCGGCGAGTCGGTCGGCATGGCGGCGGAGCTCTACGAAGGCGTGTGCACCGACCTGCCGCCGCAAAAGAAGAAATGACCCAGGACGAGCTCAAGAAGAAAGTCGGCGAGGCGGCGCTGAAATATACGCAGGAAGGCGTGATCGGCGTCGGCTCGGGCTCGACGGTCAATTTCTTCATTGACGCGCTGGCGAGCGTCAAGCACAAGATCGAGGGCGCGGTGGCGGCCTCCGAGGCGAGCGCCGAGCGGCTGAAGAAGCACGGCATCCGCGTCTTCGACCTGAACGCGGTCGACCGGCTGGAGGTCTACGTCGACGGCGCCGACGAGATCACCGAGCACCTGCACATGATCAAGGGCGGCGGCGGCGCGCTCACGCGGGAAAAGATCGTGGCCGCGGTGGCGAGGAAGTTCGTCTGCATCTGCGACGCCTCGAAGCTGGTCCCGGTGCTCGGCAAGTTCCCGCTGCCGGTCGAGGTGATCCCGATGGCGCGCAGCCTCGTCGGGCGGGAGCTCCTCAGGCTCGGCGGCCACCCGGTGCTGCGCGAGAACTTCAAGACGGACAACGGCAACATCATCCTCGACTGCCACGGCCTGACGATCCTCGACCCCGTGAAGCTCGAGACCGAGCTGAACAACATCCCGGGCGTGGTGACGAACGGCCTCTTCGCGCGCCGCGGCGCCGACCTGCTGCTGCTCGCGGCGCCCGCAGGAGTCCGGACTATTCCTTAGGCGGGACGTAGCCCGATGCGGTCTCGGCGCCTTCGCCGAAGAAATGCCGCTCGGTCTGCTCCATGAGGTACTTGCGCGCGCGCGGGTCCGCGAGGTTCAGCCGGTTCTCGTTGACGAGCATCGTCTGGTGCTTGAGCCACTGCTGCCAGGCTTCCTTCGAGACGTTCTCCCAGATGCGCTTGCCGAGCGCGCCGGGATACGGCGGGAAATCGAGCCCCTCGGCCTCGCGGCCGAGCTTGACGCATTTCACTGTCCTTGCCATGCGCGGATTATAGGCCGCTAGATTTTCTTGACGAAGACCTTCGAGCCGCGCCGCCAGTTGTAGAGCGCCTTGCGGCGCGAGGGCAGCGCATCCACCGCGTCGGCGCGGAAGCCCTGCTCGAGGAACCAGTGCGCCGCCCCGGTCGTGAGCGCGAAGAGCTTGCGGATGCGCAGCGCGCGGGCGCGCTCCTCGCAGGCCTTGAGGAGCTCCTCGCCGTAGCCGGAGTCGCGATAGCCCTCGGCCACCGCCAGGCAGGCGAACTCGCCGCTCCTCGCCTCCTTGAACGGGTAGAGCGCCGCGCAGCCGACGATGACGCCGTCGTGCTCGACGACGAAGAAGTTGCCGATCTCGGCTTCCAGCAGCTCGCGGCTCCTCTTGACGAGCGTGCCTTCGGCCTCGAGCGGCTCGATGATCGCGAGCATGCCGCGCACGTCCTCCACGCGCGCCGGGCGCAGCTTCTGCACCGTGGCGGCGGTCACCATGGTGCCCACGCCGGCGTGGGTGAAGAGCTCGAGCAGCAGCGCGCCGTCCGTGCGCCGCGTGACGAGGTGCGCGCGCCCCGCGCCGCCCTTGACGGCACGGGCGAGGTGCTCGAGCGCGCGCATGGCGCCCGAGGTGAGATTCGTCTTCCTGCCGGCGAGCACCGCGGCTTCGTCCGCCGTGAGCTCGGAGACCACCTCGCCGTGGCGGTCGCTCGGCAGGCGGTCGGTGTACATGATGAGCTTGTCGGCCTTGAGCGCGACGGCGACGTTCTCCGCCACATCCTCCCAGGAGAGGTTGAATACCTCGCCGGTCGCGGAATAGCCGACGTGCGGCACGACCACGATGTCGCCGACGTCGAGGTGGCTCGCGATCGCCGCGGCATCGACCTTGCGCACCGCGCCCGTGAACTGCAGGTCCACGCCGCTGCGCACGCCGATCGGCCTCGCGGTGATGTAGTTGCCGGAGGCGACGCGGATATGGGCGCGCGCCATGGGCGAATTGGGCAGCCCCTGGGAGAGCTGCGCCTCGAGCTCCACGCGCAGCATGCCCGCCGCGTGCTTCACCGCGGTGAGCGCCTGCGCGTCGGTGATGCGCAGCCCCTGCGAATAGCGCGAGCGCAGGCCCTTGCCCTTCATCTCGGCCTCGATCTGGGGCCGCGCGCCGTGCACCAGCACGAGGCGGATCTCCAGCGCCGCGAGCACGTTCACGTCGTGGATGAAGCTCGCGAAGCGCGCGCTCTCGGAGAAGATTTCTCCGCCGAAGCCGATGACGAAGGTGCGCCCGCCGAAGTCGTGCACGTACGGCGCCACCTGGCGGAACCAGCGGACGAAGGCCTCGGAGTGCGGTGGCGCGGCCATTTGTAGTTTTTTCAAATTCTAAGCGAATGCTCCGGTCAACGCCGGGGCGCGCTGCGGCGTTATTCTTCGGCCATGAAAACCCTCCTCGCTCTCCTCCTCGCGCTGAGCTCGCTTTCCGGCTGCGCCGCGAGCGCGCCGCCGCAACAGGACGACGACGGCTGGCAGGCCTTCGGCCATGCGCTCACGCTCGTGCAGACGCTCGTCGGCATCGCGGCGCGTTCCGACGACCCGCAGGCCAACCTGAAGGGCATCGACGACGTCCTTGCCGGGCGCAATCCCGAGGCGAATACCGCGATCGCCGGGCTGCTGCAGGACGCCACCGCCGACATGCCGCCGCAGTACCGCGACAAGGTGGCGTCCATCGGGCGCGACCTCACCACGCTCGCGCGCCGCGGCATCGCCGATGCCGCCGCGCAGCCGCCGATCGGCGGCGCAGACGCGGCGCTGCAGGCGCGCAAGGACCTGACGGCGATGGGACTGAGCTACCACGACCCGAAGCAGTTCCTCGATGCGGTGAAGCGCGACGACGCCCTCGCCGCGGAGCTCTTCATCCAGGGGCGGGGCGTCAACCTCTCCGCGCGCGACGCCGACGGCCGCAGCGCCCTCGATATCGCGCGCGCGAACGGCAACACGCGCCTCGCCCAGCTCCTCGCTAGAAGTCTCCCCGCAGCGCGCTGAGCGCGGCGAGCGCCGCGAGCGCGGCGGTCTCGGTGCGCAGCACGCGCGGCCCGAGGCGCGCCGGCACGAATCCCGAGTAGACGAACGCCGCTTCTTCTTCGGCCGTGAACCCGGCCTCGGGCCCGGCGGCGAGGATCACGCCGGCCTGCACGCCGGCGCACGCCGCCGAGAAGCGCAGTTCCGCGAGCGGCGAGAGCAGGATCTTTTTCGCGGCGTCATCCTCCGGCCGGTACGCCGCCGCGTCCATGAGGAGCGGCAGGACCGGAGGCACGCGATTTCGCCCGCACTGCTCGCAGGCGGCGATCGCGACCTTCTGCCAGTGCTCGCGCCGCAGGTCCGCGCGCGTGCCCTTGGGCCGCGCCACCGAGCGGGTGGCGAGGACCGGCTGGATGCGCGCCACGCCGAGCTCGACCGCCTTGCGGACCGTGAAGTCCATCCGGTCGCCGGCCGACACCGCCTGCACGAGGGTTACGGCGAGAGGCGATTCGCGCTCCAACGGCCGGTGCTCCAGCACGTCCACCGCGATGCGCAGCTTCTCGGCCGAGGCGATGCGCCCCGGATATTCGCCGCCGCGCCCGTCGAAGAGCGTCACCGCGTCGCCGGCGCGCAGCCGCATGACGTGGGTGGCGTGGTGCGCCGCATCTTCCGGAAGGACGCAGGAGCCGCCGGCACGCAGCGGCGTATCGACGTAGAACCGGGGCGCCTTGCTCAGCGTGTGCAGGTCCAGGCCAGCACCTGGCATTTCGGCCCGCAGCGCTTCAGCGCCTTCGTTTCCGCTTCGGCGCGCGTCGCGCCCTTCTGCACGGCGAACTTGCCGCCCTCGACGCGCGCGAGCGCCCCGCAGCCGCGCGTGATCGAGGCGACGACTTCGCAGCGCTCGTGGCCGCACTGCTTCAGCGCCTCGACCTTCGCCTCGCGCGCGGACCTGCGGTCGGTCGACCAGCCGACGCTGTTCGTCTCCGCGTGGTACGCGATCGCCGCGTAGTACTGGTTGCGTGTCGGCGCGCGCTCCGCGGCGAGCGCCGATCCGGCCAGGCCGAGCGCGAGCAGCGCGGCCAAGGCCTTCCTTACATGGTGGCTCCAAGCGTCCATGGCGCGAATTCATCCTCCCCGTAGCCGAACTCCTCGGATTTCGTGCGGCGGCCCGACGCGGTCTCCAGGATGAGACGGAAGAACGCCGCGCCCGCCTCGGCGACGCTTTGCGTGCCGTCGATGATCGTGCCGCAGTTGAAGTCCATGTCGTCTTCCTGGTGCGCGAAGAGCGGTGTATTGGTCGCGAGCTTGAGCGAGGGCGCCGGCTTGCAGCCGTAGGCGGAGCCGCGCCCCGTGGTGAAGCAGATCAGGTTCGCGCCGCCGGCCACCTGGCCGGTCGCCGAAACCGGGTCGTAGCCCGGCGTGTCCATGTAGACGAAGCCCTTCGCCGAGACCGGCTCGGCGTACTCGTACACCGCCACCAGGTTGGTCGTCCCGCCTTTCGCGACGGCGCCGAGCGACTTCTCGAGGATCGTGGTCAGCCCGCCCGCCTTGTTGCCGGGCGAGGGATTGTTGTTCATCTCGTTGCCGTTGCGCCGCGTGTAGTCCTCCCACCAGCGGATGCGCGCGATCAGCTTCTCGCCCACTTCCTTCGTCACTGCGCGCCGCGTCAGCAGGTGCTCGGCGCCGTAGATCTCCGGCGTCTCGGAAAGGATCGCGGTGCCGCCATTTTTCACCAGCAGGTCGACCGCCGCCCCGAGCGCCGGGTTGGCGCTGATGCCGGAGTAGCCGTCCGAGCCGCCGCACTGCAGGCCGAGCGTGAGATGGCTCGCCGGCACCGGCTCGCGCTTCACCTTGTTCGCCTCGGGGAGCATCTCCTTCACGCGCGCGATACCGGTCTCCACCGCCTTGCGCGTGCCGCCCTTCTCCTGGATGGTGAACGCGGCGAGCTTGTCGCCGCGCTTCAGGTTTTCCGCGGAGAGCAGCACGTTCACCTGGTTCGCCTCGCATCCCAGGCCGATGAGCTGCGTCGAGAAGAAATTCGGATGGCGCGCGTAGCCGGCGATGGTGCGCCGAAGGAGGTCGGCGGGCTCGCCCCGGTCCGACATGCCGCAGCCGGTCTTGTGCGTGAGCGCGACCACGCCGTCGACATTCGGGTACTCATCCAGCCGGGTCCTGAAGTGGTCCGCGACCATTCGCGCGACCGTGGCCGAGCAATTCACGCTCGTCAGGATGCCGATGTAGTTGCGCGTCGCAACCCGGCCGTCCGGCCGCCGGATCCCCATGAACGTGGCCGGCTCGCGCACATGGTCGGTGTCCTTCTTCAGCGAGCAGAAGGCATAGTCGCGCTGGAAGTCGCCCATGGCGACGTTGTGCACGTGCACGTGCTCGCCCGCCTTGATGGGCTGCGTGGCGAAGCCGATGATCTGGTTGTAGCGATGCACCGGCTGACCCTGCGCGAGGTCGCGCACGGCGATCTTGTGGCCGGCCGGGACCCGCACCGCGGCGCGCACGTTCTCCTTCGCGATCATCGTTCCGGCGGGGAGCTCGACGCGCGCGATCACGACGTCGTCGCTCTCGTGCAGGCGGATGGTGAGGTCGGCGGCCTGGAGCATGCCTGCCTCCTTAGTGGTTGTCGCGCGGCACGAAGGCGCCGCTCTTGCCGACGAGGAAGTCGAGGTCCGCGCCGCGGTCGGCCTGCAGCACGTGGTCGAAATAGAGCCGCCAGTAGCCGCGCTCGAGCGGCGGCTTCGGCCGCTTCCATTTTTTTCTTCTCAGGGAAAGGACCTTTTCCGGGACGAGAAGCTGGATCCTGCCCTTCGCGGCGTCGAGCTCGATCAGGTCGCCGTTCTCGACGAGCGCAAGCACGCCGCCCGCGGCGGCCTCGGGCGAGATGTGCAGCACCACGGTGCCGTACGCCGTGCCGCTCATGCGGGCATCCGAGATGCGCACCATGTCCGTAATGCCCTTCTTGAGGAGCTTCGGCGGCAGCGGCATGTTGCCCACTTCCGCCATGCCGGGGTAGCCCTTCGGGCCGCAGTTCTTCAGCACCATGACGCAACGCTCGTCGATGTCGAGCTTCGGGTCGTCGATGCGGCGGTGGAAGTCCTCGATGCTCTCGAACACCACCGCGCGGCCCTTGTGCTTGAGCAGCTTCGGCGTCGCCGCCGACGGCTTGATGATGGCGCCGTCGGGAGCGAGGTTGCCGCGCAGCACGGTGAGCCCGGTATCGCGCTTGAACGGCTTCTTGTAGCTGAAGATGACGTCCCGGTTCCAGCACGGCGCGTCCTTCACGTTCTCCCAGATGGTCTTGCCGTTGACCGTCAGGGAATTTCGATGCAGCAAGTTGTTTTCTCCAAGCTCGCGCAGGACGACGGGCAGGCCGCCGGCGTAGCAGAAGTCCTCCATCAGGTATTTGCCGGAGGGCATCAGGTTGAGGATGGTATTCATGCCCCGGCCGAGGCGGTGGAAATCGTCGAGGTCGAGCTTGACGCCGATCCGGCCTGCGAGCGCGATCAGGTGGATGACGGCGTTGGTCGAGCCGCCGATGGCCGAAAGCGTGCGGATGGCGTTCTCGAACGCCTCTTTCGTCAGGATCCGCGACAACGGAATTTTCTCCTTGACGAGAGAAACGATGCGCCTTCCCGCCATGCGCGCGATGACGTTGCGCCGGGCGTCCACTGCCGGGAACGCCGCATTGCCGGGCATGCCCACGCCGAGCGCCTCGACCATCGAGGCCATGGTGGAGGCGGTGCCCATGACCATGCAGTGGCCGTGCGAGCGGTGCATGCACGACTCGGCCTCGTGGAACTCCTCGAGCGTAATCTTGCCCGCGCGCAGGTCCTCGGACATGGACCAGACGTTCGTGCCCGAGCCGATGTCGGTGCCGCGGTACTTGCCCGAGAGCATGGGCCCGCCGGAGACGAGGATGGTCGGCAGGTCGACGCTCGCCGCGCCCATGAGGGTCGCCGGCGTGGTCTTGTCGCATCCGGCGAGGAGCACGACGCCGTCGAGCGGATTGCCGCGGATCGACTCCTCGACGTCCATGCTCGCGAGGTTTCGGTAGAGCATCGCGGTCGGCCGCAGCAGCGTCTCGCCGAGCGACATCACCGGGAACTCGAGCGGGAAGCCGCCGGCGTCCAGGATGCCGTTGCGCACATGCTCGGCGAGGACGCGGAAATGGGTGTTGCACGGCGTGAGCTCGGACCAGGTGTTGCAGATGCCGATCACCGGGCGGCCGTCGAACTGGTCCTGCGGCACGCCGCGGTTCTTCACCCAGCTGCGGTAGATGAAGCCGTAGATGTCCTGCCGCGCGAACCACTGGATGCTGCGCTGCTCGGTTTTTTTCCTAGTAGGTGCCACGGCCGCCCGAGATGTCGAACACCGCTCCGGTCGAGAAGGAGCAATCCTCGCTGGCGAGCCAGCACACCAGCGCCGCGACCTCGTCCACGGTGACGAAGCGGTTCATGGGAATCTTGGAGAGCATGTAGCTGATGTGCTGCTCGGTCATCTGGTCGAAGATCGCGGTCTTCGCCGCCGCGGGGGTGACGCAGTTCACCAGCACGCCAGTCTGCGCGAGCTCCTTGCCGAGGCTCTTGGTGAGCGAGATGACGCCCGCTTTCGAGGCGGAATAGGCGACCGCGTTCGGGTTGCCTTCCTTGCCCGCGATCGAGGCGATGTTGACGATGCGGCCGTAGCCCGCCTTCACCATGCGCGGCGCGACGGCGCGGCAGCAGAGGAACTGGCTCGTCAGGTTGACGCGCAGCACGCGCTCCCATTCCTCGATCGGGTAGTCCACCGTGGGGACGTTCTTGCCGGCGATGCCGGCGTTGTTGACCAGCACGTCGACCTTGTCCAGCTTCTTCACTGCGGCTTCGATCGACGCGGGATCGGCCACGTCCACGCGCGGCGAGCCGTCGAGATCCCACACCGCGACCTGCGCGCCCGAGGCCTTGAGCCGCTTCACGATGGCGGCGCCGATGCCTTGCGCGCCGCCCGTGACGATGGCTGTGCGTCCGTTGAAATCGAGGCGGTTCATCGCGGCTCCGGGGGAAGCCCGCAGTATAATCGCTGCCCTTCCCGGAGATCACCATCAATGGCAGGCAGACTGGCTGGCAAGGTCGCATTCGTGACCGCCGCCGCGCAGGGCATGGGGCGCGCCGCGGCGCTCGCCTTCGCGCGCGAAGGCGCGAAAGTGTGGGCGACGGACCTGAACGCATCCAAGGTCGCCGAGCTCGAGGGCAAGGACGGCATCCGCACGCGGGCGCTCGACGTCACCGACGAGGCGGCGATCGCGAGGCTCGCGCAGGAAGTCGGCGACATCGACGTGCTGTTCAACTGCGCGGGCATCGTGCAGCACGGCTCCATCCTCGACGCCACCTCCAAGGACTGGGACCTCGGCATGACGGTGAACGCGAAGTCCATGTTCCTGGTGACGAAGGCCTTCCTGCCCGGCATGCTCAAGAAGGGGCGCGGCTCGATCGTCAACATGGCCTCGGTCGCCTCGTCCATCCGCGGCTTGCCGAACCGCTTCCTCTACGGCGCGAGCAAGGCGGCGGTCATCGGCCTCACCAAGGCGATCGCCGCCGACTTCGTCGCCAAGGGCATCCGCTGCAACGCGATCTGTCCCGGCACCGTGGATACGCCTTCGCTGCAGGGGAGGATCAACGCGTTCGCCGACCCGGTGCAGGCGCGCAAGGATTTCGTCGCGCGCCAGCCGATGGGACGACTCGGGAGCGTGGACGACATCACCGGCATCCTGGTGTTTCTCGCTTCGGACGAGTCGCTCTTCGCGACCGGGAACGCTTATTCGATCGACGGGGGAATGACCATATGAAGCTTTGCCGCTACGGAAGGATCGGCTACGAGAAGCCAGGCCTCATCGACCAGGAAGGCCGCGTGCGCGACCTTTCCAAGATCATCGACGGCATCGGCCCGAAGGAGATCGCGCCGCGCGGCCTGAAGATGCTCTCCAAGGTGAAGCCGGAGTCGCTGCCCCTCGTGAACGGCCATCCGCGCCTCGGCGTGCCGTACGTGGGCATCGGCAAGTTCGTCGCCATCGGCCTGAACTACTCCGACCATGCCAAGGAGGCGGGCCTCGCCATTCCCTCCGAGCCGATCGTCTTCATGAAGGCCACGACCTGCATCAACGGCCCGAACGACGACGTCGTGCAGCCGAAGAACTCGACCAAGCTCGACTGGGAGGTCGAGCTCGGCGTGGTGGTCGGCAGCCAGGCGAAATACGTCTCCGAGGCCGAGGCGCTCGACTTCGTGGCCGGTTACTGCGTGGTGAACGACGTCTCCGAGCGCGCCTTCCAGATGGCGACCAGCCAGTGGGACAAGGGCAAGGGCTTCGACACCGCCGGGCCGATCGGGCCGTGGCTCGTGACGCCCGACGAGGTGCGCGACCCGCAGGGCCTCGACATGTGGCTCGACGTGAACGGCAAGCGCATGCAGAGCGGCAGCACGCGCACCATGATCTTCAGCGTGGCGAAGTGCATCTCGCACGTGAGCCAGTACATGACGCTGCTGCCCGGCGACATCATCGCGACCGGCACGCCCCCCGGCGTGGGCCTCGGCATCAAGCCGAGCCCGGTGTTCCTCAAGCCGGGCGACGTCATGACGCTCGGCATCCAGGGCCTGGGCGAGCAGCGGCAGAAAGTCGTACCCTATTCGGAGTGAACAAGCGCATTGACCTGCCGGCGTCGCTCGAGGCCTCCGCCTTCTGGATGCCCTTCACGGCGAACCGGCAGTTCAAGAAGGCGCCGCGCCTTCTCGCGCGCGCCGAGGGCATGTACTACTGGACGGCCGACGGCCGCCAGGTGCTCGACGGACAGGCCGGTCTTTGGTGCGTGAACGCCGGCCACTGCCGGCCGAAGATCGTCGCGGCGGTGCAGAAGCAGGTGGCGCAGATGGACTTCGCGCCGACGTTCAACATGGGCCACCCGATCGGCTTCGAGTTCGCCGAGCGGCTCGCCCGCATCGCGCCCGAGCGCTTCTCGCGCGTGTTCTTCACGAACTCGGGGTCCGAAGCGGCGGACACGGCGCTCAAGATCGCGCTCGCCTACCATCGCGCGCGCGGCGAGGGGCAGCGCTTTCGCCTGATCGGCCGCGAGCGCGGCTACCACGGCGTCAACTTCGGCGGCATGGCGGTGGGCGGCATCCCGGCCAACCGCAAGGCCTTCGGCCCCGGCGTGGCCGGCGTGGACCATATCCGCCATACCCACGACCTGCAGAAAAACGCCTTCTCGAAGGGGCAGCCGCAGGCCGGCGCGGAATTCGCAGATGACCTCGAGCGTCTTTGCACGCTGCACGATCCCTCGAGCATTGCGGCCGTCATCGTCGAGCCCGTCGCCGGCTCCGCAGGCGTGCTCGTTCCGCCGCTGGGCTATCTGCAGCGCCTGCGGGAAATCTGCAACAAGCACGGCATCCTCCTCATCTTCGACGAGGTGATCACGGGGTTCGGACGCCTCGGCCAGCCCTTCGCGAGCCAGCGCTTCGGCGTGATGCCCGATCTCTTCACGATCGCCAAGGGCATGACGAACGGCACCGTGCCGATGGGCGCGGTGCTCGCCAAGGATTCCATCTACGACACGTTCATGGACGCGCCCGAGGGGATCGAGCTCTTCCATGGCTACACGTACTCCGCCCATCCGCTCGCCTGCGCTGCCGGCATCGCCACCCTCGACACCTATGACGAGGAAGGGCTTCTGACGCGCGGCTCGGCGATGCAGAAGCATTTCGAGGACGCGATTCACGCCCTCAAGGGCGCGCGCCATGTCATCGACGTCCGCAATCTCGGGCTGATGGGCGCGGTCGAGCTCGAGCCCCGGCCGAATGCGCCCGGCAAGCGCGCGTACGAGGCTTTCCTGAAGGCGTTCGAGGCCGGCGTGCTGGTCCGCTACACCGGAGACATCCTGGCGTTCTCGCCGCCGCTCATCGTGGAAAAGCCGCAGATCGAGCGGATCTTCCAGACGATCCGCGACGCGCTGCAGGCGACGGGCTAGCTTATTTCCCCGCCGCCCTGACCACGCCGAGGCGCCGGCCGCGCGTCTGCTGCTTCAGGCGCGGCGGCGTCACGAGGTCGCGCACGAAATTCGGCAGCGCGAACACGCCCTCGTGGGTCTCGCCGTTGTAGTAGCGCAGCTCCTGGAGCTTGCGCGCCTCGATGCGCCGGTCGATCTCGTCGGCGGTGAAGGCCTTCGGGTCGAGCTTGTCCGAGCACACCGCCATCGCCCAGAGCGAGCCGTAGAGCGGGATGTACATCGTGTACGGGCGCACGATGCGGAACACGCCGTTCAACCGCTGGGCGAGCTCCGACACGCGCTCGGGACGCGCGACCGGCGAGCCGATGTGCAGGGTCAGCGCGCCGCCCGGCGCGAGCGCCGCGCGAAGCTGCTGGAAGAACTCGGTCGAGTACAGCGCCTCCGCCGGCCCCATGGGATCGTTCAGGTCGAGCGCGATCAGGTCGAACTTCTCGCTCGTCTCGCGCACGAACTTCATCCCGTCGTCGACCAGCACCCGCAGCTTCGGGTTGTCGAAGACGCCGTTGTGCACGGCGCGGAAGTGCTTCTTCGCCACCTCGATCACCTCGCCGTCGATCTCCACCATCGTCAGCTGCTCGACCGACGGGTGCTTGAGCGCCTCTTCCGAGCTGCCGCCGTCGCCGCCGCCGATGATGAGCACGCGCCGCGGCGCGTTGTGGGCGGTGAGCGCGGGATGCACGAGATTCTCGTGGTAGACGAACTCCTCCTTCTCGGAGGTCATGTTGAAGCCGTCCAGGCGGAAGATGCGCCCGTAGTGCGGCGTCTCGTAGATCGCCAGCTTCTGGAAGCGCGTCTGCCATTCGCCGAGCTGCCGGCTCGCCTTGATGTAGAACCCGGTGGAGTCGTTCAGCGGCTCCATGAGGAGATGGTCGCCCCGGTCGAGCTCGTGCCGCGCGATCTCGGTCGGCTGGAAATGGTCGACCAGCAGCCCGAAAAGCTTGCGCGCCTTCGCTGAATTGTCCGCGCTGTAGTTGCACACGTAGACGTCGAGCGTCAGCCCCTGGCGCTCGGGCCAGGTATGGATCGCGAGGTGCGACTCCGCCAGGACCACGGTGCCGGTGAAGCCGCCGCCGTCGAAGGTGTGGAAGGTGGCGTCCATGGTCGTGAGGCCCGCGGCCTCCACCATGGCGAGGCACTTGGCGCGGAAGCCTTCGCCATCGAGCAGCAGCTGCGGATCGCAGCGGCACCCGCTCAGGTCACCGATGAGGTGCAGACCATTCATTTGCCGGACCCCCCAAAAAGCGAAGGCGCAGCCAGACGGAGAAAATCCGGGCCGCGCCTTCCTGGTGCGCGCTTGCGCGCTCGACTGCGATCACTGATCGCGTTCAATTCGTGCAAAACCTCCTAAGCCTTGCTGGCAATTGCGCCGCGCATTTCGCCTACCACAGAATCGATCAAGCGGCGAGCGATCGAGATTTTGCTTGGAAGTTTAGGTAATTGCAATACATCGAACCAGTTCGCGGCCTCGATTTCCGAAGGCTGCGGCGCGATCTCGCCGCCGGCGTAGTCGCAGACGAACGCGATCATGAGCGAGTGCGGAAACGGCCACGACTGGCTTGCGAAGTAGCGGCTGTTGCTTATCCGCACCCCCACCTCCTCCTCGACCTCACGGGCGAGGCACTGCTCGAGCGACTCGCCGGGCTCGACGAAGCCGGCGAGCGCGCTGTACATGCCGGCCGGGAAGTGCGGGCTGCGGGCAAGGAGCAGCTGCTTCTCCCGGCGCACGAGCGCCATGACGGCCGGCGCGACGCGCGGGTAGGCCGAGAGCCTGCACGCCGGACAGATCCGCACCCGCTCGTCCGCCTTCGGCTCGGTGCGTGCGCCGCAGCGCCCGCAGAACTGGTGGCAGCGGTCCCAGTCGAGGAGCTGCAGCGCCCGGCCGGCGAGGGCGAAGTGGGCGTCGTCCAGGACCGAGAACAGGCTGCGCAGCCCCGCCCAGGCGAGCCCTGCGGGCGCTTCGGCGCCCTTGGGCAGCTCGGCCGCCCAGAGGTCGCCGGCCCCTAGGCGCCCTAGATATAGGGTTCTGGAAGCGATCTCCCCCAACCAGTTGTGGTTTTTCTGCAACGGCAGGCGCGCCCAGGCCGGCCGGGCGCGGACGCGCAGGTCGTCGGAGGGCGCCTCGAGCGGCCCCATCTCGACGAGAAGCTCGTCGCCGCGGAACACGAACCAGTGCGCCTCGCCCGGCGCCGCGCAGCTCACGGCATGCTCGTAGTGCGGCGGGCGGGAAAACGGAAGATCGGTCATGCGCCTGAGTATAATTTGCGCCCTCCCGATGGATTCCGCCGCAACCGTCAAGGCAACCGACGGCGAGCTCGCCAATTCCATCCGCGCGCTCGCGATGGACGCGGTCGAGGCGGCGAAATCCGGCCACCCGGGCATGCCGATGGGCATGGCCGAGATCGCCGTGGCGCTCTGGAAGCGCCACCTGCGGCACAATCCCGGCAACCCCGCCTGGCCCGGCCGCGACCGCTTCGTGCTGTCGAACGGCCACGGCTCGATGCTGCTCTACAGCCTGCTGCACGTGACCGGCTATGACCTGCCGATGGAAGAGCTGCGGCGCTTCCGGCAGCTCGGCTCGAGGACGCCCGGGCACCCGGAGCGCGGCGTGACGCCCGGCGTCGAGACCACCACCGGCCCGCTCGGCCAGGGCATCTCGAACGCGGTCGGCATGGCGCTCGCCGAGCGCCTGCTCGCTGCGGAATTCAACCGCCCGGGCCACGACATCGTCGATCACTACACCTATGTCTTCCTCGGAGACGGCTGCATGATGGAAGGCGTCTCGCACGAGGCCTGCGCACTCGCCGGGACGCTGAAGGTCGGACGCCTGATCGCGGTCTACGACGACAACGGCATTTCGATCGACTCGGAGAAAGGCCAGATCGGGCAGTGGTACACCGACGACGTGCGCCGGCGCTTCGAGGCGTACGGCTGGCAGGTCATTCCGAACGTGGACGGCCACGACATCGAGGCCGTCGACCGGGCGCTGCGCAAAGCAAAGCGCGAGAAGGAGCGCCCCACGCTCATCTGCGCGAAGACCGTCATCGCGAAAGGCGCGCCCACCAAGGCCAACACCGGCGCCGCCCACGGCGCGCCGCTCGGCGAGAAGGAGATCGCCGCCACGCGGGAGGCGATCGGCTGGCGCTATCCGCCCTTCGAGATTCCCGAGCACGTCTACCGCGGCTGGGACGCCCGCGAGGCCGGCAAGCGTGCCGAGCGGCGCTGGAACCGCGCCTTCGCGGCCTACGAGAAGGACTTCCCCGAGCTCGCCGCCGAGTTCAAGCGCCGCATGGCGGGCGCGCTGCCCGCGGATTTCGATTCGCGGATCGCGGCGCTCGTGAAGGAAGCGGATGCGAAGGCGGAGACGGTCGCCACGCGCAAGGCGTCGCAGATGGTGCTCGAGGCGCTCGTGCCGGCGCTGCCCGAGCTCCTCGGCGGCTCGGCCGACCTCACCGGCTCCAACCTCACGATGGTGAAGAGCTCGAGGGTGGTCGGACGCGAGGGCGGGGGCAACTACATCTTCTACGGCGTGCGCGAATTCGGCATGTGCGCCGTGATGAACGGCCTCGCGCTGCACGGCGGCTTCATTCCGTACGGCGGGACTTTCCTCGTCTTTTCCGATTACGCGCGCAACGCCCTGCGCCTCGCCGCGCTGATGGGCGCGCGCGCGATCTACGTCTTCTCGCACGACTCGATCGGCCTGGGCGAGGACGGGCCGACGCACCAGCCGGTCGAGCACGCGGCGACGCTTCGCCTCGTGCCCAACATGGACGTCTGGCGGCCCTGCGACACCGTGGAGACGGCCTTTGCCTGGGCGAGCGCGCTTCGCCGTAAGGACGGCCCGACTGCGCTATTGCTCAGCCGCCAGAACGTGGCCTTCTCGAAGCGCAATGCCCTGGACGATGTGGGCCGGGGCGGATACGTGCTCTCCGACGCGCCCGGCGCCCGCGCCGTGCTGATCGCCACCGGCTCCGAGGTGCCGCTTGCCCTCGCGGCGCAGAAGTTGCTCGCGCAAGACAGCGTCGCCGTGCGCGTGGTATCCATGCCCTCGACGAGCGTGTTCGACCGGCAGCCCGAGGATTACCGCCGCGCCGTCCTGCCGCCGGCGCTGCCCAAGGTCGCGGTAGAGGCCGGGGTGACGGACTACTGGCGCAAATACGTCGGCCTGGAGGGCGGCGTCGTCGGGCTCGACCGCTACGGAGAGTCGGCGCCGGCCGCGGAACTGTTCAAGCATTTCGGCTTCACACCTGAGAGGGTCGCGCAAGCTGTCAAAGCCGTCCTTTGAGGCCCGTTTGACACGGGTCAAACTCGACCCCGGCCGCCCGGGGTTGAATGCCATGGCCAAACATCGCCTGACTGGAGCGCTTCAATGACGATCAAGGTAGCCATCAACGGCTTCGGCCGCATCGGCCGCAACATCCTGCGCGCGCACTACGAGAGCGGCAAAGGCCATGGGCTGCAGTTCGTCGCGGTCAACGACCTCGGCGACGCGAAGACCAATGCCCACCTCCTGAAGTACGACACGGCGCACGGCCGTTTCAAGGGCACGGTCGCCGTGGAAGGCAATGCGCTCCTCGTCAATGGCGACACCATCCGCGTGGTCGCCGAGCGCGATCCCGCCAAGCTGCCGTGGAAGGAGCTCGGCGTCGACGTCGTCATGGAGTGCACGGGTCTCTTCACGGGCAAGGCGAAGGCCGGCGCGCACCTGCAGGCGGGCGCGCGCAAGGTGATCATTTCCGCGCCCGGGGACAAGGACGTCGACCGCACCGTGGTGTACGGCGTGAACCACAAGGACCTCAAGGGCTCGGACACGGTCATCTCGAACGCCTCGTGCACGACGAACTGCCTGGCGCCGCTCGTCAAGGCGCTCGACGACCGCATCGGCGTGACGTGCGGCCTGATGACGACGGTGCACTCCTACACCAACGACCAGGTGCTCACCGACGTCTTCCACAAGGACCTGCGCCGCGCGCGCTCGGCCTCCATGAACATGATCCCGACCAAGACCGGCGCGGCGGCCGCCGTCGGGCTGGTGCTGCCGCACCTGAACGGCAAGCTCGACGGTTTCGCCATCCGCGTGCCGACCATCAACGTCTCGATCGTCGACCTGACCTTCGTTGCGAAGAAGGCCACCAGCGTCGACGACGTGAACAAGGCGGTCAAGCAGGCCTCGGAGACGGACCTCAAGGGCATCCTGGAATACAACACCGAGCCGCTCGTGTCCTCGGACTTCAACCACAATCCGGCGAGCTCGGTCTTCGATTCCACGCTCACCAAGGTGTCGGACGGCACGCTCGTCAAGGTGAGCTCCTGGTACGACAACGAATGGGGCTTCTCCAACCGCATGCTTGACGTCGCGGTGGCGCTGATGAACGCGCGCTAGAGTGGCCGCGGTTCTCGTCGAGCGCCGCGGCGAGCTCGCGCTCGTCGCGCTGAACCGGCCGGAGCGGCTGAATGCGATCAACGCCGACCTCCGGCGCGAGCTGCCGCTCGCGCTCGACGCGCTGGAAAGAGATGCCGGCGTGAAAGCCATCGTCCTGCGCGGCGCGGGCGAGCGTGCCTTCTCGGCTGGCCAGGACCTGAACGAGGCGGCGGGCTACGGCATCGACGACGTCGAGCCGTGGTTCCGCGCGCAGCACGCCATGTTCGCGGCGCTGCGCGCGTGCAACAAGCCCACCGTCGCCGCGCTGGTCGGCGTGGCGGCCGGCGCCGCGTACCAGCTGGCGCTCTACTGCGACCTGCGCGTGGCGCACGCCGAGCTGCGCATCGGCCAGCCGGAGGTGAACACCGGGCTCGGCTCCATCATGGGCACCTCGCAGATGACGTGGCACCTGCCGCTGTCGGTGAACGCCGAGCTCTCGCTCGGCGCGGAGCTGATCGGCGGTGAGCGGGCGCACGCGCTGGGGCTCGTCAACGTGCTGGTGGCGAAGGACCTCGTCGTCGAGGAGGCGCTCGCGCTCGCGCGCAAGCTCGCCGCGCGGCCGCCGCACGCCTACCAACTGACGAAGGAGCGGCTGCGCGAGCTCACGCAGGCGGCATTCGAGGAGCTGCTGCCGGCCACGATCCGCTTCCAGCGCCGCGCCTACGAGTCGGGCGAGCCGCAGCGCCACATGAAGCGACTCCTGGAGAGGAAGAAGCCATGAAGTTCAAGCGCATGAGCGAGGTCGAGCTGCGCGGCAAGCGCGTCTTCATCCGCTCGGACCTCAACGTGCCGCAGGACGACGCCGGCAAGATCACCGACGACACGCGCATCCGCGCCTCCGTTCCGGCGATCCGGGCCGCATTGGAGAAGGACGCGCGCCTCGTGATGGTCACGTCCCATCTGGGCCGGCCCAAGGAAGGCCGGTTCGACGAGAAGGATTCGCTGAGGCCGGTTGCGGCCCGGCTCTCGGAGCTTCTCGGCGTCGAGGTCCCGCTGGTCCGGGACTGGGCGGAAGGAAAAGCGCTGGACGGGGTGACCGGGCGAGTGGTCCTTCTCGAGAATTGCCGCTTCAACGCCGGCGAGAAAAAGGACGACCCGGCGCTGGCGAAGAAAATGGCCGCGCTCTGCGACGTCTACGTGAACGACGCTTTCGGCACCGCGCACCGCGCCGAAGCCACGACGCACGGCATGGCGCGCTTCGCCAAGGTTGCGTGCGCGGGGCCGCTCATGGCCGCGGAGCTCGATGCCTTGAAAAAATCCTTGTCGAACCCGGCGCGGCCGCTCGTCGCCATCGTCGCGGGCGCGAAGGTCTCGACGAAGCTCACGATTCTCGCAGCGCTGGCGAGCAAGGTGGACTGCCTCATCGTCGGCGGCGGCATTGCGAATACGTTCCTGCTCGCGCAGGGCACGCCGATCGGCAAGTCGCTCGCGGAGAAGGACCTGGTGGGCGAAGCAAAGAAGCTCCTCGCCGGCGGCAAAGTCCCCATGCCGGTCGATGTCGTCGTCGCGACCGAGATGTCGGAGCGCGCGCGCGCGGTGACCAAGCCGGCGGGCGAGGTCGAGGCCGACGAGATGATCCTGGACATCGGTCCGCGCAGCGCCGAGGCGCTGGCGCAGGTCCTTCGCGACGCGGGCACCATCGTCTGGAACGGCCCGGTCGGCGTGTTCGAGATCGACCAGTTCGCGCACGGCACGGAAGCGCTCGCGCGCGCGATCGCCGCGTCCAAGGCCTTCTCGATCGCCGGCGGCGGCGACACCATCGCCGCGATCAACAAGTTCGGCATCGCCGATCGCATCGGCTACATCTCCACCGCGGGCGGCGCGTTCCTCGAGTTCCTCGAGGGCAAGGAATTGCCCGCCGTGGCGGCGCTCGAAGCCCGCGCGGATGCTTAGGGAAATCGTCGTCCGCACCCCGGGGCAGGGGCTGCACGAGATCACGGGCGAGGTGCAGGCCGAGGTGCGCGCCTCGCGGCTCGCCGAAGGCCTGTGCACGCTGTTCGTGCGCCACACCTCGGCGAGCCTCGTCATCCAGGAGAACGCCGATCCTTCGGCGAAGCGCGACCTCGAGCGCTGGCTCGCGCGGCTCGTCCCGGAGGGCGATCCGTTCTACAGCCACGACACCGAGGGTCCCGATGACATGCCGGCGCACATCAAGGCGGCGCTCACCGCCACGTCGCTCGGCATCCCGGTGCGTGCAGGCGCCCTCGCGCTCGGCAGCTGGCAGGGAGTTTATCTCTGGGAGCATCGCCGCCGCGGCGGCGCGCGCGAAATACTCCTGCACCTCGGCAATTGATTTAGACTCGCTCGCTCATGCTGCGCAGCACGAAGATCGTCGCCACGCTCGGGCCTTCCTCCAGCTCCCCCGCCGTCCTCGAGCGCATGGTGCGCGCCGGAGTGGACGTGGTGCGGCTCAATTTCTCGCACGGCACGGCCGAGGACCACCTGCGGCGCGCCGAGCTCGTGAAGGAGATCGCGCGCAAGGCCGGCCGCACGGTCGCCATCCTGTGCGACCTGCAGGGACCGAAGATCCGCATCGGCAAGTTCCGCGACGGCAAGGTGACGCTCGAGAAAGCGCGCCGCTTCATCCTCGACGCGAGCTGCGAGGTGGGCGACGGCGAGCGCGTCGGCCTCGACTACAAGGAGCTGCCGCGCGACGTCGAGCCCGGCGCGGTGCTGCTGCTCGACGACGGCAAGATCGTGCTCGACGTCACCGACGTGCGCGGCGACGAGATCCACACCGTGGTGCGCCACGGCGGCACGCTCTCGAACAACAAGGGCATCAACCGGCAGGGCGGCGGCCTCACCGCGCCGGCGCTGACTTCCAAGGACATGGAGGACATCAAGACCGCGGCCCGGATCCAGGCCGACTTCCTGGCGGTCTCGTTCCCGAAGAGCGGCGCCGACATGTACATGGCGCGCGAGCTGATGCGCGCGGCCGGCGGCAAGGCGTTCCTGATCGCGAAGATCGAGCGCGCCGAGGCGGTGGGCGAGAGCGCGCTCCTCGACATCATGCGCGGCTCCGACGGCATCATGGTGGCGCGCGGCGACCTCGCGGTGGAGGTCGGCGACGCCTCGGTGCCGGCGCTGCAGAAGAAGATGATCCGGCTCGCGCGCGAGCAGAACAAGCTCACCATCACCGCGACCCAGATGATGGAGTCCATGATCGCGAGCCCGGTGCCGACGCGCGCCGAGGTGTCCGACGTCGCGAACGCGGTGCTCGACGGCACCGACGCGGTCATGACCTCGGCGGAAACGGCGAGCGGCAACTACCCCGTGGAAGTCATCGAAGCGATGGTGCGCATCTGCGTCGAGGCCGAGCAGACCCAGCCGCTCAACCTGGAGCAGGATTTCCTGAACCGCGTCTTCACGCGCGTGGACCAGTCGATCGCCATGGCGGCGCTCTTCACCGCCTACCACCTCAAGGTGAAGGCGATCGCCTCGCTCACCGAGTCGGGCTCCACCGCGCTCTGGATGAGCCGCCTCAACTGCGGCGTGCCGATCTACGCCCTCACCTCGCAGACCGGCACGCGCTACAAGTGCGCGCTCTTTCGCGACACCTACCCGCTGATGGTGAAGTACGTCGGGCACGACCGCGAGGAGCTGCTGCGCGAGGCGGAGAAGGTGCTGGTGGAGAGCAAGGTGGTCAAGGAAGGCGACATCATCGTTCTCACCATCGGCGAGCCGATCGGCAAGGCGGGGGGCACGAACACCATGAAAATCGTCAAAGTGGGAGAACATCTCCGGTCATGACACACGCCAATCTGCCCCCGCTTGCCTCGCGCTTCGTCGACGTCGAGCACCTGCCCTGGGAGAAGTCTCCCTATCCGGGGATCGAGTCGAAGACGCTGCTCTTCGACCGCGAGAGCGGCATCGCCACCCTGCTGATGAAGATGGCGCCGGGCGCGCGGCTGCCCGACCACGAGCACGTGCGGATCGAGCAGACCTACGTTCTCGAAGGCAGCCTTTGCTGCGGCGAGGGCGAGTGCAAGAAGGGGGAGTTCGTCTGGCGTCCGGCGGGCAGCCGGCACGAGGCCTGGGGCGGACCGCAGGGCGGGGTGATGCTCGCGATCTTCCAGATCCCCAACCGCTTCTACCAGGCGGACGGCCGCAAGACCGACTTCCTCGGAAACGACTGGGAAAAGACCTGGGGCCGCGCGCTGCGCAAGTAGCCGCGGGGCTCGCCCCGTGGCTGCTCGTCGCCGGCGCGGCGGCGCAGAGCCTCGATCCCTGCCGCGCCGCCGCGGCCTTCGCGCGTCCCGAGGAGGTCAAGGCGGCGATCGAGCGGCATTCGGCGGCGATCCGCGCGGGCGCCGGGGCGCGCGTCTACGTGGACCGCGCGGTGTGCGTCCAGCGCCTGGGCGATGCCGAGCTCGCGCTGCAGGACCTAAACGCCGCGCTCGCCCTCGAGCCGCAGCTCACCGATGCGCTGCGCGAGCGCGCCCGCGTCCACCTGAAGCTCGGAGCCGCGGAGCTCGCCCTCGCCGACGCGGACGCCGCGGTGAAGAGCGATCCCGCCGGCGCGGTGAACTGGCAGGCGCGCGCCGAAATCGAAGCGCGGCTCGGGCGGCATCGCGAGGCCGCGGCGGATTTCGGCGAGGCGCTGAAGCTCGAGCCGCAAAACCTGGTGGCGCGGCACGGCCGGGCGGCGAGCCTGACGGTGCTTGGCGACTCCGAGGGCGCGCTGCGCGATCTCGACGAAGTGCTGCGCGCCGATCCGCGCTACGTCGCCGCGCTGCTCGCGCGCGGCGAAGCGCTCGCGCGCGCCGGGCGCCACGAGGAGGCGCTCAAGGACTATTCCGCCTACCTCGCGGGGAGCGCGGACGACGCCTACGCGCACTTCCGGCGCGGCGCCTCGCTCGCGCGGCTGAAGCGCGACGACGATGCGATCGCCGACTTCAGCGACGCCATCCGCCTCGACGCGCGCCTGCTCTCGGCCTACGTGGAGCGCGGCCGCGCCTTCGAGCGCCTCGGCCGCATCGAGCGCGCAGTGCGCGACTTCTCGGAGGCGGCCGAGCTCGCGCCGCGCTACGCGCCCGCGCACAACGAGCTCGCCTGGCTGCTCGCCACGTCGCGCGAGGACGGCGTGCGCGACGCCAAGAAGGCGCTCGAGCACGCGCGCGCGGCCGCCGAGCTCTCGGGCTGGGCGAACCCCGGGGTCCTCGACACGTATGCGGCCGCCCTCGCCGCGGTCGGCGACTACGCCGAGGCGGCGAAGTGGCAGGAGAAGGCGCTCGATCTGCCCGGCTTCGGCGACCGGGCGCGCGAGGAGGCGCGCGGCCGGCTCGCGCTCTATCGCGCCGGCAA
>Ga0070741_10001810_pt1 | contig 61552 bp, 63 predicted proteins | sample Coa_R1_4_FD_66440 | JGI IMG/M metagenome (GOLD analysis project Ga0070741, IMG submission 66440) | Surface soil microbial communities from Centralia Pennsylvania, which are recovering from an underground coalmine fire - Coalmine... | ecosystem: Environmental > Terrestrial > Soil > Unclassified ...
CCCTGGATGCCCATCAAGACCACCACCCAACTGCGCCCGCCGCCCACAACCTCCCTCAACAGACCCCACCCAGCCCTCACGACCCCCAGCCCGGACCTCTCTGCAATATCAGGGTCAGATCTCGTCGACGACGCGGCCTGAGCGGCAGCTTCCGGTCCGGGAGCCTCCCGCTCGAACTTCACTTCTGAGGGTCAGATTTCGCCGGGGTCTTCCCTGGATCAGCGCGAGTCCGTCCGATGAGGGAAGGGGCGGCAGCGTGCCGCTCTGTCCAAGGAAGGGGCCGGAATGAATGTTGGAGCGGTGGGCGGGGTTCGTCCCCAGCCGTATACCCAGTCGGTGAGGCCTACGCAATCGCCGTCGGTCGGGAAGGACGCGGACGGCGACAACGACGGCACCAAACCCGGTGCAGTGGACATGAAGGATGTCGGCCGGCACCTCGACGTGCAGCTCTGACCGACCGCGAGGAGGCCGTCGTGTGCGGCCTCCTCGCAAGATTTGGCGCAGCCTCGAGTTACCGGTTGAGGGCGGCGACCGACACGATCGGCGCGGCCGGCGGGTTCGCACCGAGGGAGCCGAGGAACGGGCTGGTGGAGAAGTCGAAGATCCCACCGTCCGAGGCGACCATGAGGTAGCCGTCGGCGTAGCGGACCATGCCGACGACGGGCTTGTTCAGTGGCGTGCCGCCCATGGAGCCCTTGAAGGCGGCGTCGCCGAAGGCGAAGATCCCCCCGTCGGAGGCGACCAGCCAGTAGCCGGCGCCGTCCACGGTCGGGACGAGGGACTGGACCGGGGCGTTGAGATGGACTGCGCCCATCGAACCCCGGAAGGCGGCGTCACCAAAGGCGAAAATCCCACCGTCGGAGGCAACCATGTAGTAGCCCTTGCCCGAGGGCGTCGGGATTGACCCGAGCACCGGGCCGTTCAGCGCTCGGCCGGACATGTCGCCGTAGTTGCCGGCATCGCCGAAGGTCAGAACGCGACCGCGGTTGGAGAAGAGCCAGTAGCCGTTGCCGGACGGTGTGGCGGAAAGGCTGCTGATGGTCTCCCCCGGTGCCAGCCGGCCGGGAGGAGCGTCGCCGAGCCATTTCGTGTCACCGGTGGCGACGACGTGGCCGGCGCTGTCGACGATCCAGTAGCCGTTTCCGGACGGGGTGGGTTCCAGGTGCGCCGCTCGGGCCCCCGATGTCAGCTGCCTTTCGGCGTTGCCGTGATCGCCGGCGGCCCCGAAGCCGTAGACCTTTCCCTGAGCGCCGAGCATCCAGTACCCGGCGGCGTTCGGCGCCGTCCCGGGACCGGTGGGCGTCGGCGCCGGTCCCGTGGGGGTGGGCCCGGGCGACAAAGTGCCGGGGCCGGCCGTCGACGAGCCGTGGATGGTGAACGTGTCGCTGAACGGCGCGCCTCCGTCGTTGTCGGAGACGAACGTGGCGCTGAGCTGCGAGGCGGTCACTGTGTATTTCATGAAGCCGTGGTTGGCGTCGGCGTCGGTGCTTCCCATGAGCTTGGCGAAGTAGGGTGCTTGGGCGGCGTCGGGGGTACCGGGCGCGTTCATGGGTCGGAGGGCGATCCCGGCGGTTCCGGCGATCACGACCACAGGACCGACGCCCTTGGTGTACGCGCCGCTGGTTCCGTGGTCGGGCATGCAGCTGGCGGAGTAGCTCGCCGTGCCGGTCGGGCTCGACATCGGGATCGACGGGCACGAGGTGGGGTCGAGGGCGAACTGGCCGGAGCGTTCGTAGCCGTGCTCGTGGCCCTGAAGGACGAGGTCAACCTTCTTCTGGACGAGCAGGTTGAACAGGTCGGCGCCGATCTCGCAGTGTTTGACGCCGGCGGTGACACAGTTGAAGGCCATCCCGACCACGACCCACGGGATGTTGTGGGCCCGGGCGTCGTCGATGGCCGATGACAGCCAGGTGGAATTCGGGCTGCCGGCGGAGTAGTTGTCGGGGGCGCCGCCGTTGGCGAAGGTTTCCCCGGCGGCGATCATGAAGACCCGGGCCAGCGGCGCCGTCGGCGGGTAGTCGAAGTAGTAGTCCTTGCCGTACTCGCTGCCCGGGGCGATGGTGGAATGCATCTGGTCGGGCAGGCAGGCAGTGTAGCTGTCGATCGGGCCGTCCTGGGCGGTGGTGGCCTGGCTCACGTGGCCGCCCGACACCAACTCGTAGGGATAGCTCGGGCCGAGGTTCGTTGTGCTCTGGACGAACTGACACCAGTCGGCCGGTGTCGCACCGGAGCCCTTGATCGTTTCCCCGTAGGAGAAGTCGCCCAGGTGGAGGAAGAAGTTGGTTCCGGCGCTGTGCAGGTTGGTCAGCGTTGTGATTGCCGCTGATCCCGCTCCCATGTCACCAGCCGCCCCGAAGGTGAACGACGCCGGCGGGCTGGCGTTCACCGCGGGATTGTTGGCAACGATGCCGGTCGCAGCCATGGCGGCGGCGAGGACGGCGATGCGGAGCTTGCCAAGGCGCATGGCGGTTTCTCCTTCGACTCGGCTAGCTGGGGGGTGAGAAGAGGGCCAGGCCGAACTGGTTGGCGTAGGGGTCGTGGCCGTTGCCGAGGGAGGCGGCGTGGCCGAAGGCGAACACGTCGCCCCGGTCGGCGGCGGCCGCGAACGGCTCGACCCTGCGCGTTGAGACGAATCCGACCGACCGAGGGGAAAAGGGCGAGAACATGGAAGCTCCAAAGAATGCGGCTGAGGGAGGGCCCGATCCTGCTACGGCACCCGGGCTCCAATACCACCTCATGGCCTCGAGCACCTGCGTGGCGATACTTCACCTTCCTCAGCCCAGCCTTTGACCTCAAGCTGGTCCTCAGCCGGCGTTCGGATTTCGTCGCTGATCGGCTCAGTCCGACCGGCTCCCTCGGCGCTCACCCACCGGCCCACCCCATCGTCTCCGTCGCCGCCAGCGCGGAACGCGGAGGGAACTCCAAGGTTCAGCCAAGAGTGGGCCAAGGCGACTTCCGTACCGTGCCAGTAGCCGTGCAAGTTCCGGCGAACGACAGCAAGGATTGGAGAGATCAGCGATGACCAGTAGGAAATTCATGGCGGCGGCGATCAGCGGCTCGTTGCTCGCCGGGGGCGCACTCGGGCTCATCATGTTCGGCCCCAGCCTCGCCAACGCCCAGACGTCGGGCACCACAGCTCCCGCGGCGGCCACGGCGTCGGGCAGCCCGGGGGCGTTCACCTCCAACGAGGATCCGGCCCACGAAGCCGCCGAGAGCCCGGAGCGCGAGGCGGCGGAAAACTCGGGGCAGGCGTTCCGTGGGCGCCACGGCTCGAACGAGGACCCGGCCCACGAGGCGGCGGAGAGTCCCGAGCGGGAGGCCCAGGAGGACGCTCAGAACAACGCGTCCGGTGGGGCCTCGAGCAGCAGCACTGCCCCGGCGGCGAGTTCGGCCAGTTCGAACCTGCAATAGGACCAGCAGTACCGCCTGAGCGGTGGGATCGGTCTCCCGCTCAGGCGGTCACAGGTTTCCTTCTCCACCGGTTACGGCAAACCGGGGCCCCGATTCAGTGAACGTGGACTTCAGGTCCGAGTTCCGTGGACCCAATCGGGACGAATCCGGCGAATGTCCCCATCGTGGGGCCCGCACCGTCAACCGGCAGCCCCCACCGACGCCCGTTCATCGGGATCTCACCGGTTTCCACGCATGGTGATCGTATGACCACCGCGCTTCGTCAGCCTGCCTCTCCTAGGCCGCGTCCTGACGTCGTCGATCGTCCCGCCGGGTCCGGTACTCCCGGACTGCGAGCAGGGGCGGTTCTGAGCAAGGTTCCCGAGGTGACCGCCGTCTTCTGGATCGCCAAGGTCCTGAGCACCGGGATGGGCGAGACGACCTCCGACTATCTCGTCCACCGGTTCAGTCCCTATGTCGCCGTCGCCCTCGGCGCCGGGGGCCTGGCCGTGGCCCTGGCGCTGCAGGCCCGGGCCCGCCGGTACGTGGCCTGGGTCTACTGGCTGGCCGTGGTGATGGTGAGCATCTTCGGGACGATGGCCGCCGACATCCTCCACGTCGGCTTCGGCATCCCGTACATCGTGTCGACGGCGTTCTACGCCGTGGTCCTCGCCGGGGTCTTCATCGCCTGGCAACGCAGCGAGCACACGCTGTCGATCCACAGCATCACGACGGTCCGCAGAGAGGTCTTCTACTGGACGACGGTGTGCGCCACGTTCGCTTTCGGGACGGCCGCCGGCGACCTCACGGCCCGGACGGTCAACCTCGGCTATCTCACGTCGGGGGTGCTCTTCGCCGCGGTGATGCTCATCCCGGCCATCGGCTACCGGTCCTTCCGGCTCAACGGGGTCTTCGCCTTCTGGTTCGCCTACGTGGTGACCCGCCCGCTCGGAGCCTCTTTCGCCGACTGGATCGGCGTGTCGCACTCCCGGGGCGGACTCGCGGTGGGCACCGGTCTCGTCAGCCTCGTCCTCGCCGGCATGATCGCCATGCTCGTCGCGTACCTGGCCGTGACGAAGTGCGACGTCCGCCCCGCCGCCGAGCCCGAATGAGGTTGACGTCTCATCGGCGCCGGCTGTTCCCTGGCGTCTTGCTCGTCGCCGTCGTGTTGGCCACGAGCTGCTCTGCGCCGGGCGGTGGTCACGGCCGGACGGCGGCGTCCGGCGCGGTCTCGGCGCCGTCGACGATCACGAATCACCAGCCGCCCGCCGGGCTGCCGACGACGTCATCGACGGCGGCTCCAGCGACCGCCGTTTCGTCGACGACATCCTCGACCGCGCCGGTGGTGGCACCGAGTGCGCTGCCGCCAGCCGGGTCACCGTGTGGCTTCCGAGCCGGCGTTCCGGTCCGGTACGCCCACGTGGTGTGGATCTGGATGGAGAACAGAACCTACGGCGACGTCCTCGGCAACGCCGCGGCCCCGTACGAGACGGCGCTGGCCGGGCAGTGCGGCACCGACCGTGCCTACCACCAGGTGGGAAGCCCGTCGCTTCCGAACTACCTTGGCGCGACGTCCGGACAGACCTATGGCATCGCTGACGATGCCGGTCCGGCGACGCACCCGATCACCGCCGACAATCTCTTCCGGCAGGTCCGGGCGGCGGGTGGAACGGAGCGAAGCTACGTCGAGAACCTGCCGACCAACTGTGCCGGTGCGGCGCAGGGAGCGTACGCCGTGAAGCACAATCCTGCGGCGTACTACGTCGGCGGCGGCGACCGTGCCGCCTGCCTGGCCGATGATGTGCCCTTGGGCACCACCACCGCTGGCCCGTTCATCGCCGATCTCGACCGCGGCCGGCTCCCGAGCTTCGCCCTTGTCATTCCGAACATCTGCGACGACGGCCATGACTGTCCGGCCGCCACAGGTGATCGCTGGCTGGCCACCTGGCTTCCCCACATCCTGGACAGTTCCGGCTACCGGTCGGGGAACACCGCCGTCTTCGTCGTGTGGGATGAGCCGACGCCGATGCCGAACATCGTCACCAGCCCGACGACGCCGCCCGGCCTGGCGTCGTCGGTCGCCGTCGATCACTATGCACTGCTGCGCACGACCGAGGAGCTCCTCGGCCTGCCGCTGCTCGGTCGGGCGCAGACGGCGCCCAGTCTCCGGTCGCTCTTCCAACTGTGATTGGAAGATCTGTCGGTTCGTGCCCGGGCCCGGATTCGCTATGACGTCGACGTCGCCGTCGGGAGGGCGAGATCAGCCCGAAGAGTCTTTGCCGCCGCGTGGCCTTTGCTCGAGTCGCCGGCAAACTGCTGGACGGCCGTCGCCTCCTGTCGAAGGCGGTCCGGCCACGGGATGTGCTGGCGTGCCTGCCTCCTAGTTCGGGAGGCGGGGTTCGCCGCCGGGGCGGACGGCGCCGCCTGGTGGATCGGCGGCGCCGTCCTGGCCGCATTCGTCGCCCGCCGGCGCGTCGAGCGGCTCCAGCGGCCCCGCTGGGTCAGAGCTGGACTCGACCTGTGGTCGCTGGCGGCCAGCGCCGTCGTCGTCTGGCTCACCGGTCGGAACGGGTACCAGCTGGTCCTGGCGCCGGAGGGTGTCCCCACGATCTCGGTCAGCTATTGGGCCTTCGCCGGCCCGGCGTTGCTCTGGGCCGGCTCGGCGTTGCTGGCCTGGCGGGTGGCCGACGCCGCCCTCCGGGCCCGCCGTCCGCTGACCGGCCTCATCCGGCCGTTGGCCGGACCGCTGGCCGGCACCGTCGCCTCGCTCGGTCGCCAGCGCCGCGTCGTCGCTTCGGCGTTCGTGCTCGTGGCGCCGGCCGTGGCCTTCGCCGCCTCCACGGCGACCTTCGACGCCACCTCCCACTCGCGTCCAGCCTCACCGCCACCGGCCTCGTCCTCGCCCTCGGTCTCGCCGAGCGCCGCCGCACCTTCGCCATCGCCACCGCCCTCGGCGCCAACCGGCGAGAACTCGGGGGCTTCGTCCGGGCCACCCACCGCCCTGCTGTCGGGCTGATCCAGGAGCTCTGAAGTGAACAAAGCTGTCGCGACGCTGATTTCCCTCACGCGATGCTCATCGATCATGGCCGACCCTGACGTCATGACGATGACCTCGCCCTCCCGCACGTCGCCGCCGAGCCTTCGGCGCATGCTCAACAAGGTTCCGGAAGTCACGATCTTCTTCTGGATCATCAAGATCATGGCCACCACGGTCGGCGAGACGGCCGCCGACTTCCTCAACTCCCATATGGGCCTCGGCTTGACCGGAACCACGCTCGTCATGAGCGTCGGTCTGGCGGCCGTGTTGTTCTTCCAGTTCCGGTCGCGGCGCTACGTGCCGGTGCTGTACTGGGTCGCCGTGGTCTTCATCAGCGTCGTCGGGACCCTGGCCAGCGACAACCTCGTCGACAACTTCGGGGTGCCGCTCGTCGTGACGACCGGCGTGTTCGCCGTGGCGCTGGCCGTGACCTTCGGGGTGTGGTTCAACAAGGAACGGACGCTGTCGATCCACTCGATCTTCACCACGCGACGGGAAGCCTTCTACTGGTTGGCCATTCTCTTCACCTTCGCCCTCGGCACCTCGGCCGGTGACCTCGTCGCCGAGCAGCTCAACCTCGGCTACTGGGTCTCCGCCCTGCTCTTCGCCGGCCTGATCGCCGCCGTGGCCATCGCCCACTTCCGGTTCCGGGCCAACGCCGTCCTCACCTTCTGGATGGCGTACATCCTCACCCGGCCGCTCGGGGCCTCGATCGGCGACTACCTCTCGCAGTCCCGCCACGACGGCGGGCTCGGGCTCGGCACGACCGGCACCAGCGCCCTCTTCGTCGTCACGATCCTCGGGCTCGTCGCCTACCTCACGAAGACGAAGCTCGACGCCCCAGCGCCCGAGACCACCACCGTGTGACGGTCGAGAGGTTGGCCGGCTCCGAGGCAAATCGCTTCCCGTCACTCAGCCGGCGATTCCTCGTCGCAGCCCGCAGGCGTCCCAGGCCGGCCGGCCGCCGCGACCCCTTCGTCCTCGTCGACGAGCATGCGTCGGTGGCAGGGCCGTGAGGGAGCGGAGGCCCGGGCCGCTTCAGCGTTCGCAGCTCACGAGTTCGTCGCCCGGCTTGAAGATGCAAAGGTCATTGCCGTCGTCGCCGCTCAGCTTGACCGGGGCGCCGCTGCCGCCATGCAGGATCGTATCGTCGCCCTCGCCGCCGGAGACATAGGACGGGGCGAGGGTGTCGCCGACGTTGGGTCCGTCGTCGCCCGCGCCGCCGAACATGGTGATGCTGTGGACGGTGCCGGTGGTGCCGAGGTCGTCGTCACCCGTTCCCCCCTCCTCGATCGAATCTCCGCCCGGGCCGGCGTTGAGGGTGTCGTCGCCGGGCCCGCCACAGATCATGTCGTTCCCGCCGTTGCCGTAGATCCGGTCGTCACCGTCACCACCGATGATGACGTCATCGCCCTTCGTCCCTTCGATGAGGGACGGCCCGACCTGACCCGAGGCGTCGAGCCACGAATGACTGGCCGGTCGGCCCTCGCACAGGCCGCCGATGGCCTGCGCGCCGTTGAACTCGGCGTTCGCCCCCAACCCGCCGAGGAGCAGCACGGCGACGAGGCTGACGCGCCGGGTCGCCGTCCACCGATGTGTACCGAACCGATCCACCGTTGTGCCTCCTGCGTTGGCACGCACCGAAGGGCAACGAATCGCTTCCGCCTCGCCCCCCAGCGTCGTGCGGTCCCCAGCCAACTGCGACGGGCCAACCCGCCGGCAACACCGATGGTAGAGGCCCCTCAAGGAATCTCAAAGCTTACGCACTCAGCGCCGGATCAGCCGCTCGCCGGTTCGATCCGCCTCGACGATGTGGCCACGCTCTAGAGTGCCCGCCATCTTGATCGACGAGGTGCTCGGCTGCATCGGTGCCGGGTCGGCGGCCGCCGTGCTGATCGTCGTCGGCGGGCTCGTCGTGGGGCCGCAGGCGGCGCCGCACGGCCGGTTGGTGACCGCCTTCGGCTACGCCGCCGGCTGTGGAGGCGTCATGGTCCTCGTGGCCGCCTGGCTCTGGCTCGGCCGGATCCTGGCCCGCTTCCCCGGCTCCGGCCGTCCTGGGGTGGTGGCCGGGGGGCTCGCCGCCTGGGGCCTGCCGCTCCTCTGCGGGCCGGCGCTCTTCAGCCGTGACATCTTCAGCTACGCCGCCCAGGGACGCGAGATCGCCGCCGGCATCAACCCCTACCACCATGGCCCGGCCGTCCTCGGGCCCGGGCCGTGGTTCCGCTTCGTCTCTCCGACCTGGTCCGGGGCCCACAGCCCCTACGGGCCGTTCTTCCTCGGGATCGACGGGCTGATCGCCCGTCACGTGGGCGCGCACGCCATGGTGGCCGTGGCGCTGCTGCGTCTCGCTTCGTGCGCCGGTGTCGTGCTCCTGGCGGCGGCGCTGTACCGCCTGGCGTTGTCGTACGGGACCGACCCGGCGACGGCCCTGTGGCTCGGCGTGCTCAATCCGCTGATGCTCCTCCACGTGGTGAGCGGCGGCCACAACGAGGGGCTGATGCTCGGCTTGATGGTCGCCGGGCTGGTCTGCGCCCGGGAACGGCGCTTCGCGGCCGGGCTGGTGCTCTGTCTGCTGGCCGCGGCCGTGAAGCTGCCGGCGGCCTTGGCGGCGGTGTACGTGGCCGCCGACTGGATAGCCTCCAGCCGCGACCGCGTCGTCCGGGCCCGGACGACGGTGCGGCTGGCGGCCACGGTCCTGGCCACCGTCCTCACGGTCACGACCGCCGCCGGCCTCGGCTGGGGCTGGCTGGCGACGGTGACGACGCCGACCCGCATCCGCACCGCCCTGTCGCCGTCGACGGAACTGGGCCTGCTGGCCGGACGGGCGGTGCGGGGCCTCGGCCTCCCTCTGCCGGCGGGATCGGTGCTGGCCGCCGTCCGGTTGGCGGCCCTGGCTCTCGCCGTCGCCCTCGGCGTCGTGCTCTTCGCCGGTCGGCGCCGGCGGCCGGCGGCGACGGGCATCGGCCTGACGCTGCTGGCGGTGGTGGCGCTCGGGCCGACCGTGCAACCCTGGTATCTGTTGTGGGGCCTCGTTCCGCTGGCCGCCGCCTGCCCGGGGCGCCTCCGACCGGTGGTGGTCTTCGTCTCGGCCGGACTGTGTCCGCTGGTCTTTCCCAACGGCAGCGTCGTTCCCGACGTCGTGGCGGTCGGCTTCCTCGCCGTGACTGCGGCCGTGATGGCGGGAGCCGTCCGGAACCGCATCCGGCCCGCCGTCCTGACCGCCGTTCGTCCCGCTCCGGTCTGAGTCGTGCGTCGGCTGATGCGGCCGTTCCTTGTGGGTGCCGCACTGGTCCTCGTCGGCGCGGCAGGGACCGGTCTCTGGGGGTCGGGGCCGGCGGGGGCGCAGGCGGCACCGCGCCCGTCCGTCGTGTTGGTAGTCGTCCCCGGTCTGCGGTGGTCGACGGCGCCTCGGACCCTGGACGCCTGGGGCAGGGCCAGCCTGGCGCTCAGAACGGCCAACCGGCGGCGCGCCGTCGACGTGTACCTCACCATCGGCAAAGGCCGGCGCGCCGGCGCGCCGAGCGCCGTTGCCGCCACGGGACCGCTCGAGCGGAGTGAGGACGGCGTGACCTTGCGGCAGTGGCCGGCCCTCGTCCGCCACGACCGGCGCCTGCGTTTCGGCGGTCACCTCGGCGAGCTCGGCCAGCAGCTCGCCGACCACGGGGTTCCCTACGCCGTGGTCGGCCACTCCGCCGACGGCACCGCCGCCGCTCTCGGCGCCGACCATGCCGGACGGGTGCGGCGCTTCACCATGGGCGGCGCGGCCGAGGCCGCTGACGCGCTGCGGGATGCCGCACTGGTCATGGTGGAGAGCGAGCCGGCCGGACTCGAAGGAGTGCTGCGGTCCACAACCGGCGCCTGCCGGGTGGTGGCCACCGGATCGCTGCCCGACGACGAGAGCCACCTCGGGGTCATCGCCGTCTCCCCCGAATGCCGCCTCGGCGGGGGCGGGCTGACGTCGCCGTCCACCCGACAGGCTGGTTTCGTCACGCTGCCCGACCTGGCGCCGACGCTGCTGTCGCTGGTCGGGCTGTCGCCCCCGAACATCTTCGAAGGCGGCGCCGTCCGGGCCGCACCGGCGGTCTCCCGGGCCGACCTGATCGAGGAGGACCGCCGTGCGGCCGTGGCGGAGGACGCCGGCCCGCCGTTCACCACCGCCTTCGCCCTGGCTGCCGCCCTGGGACTCCTCGGGCTGGTCCGGGAACGGTCCCGGCTGGCGGTGGCAGCCGTCCTCCTCGGGATGCCGGCGGCACTGCTGCTGATGATGCTCGTGCCGTGGTGGCGGGCCGCCGGCGGAGCGGGGGGCGCTCTCCACACCGGCGTCGCCGTCCTCGCCGGTCTCGCCGTTCTCTTGGCCATCGCCTGGCTGCTGTCGGTCGCCGCCCGGCGGGTGAGCCGCCGCCGCCCGTCCATCGTCGTCCTCGTCCTCACCGGTGTCACCGTGGTCGTGATCGCCGTCGACGCCCTCCGCAACGGGAGGCTGGAGCTGGATGCGCCCATGGTCAACAACGCCATCGGCGCCGGACGGTTCGCCGGGATCGGCAACGTCCCCTTCGGCTTTTTGGCCGGAGCGGCGCTGGTCGCCGCCGGGATCGGTCTCGACCGTTACGGGCGCCGAGCGCTGCCCGCCGTCGCCGCCGGGTTGGCCTTCGTCGTCGTGGCCGACGGCGCGCCGATGTTCGGCGCCGACGTCGGCGGCCTGCTGGCGACCATTCCGGCGGTGGCCGTGCTCCTGGCCGGCTGGCGGGGCCGCCTCTCCCGCCGGGCCGCGCTGCTCGCTGCCGGCCTCGGTGGCATCGCCGTTGCCGGCCTCGTCGCCTTCGAGCGGTCCCGCCCGACGGAGCACCAGACCCACCTCGGCCGGGCGCTGGCTGGGGGCTCGATGCTCCAGACGGCCGTCCGGCGGGGCCTGAGCTCGCTCGACAGCTTCTGGACGAGCCCCTGGGTCGTCGTCGTCGCCATCGCCGCCGCCGGGCTCTTCGCCGTTCGGCGCCGCCTCGAACTCGGCCCGGCGCAGCAGGCGGCGGCCGTCGCCTTGGCGGTAGCCGCCGTGCTCGGCACCGCGCTCAACGACTCGGGCGTGGCCGTGGCGGGGCCGGTCCTCTTCGTGGTCTGGGGCGCCGCCCTGGGGCTGGCTCAGCCCGGTACCGGCACCGGCTCGGCCGGCGGGGCCGGGGCGCCGGCTGCCGGGGCGGCGCCCGTGGCACCCACCCGCTTGTAGAACCGGACGCCGTCGAGGGTGCCGACCAGCCGGTAGTCGGCCCGCACCAGCGTCGACAACCAGGTGCCCTTCATCGGGTACAACTCGCTCTGGCGGATCGCGCCGGCGGAGGTGTCGACGATCAGGTCGGGCAGCCGGTGCTCAAAGTCGCGGGCCAGCATCGACCAGGCCCCCGGCAGGGCGTCGCCGGAGCCGCTGGTGCCGTTGGGTCGCCCGCCGGTGTTGCCGGTCAGGAAGCCGGTGTGGACGAACCGGGTGCCGGGCAGCCGGCCCGACGCCCAGTAGAGCTCGGGAAGGTCGCCCCACACGAAGACGGTGTCGCGGGCACCGGTGACGCGGCGGACCTGGGCGGCCAGCGGCCGGTAGGGAATGGTGGCGGCATCGCCGGTCGGCACGAAGGCCACCACGGCGCAGGCGACCGCCGGAAGGGAGGCCACGCCGACGAGCAGCCGGCGGCGGACGGGGTCGACGGCCAGCAGGCCCGGCGCGGCGATCAGGGCCATCGGCGGCAGCAGCTGCAGGTAGTAGTGGCCGAAGAACCGCAAGCCGGCACCGACGGCGAGGAAGCCCCCGGCGAGCCAGAGCCACAGGTCGGGCTGGACCGAACGCCGGCGGGCGGCGACGACGACGAGCACGACGAGAACGAGTTCCAGACCGGCCAGCGCCGCCGTCATCCCCAGCGCCCGGCTGATCGCCGCCCCCAAGGACCCTTGCAGCGCCAGATACCCCCGGTTGCCGCTGACCGTCCACAGCAAAAACGGCCCCGGGCCGAACAGCGCGGCGGCGACGGCGATCGGAGCGGCGAAACCGACGGCGCAGCGGGCGACGCCCCGCCGGCTGCCGCTGCGCCAAGTCCACCAGATGACCGGCACCGCCGTCGTCACCGCCGTTTGCTTGCACAGGCACGCCAGGGCCAGCGCCGCCCCCGCCGCCAGGTGTCGCCGGCGGGAGGCCAGCACCACCGCCGCCGTCATCGGCAGCAGCATGAAGACCTCGAACCCCGCCGCCTGGCTGTCGTCGGGGAAGAACGCCGTCACGGCCAGGAGGAACAGCACCCCGCAGGCCGCTCCGGCCCGGACGCTGCCGTACCGGCGGCGGGCCTCGGAAGCCAGCAGCGCGGCGGTCAACCCCACCGCCAGCGCCGCCGCCACCCGCACGTAACGGATGTCGATCGTGCCCGTCAGACGGAACACCAACGCGTACACATAGGGCACGATCGGCGGCTTGCGATCGCCGGTGGTGTGGTACAGCGTCCCGCCCCGGTTGATGACCATGGCCATCGAGGCCAAGCTCGCCTCGTCAGAGTTGAAGAGCCGAACGACGAAACCGGGGGCATGCAGCGCCAGCGAGAGCGCGGTCAGCGACAGCCACAGCGGCGGCCATCGACGCAGAATCCTGGACCCGGTGCGGTCGGCCGACGGGCGTTGGACCCCCAACTTCAGCAATGCTTGCTCGACATCCGGCGACCGGTGGCCGCAAACGCGAGGAGGGCGATGATCACGAGGGTAGCCCGTCCGAAACCCAGGTTGAGTGAACCAAATTTCGCCTTCCTGGTGATCCAGAAGAATGCGGTGACCTCGGGCATCTTCGCGTCAATCGGGTCGACATGCGGTTACCTTCGGGGGCTCGGTTCTGATTGCCCCGAGGATAACGACAGCCACCTAAACCTCAACTGAATACAGCAGCGACTCAATCCGCAGCTGCATCAGCTTGCATCGGTCGAGTTCTGTGTCTCGACCGCAAGCTCCGCTTGGGGAGGTGCCGTGCGGCTGCTCGTGGTCGAAGACGAGCCGACGATGGCTCGCCTGCTTCAAGCGGCGCTCCAGCGCGAGGGCCATGCCGTCCACAGCGTCGACAAACGGCAATGAGGCGGTATGGATGGCGACGGAGTGCGACTACGACGCCATCGTCCTCGACGTGATGATCCCGCCACCCGACGGCGTCGTGGGTCGTGCCGTTGCCCGAGCCTGGCGGAAGCGTCGTCGTCGCGCCGCGGCGGAGGGATCCGGGCCGGACCCGTCGAATACCTCGTTCAGATTCCGTTTACCGACCCGGTCGACCGCCGGATCCGTTCACCAGCCGTTTACCTTCCGGCCCACCCCTGGAGAACCGAATGACCGATCACGCCATGGGCTCGCTGTCGCTGGCCTTGATCCTGCTGGTCCTCGGGGCCGCCGTCATGGGCCGGCTCTTCGTCCGGCTGCGCCAGCCCAAGGTCGTGGGTGAGCTCATCGCCGGCGTGATCCTCGGCCCGTCGCTCCTCGGTCACTTCGCCCCCGGGCTGGCCAACTCGATCTTCGCCAAGGGCGGCCCGGCCAACCCGACCGGGTCGGTGGTGAGCTTCCTCTACCAGCTCGGCCTGCTGATGCTGATGTTCCTGTCCGGCTCGGCCGTCCGCCACGTGCTGGGCAAGGAGAACCGCAAGGCGACGTTCCTGATCCTCGGCATCGGCGCCTCGATCCCGTTCTGCGTCGTGCTGGCGCTATCCCCCGTCCTCCCCCTGCACCGCTTCGCCGGCACCGCCGGCAACAACACCGCCGTCCTCCTGGTCGTCGCCATCGGTGCCGCGGTGTGCTCCATCCCCTTCATCAGCAAGATCTTCTACGACCTCGGGATCATGCACACCCGCTTCGCCAGCCTGCTCCTCGGCGCCGCCGTCCTCGAGGACATCGCCCTGTGGGGCGTGATCGCCATCGCCACCACCATCGCCGCCGCCGCCACTTCCGGCAGCGCCCACCTCGGGGCCACGATCACCGAACACATCGCCCAGAACCTCGCCTACTTCGTCCTGGCCATGACCGTCATGCCCGCCGTGCTCCGCCGGCTGGGCAACGCCCGGTGGAACACCGTCGCCCAGACGATGCCTGTCGTGTGGATGATGGCCGTTCTCTTCGGCTACGTCGCCATCGCCGCCCACTTCGAGGTCACGATCGCCTGGGCCGCCTTCCTGGCCGGCTTCGGCATCGTCGGCGGCATGAAGGGCACCGAGCGGCAGCGCTACCAGAACGCCATCACCGCCATCAACGACGTCTCCCTGGCGGTGTTCATCCCGCTGTACTTCGCCATCGTCGGCTACAAGCTCGACTTCACCAAGACCTTCAGCCCGGCCCTGCTGATCGCCTTCTTGGTCGGGTCGTCGATCCTGCGGATGGCGGCCGTCGCCCTCGCCTCCCGCCTGGCCGGCTTCCGGGGCCGCCCGGTGTTCAGCCTCGCCATCACCGCCAACGCCCGCGGCGGGCCGGGCATCGTGCTGGCCAGCATCGCCTACGACGCCCACATCATCAACGCCGCCTTCTTCACCACGCTGGTCGTCACCGCCGTCGTCACCTCCCAGGCCTGCGGCTTCTGGCTCGACCACGTGCTGCGCCGGGGCTGGTCGCTGCTCGGGACCGCCGACGACGACCTCGGTGCCGACGGCGAGGGCGGTGCCGTCCCGGTCCTGGAGCCCGCCGGGCACTGATCGTCGGCCTTCGTTCTCGACCCCTTCGATCCCTCCCGGGGGATGCAGCCCGGCTCTAGAGTGCGCCCGACCAGGACGAGCACGACGAGGGCGAGCTCCAGACCGGCCAGCGCCGCCGTCATCCCCAGCGCCCGGGTGACCGCCGCCCCCGAAACCGGGAGGTGCAGCACCAGCGACAGGGCGGTCAGCCACAGCCAGAGGGCGGGCCGGCGCCCGAGGGGTCGGCTCTGCACCGGCCCATCGTGGTCAAATGCCGTCCGTCGGGGGCGGATCCGGCGTCACGCCGGCTGAGCCATCGCTGACGTCGACGGGCCGGGCTCGGCGGGCGCGGCGGCGATCCCAGGCGAAGAACGCCCCCACGGCGGCGATGGTCACGATGCTCACCCAGACGTTGACCCGCAGGCCGAGGATGGTGTTGGCGTGGTCGATCCGCAGCGACTCGACCCACAGCCGCCCGAGGGCGTAGCCGCCGACGTAGAGGGCGAACAGCCGCCCGGGGCGAAGGTGCAGGCGCCGTTCGATCCACAGCAGCACGCCGATCAAGGCCAGGTTCCACAGCGCCTCGTAGAGGAACGTCGGCTGGTAGGTGGCCGCCTGCTCGAGGCCCGGCGGGCGGTGGGCGGGATCGATCCTCAGGCCCCAGGGCAGGCCGGTCGGCCGCCCGTAGAGCTCCTGGTTGAACCAGTTTCCGAGCCGGCCGATGGCCTGGGCCAGTGGCAGCGCCGGTGCCACCACGTCGAGCAGCGGTCCGATCGCCAGTCCCCGCCGGCGGGCGATCACCACGCCGGTCACGACGCCGGCCAGGAGCCCGCCGGGGATGCCGAGCCCGCCTTCCCAGATGGCGAACACGTGGAGCCACCGGCCCCGGAACAGCTCGGGATCGGTGATCACGTGGTAGGCCCGGGCCCCGATCAGGCCGGCCGGGATGGCCCAGAGGGCGAGGGCGCTGATGTCGGACTGGCGGCCGCCCCGGGCCGCCCACCGTCGCCCGGCCACGGCGATCGCCGCCGCTGCCCCGAGCCCGATCATGAGCCCGTAGAACCGGAACTGGAACCGCCCGATGTGGATGGCGTTGAACGGCGGCGACGGTATGGAGCCGATCACCCGCCCCTCCCGACCCTGTCCTGTCGCACCCCACCCTTCTAGCCGCTCGGGGACCTCGGGGGTGGCCGGCGGGGCGCGGCGTCAGCCGAGGGACCGGATGATGCTGGTCGCCCGCTCGAGCGCCGCGGTGCCGAGGCAACTCCACGGCATGCCACGGCGACGGCCGTGGGGTCTCGAGGATCGGCGGATACGCTCGGAGCGGCATCCTCAGAGTTGACGAAAACGTGATGAACCTTGATACATCGCCATGGCCGCCGTCACCGGGCGCCTCTCTGGCTCGTCGTGATCCTCGCGATCGCGCCGTCCGCGCCGGCCTGCAGCCGGCACGACGACCGCCCGGTCGATGTCACTCTGTCGACCCTGGCGAGATATCAGGAGGCCTACCGGGGCCGGCTGGTCCGGACCCAGGGGATCGTCCGGACCTACGACTCGTCCGGTCAGTACTGGATCGAGGACACCGAACCGAACCGGGTCGCGCTGGAACCCGTCCAACTGGTCGCTCCCCTGCTCGGAAAGGAGGTCAGGGTCGTGGGGCGCTTCCACTTCGACGACCAGACCGGACGGCTGATCCACATCCAAGAGATCGCCACCCCGGCTCCCGCTTCGGCTCCGCCGCCCGGCGGGCACTGAAAGAAGGTGGCGGCACGTCGACCGGCGCCGGCCAGCGCGCCTCCGCGACGTCGACCCCGAGCCGCAGCGCCGGGCGCCGCCGTCGCGGCGCGACGGCGGCCGGAACGAGGAAGGAGGGCCGCCCTCTCGGGACGGCCCTCCTTCGGGCTCGGGATCGAAGTCAGTGGCTGAGCGGCGCCACTCCGACGATGGGATGGGCGGGCGGATTCGCCCCCAGGGAGCCGAGGAACGGGGCGCTGGAGAAGTCGAAGATCCCGCCGTCGGCGCCGACCATCAGGTAGCCGTCGGCGAAGGGGACCATGCCGACGACCGGTTTGTTGAGCTTGGTGCCGCCCATCGAGCCTTTGAAGGGGGCTCCGCCGAAGGCGAAGATCCCGCCGTCGGAGGCGACGAGCCAGTAGCCGCGGCCCGGTCCGGCGGGCACCAGGCCCTCGACCGGGGCGTTGAGCCGCGTCCCCCCCATCGAGCCCTGGAAGACGGCGTCGCCGAAGGCGAAGATCCCGCCGTCGGAGGCGACCATGTAGTAGCCCTTGCCCGACGACGTCGGGATCGAGCCCAGCACCGGCCCGTTGAGCTTGGTGCCGGACATGTCGCCGTAGGAGACGGCGTCGCCGAAGGGCAGCACCCGGCCCAACGTGGTGAAGACCCAGTAGCCGGCGCCGGTGGCCGTGGGGGAGAGGCTGGTGACCCGTTCCCCCGGCCGGAGCGCGCCGGGCGGCGGCTGGCCGTGGAACGTGGCGTCCCCGAAGGGTGTCACCTTGCCGGCGGAGTCGATGACCCAGTAGCCGTTGCCGGACGGCGTCGCCTTGATGTCGACGGCCGTCGCGCCGGGGCTCGGCGGAGCGTCACCCATGGCCTTGGAGTCGCCGAAGCCGTAGACCCGGCCGTCGGTGCCGACCATCCAGTACCCGCTCCGGGCGCCCGTCGCCGGGCTGCCGGTGGTCGTCGGCGTGGTGCCGACGGTGGTCGGGGTGGTCCCTCCGCCGGTTGTCGTCGTGGTGCCGGCCCGCGAGGCGTTGTGGCAGGTGTCGCTGCCGTGGTCGAGGACGGTTCCGGCCGGGGCGATCGGCCGGGGGGTCACGTTGGTGGCGGAGCCGGGCGGCAGGTCGGGCGAGTTGCCGATGGAGCCGACGGTGTCGGGGTTCGGGTTCCCGGCGCCGGCGGAGATGAACGACCAGTCATAGCTGCCGTCGTGGAGGACGAGCTTGAGGATCCCGAAGTTCCCGGCCAGGGCGAACTGGCTGCCGACGGCCTGGATGTTGGCGATCGGCCAGCCGCCGGCCGGCGGCTGGGTGCCTTTGGGCGTGCCGCTCGGTTCGAAGACGCCCGGGTCGCCGCCGCCGGTGCCGACCACGAACTCCCGTATCCCGGCCGGGTCGACCTGGCCCACGCCGCTGGGCACGCTCTTCGGGTCGTCCATGTGGTCAAAGCGCTCGTACTGGTGCTGGTGGCCGGCGAGGACGAGGTCGGCTCCCGCCGCCTGGAGTTCCTTCCAGTAGGCGTCGGTCTTGGGGTCGACGGACGGGCCCCGGGCGGCCTCGGTGTCGGAACCGTTGGCCGAGAAGAACGGCGCACCATGCCACAGGGCGAGCGTGCAGTCGGTCGGGTTCTTGGCCAGGTCCTGGGACAGCCAGGTGCCCTGCCGGCCGTTGGCGCCGCAGCCGGTCGAGTCCTTCTCGCAGCTCCAGTTGAGCCCGACGATGTGCCAGGCGCCGAGGGTGGTGCTCCACCAGCCGCTGGACTCGTCGTTCCCGTCGGGGCTGCTGTTGGCGATCAGCGGGTCGAGGGTGCCGCTGAAGTACTGGCGGAATCCGCTGGTGTCGCAGCCGGTCGTCCCGGCCGTGCAGGGGCCCTTGGCCTCGTTCTGGCCGTAGTCATGGTTGCCGAGCACCGGCAGCGTCACCGACGCCGCCGGCCCCCATCCCGTCCCGCCGTAGTACTGCGTGTAGTCGGGGGCGTAGGCGCCGTTCGGGTAGGCACCGTCGCCCAGCATGAGGACATGGGCGCCGGGGTTCAGGGCCAGCTGCGAGCCCAGCAGCTGCCCCGTGGCGATCGTGCCGGCGTTGTTGGGGGCGCCCCGGGCGATGTCGCCGGCGACGAAGACCACCTGGTCCGGCTGAGGCGACCCGCTGGCCCGGGCCGCCGTGCCCGACCCGGTCACGGCGACCAGCAGCGGCGAGGTCAGCAAGACGACGCCGGTGACCACCCGGGCGAAGCGACGGTGCATGGGGACTCCTTCGGACGGGGGAACGGCGGGGGACGCTGCTCCGTACGAAGTCGCCGGGCGACCGGGGGACGCGCGACAACTCTCCGCATCCATTTCGCCGTTGCCGCCGCCGGCCCCTCCGCGCCGTCGGCCGCCTGCCTGAACGCCCGCCTACCGGCTCCTCAGTGTCGCGGAGCGGCGCAGGCGGGCGTTCAGCTTTGCGCCGCGGCCCGGGCGGCCGTTTCGGCCGATTCGAGCACCGCTTCGACGGCCCGGCGGGCCCGGCGGGTGACGCCGCCCCCGGACGCAGCGCTGAAACGGATGCCACATACTCGGACAAATGCCGTAACAGTTGTGCAACGAAGGGCCGTCGCGAGCCCTGAATGACCACGACGAAGTGGAAAAATGGGACGTATCCACGCGGCGGGGCCGTCACCTCGCTCTGCCAGGGCCATCCTTACCCTCCCGTGCCGGACTGGCGGCCTCCGTCGCATGTCGTACGAGGAGGCCATACCAATGCAGCTCACCAACGTCGCACGATCGAAGAAGCTCCTCACGCTCGTCCCCGCGCTGGCCCTCGGCCTGAGCGGAACGGCCGCCTGGGCCGGCGTCAGCAGCAGCCCGACGGCGCCCAACCCGCCGAGCCCGCCCAGCCCGCCGTCACTGCCCGCGCCGCCCACGGCGCCCAAGGCGCCGTCGCTGCCCAGCACGCCGTCGCTGCCGACCCCGCCGAGCGCGCCGAAGGCCATGGCGCCGCCCAGCACGCCCGCGATCCCGAACCTCCCCAAGTCGCCGGCCATGCCGGTGATTCCCGGCCGGCCGTGGGGTTCCATCGGCGGCCCCAGCGGCCCGGGCCTGCCCTACATCCCCTCCTGATCGGATCGGGTCGGAGGGTGTCAACTGGTCCGGCGCCGGGAGCGCGACGGCGCCGGACCAGCACGACAAACCGCCGAACGGCGAAACCCGCCCGGCTTCGGGGCTACTTGCCGCCGCTGCCCTGCCCGCACAGCACCGGCTGTAGCGGTGCCGGATAGACGGCGAAGCAGGCCTGCGGCGGCAGGACGCCGTTGGTCTTCGGCGGGGTCGAGGCGAACGCACCCGAGGCGGGAACGGCGACGGCGGCGGCGGTGGCGATCAGGACGGCGAAGCGCTTCAGCATCACCCAGCTCCTTGTGATGTCGTTGCGGTGTTCGTTGCTGTGTTCATTGCTGTGATGTCATTGCGGTGTTCGGGATGACGTGACGGTTTCGTCGCGCTTCGCGCCATTCTAGGCGGCCGACCCTGTGAGGAACATCAGCCCGGCCGGACCGGCACGCCGAGGATGATCCGGCCGTGGCCGATGGCGATCGGCTGCCCGCACACCGGACAGGCGCCGGCCGAGGCGTCGGGCCGGGGTCCGGCGGCGGCGGCCAGCACCAGCAGCGGCTGCTGACACTGGCCGCACGTCACCGTCTCGCTGTCGGCCGTCGAGAGCTCCTCGCCGGATTCGCCGCTCGAACCGCCGTCGGCCTGCGACGGGCTGATCTCGGCCGCCACCGCCCCACCGGAGAAGACCGTCACGCGGCCCGACTCCGACACCACCACCGCCAGCACCTCGCCGACGTCGAAGGTGAAGCGACGGGCCGAGGTGTGGCGCGCCCCTCCGGTGGGGGGCACCACCTCGCCGGCCAGGGGGGAGTGGTCGAGCCGGACGCCGATCGGCCCGACCGAGCCGTCGGCCGCCACCACGGTGGCCAGGTCGACCTGAGACTCCACCGACACCAGCGCCGGGAAATGGCCCCGGCGGGCGACCGAGAGCGGCGGGCCGGCGATGGCCCGACCGAGCTCGACGAGGCCGCGGCGGGGATCGTCCGGCGGCCGCCCGTCCACATTCCACACGAACGTGGCCCCGACCCGGGCCGAGGCCAGCGAGTGGACGGCCAGCTCCAGCAGCCCGGTGAGGACGGCGGGGTCGGCGTGGGGCGCCAAGCGCCGCAGCGCCCGCACGTAGTCCTCGGCCCGGGGCTTGAACATCCAGCGCGATCCGTTCCACACGATCACGCCGTGGCCGGCGCAGACGCGCACCGCTCCCCGCCGGGTGCGCTGCACGATCACCGCTCCGCTGCGCTGCATGCGGACGGCGGCGCCTTCGTCCTCCACGCTGTGCTCGAAGGTGGCCAGGCCGGTGATGCCCTCGGGCGTCACGACCACGAACGAGGAGCGGCCGTCGGCGTAGCGGCGCAGGACCTCGGCCGGCACGCCGGGCGCCGGCACGAGCAACGGCACCTGGGGGCAGGCGTCCCAGTCGGGCACGCCGTCGAAGACGAGGGCGCCGTAGCCGGGGATCCGGCTCTCGTGGTGGAGGGGACGGCGGGCGTAGGCCAGTTCGGCCAGCAGCCGCCGCCCCCCGGGCCCGTCGAGCGGGAGTCGCACGCGCTCGTCGCGCAGCTCCTCCTCGAGGCGCTGCAGGCGCCGTTCCTCGATCGCCGTGCCGTGGTCGCTGCAAGCCATGGTGCATCGCCCCCTGAGGGCCCAGCCGAAGTATGCCCGCCGGTGCTGCGTCACCGATCCCCGCTCGGGGTATGCCTTGCCCAGAGCGAGGCGAAGGGAGACCGAGGTGAAACGCCGGGGAGTCGTGGTGGTGACGGGCGCCGCCGCCGGGGTCGGCCGGGCGGTGGCCCGGGCGTTCGGCGAGCGGGGCTACGACGTCGGCTTGATCGCCCGAGGGGAGGACGGGCTGGCGGCGGCGGCGAAGGAGATCGAGGCCGCCGGCCGCCGGGCCCACGCCGTCTCCGCCGACGTCGCCGACCACGCCGCGCTGGAGCGGGCGGCGGGCGAGATCGAGGCCTCGCTCGGCCCGATCGACGTCTGGGTCAACGACGCCATGGTGTCGGTCTTCGCCCTCTTCACCGACATCGCACCGGAGGAGTTCGAGCGGGTGACGAACGTCACCTACCACGGCTACGTCAACGGCACCCGGGCGGCCCTCAACCGGATGCTGCCCCGGGACCGCGGCGTGATCGTCCAGATCGGATCGGCGCTGGCCTACCGGGGGATCCCGGCCCAGTCGGCGTACTGCGGCGCCAAGCACGCCATCCAGGGCTTCACCGAGTCGGTCCGTTGCGAGCTCCTGCACCGGAAGTCGGCCGTCCGCATCGGCATGGTGCAGCTGCCGGCGGTGAACACGACGCAGTTCGACTGGGTGCTGTCGCGCCTGCCCCGCAAGCCCCAGCCCGTCCCGCCGATCTTCCAGCCGGAGCTCATCGCCAAGGCCGTGGTCCGCATGGCCGAGCATCCCCGGCGGGAGATGTGGCTGACGGAGCGGACGGTGCTGGCCATCCTCGGCAACCGCGTCGCCCCCGGCTACCTCGACCGGCGCCTGGGTCGCAGCGGCGTCGAATCGCAGCAGACCGACGAGCCCGCCGACCCCGACCGGCCGGCCAACCTGTGGCGGCCGGTGGGCGGGGACCACGGCGCCCACGGACGCTTCGACGACCAGGCCCGGGCCTCGAACCCGCTGGTGTGGTGGACGATCCACCGGCCCACCGTGGTGGCCGACTACCTCGACCGGCGGGCCCGGAGCGACGGGAAGTCCCGGTGACGACGCTGCCGCCGCTCGACGGGCTCTCGGCCGCCGCCTACACCGTTCCGACCGACGGCCCCGAATCGGACGGCACGATCGCCTGGGATGCCACCACCGCCGTCGTCGTCACCGCCTCGGCCGGCGGCGAGACGGGTCTCGGCTACGCCTACGGCTCGGGCGCCGCCGCCGCCGTCGCCGAGGGGGTGCTGTTCCCGGCGGTGCTGGCCGGCGGGACCCGATCGGCGGCCGACGTGCCGGCGGCGTTCGCCGCCATGGGGCGCGAGGTGCGCAACATCGGGCGGGCCGGCGTCGCCTCGACGGCCATCTCCGCCACCGACACCGCCCTGTGGGACCTGAAGGCCCGTCTCCTGCACCTGCCGCTGGTGGACCTCCTGGGCCGGGTCCGTCCGGCCGTGCCGGCCTACGGCAGCGGCGGCTTCTGCAGCTACACGCCCGAGCAGCTGGCCACCCAGCTCGGCGGCTGGGCGGAGCAGGGCTACCGCATGGTCAAGATGAAGGTCGGCCGGGACCCCGGCCAGGACGTGGACCGCGTGGCGGTGGCCCGCAAGGCCATCGGTTTCGACGTCGCCCTCTTCGTCGACGCCAACGGCGCCTACGACCGCAGCCAGGCGCGGGCCAAAGCGGCCGAGTTCGCCGCCTTCGACGTCGCCTGGTTCGAGGAGCCCGTCTCGTCCGACGACCTCGACGGGCTCCGGATGCTGCGAGACCGGGCGCCGGCCGGGATGGCGGTGGCGGCCGGCGAGTACGGCCACGACCCCTGGTATTTCCGGCGGATGCTGGCTGCCGGTGCCGTCGACGTCCTCCAGGCCGACGCCACCCGCTGCGGCGGCGTCAGCGGCTTCCTGGCCGTCGACGCCCTCTGCCGGGGCTTCGGTGTGCCGCTGTCGGCCCATACCGGCCCGACCGTCCACGCCCATCTGTGCTGCGCCGTTCCGACCGCCGTCCACGTGGAGGCCTTCCACGACCACCTCCGGCTCGAAGCACGGCTGTTCGACGGCGCCCTCGTCCCCGAGGACGGGCTGCTCAGACCGGCGGCCGACCGCCCCGGTTTCGGGCTCGCCCTGCGGCCGGAGGCGGCGGAGTACGCGGCGTCGGTGTGAAGCCCGCAGCGGGCGGGAATGCTCGACTCATGGACGTGAAGCGGGTCGTCGTCGGGATCGACGGTTCCCCGGCCGCCGCCGAGGCGGCCCGGTGGGCGGCGGCCGCGGTGCACGGCTCCGGCGGCGAAGTCATCGTCGTCCACGGGCTCGGATCGTCGGAACTGGCCCGGCAGGCGGCGATCAGCGCCAGCCGGGGGCTGGGCTTCGCCCCGGCCGGATCGCCTCCCCCGACCCAGGACCACCGGATCGAGGACTGGTGGTGCCAGCCGCTGGTCGACGCCGGCGTCGCCCACCGGACCATCGTCTCCGATTGCGACGCCGTGGAGGCGTTGCTCGACACCGCCCGCTCGGAGGACGCCGACCTCATCGTCATCGGCCACCGCGGCGAGAGCGGCTTGATCCACCGCCTCATGCGGGGGCTGAGTGACCATCTCCTCGACCACGCCCACCGCCCGATCGTCGTCGTGCCCTACCACCCCGACCGGCAGCCCCGCAGCTAGGTCGGCCGGTCGGCGCTGACATCAGGTTGTTACACAGCGATAGCGCCCCGGTTACGGCGGCGGGGTAACGGCAGGACATGGCTGTCGTAGCGGTGAGCGAATGGGTCGGGGACGTGATCGAGCAGCACCACCGGTACGCCGCCGGCCGGGACGGCGGGCTGCGGGCGGAGCTGGTCGAGCACTACCGGCCGATGTGCCGGCGGCTGGCCCGCCGCTTCACGGGGCGGGGTGAGTCCTACGAGGACCTCGTCCAGGTGGCGCTGGTCGGGCTCCTGGAGGCGCTGGAGCGCTTCGATCCCGGCCGGGGGATCCCGTTCCCGGCCTTCGCCGCGCCGACGATCCTCGGCGAGCTCAAACGACACTTCCGGGACCACCGGTGGAAGGTCCGGGTGCCGAGGCGGGTCCAGAACCGGTTCCTCGACGTCCAGCGGGCCCGGGACGACCTGGCCCAGACGCTCGGCCGTATCCCGACGGTCACCGACATCGCCGAGCACCTCGGCCTGGCCGCCGAGGAGGTGCTGGAGGCGATGGATGCCGGCGCCACCTTCGAGATGTCGACGCTCGATGCCGAGCCGGGCAGGGGTGTGGCCAGCGAGGTCCCGGCGAGCGACCCGGGCTTCCAGCTCGTCGAGGACCGGGTCTTCCTCGGTTCGCTCGTTTCCCGGCTGCCCCGCCAGCGTCAGCTGGTGCTGCAGATGCGGTTCGGGCAGGGGATGAGCCAGTCGGCCATCGGGCGCCGGCTGGGGACCAGCCAGATGCACATCTCCCGTTCGCTGGCCGGGAGCCTGACCACCCTGCGGGCCCTGACCGGGAGCGCGAACCACTGACCAGAGGCCGGCCGTCCCGTCATCGTGACGACCGGACGAAGAAGTGCCAGCCCAGCCACAGCCACCCGGCCAGGCAGGCCAGCTGCATCGTTCGCCGCCGGGTGAGGGCGCGGACCACGTCGGCCACCGTCGCCCACCGGCGCGTCGCCACCGCCCCCAGCTCGACGGCGGCGAAGCCGGCGGCGACCAGCACCCAGCCGACGTAGCCCCAGGTGCGGGTCGTCACCGGGCCAGTTCCCAGCCGAGCCAGGCCCAGGCGGCGAAGGCCAGCCACCGGATGACGTGGTGGGCCAGCAACGGATCGACGAGCGAGCTGATGGTGGGATGGGCCGAGCGCGGATGGTTGAACAACGAGAACAGCTCCCAGGCGGCCAGCACGGCCAGGGCCACGACCCAGACGAGGTAGGCGGTGATGGGGAGATCCGCACCCCGACCAGGCCCGGTGAGACGGCGCCGGTGCCGGACGGCCTCGGCCAGGGCGAGCTCCACCACGCCGAAGGCGAGGACGGCGACGGTGGCTCCGGCGCTGAACGGTGTCAGCGACGTCACCCACCAGCCGCAGGCCAGGCCGGCGGCGACCACCAACGCCGTGCGGCGGGTTCGGCCGGGCACGTCGGCGGGAATGGTCACCTCCTCGGTCGCAACCGTGCTCTTCCCCTGGGGAGGAGACGACACCGGGGCGTTACGACGCTGTGACGCGATCGTCCCACGGACGGGGTAGGCAGGGAGGCGTGCGGAACCTCAGCGCGGCGGGCGGAGCCTCGCCGGCGCGGCTGCGCGACGCAGTCGTCGCCGCCCACGACGCGCTGCTCGAGCACGAGGAGGCCCTCAACCGGCTCAACGTGTTCCCCGTGGCCGACGGGGACACGGGCACGAACATGGCCGCCACCGTCGGCTCCGTGCGGGCGGCGCTCGGCACCGGCGGGGTGACGATGTCGGCCGTGCGGGAAGCGCTGCGGCGGCGCTCGCTCGTGGGGGCCCGGGGAAACTCCGGCGTCATCCTGTCGCAGTTCCTCGGCGGGCTGGCCGGCGCGCTGCCGCCGGCCGGGCCGGCGTCCGGCGCCGATCTGGCCGACGGGCTGCACCGGGGCCGGAACGCCGCCTGGGCCGCCCTGGCCGAACCGGTCGACGGGACGATCCTGACGGTGGCCGACGCCGCGGCCGACGGCGCCGGCATCAGCGAGGCGTCGGGCGGTTGGGCGCCCGACGCCGGTGCGGTGCTGCAGGCGGCGGCCGGCGCCGGACGCCTGGCCCTCCGCCGGACGCCGGGATTGCTGCCGGTGCTGGCCCGGGCGGGCGTCGTCGACGCCGGCGGCGCCGGCCTGTCGCTGGTGCTCGACGCCTTCGCCGCCACGCTCTCGGGTGAGGCCCGCCCCGAGCCGGACTGGCGGGCGACCCCTCCCCGGAGCGGGCCGTCGCCCGCCGGCCCCGAGGCGACAGCGGGCCGACACGACGGCGCCGCCGGGGAGTTCGAGGTCCTCTGCCTCCTCGACGCCGATTCCGGCGCCATCGGCCGTCTCCGCCGCCGCTGGGCCGCCCTCGGGACGTCGGTGGCCACGGTGGGAGCCGGAGGCCTGTGGAAGTGCCACGTCCACACCGGGGACCCGGAGGCGGCCGTGGAGATCGCCCGGCAGGCCGGCCGGGCGCTGCGCACCGAGATCACCGCCCTTCCGGGGGAGCACCATCAATGAGCGCCGTTCCGACCGCCGACGCCGTCATGAGCCGGGCGCGGAGCGAGAACTTCCCCGTCGCCTCCCGGCTCCTGCCCTCGGCCACCCGCCGGCATCTCCTGGCCGTGTACGGCTTCGCCCGGCTGGCCGACGAGATCGGCGACACCGCGGTGGCGGCACCGGACGCCGCGCCGTCCACCCGGCGGACGCTGGCCCGGCTCGACTGGCTGGAGGCGGAACTCGACGCCGCCTACGCCGGGCGGGCCACCCACCCCGTGCTCGTCCGGCTCGCACCGACGCTGGCCGAAGTGGCGCTGCCGGCCGACCCGTTCCGGGCGCTGATCGAGGCCAACCGGCGGGATCAGACCGTCACCGACTACACCACGTTCGACGAACTGCTCGGCTACTGCCGGCTGTCCGCCAATCCCGTCGGCCGGCTCGTGCTGGCGATCCTCGGCCACGACAGCCCGGAGCGCATCGCCTGGTCCGACTCGGTCTGCACCGGGCTCCAGCTCGTCGAGCACCTCCAGGACGTCGCCGAGGACGCCCGGGCCGGCCGGGTCTACCTCCCGGCCGAGGACCGGGCCCGCTTCCGGGTGTCCCGGGAGGACCTCGTCGGCGAACGGGCGTCGCTCGGGCTCCGGGCGTTGATCGCCTTCGAGGCCGACCGGGCGGCCCGGCTCCTGGCGGTCGGGTCGAACCTGGCGGCGACGCTCCCGCCCCGTCCCCGGGTGGCCGTGGCCGGGTTCGTGGCCGGCGGCCTGGCCGCCCTCGACCGGATCGCCGCCGCCGGCGGCGACGTCCTGGCCGCCCCCTCGCGGCGTCCGACGAAAACGGCCGTCGCCCGGCGGACGGCCCGCCTGCTGGCCGGCCCGCCATGACGGTGGCCGACATCGCCGCCGCCTACGACGAGTGCGAGCGGATCACCCGCGCCGAAGCCAAGAACTTCGCCTACGGCATCCGCCTGCTGCCGCCGCCCAAGCGCCGGGCGATGTCGGCGGTCTACGCCCTGGCCCGCCGCATCGACGACGTGGGCGACGGCTCGCTGCCGGCGGCGACGAAGCGGGCCCGGCTCGACGGGCTCCGGGCCGACGTCGACGCCCTGGCCCGGGGCCGGCCCCCGCAACCGGGGGATCCGGTGCTGGTGGCGGTGGGCGACGCCGCCGCCCGCTACGGCCTGCCGCTCGACGCCTTCGGCGAACTCATCGACGGCTGCACCGCCGACGTGGCGGGCGTCGCCTACGAGACGTTCGGGCAGCTGGTCGGCTACTGCCGCCACGTCGCCGGCACGATCGGCCGGCTCTCGCTGGCGGTGTTCGGCTCGGGCCGGCCCGACGTCGCCACGCCGAAGGCCGACGCCCTCGGGGTCGCCCTCCAGCTGACCAACATCCTGCGCGACGTCGCCGAGGACGAGGGCATGGGCCGCGTCTACCTGCCGGCCGAAGACCTGGCGCGCTTCGGGTGCCCGGCCGGCCCCGGCCGCCTGCCCCACGACCGCGCCCCGCTGGCCGACGTCGTGGCCTTCGAGGCCGAACGGGCCGAGGGCTGGTACGCCGAGGGCCTCGCCCTGCTGCCGCTCCTCGACGGTCGGTCCCGGGCCTGCGTGGCGACCATGGCCGGCATCTACCACCGTTTGCTGGGCCGGATCCGCCGCGACCCCGCCGCCGTGCTGCGGGGCCGGGTGTCGCTGCCCGGCTGGGAGAAGGCCTGGGTGGCGGCGGCGAGCCTGGCCGGGAGCCGTCCGGGGCGGTGACACCGGCCGGCACCGGTGAACGCTCGATCACACCCCCTCCGGCGGTGGTCCTGGCCGCCGCCTGGCTGGCCGGGGGCGTCCCGTTCTCCCAGATCGCCGCCCGCCGCACCCGGGAGGTCGATCTCCGCCACGTCGGCACCGGCACCGTGTCGGGGACGGGCCTCTACCAGGTCGCCGGGTTCGGGCCGCTGGCGGTGGCCGGCATCGCCGACGTCGGCAAGGGGGCGCTCGGCGTGCTGCTGGCCGGCCCCGACCGGCCGGTCCTCGCCGCCCTGGCCGGCGGCCTGGCCGTCGTCGGCCACAACTGGTCGCCGTTCCTCCGGGGTGCGGGCGGCCGGGGCCTGTCGCCGTCGCTCGGTGCGCTGCTGCCCCGGCACTGGCCGGGCACCGTCACCCTCCTGGCCGGGATGGCGGGCGGCCGGCTGGCCCGGGCCAGCGCCGTCGGCGTGCTCGTCGCCGACGCCGCCCTCGTTCCGGTCCTGGCCCGCGCCCGGGGGAGAGCCGGGGTGTGGGCCGGTGCCGCCGTCCTGGCGCCGATGCTGGTCAAGCGGCTGGCCGGCAACCGCCGGCCGGCCGAATCAGGACCAGGGGTCTACCTCCGGCGCCTCGTGCTCGATCGGGACACGTGGGCGCCGCCGGCCTGATGCCAACGGCGCCCACGGTGCATCGGGCCCGTCCGGTTAGCGGGCCGAGGCCGAACGCGGCTCGTAGGGAGCCGTCTGTTGGGGCGTGGCGTCCGGGATCCGGACTTCCGAGCCCGTCTCAGCATCACCGTGCTGTCTGGCTCCCGCCCCGGCCCCGGCTCCACCGAGGGCGAACAGCAGCCCCAGGACGATGGCGACGAAGGTCAGCCAGGGGCCGGCGGCATTCGCCCCGCCCGGGCGGGCCAGCAGCGGCTTCAGGTTCACCGAACTGAACAGCGTCGTGCCGCCGGCGAGCGTGAGGGCGACGACCGTAAAGCCCCACACCACCGCGGCGTTGGCCGACGCCGACGCCGCCGACCAGGCCGAGCGCCCGGCGACGTACCCGCCGATGGCCAGCGCCACGAGGAACATGCCTCCGAGCCACCAGCCGAGATTGTCGGCCACCCAGCCCTGGTCCGAGCCGAATCCCAGTGCGATCCAGAACGAGCTGAGCAGCACGAGCGACCCGAGGCCGATCACGAGGCCGGCGAACACGCCGCCCCAGTGCACCGAGACCTCGCGGTCGGTGCGGCTGGCGGCGGTCATCCCTTCCTGTCGTGTCATGGTTCTCATTGCCCTGCCTCTTTTCCCTCTTCGACGTGCGAAGCGTTTCCACTCCCGCTTCTACCCGCCGCTTCTCACCGCTTCGTGCGGTGTTCCGGGATGCAACGCAGCTGTGACCCAACGGTTTCACGCCGGACGGGGCCGGGTCCTACGGTCCTGACCGGAACCGGTAGCCCACGCCCCGGACCGTGGCGATGTAGCGGGGCCCGGCCGGATCGTCCCCCAGCTTGTGCCGCAACCGCTTGACGGCCATGTCGACCAGCCGGGAGTCGCCCAGATAGTCGTAGCCCCAGACGCGCTCGAGGAGGACGTCACGGGTCAGCACCCGGTCGGGGCTGTGGGCGAGCTCCAGCAGCAGGCGGAACTCGGTGGCCGACAGCGTCAGCTCCGAACCGTCCTGCAGCACCCGGAAGGCGCCGCCGTCGATTTCCAGATCGTGGATCCGCACGATGCAGGGGCGCTCGTCGGCCCGGGCCCGGCGCAGCGCGGCCCGCACCCGGGCGACCAGCTCGGGGCCGTGGAAGGGTTTGGTCAGGTAGTCGTCGGCTCCGAGCTCGAGGCCGGTCACGACATCGACGGTCTCCGAGCGGGCCGACAGCATGACGATCGGCACCTGCGACACCCGCCGGATCCGCCGGCAGACCTCCAGCCCGTCGAGCGAGGGCAGCACCACGTCGAGGACGACGGCGTCGAAGCGGTGCCGGCCGAACACCTCCACCGCCGCGCCGCCGTCGTCGGCCGCAACGACGCGGAGCCCGGCCCGCTCGAGCAGGAGCTCGGTCCCCTCCGAGATGACCGGATCGTCCTCCACCAGCAGGACGTGTTCGTTCATCGGCGGCCCACCCGATCCTTCCGACCCTCAGCCGGTGCCGGCCGTCCCGTCGGGAAAGGCCTTGGTCAGGGCGACGGCAGCGGCGATGTGCGACAGGTGACTGAGCCCCTGGGGGAAGTTCCCGAGCAGCGACTTCGCGGCCGGGTCGAACTCCTCGGAGAAGAGGCCGAGGTCGTTGCCGCAGCCGGCCGCCCGTTCGAACACCTCCCGGGCCTCGGCCAGCCGCCCCTGGCTGACGAGGCACTCCACCAGCCAGAAGCTGCAGGCGACGAACGTCCCCTCCTGGCCCGACTGACCGTCATGGGTGCGGTACCGGCGCAGGAGCCCGCCGTCGTCGAGGTCCTCCCGGACGGCGTCGACCGTACGGACCATGCGTTCGTCGTTGAAGTCGACGAAGTCGAAGATCGGAAGCAGCAGCAGGGCGGCGTCCACCTCTTTGCTGCCGAAGGCCTGGACGAAGACGCCGCGCTGCTCGTCGTACCCGTCCCGCTCGATTCGGGTCCGGATCTCCTGGCGACAGGCGCGCCAATCGTCGACCGGCGCCTGGCGCAGGCAGGCTTCGGCCAGCCGCAGGCCCCGGTCGAGCGCCGTCCAGCACATCACCTTGGAGTGGACGAAGTGCTGGGCCTTGCCCCGCATCTCCCAGATCCCGCAGTCGGGCTCTTCCCACTGCTCGACCACGCGGTTGACCACGCTGACCAGGAACCGCCAGTAGTCGTCGTCGGAGGAGTGTCCCCGTTCGTGCCACCGCCAGGCGAGGTCGAGGACGTAGCCGTAGACGTCGAGCTGCACCTGCGTCGAGGCCTTGTTGCCGATGCGGACGGGCGATGACGACCGGTACCCCTCGAGGTCGAGCTCCATCTCCGTGAGCCGGCGTTCACCGCCGAGGCCGTACATGATCTGCAGGGCGTCGGCGCTCCCCGCCGCGCTCCGCTCGACGAAGCGCCGGAACCCGTCGGCCTCCTCGGTGCAGCCGAGCTCGGTCAGCGACCGGATGGTGAACTGCGAGTCGCGGATCCAGCTGAAGCGGTAGTCCCAGTTGCGGGCGTGGCCGGGGCTCTCCGGCAGCGACGTCGTGGGGGCGGCGACCACCGCGCCGGTCGGGGCGTGGACCAGCGCCCGCAGCGCCACCGCCGAGCGGCGGGCCTCCGGGGCGTAGGCGCCCTTGAGGGTGATCCGGCCCGTCCAGCGGTGCCACCAGGCGAGCGTGTCGTCGAGGCGGCGGTCGAGCTCCTCGGCGCTCGGCACCTCGGGCGGGCTGGGGTCGATCGCCTCCGCCGGGTAGTACACGATCGACAGCCGGACCCGCTGGCCGGCCCGGACCGTGAACTCGGCGCACAGGTCGTGCTCGTCGACGGGGGTGAGCCCGGCGTCGCAGCTGATCATCAGGGCGTCGTTGCCCCCGACGGCGCTGTAGATGCCTCCCGGCCCCTGCCGCTTGACCCACGGCCGCGTCTGGCCGTAGTCGAAGCGGGCCCGGACCAGCGCCCGCATCTCAACCGTCCCGCTCACTCCCTCGACGATCCGCAGCAGCTGCCGCTGCGGGTTGCTGCCCCCGCCCCGGCGCATGGTGAAGCAGTCGAAGAGCTTCGCCTCCCCGCCCGACTCGTGGAAGGTGGTAACCAGCACCAGCGTCCCGTCGAGGTACTCCCGGGAGGCGTCGTAGGAGTCGGCCGTCGGCTCGACCGAGCAGTGGCCGCCCCGCTCCCAGTCGATGAGCCTCCCGAAGACCGCGCTTCCGTCGAAGCGGGGGAAGCAGCACCAGTCGACCGACGCCGTTCTCGAGACGAGGGCGGCGCTGTGGCAGTCTCCGATCAGTGCGTAGTCCCCGATCGGCGGGTACGGTCTCACCCGCTCCCGGCGTGCTTCCACCAGTACCCCGGCGGGTCGGCTGGACGGGGATGCCGCTTCTGGGGCGGGAGGGGCGTGCCGGTGGCGTCGACGAAGGCGACACGGTCGGCCCCGAGCGAGTCGAGGATCGCCGCCGCGCTCTCGACCGTGGCCCGGTCGTCGCTGTGCACGGCGACGATCGCCTCCCGCTCGGAGACGGGGGTGATGTCGTCGTAGTGGTGCGACGGCTCATGCCGCGCTTCGATGCGGGGCTCGATGCCGCCCCCGGCGAGGAACCCGACGGTCCCGCCGGCCAGGCCGGCGATCAGCACCACGGAGACGATCCGGGCCCACGGCGCCAGCGCCGAGCGGAAGAACACCGCCCACACCACACCGGCGACGAGGCCGGCCACCATGAAGGCGGCGGTGGTGAGCAGCGTCCCCCAGAACGCGCCTTTGGCCTGGCTCCCCGTCATGAGCACGAACGGGGAGCTCCACGTGTGGTTGACCTCGTCCTGCATCTCGGCCCGGAGGGCGGCGATCTCGTCGTCGCTGTCGGATTCCGGGGCGGCCACGGTGATCGTGGCCGGCGGGACCCCCCGCTCTCCGAGCGTGTGGGCCGCGGTCCGGGCGGCCGCCTCCCCGGGGAACGAGGCCACGACGTTGTACGGCGTCTCGAAGTGCCGGCCGGGCTCAGCGCTCATGTTCCCTCGTCTACTCGCATCCCTGCTCTGTCCGATTGACAATCTCTGCCGTTGGTCAAGACGTTCCCCCTGGTGCGCCCGGACTCACGGGAATCCCGGTCACAGCTGCGTAACGCTCGGGCGCCCTCCGCACCCGCTCGTAGAGGGCGACGTGGTCGGCCACCATCCGGCGCTGGGAGAAGCGCGTCTCGAGCGCCCGCCGGCAGGCGCGCCGATCGAGCGAGGCGGCCAGCCCCAGGGCCTCGGCCAGCCCGTCCTCGTCGGCCCGGATGAAGCCGGTGATCCCCTCGTCGACGATCTCCGGCGCCGCCCCGCAGGGGGTGGCCACCACCGGCGTCCCGCAGGCCAGCGCTTCGATCATCACCATCCCGAACGGCTCGGGCCAGGCGATCGGGTTGAGGAGGCAGGTGGCCCGGCCGAGCAGGTCGACGGTGTCGGCGGCGTCGACCTCGCCGATGAAGTCCACGCCCCGTCCGAGCCGCGGCCGGACCCGGGCCTCGAAGTAGTCGTATTCGTGGGGCTCGCTGAGCTTGGCCGCCACGATCAGTGGCACGCCGGCCCGGCGGGCGACGCCAATGGCCCGGTCGACGCCCTTCTCGGGGACCATCCGGCCGAGGAAGAGGGCGTAGCCGCCGTCGCCGGCCCCGATGGCAAACTCGCGGGGGTCGACGCCGTGGTGGATGACGGCGGCGATCGGCGCCGTCACGGCCGTGGTCGCCTGGTGGTGGGAGATGGCCACCAGCGCCAGCCGGTCGGCGAACTCCCGGTACAGGCCACCGAGCCGATCGTCGAACGGGCCGTGGGCCGTGACCACGATCGGGGCGGGGGCAACGTGCTCGGCGTACACCGGGCCGGCCAGCGTGTGGTCGTGGATGAGGTCGGCGCCCTCGGCCGCCGCCGCCTCGTAGGCGGCCTTGACCTGGTGCAGCTCGAGGTCGGCCCGGGCGGCGGCGACGCCCGTGGCCCGGGGGAAGACCCACCGGCGCCGGACGGGGCAGGTGCTGTCGCCCGTCGTCCACAGCAGGACGTCGTGGCCGGCCTCGGCCAGGCCCCGGGCCAGCGTGTCGACCACCCGCTCGGTCCCGCCGTAGGCCCGGGGTGGGACGGGCAGCCAGGGCGACGCGACGAGGACGATCCGCACGGACGGACTCCTTTCCGCTCGAAGATGCCGCTGGGCGCGCCGCAGCGACCCGGTGAGGGGGACGGCGACGGGCACTCGGCGGAACCGCCGGCCCGGCCGTTGCATCTCTGCCCGCCGGTCGGGCCGCTCAAGCGGTCCCGGGGCCACGATTTCGTCACTTGATCTCTCTTCGGGGTTTTGTGCCACCGGGGCCACCACCGGCCTGGCCGTGACCGGTAGGCTCGACCTGGAGCCCGCTGGCTCGACGCCCCGACCCCATCCGGAAGGCCGCCGTGTTCGCCGAGCTACACCTGCCCCGCCCAGCCCAGCTCGCCCGGCACGCCGTCCCCCGAATTCTGGAGGGGACGGTCATCCCCCTGGTTCTCTTCTACGGGGGGCTCGAACTGCTCGGGCTCGTCGGTGCCCTGGCCGCCTCGCTGCTGTGGTGCCTGGCGGCCCTGGTCTGGCGGGTCGCCACCCGGCGGCCGGTCTCGGCGCTGCTGCTGCTCAGCGCCGCCGGTCTGGTCGCCCGGAGCGCCCTGTCCCTGGCCACCGGCAGCGTGTTCGTCTATTTCCTCCAGCCGAGCCTGGGGACGCTGGCCATCGGGTTCGTGTTCCTGGCCTCCGTGCCGATGGGCGGGAAGACGCTGGCCGAGCGCCTCGCCGGCGACTTCGTGCCGCTGCCCGACCACGTGATCACCAACCCGGCCATCCGCCGGATCTTTCGGCGCATCAGCCTGCTGTGGGGCGTCGTCAACATCGCCAACGCCGGCATCACGCTGTGGCTGCTCGTCTCCCAGTCGCTCGGGATCTACCTCCTGCTGCGGCCCCTGGTGACGTGGGCCGGCGTGGGCCTCGGGATCGCGGTCTCGGCCCTATGGTTCCGGCGGGCGATGCGCCACGTGCCGGTGGCGGCCGCCGGCTGACGCCATCGGGGCGGCGACGGGGAGCGGCGTGCCGTCCCGTTGGTCGCGGAGGGCGGGGTGTGGCTCCTCGGACGGCACCGGCTCGGTGGACGTCGCCGACGGGAGGGTCAGCACCATGCAGGTGCCCTCGCCGACCGTGCTGCGGACCTCGAGGGCGGCGCCGAGACGGTCGACGTGCTGGCGGACGATGGCCAACCCGAGGCCGCTCCCGCCCGAGCCCCGCCCGGTCGTGTAGAAGCGCTCGAACAGGTGGGGGATGTTCTCCTCGGGGATTCCCGGCCCGGTGTCGCAGACCTCCACCACCCCGAGGTCGCCCGTCCGCCGGACCCTCACGCAGACGTCCTTCCCGCCGTGGTGCACGGCGTTGCCGACGAGGTTGACGATGATCCGTTCCAGCCCCCACCGCTCCGACAGCACGGTGACCGGCTCGCTCATGACCTCGACCGGGATGGGCCACCTTCCCCTCCGGGCGATGGTGGCGGCGAGGTCGTGGAGCGGGACGGGCTCCCAGGCGACGTCGTCGAGGCCGGTGTCGAGCCGGCCCAGCTCCAACAGGTTGAGGACGAGGCCCCGCAGCCGGGCCACGTCGGCCACGAGCAGCTCGGCCGGGCGGCGGGCCCGCTCGGGGAGCGCGTCGAGGTCCTCCTCGAGGAGCGAGGCGGTGGTGCTCATGCCCGCCAGCGGCGTCCGCAGCTCGTGGGCGGCGAACATCGTGAACCGCTCCTCCCGGTCGCGGGCCTCCTCCAGCGCCGCGATCTTCTGCTCCAGGGCTTCGGCCATGTCGTTGAAGTAGGAGGCGAGGGCCCCGAACTCGTCGTCGGTCTCGGCCCGGAGCCGGGTCGAGAGCAGCCCTTCGGCCAGCGACCGGGCGGCGCCGGCGGTGGCCCGCACGGGGCGCAGCGTGACCAGCGCCATCCGGCGGGCGACGAGCGCCGCCAGCCCCATGAGCGCCAGCCAGCCGAACAGCAGCCAGTCCCGCACGGTGGTGAGGCTGTCGATGAGGCCCTGGCGGGTGAAGAAGAAGTACAGCTCCACGCCGCTGCCGGCCGGCCGGCCGCCGGTGACGAGGTACGGCGTGCCTCGCACGGTGGTGGTGCCCGTGACGATGTCGCGGTCGTCGATCGAACGCCGCAGACGGGCGGGGACGTCGGCGACACCGAGGCTGGGCAGCGACGACTGGGCGGCGCCCCCGGGCCCGATGGCCAGGCTCTCCACGCCGCCGAGCTGGCGGTAGATGTCGGACAGGTGGTCGAAGCCGGCCGGGAACGGGGCGTTGGCGGTCAGCGCGAGGTCGATGCGGGTCTGGTAGACGGCCCGCTCGGTGAAGGACCGGTTCCGGGAGTGGCGTCCGGCCAGGTACGTCCCGCCGGCCAGCAGCCCGGAGCTGACCCCGACCACGCCGACGAAGACCCACGTGAGGCGCCGCCGGAACCGGTTGGGCAGGGCGACGGCGGGTCCGCCCGACCTGGGCTCGGGAGCGGTGGGCTCCACATCCCAGGGGACGCCGGGCCGCGGCGGCTCCACGCGCTCCCGCCGTGTCAGCCGCTGATGCCCGCCCACGGGCGAGATCTTCCCCGCCGTGGACCTCGCCAATCGGTCGGGGCGTCTCAGCGCTGCGCCCGCTGCAGGGATGCGTGGACCGAAGCGACGTCGGTCGGGTACGTCCGGGTGGCCAGGAGCAGCAGCCCGCCGTTGGCCACGAGGGCGGGCAGCATGATCAGCATGGTGAGCTGGAGGCCGTGGTGGCCGCCGCCGCCCAGGTGGTCGGCGAGGAAGCCGAACAGGACCGGGGCGAGGGCCTCCCCGCCCGTCCGCAGCACCGTGCGGATCGCCTCGGCCCGGCCCCACAGGGCGGGGTGGATGATGTCGAGGCGGACGGCGTCCATCGGCGGGTTGGGGACGCCGAGCCCGACACCGCCGAGGACCAGGAGCGGCACCGCCACGACGAGCGAGTGGACGAGCAGCGCCGGCAGGGCGGCGGCGGCGGCCAGGCCGAAGCCGGCGGCGGCCACGAGGAGGCGGGCGTTCAGCACACCGCGGGCGAGGAGCGAGTCGCCGACCCGGCCGCCGGCGATCAGCCCGACCATGCCGCCGACACCCACGATCGGGAGCAGCACCGACGACGTCGACTGGCTGAGGCCGTACTGGCCGACGGCGAAGACGATGGCGAAGACCTTGAGCCCGGCGAGGAAGAAGTACCCGACCGTGCTGGCCAGGATGACGATCACGTTGGTGCGGACCCGCAGCACGTAGTGGACGGCCTCCCACAGCGACATGTCGGCGTCGTCGCCCCGGAGCACGGTGCGGGGGTCGGGGTCGATGTGGGCCCTGGTGATCTGGGCCGCGGCCGGGGATTCGGCGGGGGACGGGCCGTCGGCGCAGTTCGCCTCCTCCTCGTGGCAGGCGCCCCGGGGCGGTTCGGGCAGGCGCCACAGCGGCAGCACCAGCGTCGCCCCGATGACGCCGAGGATGACGAAGACCCACCGCCAGGACAGCACGGCGATGACGGCGCCGACGAGCAGGTAGCCGACGCCGAGCCCGATGAGTTCGCCGCTGTCGATCCACCCGAGGACCCAGCCCCGCCGGCGGGGGGGATAGAGGTCGCCGGTCAGCGACGACGCCGACGGCCCCGACGTGGCGGTGACGGCGCCGAGGAGCACCCGGGTCAGGACCAGCATGAGGAACGACACGGCGAGGCTCGACAGCGCCATGGCCACCGCCCACATCGCGACGCTGACGGCCAGGAGGGTGGTGCGCCGGATCCGGTCGGTGAGGACGCCGGCCGGGAGCGTGGCCGCCGCCCCGACGACGCTCACCACCGACGACAGGAGGCCGATGTCGGTGTTGCTGAGCGAGAAGGCCGACTTCAGGCTGGGGGCGAGGACGCCGACCGCGCCCCGGTCGGCGCTGTCGAGGGCCAGCACCGCGGCCAGCAGCCCCACCGTGAGCGCCTTGGAGTGGCCGCCCAGGGCGGCAGTGACGCGCGCCACCGGCCGGTGGAGGAGTTGCGGCATCGGTCTGCCCACGCCGGCGTCCCGGTCAGCGGGGCCGGTGAGTGGGCGCCCGGGCGGTGGGCGCCCGGTCAGTGGGCATGGTCGTCGAAGTGGACCCGGACCACCTGCTCCCGGCGGCGGGCGGCCGCCTCGACCTCCCGGACGAGCGCCTTGCGGTCGTGGTCGCGCAGCGCATTGCCGAAGAACGTGCGGGGCCACAGCCGGTCGTAGCGCACCACGTTGACCTCGGCGGCCAGCACCACCCATTGGGCCAGCAGGTACATCCACGACAGCAGCCCGATTACCACGGCGAAGAACCCGTAGGTGTGGCCGGCGCCGCCGATGACGTGGCCGACGTAGTAGCCGCCCAGCCACTGCAGGAACACCCAGCCGACCGCCCCGGCCGCCGCCCCGGGCAGGAAGGCCTTCCAGGGCAGGTCGCGATCGGTCAGGACCCGGAAGGCGAGCATGAACAGCGGCAGGTCGATGAGGAAGGAGACGACGAGACCACCGGCGCCGAAGCCGGCCAGGGCCGGGATCCGGCCCAGGGCGGTGAGGAACGACGTCACCAGGAACGCCACGCCGAGCAGCGCCAGCATGGCCAGCGCCCGCAGCCGCTTCTCCCAGAAGTTCGGCTGCACCTTGAGGGGGACGTCCCATACGGTGTTCATGGCGTCCTGGAGCGACGCCATCACCCCGATGCCCGACCACAGCAGGCCGACGAACCCGACGGCGAGGCCGAAACCGTTGCCCCGCAACGTGCCGAGGCTGGAGTGGATCTGGTCGCGCAGGCCGGGGAACTGGCCGAGGGCGCTGTCGACGATCTGCTGGCGGAGCGCCTCGTGGCCCGAGAGCACGAAGCCCAGACCGGTCACGAGGATCAGCAGGAGCGGGAACAGCGAGAAGAACCCGTAGTAGGACACGAGGGCGGCGAGGCGGGAGGCCCGGTCGTCACCCGACTTCTTGAGCACCGCCACTGGGAAGGCCAGCCAGGGTCGCGTCCGCTGGAACCGGTCGATGCGCTCCAGCGTCCGCTCGTAGAGGTTCGGGGCTTGCGGTTCCGTCCCGTCGTGGCTGGTCATCGGCGTCGTCCTCAGGTTGTGGCTGCCCCGGAGGGCCGACCCCGAAACCACCGGCGGTAGTTCGGACGGGCCATGGGATAGATCTCCGGGGAGTGGAGAACGCCGCCACCACCAAAGCCGGACCGGCCGAGAAGGCGCTCCTCGCCGTGGTCCTGGCGGCCGTGGCGGGATTCGTCGACGTCGTCGGGTACCTGGCGCTGTTCGGCATCTTCACCGCCCACATGAGCGGCAACAGCGCCGCCTTCGGCGCCGCCGTGGGCCGGGGCCTGGTGGCCGAGATCGCCCTGCGGGGCCTGCCGATCCTCTTCTTCGTCGTCGGCGTGGCCGTGGCCGGAGCCGTGATCGAGCTGCTGGCCCGGGCCGACGTGCGGTCGCCGACGGCGGTGGCGCTGTCGGCCGAAGTCCTCTGCCTCGTCGGCCTCATGGCCTACTCGGGGCTCGCCGTCCCCGGCCAGGTCCGGCGGAACACGGTGGCCTTCTTCGTGCTCGTCGCCCTCGCCGTCGGCGCCATGGCCATCCAGACGGCGGCGCTGCGCCGCGTCGGCGGCCGCACCGTCCGCACGACCTACGTCACCGGCATGCTCACCCGCCTGGCGGAGGGAATCGTCAACTACGCCTTCCTCCGCCTCGACGTCCACCAGGGCCGGATCGGCGCCGCCGACGGCCGCCTCCGGCTCCGCTCCGCCCGGCGCCGGATCCTGCTCCTGGCCGGCGTCTGGGTCGCCTACGCCGCCGGCGGCATCCTCGGCGCGGTGCTCGACGACCACTGGCGGATCCGGTGCCTGGCCGTCCCCGTCGCCGTCCTCGTCGTGGTGATCGTCGTCGACCTCACCCGGCCTGTCCGCCCTCCCCAGTCCGGCGAGGAGGCGCTCCGCCGTCCCCCGGCGGGGTGATCACGAGCCCCGGTCGGGTGGTACCCACTCCCAGGTTCCGGGCCCGCCCCGGTACGTGTAGCCGCAGTGTGATTTCAAGTAGTGGTGCCATCGGCACAGCCGGGCCAGGGCGTCGACACCGGTGTAGCGAGTTTCCACGTAGGGCCCGGTGTGATCGATCTGGAGCCCCCTGCGGATCTCGCAGCCGGGGACGATGCACGTGGTGTCGCGGGCCTCGAGGGCGGTGCGCTGGTGGGCCCGGATGTTGCGCCCGGCGTGGGCGACGGCGGTGATGTCGACACCCTTGGTCACGATGACTTTGAGGATGGAGTCGGCGGCCAGGCGGCGGGCCACGGAGACGGGGATCGGCCCGATCCCAGGGATCTCGCAGCGTTCGCCCTCCATGGTCTGGCCCCGAACCAGCGCTTCGTAGTCGACCGAGACATGGATTAGCGCGTCCGGACCCGAGGGCCCGTCTGCGCAGTCGGCGGTGCGGCCGAGGCTCACGAGGGCGTCGGCCCGGTGGGCGTCGTGCCCCTCGTACCAGCCGCCGGCCCGGGCGTCGCCTTCCATCTCCCCGCAGCGGCTGTCGACCTCGGCCAGCAGCCGGGCCCCTTCATCAGGAGTCAGGCGAGCGGACAGCCGGACGGCGCCGTCGCGGTCGGTCCACGACCGGAGGTAGCGGCCCCTGCGGAGCCGCCGGTACCGCTCGTCTTCATCCGTGATCGCCGCGGCCTTGACGCGCCGGCACTCTTCCCGCAGCTGGTTGAGCGACAAGACCTTGGCGGCGTCGAGCAGCTGCTCTTCGTATGCCGGCCACTCCGAGGCCACTTCGGCGATCTCGTTGACCTGGGCCAGCGACAGTCGCCCTGCTCGGAAGGCCGAAGCCGTGGCGGGGAGCTCGTCGAGCAGCTCGAGGGTTTCCATGGCGGCGATGGCCGGCCCGACCGGCGTCCCCGCCTCGGCAGCCATCCACGACGCCGCCGACCGGAACCCCCGCCCCTTCCAGTGTTCACTGCTGACCTTCCGCGCTGCCATCAGCCGTGCCGCCGTCACGACCCGCTCGATCTCGATGCAAAGCTGCACGACTTCGGCTGCTTCGTCGCTCTCGACCGGCTCACAATCGAGCTTGTCGACCAGCGGACGAAGTGACCCCAGCAGGCTCTGCATCCCAGCCGCAAACATATGTTCAGTATAGCGCCCGGGTGTGACAGAAACCCTTATCCCATAAGCGTTTTCCAAAGAAATCGGCCGCAGAAATGCCGTTGTCAAGGGGGCCAACAAAGCGGCCGGCGCCGCGTGCCGACGACGTCAAGACGGAGCGGGAACTCGAACAATGGGTCTCGGTCGGGACCGGCGACGCCCGCTCACTCCCGCCCAAGCGGAAGGAGCCGGCGGAAGCGCCTGGGCCGCCGGCCGGCGACCCCGTCCTCCGGATGCGCGCCGCGCCGAGCCGACACGTCGCCCTGCTCGTCGGCCAGGGCCAGCACCTGGGCCAGGTGCAGGGCCCGCCGTCCCGTCCCGCCCTGCTCGATCTGCGTCCGGCACGAGAACCCGTCGGCCACGATGACGGCGTCGGCCGGGGCGTTGCGCACCGCCGGGAAGATCCCTTCCTCGCCGCAGCGCATCGACAGGTCGTGGTGGCCGGCCTCGAAGCCCCACGAGCCCGCCAGCCCGCAGCAGCCGCCCGATGCTCGCCGCACCTCCAGCCCCATGGCGGACAGCAGCCGCTCTTCGGGTTCGATGCCTCCCGTCGCCTTGTGGTGGCAGTGGCCCCACAGCACCGCCCGGCCCGCCAGCTTCGGCGCTTCGACCTCGAAGCGCTCGTGGAACTCGCCGAAATGGCAGACAAGCTCCCGCAGGCGCAGCCCGTCCTCGTCGTGGGGGAGCAGCTTCTCGAGCTCGTCTTTGAAGGTGGCCACGCAGCTCGGCTCCAGGCCGACGACGGGGACGCCGTCGCGCAGCCAGGGCGCCAGAACCCGGAGCGACGAACGGAGGTAGCGCCGGGCCAACTTCAGCATGCCGTAGTCGTAGAGCGGCCGGCCGCAGCACACGTGGCCCTGCGGCATCTCGACCTGCCAGCCGGCCCGTTCCAGGGCTTCGACTCCCGCCACGCCCACGTCGGTGTGGAAGTGGTTGGTGAACGTGTCGGGCCACAGCACCACCCGCGGCCGTCCGAGGTTGGCCGGGGGCCGGCGGGCGAACCAGCGCTGCAGGGTCATCGGCGCGAACGACGGCGCGGCCCGTTCCGTGGTGACCCCGGCCGCCTTCTTGGCCAGCGCGGCGAACGGCGGCGCACCGAGCACGACGTTGGCCAGGCCCGGCACCGCCCCGCCCAGCCGGGCCGCCTGGTCGATGAGCCCGAGGGCGTAGGCGGGGCGGGGCCGGAGCCGGCCCTGCCAGTGGTGGTGGAGGAACTCCGCCTTGTAGGTCGGCATGTCGACGTGGACGGGGCAGTCCTTGGTGCAGCCCTTGCAGGCCAGGCAGAGGTCGAGGGCCTCCTTCACCTCGGGGCTGCGCCACCCGCCGGTGACGACGTCCCCCTCCAGCATCTCGAAGAACAGCCGGGCCCGGCCCCGGGTGGTGTGGCGCTCCTCCCGCAGGACCATGAAGCTCGGGCACATGACGTCGGCGCCGTCCGGAGTCCGGCACTTGCCGACACCCACGCAGCGCAGGGCGGCGTGGGCGAAGTCGCCGCCGTCCTCGGCGTAGCTGAACACCACCGGGGTGCGCCTCGGGTGGTAGTCGACGCCGAGCTTGAGGTTCTCGTCGAAGCGGTAGGGATCGATGACCTTGCCGGGGTTCATCTTCCAGTCCGGGTCCCAGATCCGCTTGAACTCCCGGAAGGCCTCCATGAGCTCCGGCCCGTACATGCGGGGGAAAGGCCTCCATGAGCTCCGGCCCGTACATGCGGGGGAGGAGCTCGGCCCGCTGCTGCCCGTCACCGTGCTCGCCCGACAGCGAACCGCCGTAGCTGACCACGAGGTCGGCGGCGTCCTCCATGAACGACCGGTAGTCGGCCAGCCCGCCGGCGGTGCGGAGGTCGAAGGAGATGCGGGAGTGGAGGCAGCCGTCGCCGAGGTGACCGTAGAAGGCTCCCCGGTAGCCGTACTTGTCGTACAGCCCCTTCAGGTCGCGCAGGTAGTCGGCCACCCGCTCGGGGGGCACGGCGGAGTCCTCCCAGCCCGGCCAGTGGTCCCGACCGTCGGGCGGGAAGGCCGTGGCGCCGAGGCCGCCCTCCCGCACCTCCCACGGCTTCCGGGTCTGACCGGGGTCGTCGAGGATGGAGACGCCGACGGGCGGGTCGTCGTCCTTGCCCAGTTGGTCGGCGAGGGCCCGGGCCCACTCGTCGGCCTCCTCCTGCGTCTCGCCGCCGAACTCCACCAGGACCCAGGCCTGGCCCGGCGGCATCTGCGACAGCGCTTCGGGATGGATCCGAAGCTGCTGCTCGTCCTCGAACAGGACGTGGTCGATGGCCTCGCAGGCCATCGGCCGGTGCTCGAGGATCTCGGGCAGGTGGGCGCCGACGCTGAAGATGTCGGACTACCCGACGACGACGAGGGCCCGGTGCGGCGGCTGGGGCACCAGCTCGAGCGTCGCCTCGAGGACGGTCACGCAGGTGCCTTCGCTGCCCACCAGCGCCCGGGCGACGTTGAACCCCTTCTCCGGCAACAGCTCGTCGACGTTGTAGCCCGACACGCGCCGGGGGATGTCGACGAACCGCTCCCGGATCAGATCGGCGTAGCGGTCGCGCAGCTCGGCCAGGCGCCGGTAGATCTCGCCCCGCCGTCCGCCGGCGGCGATGATGCGGGCCAGCTCGTCCTCGGGCGTCGGGCCGACCCGGAGCCGCAGCCCGTCATAGGTGAGGACGTCGAGCTCGGCGACGTTGTCCGAGGTGCGGCTGCCGTTGCCCTCGAAGCGGGCCAGCAGCGAATGCACACCGCAGGAGTTGTTGCCGATGTTCCCGCCGATCGTGCAGTAGGCGTGGGTCGACGGGTCGGGGCCGAACACCAGGCCGTGCTTCCCGGTGGCGACGTTCACCTGTTCGTTGATGGCCCCTGGCTGCACCCGCACCGTGCGCCGCTCGGGGTCGATCTCGCCGATCTCGTGCAGGTACTTGGAGAAGTCGACGACCACGGCGTAGTTCACCGTCTCGCCCGACAGGCTGGTGCCGCAGCCCCGGGCCAGGATCGGGGCGCGGTGGTCGTGGCAGATCCGATGGGTGGCCACGACGTCGTCGATCGTCTTCGGGATGACCACGCCGATCGGCGGCTGGCGGAAGTTGGAGGCGTCGGTGGCGTAGAGGGCCCGGCTGCCGGCGTCGAAGCGGACTTCGCCGCTGACGGCGGCGCGCAGGTCGTGCTCGAGTCCCTCGAGGCTCACCGCCACCTCCTCGTTCTCCTGGCTTCTAACCGCGACCCCGAGCGGGCAAACCGGCGTCGTCCCACCACCAGGCGAGGCCGACGACGCCCGGCCCGGTGTGGGCGACCATGGCGGCGGTGAACTCGGCGGTGAAGGTCCGCACCGCCGTCGTCCGGGCCTGCACGGCGGACAGCAGGGCGGTGGCGTCGTCCTCGGCCAGGGCGTGGAGGGCGGCGGCGTGGAGCAGGGCGCCGGTGGACGGGCGGTCGTCGAGGCAGGCCCCGACGATCCGCTCCAACGCCGCCGACCGGCTCCGGGCCGGGCGCAGCTTCCGCACCCCGCCAGGCTCGAAGGCGAACAGCGGGTGCAGCCCGAGCAGGCGCCCGGCCGAGGCGGCCAGCCCCGGCACCCGGCCGCTGCGGGCCAGATGTTCGAGGCCGGGCAGTGTGGCCACGAGGCGGACCCGGTCGGCCACGGTGCGGGCCTCCGCCTCCACCCGGGCCAGCGGGTCCCCGGCGGCGGCGCTCTCGGCGGCGGCGATCACCACCAGCGCCTGGGCGCCGGCCGCGGTGTGGCTGTCGAGGACCCGCACGGCGGCCTCGCCGAGTTCGCGGCTGGCGATCCAGGCCGACTTGTAGCTGGCGCTCACGTGACCGGCCACGGCCACGACGAGGACGCCGTCGCCCATATTGCACAGTGGTTCGAGGACGTCGAGGTACTCGCCGGGGGACGGTGCCGACGTGTGGATTCCCGGCCCCGACCGGGCCAGGACGTCGGCCAGGGGAAGGGCGGGGTCACCGAGGTCGGCGCCGTCGACCAGCAGGTGCAGGGGGACGACCCGGATGTGCAGCTCCTCGGCCAGCCCCGCCGGCAGCGAGGCGGCGCTGTCGGTGACGACGGTGACGCTCACGGGGCGGCCCCCCGGTCGAGGCGGGCCAGGCTCCGGTAGACGCCGGGAGCGGCGCCGTGGAGCCGGGCCGGGACGGTCAGCCAGCGGGGCACGGTCTGCTCGGCGCGGTCACCCTCCAGGCAGCGCAGCACGGCGTCGGCCACCCGTTCGGGGGCCACCGGCCGCGGGATCCGCCGCCCGTAGCGCCGGCCCCGGCGCTCGAAGAACGGCGTGTCCACCGCGCCCGGGGTCACCAGCGACACGCCGACCCCCTGGCCCGCGACCTCGGCCCGCAGCGAATCGGCGAAGGCGGCCAGCCCGGCCTTGGTGGCGGCGTACACCGCTTCGCCGGGGACGCCGACGCGCCCGGCGATCGAGCCGACCACCACGATGTGGCCGCGACGCCGCGCCAGCATCCCCGGCAGCACGGCCCGACTGAGCCGGACGGGCGCCATCAGGTTGAGCGACACCATCCGCTCGGCCTCGGCCATGTCCATGTCGGAGAACGGCCCGGCCCAGCCGGCACCGGCGCTGGCCACGACGACGTCGATCCCGCCGAGGGCGGCCGCCGCGTCCCCGGCGGCGGCTTCGGCCATCCCCGGGCGGGTCAGGTCACCGGTCAAGGTCGCCGCCACCACCGGCCCGGCCGCCGGGGCGGCGCCGGCCGGAGGAACGCCGGCGAAGATGGCGGCGGCCAGTGCCGCCAGGGCGTCGCGGTCCCGGCCGTGGAGCGCCAGTCGCGCTCCGGCGGCGGCCAGCCGCCCGGCCACCGCCCGGCCGATACCGCTCGATGCACCGGTGACGAGGCACCGGGCGCCGGCCGGCTCCACTCTGTCAGTCCCTCCGTCAGCGCCCGAGCGCCGCTCGCACCATCTGCCGGGGGGAGCGGGTCGTGGCCAGCACGGCCGACGGCTCGTAGCCGCAGTGGGCCATGCAGTTGTCGCAGCGGGGATCCCGCCCCCGGCCGTAGCGGGACCAGTCGGTGGTCTCGACCAGTTCCCGGTAACTCGACACATAGCCGTCGGCCATCAGGTAGCAGGGTCGCTGCCAGCCGAGCACCGAGTAGCTGGGGATGGCCCACGCCGTGCAGGCGAAGTCGACCCGGCCTTCGAGGAAGTCGAGGTACAGCGGCGTGTGGTTGAGCCTCCACCGCTTCCGGCGGCCGTCGGCGAAGGCGGCCCGGAACAGCCGCCGGGTCTCGCTCACCCCCGGAAAGTGCTCCTGGTCGGGCGCCTTCTCGTAGGCGTAGGCGGGGGAGATCATCATCGAGTCGACGCCGAGGTCGTCGTTCAAGAAGTCCAGCACCTCCCGAACCGTCCGGGGCGAGTCGGTCGAGAACACCGTGGTGTTGGTCGTGACCCGGAAGCCGGCGGCCTTGGCCTCCCGGATGGCCGCCACCGCCTCGTCGAACACCCCCTCCCGGCAGACCGAGGCGTCGTGGCGGTCGCGCAGCCCGTCCACGTGGACGGCGAAGGAGAAGTACGGCGACGGCGTGAACCGCTCGAGGCGCCGGCGCATGAGCAGGCCATTGCTGCAGAGGTAGACGAAGCGCCTCCGGTCGACGAGGGCCTCCACCATCTCGCCGATCTCCGGGTGGAGCAACGGCTCGCCGCCGGCGATCGAGACCATCGGCGCCCCGCACTCCTCGACCGCCGCCAGCGCCTCGTCGACGGAGACCCGACGGCGGAGGATCTCCGTCGGGTGCTGGATCTTCCCGCAGCCGGCGCAGGCCAGGTTGCAGGCGAAGAGCGGCTCCAGTTCGACGATCAGCGGGAAGTGCGGCCGGCGGGCGACCCGCTGCCGCAGCAGGTAACCGGCGATACGCATGCTCTGACGGACGGGCACCGGCATGTCAACGCTCCTCCCGGTAGCGGCCGAGGGCCATGAGCGGAAAGACGAGCCGGTAGAGGTGGTAGTTGATCGAGAAGTCGCCGGGGAATCCGGTTCCCGTGAACCACGGCTCGTCCCACGTCCCGTCGGCCCGTTGCTGGTCGACCAGCCAGGCCACGCCGCCGGCGGTGGCCGGGGCGTCGCGCTCGCCCGCGGCCAGCAACGCCAGCAGCGCCCATGCGGTCTGCGACGGCGTCGAGGTTCCCCGCCCCCGCCAGGCCGGGTCGGTGTAGGAGCGGATGTCCTCGCCCCAGCCGCCGTCGGAGTTCTGATGCGACACCAGCCACTGCACCGCTCGCCGGACGGGCGGCGACGACGGCGCCTCGCCGGCGGCGACGAGGGCCGGGACGGCGGCCCCGGTGCCGTAGACGTGATTCACGCCCCAGCGGCCGAACCACGAACCGTCGGCCTCCTGCCGGCCGAGAAGCCAGGCGATTCCCCGCCGCAGGCGGTCGGGGTCGGCGTCGGGGGCGGCGGCCAGCATCTCGAGGGCGTGGGCGGTGACGTCGGCGCTGGGGGGATCGATGACCTCGCCGAAGTCGCAGAACGGCAGGGCGGTGCACAGCCGGCGGGTGTTGTCGGCGTCGAAGGCGCCCCAGCCGCCGTCCCGGCTCTGCATCGCCTCGACCCAGCGCCGGGCCCGGGCGCCGGCCGCCGCCATGGCGTCGCCGGCGATGCCGTGGACGGGGACGGCCCGGTCCAGGGCCAGCAGCACCTCGGCCGTGTCGTCGACGTCGGGGTAGTTGACGTTGGCGAACTCGAACGCCCAGCCCCCCGGCGCCACTCCGGGCCGGCGGACGCTCCAGTCGCCGCTCACCCGCACCTCCCGGGCCAGCAGCCAGTCCGCCGCCCGGCGGACGGCGTCGTGGTCGCCGGGCAGCCCGGCGTCGGTCAGCGCCACCACGGCCAGCGCCGTGTCCCACACGGGCGACTGGCAGGCCTCGAGGCGACGCCGGCCGTTCTCCTCGATGGCGAACCGCTCCAGCCCGTCGAGGCCGGCCCGCAGGACGGGATGGTCGAGTGGATAGCCGAGGACCCGCAGCGCCAGCAGCGACCAGACCCACGGCGGCTGGATGCCGCCCCACGACCCGTCGGCCTCCTGACGGTCGACGATCCACCGCTCGGCCGCCTCGAGCGCCCGGGCCCGCAGCGGTCCGAACGGATGCCGCGACCAGACCTGCAGCGCTCGGTCGAAGGCCTCCCACCGGCCGGCCGCCGACCACAGCCGCCACGGCGACGGACGCGGTGCCGGCCCCGCCTGTCGGGGCTCGGGCTCGAGTTCGTCGAGGCGGATCGGCAGCGGCCACACCGGCCGGCGGCCGGCCACGACGCTGATGGCCACGATCGTCTGTCGGGCCCAGCAGGCGAAGTCGTAGATGTTGAGCGGCACCGCCGGCGGCAGCAGCACCACTTCCGGCGGGACGGCCGGGACGTCGCTCCACGGCCACAGCCCGCCCGCCGCCAGCCACAGCCGGGTGAAGACCCGGCTGGCGGCCACGCCGCCGCCGGCCCGGACGAACGACGCCGCCCGGGTCATGTGGTCGGCATCGGGCGGGTCGCCGGCCAGGCGCAGGGCGGCGTAGGCCTCCACCGTGGTCGAGAGGTCGCCGGGGCCGCCGTGGAAGGTGGCCCAGGTGCCGTCCTCCCGCTGGCGGGAACGGATCCAGGCCGCCGCCCGACCGGTGACCGCGTCGTCGGCGATGCCGAGGAAGTGCCGGAGGAACAGGTCCTCGGCGTCCATGGTGACGTTGGTCTCGAGTTCGCCCTTCCACCACCCCTCGGGGCTCTGTCGGCAAAGAAGATGGTGGCGGGCCCGGGCGACGGCCCCTTCGACGTCGACGGCGGCCCGGCTGGTACCGAGGACCGCCGCCATCAGTGGTCCCGCTCGAGCAGGAAGTCGGTCAGATCCCGGAGTTCGCTGACGGCCAACGCACCGTCGCCGGTGACCGGGAGCTCGTCGAGGGCGGCGTGGGCCCGGTCGCTGCAGCCGGCGGCGAGCTCGGCCGTGGCTTCCCGGCCGCCGCAGGCCTCGATCAGCGCCGCCGCCCGGGCGAAGTCGGTCTCGGTGCCGAGGCCGGTCAGGAGCAGCGAACGGAGCTCGGCGGCGGAGGCGCCGCCGAGGCTCAGGGCGGCGGTGATCGGGAGCGTCTTCTTGCCCTGCCGCAGGTCGCTCCACACCGGCTTGCCCGTGCGCTCGGGATCGCCCCAGATCCCCAGCAGATCGTCGGTGGCCTGGAAGGCCAGTCCGAGCTCTTCGCCGAAGCGCCGCAACGGCTCGGTGACGGCGTCCCCGGCGCCGGCGAGGACGGCGCCGATGGAGGCGGCGCAGGCGAGCAGCGCACCGGTCTTGGCTTCGGCCATGGCCACGCACTCCTCCAGCGTCACGTCCGTCCGGCGCTCGAAGGCCATGTCGGCGGCCTGGCCGGCGATCATCGCCCGGGTGGCCTCGGTGAGCCGAACGGCGGCGAGAGCGCCTTCGGGTCGGGCTCCCTCGAGCAGCAGCTCCTCGGCCAGGGCGAGCAACGCGTCTCCGGCGATGATCCCGACCCCGACGCCGAAGACGCTCCACACGGTGGCGCGGTGGTGGCGCTGGTGGTCGTCGTCGACGATGTCGTCGTGGAGCAGCGAGAAGGCGTGGACGAGTTCCACGGCGGCGGCGGCCGGCAGGGCGGTGTCCCCCGGAGCGCCGGCCGCCTCGGCCGACAGCAGCGCCAGCCCCGCCCGGACGCCCTTGCCGGCCCGGGCGGCGCACGGCCGCCCGTCGGTGTCGCGCCAACCGAAGTGGTACTCGACCGGGAGCCGCAGCTCGTCGCCGAGGCGGGCCACGGCCCGCTGCAGGGTCGGCGTCACCGTGGCCTGGACCCGATCGAGGACGCCGGGCTTCATCCGCACGACCGTCATGTCGGTCGTCTGCCCCTGGCGCGTCGACGATGAAACTGGAATTTGGCCCATCCGCCGGGCGGCAGGCGCGGGAGCCCTGTCCTACCACGCCTCGAGGGCATCGCCGAAGCGGCCGAAGTACTGCTCCAGCGCCGGGACGAGCCGGCGTTCGGCCATCGTCCCGGCCACCGGGAGCCGGACGGAGATGTCGCCCTCCACCTCCATGCGGCAGCCGGGCCTGACCGGCTCGAACCGGCAGCTGCCGGCGCAGTTCACCCGCCACACACCGGCGGGGTCGAGCCGGAAGCGCCGCTCGTGGCGGCGGCGCTCGTAGGTCGACTCGTCGACCCAGGAGATTGGGCCCCGCACGAAGCGCTGGGCCGGAGGGGGCACGATGCCCCGGTAGACGTACCGGGCCCGCTGGTGGACGACCTCGCCGTCGTCGTCGTGCTGCAGCACGACCGGGTCGCCGAGACCGAGGGCCCGGGCCCAGGCGGCCGGGAAACCGGAATGGGTGAGGGCCTGGTCGACCCGACCGCAGGGGGCTCGGAGCCAGCGTTCGTAGCCGAACCGCACGTCCTGCGGTTACCCCCTGTCGTGTGCCGTACCGGTAACACCCCGGCCACAGGACGGTAACGCTGCCCGGCGAAAGCAGAAGGTTATTCCCGGGGCGAGGGCGGGACGCCCGCCGCCTCGAGGCGCCGTGCGACGTCGTCGCTGATCGTGATCTTCCAGCCGTCCTGGGTCAGTTGGGCCCGGCTGACCCGCATCTCGCCGCCGCCGGTACCGCCGGAGGCGAACCGGAAGATCCACTCGTCCCCCTGGTCGATCACGCCCTCGAACGTCTTTTCCTGTTCGCGCCCGATCGGGCCCAGCGTGACGGCCCGGGACCGGCCGGTGCCAGCGGCGTCGATCTCGAGGTGATAGGGGGTCGGGTTGTTGACGGTGATCCGTCGGACCGTCGCCCCCGTCGGGAGCAGTCGCTGGCCGGCGATCACGAGCGCCAGAGCGGCGGCGACGGCCGCCACGGCGATGATCACCGTCCGGCGGGGAGTGCGGGCCGGTGACGGCCGCGGGGGATCGAGAACGGAACTCATCGGCAAACCTCCCGCCACGACTTTGTCACGGGACGACACCGGTCCGGGAACGAGCACCACCAGCGGAGCGTTCCGTTCCTGCAGAACCTCAGGACTTCAGTTCGGACACCTTGTCCCGGAAGAGCGTGGTGGCGATCGCCGCCCGGCGGGGCTGGCCCTTGAGGAAGGCCTGGGCGAACCCCTTGGCCTGGTCGTACGTCACCTTGGGCGGCATCGGGGGCTCGTCGGGATTGGTGAGGACGTCGACGACGGCCAGGCCCTTGTACCGCAGGGCCTCCTTCACCGCCGACTCGACGTCGCCCGCCTTCTCCACCCGGATCCCCCGGCCGCCGTTCGACTCCACGAAGGCGGCGAAGTTGGCCACGCCCGAGTGGCGGACGCCGAACTCCGGGTAGCCGAGCACCATCTGCTCCCACAGGATCTGGCCCAGGCTGTGGTTGTTGTTGATGAAGACCTTGATCGGCAGGTCGTGGCGCAGGGCGGTGAGGACCTCGGCCATCAGCATGGCGAACCCGCCGTCGCCGACGAAGGCGATGCACTGCCGGTCGGGGTGGGCCAGCTGGGCGGCGATCGTGTACGGCAGCCCCGGCGCCATCGTGGCCAGGTTGCCCGACAGGTAGTACTGCCGGTCGCCCCGGATGTCGAAGTGGCGGGCCGACCAGGTGGCGATGGTGCCGGAGTCCGAGGCCAGGATGGCGTCGTTGGCGGCGTGGCGGTCGATCATCCGCATCAGGTACTGGGGCTGGATCGGGTCCCGCTCGCCGTCCTCCAGGGCCGCCATCTTCTCCCGCCAGTCGGCCATCCCGGCCTGGGCCGTCTGGAGGAACGACCGGTCGTCGTGGGGCTCGAGCATCGGCAGCAGCGCCCGCAGCGTCTCGGCGGCGTCGCCGACGAGCGGCACCTCGGTGGGGATGCGGTTGCCGGCCCGCACCGGGTCGGCCTCGATCTGCACCACCCGCACCTTGCCCGGCTCCGGGAGGTGCTTGGTGTAGGGGAAGTTCGTCCCCACCATGAACAGCGTGTCGGCGTTCTCCATGGCGTCCTCGGACGGGCGGGTGCCGAGCAGGCCGATCCCGCCGGTGGTCAGCGGGTGGTCGTCGGGCACCGCCGCCTTGCCCGGCAGCGTCTTCACGATCGGGCTGCCCAACCGGTCGGCCACGGCCAGCAACTCGCTCCGGGCCCGCAGCGCGCCGGCGCCGGCCAGCAGCACGATCTTGCTGCCGGCGTTGAGGACGGCGGCGGCCCGCTCGAGGTCGCCGGTCCGGGGCAGGCCCGGCGCCTCCACCAGCACCGGGGCGGTGGACGGGGTGCGGGCCGGGGCCACCGCCTCCCAGGGGTTGGCCTCGGCGTCCGCCACCTGGACGTCGTTGGGGATCGTCAGGTGGGTCACCGTCCGGCGGGACAGGGCGTGGCGGACGGCCAGGTCGACCAGCGTCGGGATCTGGACCGGCACGTGGATCATCGCCTCGTACTCCGCCACGTCGGCGAAGAGCTTCTCGAGGTGGACCTCCTGCTGGTAGCCCGTCCCCAGCAGCTGCGTCTCCTGCATCCCGGTGACGGCCAGGACCGGGGCATGGTCGAGCTTGGCGTCGTAGAGCCCGTTGAGCAGGTGGATGCCGCCCGGCCCCGACGTGGCCAGACAGACGCCGAGCTTCCCGGTCATCTTGGCGTGGGCCGAGGCCATGAAGGCGGCCGCCTCTTCGTGGTGGACGAGAACGAACCGGATGCGGTCCTGGTTGCGGCGCAGGCCCTCCATGAGCCCGTTGATGCCGTCGCCGGGCAGGCCGAACACCGTGTCGACCCCCCAGTCCGCCAGTCGTTCCCAGAGCAGTTCCGACGCAATCTTTGCCATGCAGCCGGACTACCCAGGCCGAAGCCCCGTGGAAACAGTTCCGAGCGACAGGACCAGCCGGCCGGGCGGGTAGCTTCGGGGCGGTGCGGCGCGTCATCGAGGGCTTCCACCAGGACGAGGACGGCGACTGGGTGGCCGAGCTGTCCTGCCTCCACGGGCAGCACCTCCGCCATCGGCCCCCGTTCTTCGACCGGGCCTGGGTGCTGACCGAGGCCGGGAGGGCCGAGCGCCTCGGGGGGCCGATCGACTGCCCGCTCTGCGACCGGGCCGAGGCGCCCGACGGGCTGGTCCTGGCCCGCACCGCCGGGCCGTTCGACGCCTCGACGGTTCCCGCCGGGCTGCGCCGCGACCACCGCGTCGCGGAGCACACCTGGGGCCGTCTGCGGGTCGTCGAGGGAGCGCTGCAGTTCTCGATGGCCACCGACCCGCCGCGCTCCGTGCGGCTCGAGGCCCCCGCCTCGCAGGCCATCCCGCCCGGGGTGCCCCACTCGGTCACCGTGGACGGTCCGGTCGTCCTGGCCGTCGACTTCCTCGTCCGATGTGGTGAAGTAGAGCCATGACCGACACCACACCGGTTGAAGTCGAAGAGACGGTCTCCGCCCGGGTCGACGAGGGCGACCATGACCGCTTCGCCCACGTCGTCTACCCGGCTTCGGCGGTGATGGAGGCGATGCTCACGGGCGTGCCCTGCACCGCCCTGTGCGGGAAGCGGTGGGTGCCGTCGCGCGATCCGAAGCGCTACCCGGTCTGCCCGACGTGCAAGGAGATCGTCGAAGGCTCGGGCTTTCGCCTGCCCTCGGGGTAGTCGCCGGTCCCCGCGGCAGAAGTCTCGTAGTACGATATAAGTCATGGAGCTGAAGAAGGTTCTCGTCGGAATCGACGGCTCCCCGACGTCGGCGGCGGCGCAGTGCTGGGCGGCCGAAGCGGTGCGGGGCTCCGGCGGCGAGGTCCTCGCCCTCCACGTGATCGGCGCGCCGCTCGTCCAGCAGGCCACCGAGGACGTCGTCCACGGGCTCGGTATGGTCGAGTCCGGTCTCGAGCGGGCGCAGGCGGAATCGGCCCGCCTGCTCGAAGAGGAGTGGTGCCAGCCCCTGCGTGACGCCGGCGTGCCCTACCGCACCCTCGTGGCCCGGGGCGAACCCGTCCACGAACTGCTGCACATCGCCCGCAAGGAGGACGTCGACGTCATCGTCGTCGGCCACCAGGCCGAGTCGAGCTTCGCCCACCGCCTGTTCCGGGGGATCAGCGACAACCTGCTCGACCACGCCCGCCGGCCGGTCGTCATCGTCCCCTACTCGAAGGTGACCTCGAAGGCGCCGGCCGCGTCGATTGCCTCGCCGTCCGCCGGCCGCTAGTTCCGCCCGCAGATCCGGTTGGAACGGGACTCCCGTAGGCCCACCCGTGGGTCCGCCAACCTGCGTTCCTGAGGAACAGGGGGTGTTCCCCAGGAACGCCGAAACGCCACGGCCGCCGTGTTCGTCGAAAACCTGCGCTCCTGAGGAACGACAGGTGTTCGTCAGGAACGCCGGAACGAGACGGCGCCGAGGTGGCGATCCTCAGCGGTTTGGGCCTCAGGTCCTAGCCGGCGGGGACCAGGTCGAGCCGTCGCTCTGGGGGAGGACGAGGTGGGCGATGTTCTCGGCGTGGCAGACGTCGAGGAGGTGGGGGTCGGACGTCGCCAGTTGTTCGTGTCCAGAGCGGGCGGTCTCGGCGGCGATGCAGTCGGCCAGGCTGACGGCGCAGTCTTTGCGGTGGTCGTAGCGGGCGCGTAGCCGGCCGGCAGCGGCGGCGAGGTCGGGAGTCACCGGGATGCCGTCGAGCAGCCCGAGCTGAGCCAGATCGAGCGTCGCCTCCTCCTCGTCGGCCCCGACGATCCGAATCAAATGGTCCAAGACCTCGGCCACGCCGACCGCAGTCAGCCCGGCGTCGGCTCGTTTCAAGACGGCCCTGACGTGCGGCGCAGCGGACTCCGCTCGGAGAAAGGCGATGACGGCGTAGGCGTCGAGGACTGTCAATATCTCGTGGCCCGGGCCGCTTCTTCCTGGCGGGCCTGCCGTCTGGCCTTGTCTGCGGTGGGCCCCCGACCGCGATACTTGCCTTCGAGTTCCTCGACTCCGTCGTCGGGGAGGGGCCGGACGACGATGCGGTCTCCCAAGTCCACGACCACGACCCGACGGGCTTTCCACCGAGAGCGCGCCTCGGCGGGAATCGAGACCTGGCCGTTCCGGGAGACCGTCATGTGCCGATCCGGGACGGGTCCACCCCGACCTAGCGTGTCCAGAGGGCGGCGTTCGACAACACGGGCTGGCCCCGTTCCTTGGTGGTCGCCTGGAGCACGATCCGCCCGTCCGGCTCCCGCCACATCGACGTCACCACGGTCTCGCCGGGGAAGACGACGCCGGTGAAGCGCACCTGGTAGCGGGACACGGCCGCCACGTCGCCGTCGAGCAGCGTGTCGACGACCGCCTTGCAGGCGATGCCGTAGGTGCACAGGCCGTGGAGGATCGGGGTGTCGAAGCCGCCGAGCTTGGCGAAGTCGGGGTCGGCGTGGAGCGGGTTCTTGTCGCCCGACAGCCGGTAGATCAGCGCCTGGTGGGGCATGGTCGGCGACTCGGCCACGGCGTCGGGCGCCCGGTCGGGCGGCTGGTGGCCGGGGGCCGGCGAGTTGGGGTCGCCGCCGAAGCCGCCCTCGCCCCGGGCGAAGAGCGTGAACCGGTTGGTGAACAGGGGGTCGCCGGCCGGGCCCGACTCCACCTCGATGGTGGCCAGCGCCGCCTTCCCCTTGTCGTAGAGGGAGGCGACCCGGGCCCGGTGCTCGGCGGTGCCCGACGTCGGGATCGGTTTGTGGAGCTCGAGGTCCTGCTCGCCGTGGAGGATCATCACCGGGTTCACGGCCAGCCCCGGCACCTGGCCGGTGACCGCCTGCACCAGCCCGGGGAAGGCGGGCACCACGGCGAAGCTCGGCAGCACCACCAGCCGCTGCTCGTAGGTGTAGGCCAGTTCGGCCGGGTCCGTGGCCTTGCCGGGCCCCAGCCCGGCGCCGACGCCGAGGTGGTAGAGGATCACGTCGTCGGCGTCCCAGGCGCTGGTGAAGGGCTCGATGGTGGCCCCGAGGGCCACGGCGGCGTCGATGGGCACGGATGGTCCTCCCTTTAGGCGAGGGCGGTCAGCAGCAGGCGGATGTCGTCGTTGGCGTTGCCGGGAACGGTGTAGCCGTCCTCGGCGCGGATCTCGTCGATGTGGTCGGCGATGTCCTCCACGGTCGGGTGCGTCCCCTTGCCGGCGAACCACCCGGGCGCCTCGCCGATGAACACCCGGGAGAACTTGCCGCCGCCGACGGAGAAGATCTCGTGCGTCAGCGTGCAGTCCTCGGAGACCAGGTACAGCGCCAGGGGCATGACGAGCTCCGGGTCGACGAGGTCGGCCAGCGGGCCGAGCAGCTCCTCGGTGAGGCGGGAACGGGCGATGGGGGCGATCACGTTGGAGGTGATGCCGGCCTTGGCGCCTTCCACGGCCAGGACGTTGGACAGGCCGACGAGGCCCATCTTGGCCGCCCCGTAGTTCGTCTGGCCGAAGTTGCCGAAGACGCCGGCCGCCGAGGACGTGAACAGCAGCCGGCCGTAGCCCTTCTGCTTCATCACCCGGAAGGCCGGCTGGGTGACGTAGAAGGCGCCGAGCAGGTGGACGTCGACCACCGCCTCGAGGTCGGGGACGGCCAGGTTGGCGAACGACTTGTCCCGCAGGATGCCGGCGTTGTTGATGACGATGTCGACCGTGCCGAAGGCGTCGAGCGCCGTCTGGGTGATGGCCGCCCCGCCTTCGGGGGTGGCGACCGAGTCGTAGCTGGCCACCGCCTCGCCGCCGGCGGCGGTGATCTCGGCCACGGTGGTGTCGGCCGGCCCGCCGGCGGCGCCGGTGCCGTCGGGGTTGCCGCCGAGGTCGTTGACCACGACCCGGGCCCCCCGCCGGGCCAGCTCCAGGGCGTAGGTCTTGCCGAGGCCCCCGCCGGCGCCGGTGATGACGGCCACCCGTCCGTCGAATCCGATGGTCACGGCCCGCTCCCTTCGTTCAGAGGGCGACCATTCTGTCTAGGGTTCGCCGCATGGGCACCATCCAATCGGGTGACCGCTTCGGCATCACGCTGCCGCTGCCGGGTATCCCGCTCGCCGGGCAGGGCGAGCTGATCCGACAACTGCCCGATCTCGGCTACACGGACCTGTGGTCGGCCGAGGCCGACGGTGCCGACGCCTTCACCCCGCTGGCGCTGGCCTCCCAGTGGGCGCCGGGGCTGCGGCTGGGGACGGCCATCGTCCCTGCCTTCACCCGGGGCCCGGCTCTCATCGCCCAGTCGGCGGCCACGCTGGCTGCGGCCTGCGGCGGCCGGTTCGTCCTCGGCCTCGGCACGTCGTCCGACGTCATCGTGCAGCGCTGGAACGGCATCCCCTTCGACCGGCCCTACCAGCGGGTGCGCGACACCGTCCGCTGCGTCAAGGCGCTCCTGGCGGGGGAGAAGGTGACCGAGCGGTACGAGACGTTCGCCGTCTCGGGCATGCGCCTGGCCGAGCCGCCCGGCGTGCCCGTACCCGTCATGGTCGCCGCCCTCCGGCCCGGGATGCTCCGGCTGGCCGGTCGGGAGACGGACGGGGCGATCATCAACTGGCTCTCCGCCGACGACGTGCGGACGGTGGCTCCCTACGTCCGGGAGACCGACCCCGGCCGGGAGATCGTGGCCCGGATCTTCGTGTGCCCGACGGCCGACGTCGAACGGGCCCGGGCCATCGGCCGGCGGATGGTCACGGCCTACCTCAACGTGCCGGTCTACGCCGCCTTCCACGACTGGTTGGGTCGGGGCGAGGAGCTGGCCAAGATGTGGGCCGCCTGGCGGGAAGGCGACCGGGCGGGGGCGCTCGAGGCCGTCCCCGACCGGGTGGTCGACGAGCTTCTGGTCTACGGCCCACCCGAGGCCTGCCGGGAGAAGATCGAGGCCTACCGGGAGGCCGGTGTCACCACGCCCATGCCGATGCTGATCGCTCCCGACGACACGGCCGCGGCCCTCCGGGGGCTGTCACCCCGCTGACCTGCACCGACGCCTCCGGATGGCCGGGGGTCTTGTTAGCCCTGTGGCTAGCGGTAGTGTAGTGACTCACGAAAACCTTGAGGAGGCGGTGGCGTTGCGTCGGTCGGTGGTGCGGGTGCTCGTGACGGTCGGCGTGGTCGCCGCCGGCGGGCTCGCGTGGACCGAGACCGTCGGCGCGGCCGCCCATGACATCAACGTGACCGGCGACGCCGCCAAGTGCGACAAGACGTGGGGCCCGCCCTGCTTCACGCCCGCCAACGGGACGGTGACGTCGGTGGCGGTGGGCGACACGGTGACGTGGCACGTCCTCGACGGGACCCACACCGTGACCCCCGTCGACCCCGCGGCGTTCTCGGGCTCCGGGGACCTCGCCGGGCCCAACGGCACGTTCAGCGCCACCTTCGACAAGCCGGGGACGTTCGCCTTCTACTGCAAGCACCACGGCCAGGTGGACAAGGACGGCAAGACGTTCCACGGCATGTGGGGCAAGATCGAGGTGAAGGGCCCGGACACGACCACGACCACGGCGCCCCCGCCCTCGTCCGGGCCGCCGTCCTCGGCGCCGCCGCCCGCCCCGCAGAGCCCGCCGCCCCCGCCGAGCCAGTCCCGCCCGCCGCCGTCGTCCTCACCGCCACCGGGTGGGTCCGGTAATTCCGGCGGTGGGAACGGGCAGAGCGCCGCCGATCTCGGCCGGCCGTGGGTCGGGCCGCCGATCACGCAGCCCCCGCCACCCCCTGCTGAGCCCCGCAGCGCGGCGGCCCAGTCGCCCCGTTCCGACCAGGACCAGCCGCCGCCGTCGGGGGGTCGCGGCAACGGGAATGGCAACGGCAACGGGAGGGAGGGCGGCAACGTCAACAGCGGCCCGGCCTACGTCCCGCCGGACTCCGCGCTCGTGCCGCCGATCCCGGCCTTCCCGACGCCGACCACCGCGCCGCTGGCCGGGGCGCCTTCGGGCGTGCCGCAGGGCGACGCCGTGGCCGTCCTCAAGCACGAGGCCGGTGGCAAACACCGCAAGCTCATCCTCGTCGTCACGGGGCTCGGCGTCGGGGCGTTCGCCTTCGGCGTCGGCGGCTGGAAGTACGCCCACCGGGCCAGCAAGTACTGGCCGGCGTAGTCGCCGCTCGTTACTGGCAGGCCTCGGCCAGCAGCGGGTAGGGGCTCACGGCGTCGCCGTTGTCGGGGTGGAACTCGAAGTGGGTGTGGTAGCCCTGGGCGTCCCCCGTCATCCCGGTCAGGCCGATGACCTCGCCCTGGGCGACCTGTCGGGGGACGGCCCCGACGATCTCCAGCAGGTGCATGTAGACGTAGGTGTTGCCGTCGTCGCCGTGGAGGAAGATCGTGATGCCCCCGCCGGCCCAGGGTCGGGTCTCGATCGTCCCGTTGACCACGGCCACGTTGGGCGTGCCGCGGGGGTTGAGGAGGTCGTTGCCCATGTGGCGCCGGCCGCCGCCCCGGGGGGCGCCGAAGTCATCGGTGAAGGCCAGCGGCCCGGCGATGGGGCAGATGAAGGACCCCGGCTCCTTCACCAGCCGCTGGGCCAGCGCCGATGCCGAGCGACTCGTCCGGGACCGGGGCAGGCGGGCGAAGGCCGACGACGGCACGGTGGCGGCCATCGCCGTCAGTTCGGCCGAGATCTGGTCCCGCTGGGCGGCGAGGTCGGCGATGGCGAGGTCCTGCTCGTGGCGGCGGGCCACGAGGTCGCGCTGGCGGTCCTGGATGCCCTGCTTGGCGGCGAGAAGGGCGTCGATGGCCGGCACGTCCCGGGCGCTGACGTTGGCCACGAGGTGAGCGGAGTGGTCGGAACGGATGGCGCTGGCCACCGCCTCGAGGCTGGCGACGGCGGCCCGGGCCACGTCCTGCTGGTAGACGGCCACGGCCTGGCGGGTGATCCGCTCCCGCAGCGGGCCGATCTGGCCGGACAGCTCCGACAGCTGCGCCTGGAGGTCGGCGATCTTGTCCTCCAGCTGGGCGTAGGAGGCCTCGGCGGCGGCGTAGCGGGCCGCCGCCTGGTTGGCCTGGGCCTTGAGGGCCGCCATCCCGGCCGGCATCGCCGGCTGGGGCGTGTGGTCGCGGCCCCGGGCTCCGGCCGGGACGGCCGCCGCCGTGACCACGCCGCACACCACGAGGCAGCGCACGACAGAGCGGATCGGGATGACAAGGCGCATAAGAGGAAGTGCGGGGGAACGTGCGTCCCCCGGAACGGACGGAGACGCTAACCACGGCGCAGGCGGCGCTCCAAGCGCGAACACCCTCAGCGCGAAACGTGCGCCACAGAAGCGATCATCTGCGCATGGACGTTTACTCTGCTACCGGGATCAGATCGGCCGGGACGACGTAGGCGTCGAGCGCCGCCGGGCGCGAACCGAGGTCGGCCCAGGGGCCCGACCACGACACCGTGGCCAGCGCCCCGGTCGGGAACTTGGCCCGGAGCCGGCCGAGGAGCGCCGGATCGCCGTCGCCGGCGAGGAGCCGGGCGAGGTCCTCGAGACCGGGATTGTGGCCGACCACCAGCGCGGTTCCGACGGTCTCGCCGACCCGGCGGAGCCGGGCGAGGAGCGCCGCTGCCGGGGCGCCGTAGAGCTCACCCTCGAGGCGGACGTCGGTGGTGCCCGGCAGCCGGTCCCGCAGCGGCTCGAGCGTGTCCCGGGCCCGGAGCGCCGTCGAGCACAGCACCAGCGCCGGTGGCGGATCGACGGCGGCCAGATGGTCGGCCATCGCCGCCGCCGCCCGGCGGCCCCGGGGCGCCAGGGGCCGGTCGTGATCGGCGAGGTGGGCGTTGTTCCAGCTGGACTTGGCGTGCCGCCAGAGGAGGAGTCGGTGTGCAGCCAGGGCCGCAGCCTACTGCGGGCATGATTTCGGGAACGGCGCCGGGGGTAGCGTTGCAGCCATGACGAGCGACCAGGCGAGCCACGGCGACGTCGTCGCGTCCACTGAGGCGGTCGAGGCGGCGATGACCCCCCAGCGGGTGCCGGTCAACGTGCACCAGTCGAGCGAGGCCCTGGTGATCGTGGCGCCCCTGCCGGCGGTGACGGCCAAGGACGTGACGATCGAACTCCGGCCGGGGAGCCTCCGCTTCTTCGCCCACGTCCGCAGCGCCGGGCCCCGCGACTACCTGCTCCACGAATGGACCTACGGCGGTTACGAGCGTGAGATCGACCTCCCCGACGGGTTCGGGGGTGGCGTCGAGGCGACGCTGACCAACGGGCAGCTGGCCATCCGGGTCCTGCGGGGCGAGGCGGCGACGCTCACCGTCCAACCGAGCGCCGGCTGAGAGCGCTTCGTTCCGCCCCTTCGGCTTCGGGCTCAAGTCGAGCCCGGGTTCGGCCGATGTAGCCCATACGTCCCCGTCCGCCCGGAACGGGCCGCGGCGGCGGGACACCGATGATTTGGGGCATCGGAGACCATGAACCTGGGGAAT
>Ga0070741_10001811_pt1 | contig 61442 bp, 59 predicted proteins | sample Coa_R1_4_FD_66440 | JGI IMG/M metagenome (GOLD analysis project Ga0070741, IMG submission 66440) | Surface soil microbial communities from Centralia Pennsylvania, which are recovering from an underground coalmine fire - Coalmine... | ecosystem: Environmental > Terrestrial > Soil > Unclassified ...
TGGTGCCCATCTTCACCAGCGACCAGGAGCGCAGGATGTATTCCTGGATCGCGGCCTTGATCCACCACATGGCATAGGTGGCGAGGCGGAAGCCCTTTTCGGGCTCGAACCGCTTCACCGCCTGCATCAGGCCGACATTGCCTTCCGAGATGACCTCGCCGATGGGCAGGCCGTAGCCGCGATAGCCCATGGCGATCTTGGCGACGAGCCTGAGGTGGCTGGTCACCAGACGATGCGCGGCGTCGCGGTCGCCATGTTCCTTGTAACGCTTGGCGAGCATGTATTCCTCGTCAGGCGCCAGCATCGGGAACTTGCGGATTTCATTGAGGTAGCGACCAAGCCCGGCTTCACCGGACGCAATCGCAGGCAGACTTGCTGAGGCCATTAACAGCGCCCCTTTCCCTTCCCCCGGCCCCCGGACAATCCAGCGGGTCCGGCGCCGCCTCCCGGTAAAGGGACCTGCGGCAGGTCGATATATAGGGAGAATTTTGGCAGATACACGTCCCGGACCGCCGAATCGCGATCACGCGCCGGTAACAAAGGCTTAAACACCGGCGGCGGCGGAGATGGCCCGCAAAGCCTTGATAAGATTCGCCATATCGGCGGGCGGCGGACGCTCGAAACGCATCAGCTTGCCGGTAGCCGGGTGTTCGAAGCCGAGCAGGTATGCGTGAAGCGCTTGCCGCCGCATGCCCTCGGCGAGCCCCCGGGCCGGCTCGGGCAGCAGCGCTGCTTTGGTAGCGAACCCCGCTCCGTAGATACGGTCGCCGAGGATCGGGTGGCCGATCGCCGCCAGATGAACGCGGATCTGGTGGGTGCGGCCGGTTTCGAGCCGGCACTCGATCAGCGACGCGACCGGTCTTCCTCTGGGGCCGAAGCGCTCTTCCACCGTGATGTGGGTGACCGCTTCGCGCCCGCCCGACTTCGCGATCGCCATCTTCTCGCGGTTGCGCGGATCGCGCCCGAGCGCCGCGTCGATGGTTCCTTCGTGCCGGTCGGGCGCGCCCCAGGCGATTGCGAGGTAGCCGCGCTGGAGCGGTCCGCTGCGGCCATGGTCGGCGAACTGGGCCGAGAGACCGCGGTGTGTCCGGTCCGTCTTGGCGACGACGAGCAGCCCGCTCGTGTCCTTGTCGAGGCGGTGCACGATGCCCGGCCGCGCGACCCCGCCGATGCCGGAGAGGCTCGCGCCGCAATGCGCGATGATCGCGTTGACCAGCGTTCCGGTCTGGTTGCCGGCGGCCGGGTGGACGACAAGGCCGGCGGGCTTGTCGATGACCAGCAACTCGTCGTCCTCGTAGACGATATCGAGCGGGATCGTTTCAGCCTTGGGCGCCGGCGCCGCGGCCTCCGGAATCCTGAGGGCGATGCGCTCGCCGGGCTGGACCGGCCTTTTCGGCTCGGCTGCGGCGGCGCCTCCGATCGCCACCTCGCCGGCCAGGATCAGCGCCTTGATGCGGGACCGGCTGAGGCCCGGCAGCGCGGCCGCAAGGAATGCGTCGAGTCGCTTGCCGGCATGCTTTGCCGCGACTTCGACGACGGTCGCTTCGCGCTCAGCCATTGTTGGGGACGATGGCGAAATGGGGCGTGACGCTCGCCGCGCTCCGCGCTCCGGGAGCGTCGCGCGCGATCAGGCGGAGCGGCGCCGGCGCGGGATAGACGGGCGGCGTCCATTCCGGGTGCCAGCCGCCATTGAGGACGTGGAAGTCCTCGGGCGTCCACTGCATCGCGACACCGCGCCGGCCGAGCTCGACCATGACCACGTTGATCGCGTGAACGTCCCTGCCGAGATCGACAAGCAGCGGCCTCCCGGCCGCCGCATCCGCGATGGTCGCCATTTCGGCCTCGCCGTAGCCCGATGCTGCGATGAGCGAAGGCGACGTATAGCGCAGGTAGGCTGCAACCCCATGCGGCGCGCGAAGCAGGATTAGGAAGACGAGCAGGGGAAGTACGGAATTGGCGCGCCGCAACGCAAGCCGCTCCGGTAGCAACGCAACGGCACCGGCGACGGCGGCGGGAAACAGGATGCCGCCGAATTGAAGCAGCAGATTGCCTCTAAGCGTGATGAAGAATATTCCCGGCAGGATGAAGGGCCAGAAGAGGAGTGACACTGAAACGCTGTCGCGCGCGCGGAAGGCCTGCAACAACAGGTAAGCGACCCCGGCGGCCGACAGAAGGAGCGCCACATAGCCGAAGACGATGTGGACGCGGGTGAATATCCCGAAGATATCGGTGGTGCTCAGCAAGTTGAGAATGCTCGTTCCGCCCCGCGCGACCGGGAATCCCATGCGGGGGGAGGCAAGAAAGCCACCGCCGGCAAAAGCGCTCAATCCGGTGAGAAGTAACGCTGCTAGCCGGTCCCGATCTAATGTGCGTTCGAAGAAGGTGCGGACAGCGATCATCGTTCCGACAAAGAGCCCGGTTACGGCGACCGTAGCCCAGGCCGCGAGGAGAAGCGCGCTCGCCATTGCGATCACCGTGATGAGCAGCAGCCGCAGCGGGGTAAACCCGCCTTCGCGGCTGAGGAGCAGGCCGACAAGGAGAAGCGTCATCGGAAACGCGCCGAGCTTGCCGAGGAATCCGGCGTGCGAAAGCTCGAACCAGTTCGAGAGGAAGAGCGCCGCCGCGATCAGCGCGAAGCCGGCGACGGTGCGCGCAAAGGCGGCCGCGACGCCCGCGATGCCGGCGACGAGCAGGACAGCGCAGAGACCGTCATAAGCGAAGACAGGAGGGAGCCCGGTAACCGCGGACGCAAGCCCGAGGAGGGCGAAAGCGCCGAACCGGGTGTCGACCCGCGTGAGGATTTCGGGGAGGTTGGGATAGTCGACCAGCGGATCGGCGGCCGCCCGCTCGGTTGCCAGGTGATCCGCCATCCAGCCGGCATAATTGGCGTAGCCGATATGGTCGGTGCCATCGACGTAGAGGAGGGCCGGTTCGCCAAGGAGAATCGCGGCGGCGCCGGAGAACCAGGCAAAGCCCGCCGCCGCGACCGCCAGCCCGGCCAGCGTCCAGGCGATTTCGCGGAGGGCGATTTCGGCGCGGTTCTCCCAGATCAGTAGAAGCGAAACGGCAAGGGCCGCGATCCCCGCAGCGATCCCGGCCGTAAGCAGCGGCCAGCGCAGCGCATAATATCCGAAGAGCGTCCCGAGGGTGATCGCGGCGACGCCGAGGAGCGCCGAGGCCGGTGCGGCGAACCTCAGCATCGGGCGCAGGGCCAGGGCCGGTCCATAGCCGCAGGCGGTGAGGAAGATCAGCGCAACGGCGAGCCCGCCCCATGTGGCCAGAAAGATCGGCACCGATTTCCCGCTCGATCACCGCGATCCGCCGGATGCTACCACGGCCCGGTGGGGGCGGACCTCTATTCCGGCTTGAGGTCCATGCGCCCGGTGACGGTGAGACTGCGCAGGTCGACGATCACGATGGCGGTCGCGCCTTCGCGCTCGTAGGTGAGGACGGCGCGGTTGCCGTCGACGGCGCTGGCTACGAGGCGTGAGCCTGCCGGAATCGACGCCGAGCCGACGAGAACGGCGGCGTTCGGGGCCGGGGCCGGCGGGCCGCCGGTCACCGCAAAGAGCCGGTAGACGATCGCGCCCATCACCGCGAGCAGGCCGATGCCGAGTGTCAGCCCGCCGATCAGCATGAGCCGGCGGAGCTTCCGCTGGACGCGCTCCATCGCCGGGTCGAGCGGCGCTTCCTGGTCGGAGTCGGCGGAGACGGTCATGGTCCTGATGCGGCTACCGGCTTGGCGACGGCGCTCGGCCGCGAAGGTCGCTGGCGCTCCCTACGGAAGCGGGAGAAACCAGACGCTAGAATGGCTTAGCAACACCGCTGCCGACAAGGGTATGCATTGAGTTGCTTAGCGTTTTCTTGCCGGTTGGCAAACCTTTTTGGCGTGATCATTTGGGCAGGTTCTCCTTAATGATGTCGAGGAGACGGACCATGCACTTCGCGTGCGCAGCGTAGGCTTCCGGTTTGTCTCGTAGCAAGTTGATTGGAACCTCAACGTCTGAGCCGCCGGCCTTGCGATTAAAACTGATCGAAAATCCGTTCGTGAAATCTGACAGGTCCGGGTATTGGAACAGCGAGTAGGCCGAGCAAAAGCCGCCGTCCTCGCATGGGAATTTGACGTACTCCTTTGACGAATACGAAACGCCGCGCACCGACAGGTAGGCGTAGTCGATTGGGGCCACCGTCAGCTTGTCCCCGTCGTAGTCAAACGGTGTGGCCTTAAGGGATATGAAGGCACCCTTCTTCCCGGCCGCTGTAACCGCCACTGAGCCCCTTAAAACCACCGGCGCGCCGTTGCGGTAAATCCAATCCTGGAAGGCCACGGTGTAATTGACCTCACAGGAGCTCAGCTGGCCGCCCGCGAAGCGATCACTCTCATCCGCCGAGAGCAAGATGACCTGACCACCGCCCGTTGCTTGGTCAGCGGCGTCGGCGGTGGATACGAATGCGGCCGCTGACGATATCATCACAAGCCAGCAAAGGTTTTGACGCATGGTCGCCCCCTGTTTCCCTTCCTGTGACGCGGACAATACCACCTTCTCACTGACGGGGCTTAGACAGTAGTTCTATTGGGGGGGGGACGGAACCTTGCTCGGTGTTAAAGGCCGGGCCGACGCGCGGAATAAGGAACAGCTAATGAGCGAGACCACGGATCAACCCTCTGCAACCAGCCGATCCTTCCTCAGCCGTAAGCCGTGCGCTAGTTGACCAGATCGAAATGGCCCGGGCGGCGCCCACGGGGACGAAACAATAGGGACGCCCCCCCCCAATCAGGGATATTAGGCTCATCACCCCAGATCGCAGAGGGGGCCGCCCGCGCTATGCCAGAGCCGGCATGACGCGCAACGGAAAATGGACACTCCCATAGTCTCGCTCATCCCTATTTCCAAGCTGGAGGAAATACGTCGCGATGTATGAGCCAGAAGGTGGCGGGATCGCTAGTGTTTCCGCGGATATCGCGCAGGGCCCAACTCCGTGTCCTTAGGTGGGCAAACAGCGCCACCAGGGCGAACAGCACGTAGAACGCAACTATTCCACCAATCCCGTACAGAAGCATGGCGCCGGGACCGTGTGATGCGGCGGCCAGCCGATAAACAACCAACATCACTGCAAGCGCCACCAAGAGGTGGATGGTGATTGCTTTCAGCGCGGCTGAAAGGACATACCTCACTGTCTTCTCATCCAAGGGCAACCGAGCGGCGCGCTCCGGTGTCCATGCGTTGAAAATCTGCATTTGCAGACCAGCTCCCCGAAACAAAAGGCCCCCCGAAACATCCTAGCCCGGGGGGCCTGAACGTTACAGACAAACAGGTCCTCGCGGTATTACCCGGCCGGCAGACGGTTAAGGACGGCCGGGAGTACCCCACGGATCAGAAGCGCGAGGCTGCAATCCGCTTCCTCACTGGCGGCGCAGACCAAATCCAGCGGCGGTGCATCACCGCCGGACGTAGCACGGTAACGTTCTTCCAGCGCAAATATCCGCGCGTCGATTGCGTCGATTGCATCGCTGATTGCGGCTTCGATTTCCGGGTAAATCTTCGCGCGAAGGTCCCGAAATTTCATTCTCCGGCGCTTTCCCATGTGGAAATTCTCCTTGCGTTGCTGCGTTGGCATATCGCCAATTCAATAATCGCAGCGGAGTGCAAATAATACAAGAGGTTTAGTCAACTAGTGACAGTTTATCAGCAGATCGAATACTTGGTTTCCGTTAATTCTCAATATGATGGCGATAGCACTTTTTCTTGGGGTCGCAGTTGGGGTCCCACTGCGGGGGCGTCGTTAGTCGTGTACCCCACGCCCTCGCAAACACCACAAGGCACGTCGATATCGCCGTGGTGGCCGAAACCCCGACAGGCCCCGCAGTCACGCCAATTCTGAACGGCAACCGACGCATAGACGGGCGCCGGGCGCCAAACTCCCTCGCAGCGAAAGCAAATGTCGTTCAGGTCATCCAGCTCATATGCCGGATCGGCGCAGATCGGGCACTCACCAAGGGGCGGATAGAGTAGCTTGCCGCTGGCGTCGCGAGGCCGAGTGTCTTGGATGATCATTGTCAGCGTCCCTGCTGTGGTCGAACAGGCTGTAATCGGAACCTTGTGCGAAGCGCTCGGCGCGGGGCTCGCGGCGCCTGACGCGCTGCATCACTACGTCGGCTTCGCCACCACCAAGTAGAAGGTACTGGAGAGCGTCGTGAGGATGGCTGAACTCATTCTTCACCGGCTTGTCATCGTATGAGCGGCCGGTGACTGACGCGCGGATTGGCCGATAATGATACCCTCCGCTAAAGCCCTTCCGAAGCACTCTGCAACGTGGCGAAAGCAGGAACCCCGGCCGGCCATCGACCATCCGGTTGAGCGCTGAAACCACGACTTCGCGCCGCATTGTCCACTCGTTTGAGGGGGCAGGGCGGACGCGCCAGCCGGTATGCTCGCGCATTATCTCGATTGCGGTCCGCTCATCGTTCTGGCTGCGCACGTTGCCAGCCGGATCACCCCAAACCGCTGCAACCTCATTGAGGGGGTAGCGCGAGCGCGTGTAGGCGGTGAGCGCTTCGGAAAACCGGATGACGCCTGTATTCTCGGTGACAAACTCGTCAACTATGTGCCACCGCCCATCCGCAAGCCGCTGTCCGAACACAGCGGCCGGGGTTAAGCCCCAGTCAGCCCCAAGCAGCAGCAGCGGCAATCCAGGGATCGGTTCCAGGGGCTCGGGCGAGACGTGAACGCTATCGCGCCACATGGGAAACACCGGCAAACCCTCTTGCACGAAGCCGTATTCCCCGTGCACGTACACGCGCACCCAATCAGGGTCCTTTCCGGCCGCAAGGCGCTGGTAGTAGCCGGGCGGGAGGTTCGCCACGTTCTCCGCTTCCGGAGAAAGACCGCTTGGCTGCTTGAACAGCTCCCAATCGCGGGGAGTGTCCCCACCCTCAAATGCGCGGTACAGCCAATGCTCGGTATCGGGCGGGTTCGTATCCAGGATCACCCCGCTCCAGGTAGGGCCGCCAATGCTCATTTGCGGATACCGGCCGACGCGACCGGTGAGGGCGTCAAAGACCGCGCGGGGAACTTCGCGGGCCTCGTTGATCCAGGCGCCAGTCAGTTCGAGCGAAAGCAATTTCCGAACGTCGTCTTCGCGATCAAGCGCGAGAAACAAAATCTCGCAATCGATGTCGCCCTTGCGGATATGCAATGTCATTGGCGGCTGGAGCCGGGGGACGCCAAGCGCGGGTGGAACCCATGCTTGAACCGTTTTCAGCGTGGTCGTTTGCAGCTCGGGATACGTGCTGCGGATGATCGCGAACCGGCTGTAACGCTTCCCGTCCGGCGCCGGCTTCTGTTCGGCGGCGCGCCAAAGCAACTCCATGACGCACGCGACCGACTTCCCCGATCCGAACGGCCCCATCAGGCAGCGCACAAAGGCGGAGCTGCGATGAAAGCGCGCGATCGTCGGCCCGGCGAATTTGTAGTCAATGTCGATCGTTGACGAATGCGTCACGACGGCTCCCCGGATTGATCGGCGATCGCGGCTGGCTCGGAATGGCGCTCGGGGAAACGGAAGATCACGTCACCTTGCGCGCGAATGTCCTGGCGCTCGACTAGATGGCCCCAGAGCTTCGCTTTGAGTTCGCGTGCGCGGACGAATGCCATCGCGTTCTTAGTCGCGCGCGCGAAGGAAGCTGCGTCGTCCAACTCGGCGCTCGCCTTGTCGAACGTGTATTCTGCTTCACGCGCTTTGATGGCGCGGCAAGCCTCTATCGCGGCAGCAATGTCCCGACGATGGACAAGCTTGTAAGCAAGGCGTGACGCATAGCGCGTACTATAGCCAGCACGGCGATAGGCTTCGGTCGCGTTGCCAGTCGCCAGATACGCGACGACGAACGCCGCGTGCTTCGCGCGAAGCCCGCTAAGAGCCGATGCAAAATCGGGCTCGCGCGCGAGAGGTGTTTGAGCGGGCGACTGCGACACACGGCGGTCAGCCTCGCCGTCCGGGGTGCCGCCCCCCACACCTCCCCGTCCTTCGCTCACCGCTTCGCCGCGCCGGCACGAGCCTGTTTCCAGGCGGCGGCACGCTCCAAAGCTATGCTGACGAACGGGATGCTGGAACCCAGGCCGCTGGAGTTGAGAAGGTAGCGCGCCGCCTCTTGCTGATCCGGGGACAGCGAGCCGAGCATTTCGTCAAAGGCCGCCCGCATGGCCGGCAGCCGATCGCCGTAGCGCCGTGCCATAGCGTCGGCGCATGCGATCGTCGCACTCTCGATTGCGGCCGGCTCCAAAGGCGCCTGGCGGGCCACCGTGTTCCAGGCGTACACGACCTGATCAAAGCCGGCCTGATCGAAGCCGAGTGCGTCAGCTACCTCGCGGAAGACGCCTTCCGCCTCGCTGTCCCATTCCTCCGCTTTGAAGCCCTCCCGGTTGACCGTGTAGCGCTCTGGGCCGCTTGTAGTCGGCTCGGGTTCGACCGGGGCGCCGGTAGCCTTGTCCAAGAGTACTTGCCGAAGCGCCACGTTCGCGCGGTGGAGCGGGTGCGCATGGTCGAAGAGACTATCGACAAACGCCTTGTCGCCCTGGAGCCTTGTCAGCTCAGCCTGTGCTGCGGCCGGATCGTCGGGCGCCGTGAACGCCTTCCGATAATCGACCTTGGAAACATCAACGCCGGCCGCCGTCAGGTTGGCGTTGATCGCGCCAGCCGCCGCCAGCTCGCCGGCCGCGTTGTGCCGATCACGCTCCACAAGTTGCTTCGCGGCTTCAGTGTCCAAGATACTTTCGGTCATGTCTAAAGCGCCTCCCTCAGCGCGAGCATCGATGCCGTTCCGGCCTTCACGGCGTCCTGAATGAGGTAGGATCGCTGCGCCTCCTGCGGGGTGTCGGGAACGGCCCAGGTCCAACCGACGCGCCAGAGCGCCAGCCGGATTGCATGTTGCAGCGCCGGCGCCCCAAGCGCCGTTTCGTCGAACCCTAGCTGCCGATCACCTTCGCGCGGCTTCGATGGCGCCAACTCCCAAGCCTGCCGCCCCAGCTCGGCAATCCGGGTAGCCGTAGCGGCGGCGGCGCTGATCTGGTCCGTCAGCGACGCAACCAGCGCCTCGCGCTGTATCAGGAGCGCCTTGACGCGGGCCCAGCGCCCGTCCGCGTCAGCCGCGCGGCCTTGATCCTCCCGCTCGGCTATTTGCTTGGCGAGCAGATCGCTTTGCGTCTGGAGCTGCACAACCTCGCCGGCGAGGGCGGACGCCTCTTGTTGGACCGCCAGGACGGCCGCCGCGTCTTCGCCTTCCGCAATCATCAAGGCGATTGCGTCGTGCCTGCCATCCAGTGTGTCGCGCGTCTCGTCTATCCGACGCGCCAATTCCGCTTGGCGCTCGCGCAACGTGTCGATCTTCGCCGGCCGCTTTGTCCCGAATAATGCCACGTGATCCCCTCTGGGCGTTAGAAACTGTCTCGCTCAGGTAGGCATTAGGATCGACATGCCAACCTTCGGCGCCGCCATTGATGAAACCGCTATTGTCGAAATCTCCCCCGCTTGGCGGCTTCACTGAATGGCGGAATTGCTGGGTTTCAAACGACGCTTTTTCTATTGTCGAAATCACATGATATCGGTATGGTCGCTTGTGGTGCGGAAGGAATACGGAAGGCAGGCTAAGGACCAACGCCAATGGCACGCAAAACACCCCGAGTTGCGCTGTACCTTCGCGTTTCGACTACGGAACAGACCACCCGCAATCAACGGCGGGAGTTGAAAGACGTGGCGGACCGACACGGCTGGAACGTCGTCTACACCTTCGAAGACGCCGGCATTTCCGGTGCCAAGGGGCGCGACCACCGGCCGGGGCTAGACGCCCTCTTGAAGGCTGTTGCTCGCCGTGAGGTTGACCTGGTGGCTGCCTGGTCAGTCGATCGGCTCGGTCGCTCGCTGACAGACTTGTTGTCAGTGCTGACAGAGCTGCACGCCAAGGGGGTTGATTTGTACCTCGACCAACAAGGGCTCGATACTTCTACCCCGTCCGGCCGCGCCATGTTCCAGATGCTCGGGGTGTTTGCCGAGTTTGAACGGGCAGTGATCCAGGAGCGGATCAAGGCCGGGCTGGGCAGGGCGCGTGCGGAAGGTGTTCAACTAGGCCGGCGCCGCCTGGAGCAAACCGACAAGAGAAAGGTTGCCGCGATCCGCGCCTCCCTGTCAGCCGGCCACGGCATTCTTCGGACCGCCCGTGAGCTGAAAGTTGGGGTCCGTACAATCATTCGCATTCGGGACACTGCCCCGGCGAGCTGACGGGACGGACCAGGGGGCGCCCCTCTGCCGGCCCGCTGACGGGTTGGGCGGCGGTCCCTTACGCGCGTCAAAGTGCATAGAAAATTCATACCGGGAAGCTTCCGATAAGCTTCCGCAAGCTTCCAAATCGGAAGCTTCCCAACCGCTGGAAATGGCGCAATCGCGCCCGGAATTGACTGGTGGAAGCTTAGCTTCCGATTTAAGCTTCCGCGAGCTTCCACCGTCAGGCGATTTGCCCGGTCTTCCGCCATTTTCCGGTGGACACTCTTTTAGCGGACACTCTTGCTCCTACTACGTAGGAGAGCGTCCCCGGCCCAGGGGCTTCCGCCGGGGGGCGCTCCTGTACCCGTCCAACCGATCAGGAAAGAGAAAGGGCCGGCGAAGCGACCGGCCCCCTCTCTACATGCACACCCTGGAACCAGCCGGGATTTACTCAGCCCCTCTGACAGCCCCGAACTCCTGGGCAGTCGCGACGCTCATACTCAGCAAGCCCAATCCGACCACAACGAACGGCAGGCCAACCGGCCGGTAGTCACAGACACCAACCCAGAACCGGCGCCAGCCCCGCCAAACAATAGTCAACGCTGGCAACGTCAAAGCAAAACCCCTCATTTGCTATCTCCCTTTCTTTGGGGTGATGACAGTATGAGAGTACATCAGTAAGCATGCTCTAACAATACTCTATTATCGCAAGTAATTGTTAGTTTCGCAATTGGACGTTGCTCAATAGAGCTTGGGCCGCAACGCTAGTTCGGTACGCCGCTGGAACTCGCTGAAAACCGCACAATTCCGCCAAGTCGCGATTTTGACCCATGTCCACACACCCTCGGACATTGAAAATCGCGTCAGCGGGGCTCTGTGTGGCTCCTAGACCCCATTCACGGACGCTCGGCTGACCATGCTAAAAGTGTGTGCGGAATGGAGGGATCACCGGTGACGCTATTTACTCGTGCCGCCCTGATCTTGCTGTTGTGGTCGCCGGCCACCGCTCAGGCTGACGATCGGCCGGACTACGTGGACTTGGGCGGACGCGGGATCGCCAGCTGGAGATGCGCGATTTTTGCAAACATGGCGCAGGATCGATCTGAGGGCGCCCGACTGTTCCAGCTCGGCTACTCTCTGCTTAGTCGGTTCGTATCGGACGAGGTGGCCGGGAAGGTGACGGGCGTCGATTGGACGAAAATCCCGCCTGACCTTCTTTTCGTCGAACTTCCACCGGCGCCGTCGCTCGATTTCAGACTTGGGGTTCTATGGCAGTCGGTAAGCCACGGTGTCCGCTATGTCGGGAAAGCGCCCGCCGTGAGAGACTACGAGGCCGAGAACTGCTCGCTGATCCGGTAGAAGCGTCCGGGCCGCTTGTTTTCTCCTTGCCACTCATTACATGCACGTCGCCGGGCTTCTCTCCCCGCTAGCATAGTTTGATCGTCAGGCACGAAGGCCACTCCCCGGATTTCACCGAGGGCCTTCGCAATGTCGCCACCGATCATTGCCGCCGACACAGCGGCTTTACTCTCCAAGCCTCTCCTGTCCGTCAGGGAAGTATGCGCCGTCAGCGGGTTTTCCCGCTCGGCGTTGTGGCGCCGTCTCCATGATGGCCGCTTTCCCCCTCCGATCGACTACAGCGATCAAAGCGCCAAGCTCTATTGGAGCGGTGTGTCCGTCAGGCGATGGATCGAGGACCGGCTTGAAGGCGTCGCGCGCGACTGGCGCAAGGACTGGCCCCGGTTCCAGGGGACAGCGGATCGTCACTACAAGAAAACGGCCGACGCGCTTCCCTCGAATGCAGCGCGCCGGCCTTTTGCTTTTGGCTCGGAAGGGCAAACCGGCCATGCACTCGACAAGTGATAGCGCCGGCTCCGCCGCGCAAGATGCGAAGCCACCGTTGGCCCATGCGCTCGACTTACTGGAGAGCTTTCCGTCGCTCCGCGTTTTTCCGCTCGCGCCGAACAGCAAAGAGCCATTACTCGGTTGGACCAAATGGCAACATCGCGCGACCAGCGACCCATTTAAAGTTCAGCAATGGCTGAACGATAGCGCCCACGCTGACTGCAATTACGCGGTGGCGGCCGAGCCTTCCGGCCTCATCATTGTGGACCTCGACAACAAACCGGCCACCACCCGCAAGGATGGCACCCCGGTTCCGGCCAAGAGGGGCGAGGCCGAGTGGCGCACAATTGCCGATGGCCGCGACGTTGAGACGTTTGCTGTTCGGACCCCGAGTGGCGGGTTGCATCGCTACTACAAGGGCGAGCCCAAAAAGAGCGGTGTCAACGTTCTTGCGTATGGCGTCGATATCAGGAGCGCTGGCGGATATGTCGTCGGGCCGGGCTCGATCCTTGAAGGGAAACGATATGAGGTTGTCGTCAGCCCCGATACGAAAATCGCTGACGCACCGCCGTTCCTCCCGGAACGACTAGCAGCCAAGCCTACTCGCGACCCGCGCGTACGCAGGCTCGACTGCTACGATATGACAGATAAGGACCGCGCTCGCGCGATAGCATACCTGAAAGCCGCTGATCCAGCCATTCAGGGAGCCGGCGGCGACAATCAAACCTATCTCGTGGCTGCTCGGCTCTTTGATTTCGGTCTTGACGTGCTGACAGCCACGGACCTGATGTTCGAGTATTACGACCCCCGATGCGTCCCCAGGTGGGGTTATGACGATCTCCTGCGGAAAGTGGAGCATGCCCACGCCTATCGGCAGCAGCCGGTTGGCTGCGACACTGATGCCGGCTGGATCAAGACGGAACGCGAGCGGATCAGGATAGCTTTCGAGGGGCTGAACGCGGCGGATTTTCCCGCGCCGGCCCCTTGGCTGCATCGCTTTGGCTCGCACAATCTGCCGGCGCGGGCTGACATACCTGAGCCGGAATATCTTTGCGACGAAACCTTTCCGGTGGGGACCCTTTCAGTCCTCAATGCCGAAGGTGGCGTAGGAAAGACACAGCTCGGGCTCCAACTCCAATACGCCTTGGCAGCCGGCGTTCCGTTTCTCGGAATGCACACCCCCGGCACGTGCCTGTCCTATGGCCTCTACGCTGAAGATGACGAAAAGAGAAACCTGCCAATCCGGGCGCATGACATTTGCAAAGGGCTCGGCATTGAGCCCGCTGCGGCCGGTGATCGGGCCTATCACGTTTCCACCCTGGACATGGACCTTACGCTTTTCGACGGACGCAAGATTGCGGGCCGCCAACCGGGCGAGACCAAGATTGCACGCAAAATCTTCGAGACGATTGAGATGGACCGGGCGCTTGGTCGAAACCCTAAGCTTCTAATCCTCGATAATGCGGCAGCGTTTTATTCCGGTGAGGAAAACTATCGTGAACAGGTTTCCGGTTTCCTCCGCTACCTCGCGCGTAAAGCCTATGAGCTTGGCATCGCGATTATTTTGCTCACTCATACGTCGAAAGCGGACGATGGACGCCCGTCAGGGTCCACCGCCTGGGTAAACGTACCGCGCACGGTACTCAATCTTACCAAAGAGCCTAACGATAGGTCCGTCGCCTACCTCGTAACGACAAAAATGAACGGCCGGCGCAAGCCGGTAAACGCTACGCTGGAGGATAGCGATGGGTTTTTCTCGGTGGCCGCGAAATCGGAGCCGACTGCTTTCGAAAGAGACATAATCGAGTGCGTTGATCGGTACGACCGAAAGGGCACGCCTCTGGTACCGGCCCGAAACGCCGATCTAAGCCTCGCAAACATCGTCATCGCTGAGCGTTACCCCGGCAAGAGCGAGGCTGAGCGAAAGCGCTTCCGCAACAACATCATGGATAGCGCCTGGAGCCTTGTGAAGCGCGGGCACTTGCTCTGCGACGATAGACCTTACCCCGGTCGCGTCAAACGCAGCCGCAAGGTCTTTTCGGTACCCGGATATCCCCCTGACGCCATGCCGTCAGAGCTGACAACCGCAAACCCCTCGCACACGGAGCCACGCCGATGACTAACGCCGCTATCCCGTTCCTCGCCTGTCTCCAGAGGGCGGTCGAAGCTAAAGCCCTGAAACCCTCGCAATTCGAGAAGGCGAAAGAACGCTTCAACAACCTTCGCGACGAATACATTTCCAAGGGCATGTCCGGCATGGACGCCGCGACCAGAGCGGCGGACGAAGCCACCGAAAGCCTTGCGATCGAGAACCGCGAGGCGAAGCGGCGCAAGATCAACCAGCTCACGGCGAACCTCACGGCGTGGCGGGACATGAACCAGTGGCGGATCGAAGGAACCAAGCACCGGTCATGGCGCGCGCTCTTTGATGGTCCTTACGACGAGGCCCCCTATGCGTCCTACGCCCAGCTCAAAGAGAGTTTCCTCGGGCTGCTTCACGCGACGATCGACGGCCTGATTGCGAAGTACAAGCCGAAATACGCCGGTATCGTCCGGCCCAAGGCGGGGCTCGAAAAGATCATCCGCGAAGTGTTCGGTGAAGCCACCGCCGACGCCGAAGCGAAATCGCTCGCTGACGCATGGAGGGACGCGCACCAGCTCGCCGTGAAGCTCTTTCGCATGGTAGGCGGCTCAATTCGCGAGCTGGAGAACTGGCATGTCCCGCAGCACCAGGACTACCTGAAGCTCCAGCGCGCCGGCGAGGCGAAATGGATCAACGATCACCTGGGCTGGCTCGATTGGGATAAGACGCGCCGCTCTGACGCGAAGCTGCTTGCCACCGAAGCGGAGCGGCGTGCCTTCCTGAAAGAGGCTTACGAAACGCTCCAGACAGACGGCGCCAACACGCTCCAGCTAGGAGCGGGCAGCCGGCCGGGCAGCATCGGCAACAAGCTTGATAACCACCGCGTCATGCACTTCAAAGGCGCCGACGCCTGGTTGGCGATGCACGCGGCCTACGGCTCAGGCAGCATCTTCGACGTGATGTTGTCGCACTTGGACGGCATGGCGCACGAAATCGCAATGGTGAAGCGCTTCGGCCCATCGCCAGCGACCACCGTCGCGAACATCGCCACCATGATCCGCAAGCTTGCCCCGACCCCCGGCGAGGCAAACGACGAAATTCGCAAATTGCAGGATGTGTTCGCGGCCGTGAACCGCGAGACCGGGCTGGCTCAGACCAACCGGATCGGCAACGTCATGGCCGGCACGCGCAATCTGCTCACGTCGGCACTGCTCGGCGGCGCCCCGCTGATCGCCATTCCGTCCGACATCAACATGGCGCTCATGGCCAAGCACTTTAACTCACTCGACGGTATGCGCTTCATGCGGCGCTATCTGTCGCTGATGAACCCGACGAACAAGCGCGACCGTCAGCTCGCCGTCAGGCTGGGACTGATCGCAGAGACCGTTCAGGCGCACACCTATGGAATGCGTCGTTTCATGGGCTTCGACGCTTCGGGACCATCCTGGACCCGTCGTGTCGCTGACGTCAGCATGAACATCAATTTGCTTTCGCCGCACACCCAGATGGCGCGTTGGGCATTCGGAATGGAAATGCTCGGCCTGTTCGCGGACCACGCCGGCGAGAGGTTCGACCAGCTCCCGTTTCGAACGATGCTCGAACGGCATGGGGTGACGGCGGCGGATTGGGATCGCTTCCGCGCGATCGCACCGTACACGACGCCGGAAGGTGCGACCTTCCTTCGGCCGGATGACGTGTTCGTGCCGGGCGATCGATCCTCGCTCGATTTGATGGCACGCCTGAAAGCGATGGTAATGGCCGAGGTGAAAATGGCCGTGCTGTCGCCGGATCTTGTTAGCCGAAGCGCCCTGATTGGCGACACGCACCCGGGAACGTTCATCGGCGAGCTTGGCCGGTCAGCCGCGATGTTCAAAAATTTCGGCGTGACGTTCTTCAATCTGACCATGGGCCGCTACCTCTGGAAGGCAGCACTCTCGGGCAAGTCGGGCGTGCTGTTTGGTGGCTACCTGATTGCCTCGATGACCCTGCTAGGAGCGTTGCGGACGCAGCTCAGCAACATATCGCGGGGCTACGATCCGCAAGACATGCACGATCCCCGCTTTGTGCTCCAATCGTTGCTGACGGGCGGGGGGCTCGGGATCATGGGCGACTTTCTCTTTGGCGACTACGACCGCTTCGGCGGCGGCCCGATTACAGCGCTCGCCGGCCCGGTGGCCCAGCTCTATGAGGATTTCGCAAAGCTCGGGTTTGGCAACATCCGTGAAGCGATCGAAGGGCGGAACCCGCATGTGCTTCGCGAGGTAGTTCAGCTCGCGCAACGATACACTCCCGGCACGCGCACTTGGTGGCTTCGGCTTCTGGTAGAGCGCTCGCTGTGGAATGCGCTACTGGAAATGTCGGACCCGAGCGCAACGCGCGCCGCTCGCGCCCGTCAGCGGTCCACTGGCGCGTCGTTCTGGTGGGCTCCAGGGCAGGCGTTGCCGGATCGCGGGCCGGACCTGTCGCAGGCGTGGCAGTAGCGCCATGCCCCGCAAGGCGGACATCGCCGCGCACTTCCCGCTAAGACGCGGCTTGGATGAGCGTGAGGCCGCTGTGTACCTGTCACTGTCGCCTAGCTTTTTTCGGCGCCTTGTGGACAAGGGCGACATGCCGCGCCCCAGGCTGTTAGGCTCTCGCCGGATATGGGACGTTGACGATTTGGATGCGGCCTTTCGGTCGCTTCCAATCGAAGGCGACCAGCGGGGAGTGACCGACACATGGGCCGACGTGGTGCCGTCTTAGTGCTCAAGTACGTCCACCGTTTCAAAGATCGCCACGGCAAGGTGCGCCACTACTTTCGGCGCAACGGCCGCCGCATTCCCCTTCCTGGAGAGCCCGGATCGGCGGAATTTGCTGACGCCTACTCGGCGGCCCTGGCGGGCAAGGTTCAACTTGCCGTGCAAAAGGCACAGCCGGCCGGCACGTTCGCGAGCCTCGCCGTTCGCTACTATCAATCCCCGAAATTTCTGCGTCTCTCCGCTTCCTCTCGCTCCAATTATCGACGCGTCATAGACGGGTTCCTAGAGGAGCACGGCCACCGGCTGGTTTCGCAAGTGCGACGCGTCCACGTAGACGCGATCATTGGCGCGATGGCCGATCGGCCCGGCGCTGCGATCGTGCTGTTGAAGCGGCTCCGCACTCTCTTGAGCTACGCGGTTCAGCTCGATTGGATTGAGCACAATCCCGCGATGCGCGTTGAGGGGTTCCGCTCCAATGAGCGTCACACTTGGACCGAAGCGGAGATCGCGCAATTCGAGCGACATTGGCCAATTGGCACCAAGCAGCGGCTCGCGTTTGCCCTGTTGCTATGGACCGGGCAGCGCGGCTCCGATGTGCACCGGATGACGTGGCCCGACGAAAACGGTTTGATCCACGTCGTTCAGCAAAAGACGAAAGCGCGGCTCGAAATTCCGGTGGCCCCGGAATTGGCGGCTGTGCTCGCCGTAACCAAGCGCGAGCACATCACGATCTTGATAACTGAGTATGGCAGCCCGTTCAGCGTGAAGGGCTTCGGTCAGATGATGAGTGCCGCGATCCGCGCGGCGGGATTGCCGGAGCGCTGCAAAGCGCATGGGCTTCGCAAGGCCTTGGCGCGGCGCGCGGCAGAGGGCGGCGCCACGCCGCACGAGATTGGCGCCGTCACCGGACACAAGACGCTGGCAGAGGTTGAGCGGTACACCCGCGCCGCCAACCAGGAGAGGTTGGCGCAACAAGCCATGAACAAAATTGGCAAACCTTGATCGTCGGGTTTGCCAATAGATAGAATTTCGCCTTGATATGAATGGCTTACGAAGCCGCTGGCGCTCCCTACGGGAATCGAACCCGTGTTTTCGCCGTGAGAGGGCGACGTCCTGGGCCGCTAGACGAAGGGAGCCTGCCGCGGGTCTTCCCTATAGCGACGGCGCGGCCGGGCTTCAAGACGTGCTGCGCAGCCGTTCGCGGGCAGCCGACAGGATTCCGCCAATGCCAAGCGCCCATGCGAGCGCGGCGAGCATCGTCGTCCCGTAGCCGGCGAGGTCGGTTCGCCAGTCGCCGAATCGAAGGTCGAGCCGGTGCCTGCCCGATTCCCCGACGAGAACCGCCAGGCGCCCGCTCGAACCCCGAAGCCGATCGGGCGGCACCGGTCTGCCGTCCAGCGTTGCGCGGGCGAGCGGAGAGGGAAACGCGTCGGTGCCGATGGCGCAGGGCGCAGTGCAGGCGGCTTCGGCCGAGGCGAGCGCGGAGCCTTCCGGCGACATCGTGACCATCGTCACCGGCAGTCCCGGATCGGGTTCGGGGAAGAGCGTCGCGCTGACGAACAAGCCGGCGCCGTAGAACCGCGGCGGCAGTCTGCTCAGGTTCTCTGCCGTGGCGAGCGCGTCGGCCCGGCCTTCCCGGCTTGCCAGCGACAGGAGCCAGGATTCGCGGCCCGCGGTGGCCGAGCCCGGCAGGTCGCGATACTCGTGGACGACTTCCGCCGTCTTTGCGAAGAGCAGCACCAGGCTCAACGCCCCGCCGGCCACGGCGAGAAGTTCCCAGCCTCTGCGTCGGAAAATGCCCGACTGTCCCGCCCGCATCAGGGCGACGAGGAGGCCGACCGCCGCGATCGCAGCCGCGAGATTGACGATGTTGACCAGCCGGTATGCGAACTGGAGCAGGCGCAGGACCGGGTGCAGCGGCGAATCGGTCGTGAGAAGGACGAAACCGAACACCGGCACGGTATCGGGCGCCGGCTCGACCGCCTTGCCGTAGGGCAGGGACAGGAACAGCGCGGCGAGCCCGGCCGCCGCGACGAGGCCTGCAAAGGCAAGCCAGGGCCATCTCGCCCATAGCCGCCGGCGGTGCGACAGGACCGCGGCCGTGAGGATGGCAGCGGCCGCGAACGCCGCAAGGTTGAGCGGCGCGCTGAGATAGGGCGTCGAGACGTTCGTCACGCCGTAGGTGTCGACGCGGAGGTCGGTCGACCACGGGACAAGCCGCGAATAGAGGCTGTCGATCGAATGCGGATAATAGGCGAGCCGCTGAATCGCGAGCCGGGTGCCGTCGGCCGAGGGCAGAATCAGCGCCAGCCAGCCGGCAAGCGGTACCGCGCAGAGGAACGCCACTGCAAGAAGGATCGCCCAGCGGATGCGGATGCCGTTCGCCGCGGGCCGCAGCGCGCCGATGAGAACGAGCACCGGAATCGCGAGAAAAAGCGCGGCGCCATATGCCGTCAGCGGATGACCCTGGACGGTCAGCGCCGCCAGGAGCATCGCCAGCGCGAGTTTCAGGGTGGTTTGTCGCGCCGGGCCGGTCAGCGCATCGACCGTGATCACGGCGGCAAAGAGGAGGAGCTGATAGGCGAAGAACTCGGTGAGCGCGCTCCGGCTGTAGAGATTGGTGAGCTGATAGACCGACCCGCCGAGAATGAGCGTCAGCCCCGCCGCCATTGCGTCGCTGCCGGTCGTGCGGCGCACCAGACCGGAAATCGCGAGGGCGGGCGCAAGGATCGTGACGAGAATGGCGATCCGCATTCCGAGGTGCACGCCGAAGACGAGGACGAGCGGTGCGGCAAGCCCGAATACGCCGGAGCCGTAATAGGCTAGAAACGGGTTCCCGATCTGGCCGGCGGTGTTGACGAACGAGGGCAGGCGGCCCTCGCTTGCCAGCATGTGAGCCGAGTAATTGGCCAGCCAGAGGTGATTGACCCAGTCGACGAAGAAGACATCGACGAGGACGAGCGGCAATCCCATTGCCAGGACGAGGGCGGCGACACTGCCCCGGCGCAGCCAGGTCAGGCCGGCCGCTCCGGTCGGCGCTGCTGGTGGGTCGGTCAATCCTGGCCTGCCAATGCTAGGCCGAGGAAAGCGGGGCCGGGTGCAGGCCGACCGCGTTCAGGCGGCCGAGCACGCGCTCGGCGGCATGGTCCCAGGTCCACAGGCGATGCATCTCGCTCGCCGCAGCCGCGCCACGCTCGGCCGCCTCTTCGCGATTTTCGTAGATATGGCGGAGCAGATGCCGGAGATGATCCGGATCGGGATCCGCCCAGCGGAAGCCCTCGTAGTAGGGGCACTTGGCGACCGCCGGTACGGTCCCGCGCACGGCCAGCGGGTAGGCGATCCCGTCGTGGACGAAGTCGCGATGGGCGCCCCAGTCGGTTGCGATCGCCGGGCGGCCGCAGGCCATCGCCTCCATCAGCGGCATGTCCCAGCCCTCGCCGTTGCCGGCGGAGATGAAGCAGTCGGCCGAGCGGTAGAACGCGCCGAGCTGATAATAGGGGAACTCGCGGTTGAAGATGTAGGAGATGCGTCCGCCGGAATCCTTGAGGTCGAGGGCGCGGATCTCTGCCGCCACGTCGACATGGGCATCGCGGTTGTTGACCTTGACGACCAGCCGCACGGGTTCCGCGGCGGAGAATGTCCGGCTGAACGTGCGGAGCAGGAGCCACGGGTTCTTGCGTTCGCCCCACTCGAAGTTCGACAGGAAGATGTACTCGCCGTTGGGGTTGGGATAGCTCGCGATCCCGGGGTGGAAGTAGTCGGGGTCGAAGCCGAGCGGCATCACCTCGATCGGGCGCTTAAGGCCGCTGGCGAGAAATCCGTCGCGATTGAAACGGGTCGGCACCCAGACTTCGTCCATTTCGTTGGCCTGGCGCACCCACTCGGCCGGGAAACCGTCGACTTCGAGCATCGTGTAGCCGATCCGGGTCCGGCCTCGCGCCTTTAAGAAGACGTCGGCCTGCGCGTAGACCACCGAGGCGGACGGGTCGGGCAGCTTCCGCGAGCGGATGACGTTCAGCCGGTACTCGCCGGAATTCTCCGGCTCGGGAAACGGGAAAGGAGTGCCGGGGCCATAGGCATATTCGTAGGCGACGCGGACCCCTTTCATGTCGAGTTTCCGCATCAGTGCCCGGCTGGTGACGGCATAGCCGCCGGGAAGGTTGATGATCGACTGCCAGAGAAGGTCGCGCGTGTAGGTGCTTTCGAGGCGCTTGCGCCAGCGCTTCTTGAAGATTTCCTGACCTTTGAAGAAGAGCCGCTCGCGCAATTCGTCGTTGCCGCTGGTCGAGCCGTGTTCGAGATGGTCGATCGTGAGCGAACCGCAGACGATTGTCGCGAAACCGGCCTCGCGCGCGCGGAGGCAATAGTTCGGTGTCCTCGAAATAGGTCTGGAAGGCGAGGTCGAGCGGTCCGATCGCGTCGATCACCTCGCGTTTGATATAGGCGACTGCGAAGACGATCCCCTGGACCTCGCGGTTGCCGGGGAACTGGCCGATGTCGATTTCGGCCGGCCCGTCATGCTGCTGCCCCCAGAACGTGTCGGGGAGAATGAACGTTCCGGTATGGACGAGCAGTCCCTCGGCATTGAGCAGACGGCAACCGACGATGCCGGCACGCGGGGCGGCCGCCGCGGCGCGCAGCTTCTCCAGCCAGTCGGGATCGCTGAACCTCAGGTCGTTGTTGAGGAGGACGATGTCCGAATCGGGCGCCGCGGCCGCGATGCCGGCATTGTTGCCGCGCACGAAGCCGACATTCTCGGGGAGCCTGAGCACGCGCAGCCAGTCGGCGTGCTCGGCGAGGCGTGCGGGCGTCTCGTCGGTCGAGCCGTTGTCGACGACGATGACCTCTGCATTGGCGAGCCTGGTCCGCCTCAGGGTGGTCAGGGTGCGCTCGGTCAGGTGCCAGCCGTTCCAGGCGAGGATGACAAGCGTGGCCTTGCGCGTCGGCGCCGTCCGGGCGACGGACGGCGCCGGCGTTGTGCCGGATTCAGCCGCCATGGCGCCGGCCCTCGGCGATCGAGGCCCAGAGTGAATAAAGCGCGGCGGCGACGCTGGTGCGCACGTACCCCGTGGACGTCCCGCCTGACTGCACGTCCGTCGCTCCGGCTCCCGACCTTGGCAGGGCAAGCTCCCCGACGGGCGGCTGTCGCATGAAACCGAGGGCACGCTGCGCCGGGCGATGGAAATAGCCCGGCTCGAGGTGGCGGTAGGGCCGGCGATCGCCGAGGAGCAGCTTGCGGAACGGGCGCTCGATCCGCGCTATCACGCGGCCAAGCTTCCAGGCGCGCGACGCGAACACTTCGTCGGCCCGCGCGACGAGCACAGTCACAACCTGTCTCAGTTCGGCATTCTGCGCCTCGAGCAGCGCGAGCTGCTCTTCATCAGCTCGATTGGCCAATCAGATGCCCCGGATTTCAACTGAGACGTGCTACTAGCACAGGCGCGCTTGCGCTCGCCACCGCGGCGGAACCTACCTGAATTGCACTTCCAGCCGGTACGGGCTTCGCGCCCGGGCATCGTTGTTGCCGTCGCTGACCTGAAGCCGATAGGCCCCTGCAGCGGGAACCTTGAACAGGGCCTCGGTGACGCCGCCTTTCCGCGGCGGACCCTGCCAGTCGCCGACCACGCGCGCCTCGGCATCGAGGAGGCGCACGACCACATCGAGGGCGGGGTCGACGTTGTCCACGGTCACCGCAAACGATCCGGCGGCAGGTGCGTCGAGCGCGTACCAGTCGGTGTCGCCCTGCGGCAGGATGGTGGCTTCCACCGCCTGGCCGAGCTTCAGCGGCGCGGCATGGCCGAACCCATCGTTCGGCTCGAAGGGATCGACTGCCGGGTAGAACGTCGTGGACAGGGTCGCCGGGTCGATCGATCGCTCGTCGCTGTTGCCGTCGGTCACTTGGATGAAATAGACGCCGGGCCTGGGCAGGTCGGCGAAGCCCTCCGCGACACCCCCCTTCCGGTATGGCGGCACCCAGTCGCGAATGACCTGGTGGTCGGCGTTCCAGATGCGGAAATAGAGGTCGAGGTTGGGCGGGCTTTCGTCGAGCACGACGTCCAGTTCGCCGGCCGAGGTCGTCTCGACGCGGAACCAGTCTTCGTCGCGGACCGGGAGGATGTTGAAAAGCACCTTGCCGCCGGGGGTGAGCGGCGTCGCCGTGGCCGGGCCGTTGTTCGGCTCGTTCTGGTCGGGCTCCGGCGTGAAGCGGAGCGCCACCGGAAAGAGCTGGTCGCTCGCCTGGTCGTTGTTGCCGTCGACGATCTCGACATAGTAGCGCCCGGGCGCCGGCAGGTCGGCCACGCCCTCGACGTCGCCGCCGACGCGCGGCGGACCGACCCAGTCGCGCACGATCTGCCGGTCGGAGTTCCAGACCCGCATTCCGAGATCGATATTGGGCGGCAGGTTCGTTGCCGAAAAATCGAGTTCGCCCGGATGGTCGATGTCGAACGCAAGCCAGTCGGCGTCGCCGCGGGGGAAGATTGCGATCGGGTGGCTACCGGTCGGCTCGACGAGGGCGGCGCTGGCGAAGCCGCTGTCCGGTTCGAGGCTGTCCGGGACCGGCTTGAAGGATACGGCGAGGGAGAACGTATCGAGCGAGGCCGCGTCGTTGTTGCCGTCGCGCAGCTCGATCAGGTAGGTGCCGGGCTCGGCCAATTCGGCGGTGAGCGCCGTATCGCCCCCGGCGCGCGGCGGACCGACCCAGTCGCGGACGACCTTGCCGTCGAGGTCCTGGAGCCGCATGACCACGTCGAGGGTTGCCGGATTGCCGGACGCGGTCACCGAAAGGAGCCCGGGCTCGGGAACGAAGAGCTTGTACCAGTCGCCATCGCCGCGCGGGTAGATCGCCGGCCGGAAACTGGCATCGGTCGGGATCGCGGTCGCGCTGCTCGGCGAGTCGTTCGGCTCGAAGGGATCGTCGGCGAGCGCGAAGTCGACCTTCATCTGGAACGGTGTCGAGCTTTCGGCATCGTTGTTGCCGTCGACCGTCTCGATCCAGTAGCGGCCGGCGCGGGGGAGCGCGAAAGTTACCGCGACGGCGGCGCCTGGACGGGCGGCGCCCTGCCAGTCGGCGACGACGGCGTGGTCGGCGTCCCAGATGCGGGCATAGAGGTCGAGTTCGGGAGGGGCAGTCGGAACATCGAGCCGCAGTTCGCCCGCTCCCGGCACGTCGATTGCGTACCAGTCGGCGTCGCCGCGCGGAACGATGCGGGCGGTGATCCTGGCGGCCAGCGGGATCGGTTGCGCCGTCGCGTAGGTGTCGTTGCCGGCGGCTTCCGGCATATCGACGGCCGCCGCCGAGCGCCAGCCGCTCGGCGGGGCGAGCGCGATGGCCTCCGCCCAGGGGGGCCTCCGCACGGCACGCTCGCCGAAGAAGCGTTCACCGGCAGCGGTGCGCTTGAGGTTGCTGTCGGCGGCAGCGACGGTGACGGGCGCGGGGGCGGGTGCAGGCGCCGCCGGCTCTGCTCCGGCAGGATTGAGATAGACTTCGTCGACCAGGCGGACGAGCAGTTCCGGCCGCTGGTCGCCGCCGGTCGCGTCGATCACGCGCTTGGCGACGTGCCGGAACATCAGCCCGACCTCGGTGCGCGGCGCGTCGATCTCGGCGAGCAGCGCATCGGTGAAGGGGCTATGCGTGCCTGAGCCGTCCGCGGCTACGTCACCGGAGGCGGCGGCGTAGGCGATGATCGCCCCGCGCCCTTCCAGGCGCATCGGTCCGAGCCCGCGCTGGATCGCCACCGAGCGCGTCCCGCCGACCTCGGCGACGAACGGATTGTCGCGGCAGGCATCGAGGATGGCGATGGCGACGCCGGCACGCCGCTCCATCTCGCCGACGATTTCCTGGATGTCGATGGCGCTGTAGCGGAGCGCCCGTTCACTGTCGACCGACACGTCGGTGGGCAGCAGGAAGTTCTGGCCGCCGATCTGGATGCCGTGCCCGGCGAAGTAGAAGAGGGCGATGCTCGCCCCGTTCATGGCCAGCGAAAAACGGTCGATGGCGGAAATCGCCGCCTGCCGGCTGACGTCGGTGGCGAGGGTCACGTCGAAGCCTAGCTTCTTCAGCTTGTCGGCCATCGCGGTGGCGTCGCCCGCCGGGTTGGCGAGCTTTGCCGCGCCGCTATAGGCGCCATTGCCGATGACCAGCGCTACCCGGTCGGCGGCAGCGGCCGGGCCGAGGGTACAGAACGCCGCCATTGCCAGAGAAGCGATGAAGGCACGCATCCTCGCCCCGCCACCATGGACCGGTGGGGCGATGCTAGTGGATTCCGTCCCGCGCGGGAATGTCGCCGGCAATCACGGCAGCGCGATATAGCGGCGGACATTGCCGCGAAACCGGGCCGTGGCGAAGCGGCCGTCGGCGGGACGGAGCCTGAGGGGCAGGCCGGGGACGGGACGGACCGTGATCGCGACATTGAGGCCGAGCCTGGTCTGGTCGGGAACCTCCGGGCGCCAGCGCACCATGACCGCCGCGAGGATCGTCTTGAGAAAAGCGAGCGCGAACCACATGCCGAGGCAGCGGCGCGGGCCGGCACTGAAAGCCAGCCACTGGAACGGCGAGCGGACGGTGCCCTCCCAGCGCGACGGATCGAAACGCTCCGGGTCCGGGTAGAGCACCGGGTCGCGGTTGGTCATCCAGGCGCTGACGAGGATCTGCGATTTCCGCGGGATGGAAATGCCGGCGATCGCGGTATCGTCGACGGCCTTCCGCCGCTGGATGGGGGCCGGCGGAACCAGGCGCAGCGCCTCCTTGAGGACGGCATCGAGATAGGGGAGCTCCATCACCGGGCCGATGTCGCCGTCGAGGTCGATGGGCGCGGCGGAGACCTCCGCATGCAGGCGCCGCGCTGCCTCGGGAAAGGCGGACAGGAGGACGAACAGCCAGGCGAGGATCGAGGTCGAGGTGTCGTAGGCGGCCCCGAGGAGCGTCCAGCCGTAGCCGGCAATGCGGTCCGGCGAGGCCGGCGTGCCGTCTTCGGTCGGCGCATTGACCAGCGCGGAAAGCGCGTCGGCGTCGACCGGGCAGCCGGCGCGGGTTTCGCCCCATTCGACGATCGCCGCATAGGTCTGCTCGGCCTGCTCGTGCAGCCCGGAGTGCCGGCGCCTCGCGGCGACGAAATGGGCGAGCGATGCGCCCGCAAGGCGGGCATGCTGCTCCACCATGTCGGCGGCGTGGAGGCCCGCCGTCCGGTCGGGGTCGCGAAAGAGCGCATCCGAGGCGAGGCGCTTCACCAGCCGGTTGAGGTAAGGGACGATGTCGCCGGTCTCTTCCGGCCAGGTCGCGATCTCCTCCCGTACAACCTTGGCGATCAGGGGGTGCACGGCGTCGACCATCTTCTTGCGGAACATCGGGCCGAGCAGGCGGACATAGTGGTCGTACTCGGCGCCGTTGGCGCTGAAATAGCCGTCGCGGAGCTTGTTGTGGGTCGAGCCGTCGTAGCTCTTGATGATGATGCCGCCGTTCTGGAAGGTCTCGTAGTTGCGGAAGACGGTCTCGGCGGCTTCGGCGCCGGTCAGATGAAACATCGGCGCGTGCCTGCCATCGCGGAACCCGGCATGAAGGCGGACGAAGTCGCCGTGCGTCTCGGTGATCCGCCGCGACGCGGCGATCGGGTCGACGAGCAGGTGGAGGAGGGCGCGGTAGGCCGCAAACCCGCTGACGCGCGTCTCCTCCATGGCGGACTACAAGGTCCCCGCCGATTCCGGCGCGATCCGCGGCGCCGGCATGATCGGCTCGCGCCCGACCGAACGGTCGGCGAGCATCGTGATGGCGTTGAGGCGGCTTTCCAGCGTCTGCCGTGCCGCCTCCATGGCGGCCGGATCGGCGTCGGCCTGGACGTTGATCGGCTCGCCCACCAGAAAGACGCCGCGGCCGAACGGGAATGGCGCGATGAACCGGTCCCAGCTCGAGAAGGCGATGCCGTGCGAGCAGGAATAGGCGGCCGGGACCAGCGGTGCGCCAGACATGCGGGCAATGTCGATGATGCCCGGATTGACGTTCATGCGCGGGCCTTTCGAGCCGTCCGGCGTGACGCCGACGCTGGCCCCGTCCTTCAACGCGCGCAGGATCGCGCGGACGGCTTGCGCCTTGCCCGCCGTCCGCGAACGCTCGATCGTCCTGATGCCGAACTTCCGGGCGGCTGCCAGCGCCAGGCGGCCGTCGAAACTGTTGGAGCCGACGACCCAGAGGGGGAAGCCCGCCGGCCAGAGCTTGGACATCATCAGCTGGCGGCCGTGCCAGACGCAGAAGATGATCGGCCGGTTGCCGCTGAGCGCCTCATCGAGATGCGCGGTATCGCGCCGCCAGCGGATCGCCCAATAGGCGATGCGGATGTAGAGCGTACCGACCGGGACCAGCAACGGAATGATCCAGGGCCACTCGACGGTCCTTCCGGCCAGCCGCATCCTGTCGCCCGCCCGGTTTCCCGGCTCCCCTCCGTCACGGAAATCGAGGATGCGACAACCGGATCGGGGTGTCGAGGGCCCGCGGCGCGCCCGGCATCCGAGAGAAGATCCGTTGCCCCGGGGGCGTTGGCCCGGCGCCGGTCCGCCAGAGGCCGCTACGGTACAGCCATCGCCTCCGACATCACCTTGCGGATGGCGTTCCATTCCGCCGCCTCGCGCCGCTTGTCGGGGTCGGCGGAGAGCCGCGCCAGAATCGTGTCGAGCTTGCCTAGGGCGGCGGCGCCCTCCGCCTTGAGGAGAGTCAGCGCGGACAGCATCACCGGCCCGTCGCAGCGGGTCGGATCGAACTGCCAGTACTTCCCGGCGCCGATAGCGGCAGACTCCATCCCGCAGCGTTCCGGCGGCGGACTGTTCCGCCAGAAGAGCCAGAGGATGTCGGTGAGCGCCGACGCGCTGGCGGCGAAATAGCTGTGGCCGAGCATGTCGGCCCCGACCACCGACATGTCGATCGAATCGAGCCCGTCCGCGACGACCATTGCTGCGCCCGCCTGTCCGGCGCGCGGCCGGTCGCCGTGCACCTGGCGCGAGGTAAGCAGCGCCACGTCGTTCTCCGAGGCGTAGAGGGTGAGGCGTTCGGCGAGCGGACGGATCGTCTTCACCATCTCGCCGAACAGCGCCGCGTCCTCGTCGGGTGCCGCGAAGATCACCTGGTCGAAGAGCGGCGGCCGGATCGAGTCGGCATTCCGCCTGGTGGCGATCAGTTCGAGCGCGTCGAGGAGGGCGCGGTTCCCCATCGAGTGGGCGATCAGGTAAAGGTGCTTGATGCCCTTCTCGGCGGTCAGCGCCTCGAGGAACCCGATCAGGTGCCGGCCGGAGAGCCGTACCGCGGCCTCGTCGGCGATATAGGAGAGGCCGTTGGCGCGCGACGGCCAGGAATAGAGGATCGGCGCGCCGTCGAAATTGAGGTCATAGGCGATCTGCGCCGTGCGCTTGGCCGCGTCGGCGAAGGACACGTTGTAGCCGTGGATGAAGACGAAGGCCGAGTCGCTTTTGTGTTCGGCGAGCGTCGACCGCATGTCGGCAAAGAGCGCATCCTCGTCCATCGTCTCGATGCGGCTGACCACGAAATGGCGGTCGGCATTGGCCGACCATTCGAGCTTGAGGAGCGAGGGCGCCTCGATTGCGCCGGGCTTGTGCTCGCGCGGCACCGTCACCTCGACCGTCCCGAAGGAGAGCGCTCCGCGGTCGCCGCCGAAGAACTCCTCCGGCCGGTCGCTGCCGGTCGCCGCCCGGTCGGTGGCGTAGAAGACCTTGACGCGGGTGAAGCTGCCGGCGGTAGCGTCCGAGAGGTCGGTGGTTACGACGACGTTGCGTGCGCCGACCGAGGCGCTGGCCGCGCAGCGCGCCGGCTCGCTCGCCGCAAGATACGACTGGCTCTGTGCCTGGTCGCGCCTGCCGAGAAGGTCGTAAGCACGGGCGAGCCGGGTGTAGTCGGCGGCCATCGCCGACGACTTGCAGTCGAGAAAGAGGCGGTCGATGCGAAGCGCGGCCTGGGCAAGGTCGAGCGCCTGCTGGCCATTACCGGCCGAAAGGTAGGCGTCGGCCGCTGCGGCATTGATCGCGCCGAGTTCGGGTGCCGATGCTCCTTTCTGCCGCATGACCACCTGCGCCTCGGCGGCGAATGCCTCGCCGGCATCGCCGTAGTCGCCGTGTTTCAGGCGGCGGCTGGCAAGCTCGACGAGCAGATCGATGCGTTCCTGCGGCGACGTTCCGGGATCGCGAACGGCGTCTTCCAGAAGCTTGAACGCCTGATCGATTCGGCCGGCGGCAAACTCGCCATCGACCTTGGGGAGGAAGAGGAGGTCGACCGCGTCGGCCGGGCCGCCGGCGAAGGCCGCCAGCCCGGCAGAGAGAGCAAGCACACGGGAAAGGCTCCCCGCAAACCGTCGCATGTTCGTCCTCCCGGCCCATCGAACGAGGCGGTGCCGCTGCCCATCCAGCCAAAGGTTGACGGCAAAGGCATGGCAATGGAAAGGTTTTTCGCGATCGGGGAACGGTCTGATGAACAAGGAAGACTTCGAGGTGGCGCGTCTTTTCCTGCTGGAAAGCCACGCGCTCATCGCCGCCAGCCGCCTGCAGCGCTGGGACGTGACAAAGTGGGGCGTGACGGTCAACCTTGCGCTTGCCACCGCCTCCGCCTCGGTCACCAGCTCGCGCGGCCTGCTCACCTTCTTCTGCCTGCTCGTCGCGCTCCTCGGCATCGGGCTCATCCACTACTACAACGGGCGCATCGCCGTCGCGCGCGAGGCATCGCGCGCCTCGCTCGGGTTCATCAGCCGCGGCGGCGTCGACCTCAAGGCGATCACCGGCACCGACCAGGATGTCGCCGCGGTGGTTACCTACGACCTGCAGGCATTGTTCGTCTTCGGCGGCATCCTCGCCTTCTCGGTCGTCCCGTCGTTCCTCGTCTGGGTCATCGGGTGACGCGCCGGAACGCTTCTTCGCGACCATGAGCGCCCGCGCTGCGGCCCTGGCACCGGGCGAAGCTCCGGCGAGCCGCTTCATCGGCCCGCAAAGATGGATCGACGTCGGCGTTGTCGCTGCGCTGACGATCGCCGCCAGCCTATTGCTGACCTGGTCAGACCGGTACTGCGGACAGCACGGGGCGGACTCGCTGATCCCGCCGCTGATGGCGATCCAGCGGGTCGGCACTTATTTCTGGGGACAGGACCGTTTGGGGTCGCTCTTCCCGGCGCTTACGTCGTGGATCACGCGCCTCGACTGGAACCTCGTCGTCCAGGTGCTGATGCGGGCGGCGAGCTCGACCCTTTCCCCCCTGTTTGTCATCGTTCTCCTTCGCCCGCGGGCGCCGATCGCCTGGACGTTTGCCGCGAGCCTTGCGGTCTTCTTCGTTTGCGACCAGCCGATCGCGATCTGGCAGTACTGGGTGAACGGCCAGCCCTACGGTCCGTCGCTGGCGCTGCTCGCGCTCGTTGTGGTTCTCGTCCGGCGGTCGGGCATGCGCTCGCTCTTCGACCTTGTCTGGCTCGTTGCGGCCTTCGCGGTGGCCGTTCTGGCGTTCTGGCTGAACGCCGGCCTGATCACGGTTGCCGGACCGGTCTTTGGACTTGTCCTGCTCCACAATCGCGATCGCGAGACGCTGATCCTCCTCATCCTTTCGGTAGCGGCGTTTTTCGTGGCGACGCGGTTCATCCCGGTTGACCGCCCGGGCACGATCGAACGTGTCCTACTTTCCTGGAAAGATCTCCAGACGCTCCCCGATGCCCTGGCCCAAGGCGTCCGCCTGAGGTCTGTCCTCATCGTGACGATCCTTGGCGCCTTCGCGACAGTGTGGATCCTGGTGCGGGGCGACAGAGCGGGCGCGGCGCTGATTGCACGATCGGCCCTGACGGTTCTCGCCATGATATTCGCGGCGGCCGCAATCGTTCAGCTGCAATGGATCCAGCTCAATCACAGCGACTTCCGCTACTTCGCGCCTTACGTGCATATCTACCTTGCCACGATCGCCGTCCTCGCCTGCGAGTTCCTGTGGCTGCGCATTTCCGAGCAATCGCTGCGCCGGGGAATCACCCTTGGTGCCGGCCTCGCGGGATTGGGGGCGATCGCGCTGGCGGCGTTCCCGATCGACCCGCAATGCCGGCTGGGCGACCGTCCGCGCTTCGCCGAGACCGACGCGATGGCGAGGATGGCCGTGGCGACCGGAGCGCGGTTCATCGCCGGCAATTACGACGCGACCTGGCCCGCGGTGTTCGAGGCGAACCGTCTCGCCTCGTCAAACCGAATCTACGGAGCAACCTCGCGCGGCATCGGGGTGCGACCCGTGGTGACGAAGCTGATCCCCGGCGAGCCTGAGGGCGTAGTCGTCTGCCTCGACCTGGGGCCGAGCGCCTGCGTCTTTGAAATCGTCCGCAGTATCGGTCATGGGGCGCTGGCCATTGCTGGCCCGGCCGTAGCGGCGGAGACACTTCCGAATGGCGAGGTGCTTCGCGCGATCCGCTACGTTTGGAGCGACCTCTACGAAATTCCGGTCGAGCCCCGGGACTTCAAAAGCCAGGTCGGCCATCTCGCCGGCGGCGTCGTTCGCGTCGGTGACGGTTCGCCGGCCGGCTACGCCCTCTTCGGCCCGTACATGCCCCTCCGGCCGGACACCTACACCGTTACCGTCATGCTGGCCTGCCGCGGAGACCTCGTCGGGACGGTGCTCGACGCCGTCGCGGGCAAAAGCGTTGAGGTCCTAGGCAAGCTCCGCCTGACGCCGCAGCTCCTCCCCTGCGACGGGGCTCCGCACGCGGTCAGCTTCCCGGTGAGACTTAGCGCGTTTCGGAGCGACGTCGAATTCCGTGTTTACTACGGCGGCGGCGGTATGCTCGAAGCCGGCCCGGTGCATGTCCGGGCGCCGGCGACAGGGTTCTGAACCTGCATGGAACACGGCTTGAACCGGGGAGCGGGCTCCGGCGAATACGGCGGCAAACGCATCCTCGAGGCAATGCGCGGCGCTCGCCGCTATGCCCACGAGATATTCCGGACCATGACAGGGGCAATTCCGCCGGGCGCGCAGAGGGTCCTCGATTTCGGAGCGGGGGACGGCGTCTTCCTTGAGCAGTTCGCAAGCGCCGGCGTCAGTATCGATTGCGTCGAGCCGGACCGTGGATTTGCGGCCGGGCTTCTTCCCCTGGCCGGGCGGGTGGTCGGTGATGCGGCGGAACTCCCGCCGGACACCTACGATTTTGCATTCGCCGTGAACGTGCTCGAGCACGTCGACGATCCGCGCGGCGAGGCGGCGAAGGTTCTGCGGGCGCTGCGGCCGGGCGGAGTCTTCTTTGTCTTCACTCCCGCGTTCCGGGTTCTCTGGACCAGTCTCGACGCGGAGGTCGGGCATCTGCGCCGCTATACCCGGCGCTCGCTTTCGGAGGACCTGACCGCCGCGGGATTTTCCGTCGAGCGAAGCGCGTATTTCGACGCGCTCGGCTTTCCCGCCGCGCTCGCGGTACGGCTGCTCGAGGGCGTGGGCCTCTTCCGCTATTCGCCGGGGACGATCGGCTTCTATGATCGCGCGATCTTTCCCGTCAGCCGCGGGCTCGATGCGGCCTTCTCGCGCCTCCTCGGCAAGAGCGTCATCGCTGTCGCGCGGAAGGCGGGGTGAACCGCGTGTCGGTCGCATCAATCGAGTCCAGTGCCACGCCACGACCGGGCGACACCGGGCGACTCACGGTCCATCTCGGCTGGATTTCGGTTGCGGTCCTGTCCCTGGCAGGAGGCGTTCTCATCACCTGGTCGCAGCCGCTCTGCGAATCGTTCAGCTCCGACTCCCTGCTGCCGGCGGTGATGAGCGTGCAGCGGGTGACCCCATATTTCTGGGGGCAGGACCGCTTCGGTTCGCTGCTGCCGGCGCTCGCGTCGTGGATCGGGGACATCGGTCTGTCTCTGCGTTTCCAGGTGTTCCTGCGCGACGCATCGGCTTCGCTGTTTCCGCTGTTCACGATCCTCGTCCTGCGGCCGCGCGCGCCGCTCGCCTGGACCTTTCCGGTCGCGCTCCTGGCGATGCTGGCGGTGAGCAGCTTCCCGATGGTCCGCCAGTTCTGGCCTTACAATCAGCCGTACGGCCCGTCCTTTGCGCTCCTGGCAGCCGCACTTGCCGTGCTGCGCATCCCGGCTACCGGGCGCGGGCGACTTCTGCTGCGCGGCGCGGGCTGTTTCGCGCTGATGCTCACGGCCACATGGGTGAACAGCGGGCTCGGGCTCGTCGTGGCGCCGCTTTTCGCCGTCCTGTTTCTGCTCCGGCGGGATGGCGAGAGCCTGACATTCCTTGCGATGACGCTGGTCGCCTATCTCCTCGTGACGCGGCTTATCCCCTCGGAGTGGCACTGGGATTACGAGACCTTCGCCTTCGACTGGCGGAGCTTCCTCCGGCTGCCATCGATCATCGCCGCCTCGGTGCGGCCGGTCCCCGGAACGGTGGCGCTGGTCCTCCTCGTCGTCTCGTCAGTGGTTTTCTTCCGACGGCGCGAAACATCGACGCGTGCGATTGCCGAGGCTGCGCTGGCCATAATCCTTGCGGCCAGCGTCGGTGCGCTGGTCACGGTTCAGGTCGGCTGGGTCGCGGGGAACGATTTCCAATTCCGCTATTTCAGCGTTGAGGTCGAACTCCTCATTACGCTCGCCGCGATCCTCGCCGTCGAAGCCCTGTGGCGGCGTCGTCTTCTGCCGGCCGGGCCGTGGTCGGCGGTGCCGTCATTGGCGGCGCTGGCGACGATGGCCTATGTCACCGCGCCGTTCGACTTCGCCTGCCGGTTCCTGCCGAGTTCGGTCGTGGCCATAACCGATGCTGCAGCGAAGATGGCGGTCGCGACCGGGGCCCGGTTCATCGCCGGCGATTTCTGGATCGCCCGGCCGGCGGTTTACGCCGCCAACGAGATGGCAGGGACCAATACGATTTTCGGTGCGAGCCCGAGGGGTGGTGGCGCCACCCCGCGCATCGCCGAATTCATGGCGCGGGAGCCGAGCCCGACGGCGGTGTGCATGAACCTCGCGCCGGTCGCGTGCGCCCACCAGGTAGCGTTGGTCGCCCGTCACGGCGCGGTGGTCGCGCCAGGGCCGCCGATCGCCGAGGAACGCACGCCTTCCGGCGCCGTGCTGCGGGCGATCCGGCTCTCGTGGGCCGAGGAACTGGCGATCCCGGTTGAGGGGCTGAGCACGCAGGTGGGCACCCCGGAAGGCGGCGGCTTCGCGGTGAAAGGTCCAGCCGCCCCCGGATTTCTTGTCTTCGGGCCCTACACGCCGGTGCCCGCCGGGGACCTCACCGTTTCGACGACCATTGCCTGCGACGGCCCGGTTACCGGCAGTTACCTCGACGTGTCGGCGCATAAGGGAAGCGAGATCCTTGCCAGGCTTCCGCTCGACACGATTGCGGGTCTTTGTGACGGCACGCCGAAGCCGGTCCGCATGTCGCTGCGGCTCGCCGGAGGGAGGAGCGATGTCGAATTCCGCACCTATTACGGCGGAAGCGGAAACCTCGCCGTGACGGAGGTCGCGGCCTATCAACCCCATCCCGTGTTCGGCCGGTAGAGACGTCGGCGATGGCGCGCTCAACGACCGGGACCGGGGACCGCGTGGCGCAGGCCACCCGCATTGCCGTCGGCGGCGGTTTCGTCTCGGGCCTTTTCGACGCGGCGGAAAACCCCGCCGCCGCCTATGTTTTCGCGCACGGCGCCGGTGCCGGCATGGGCCATCCGTTCATGTCCGCGGTGGCGCATGAGCTTGCCGCGCACGGCATCAGCACGCTCCGGTACCAGTTCCCCTACATGGAAGCGAAGAAGCGCCGGCCCGACTCCCCGGCCGTTGCTGAGGCGACGGTCTCCGCCGCCGTCGCCCGCGCAGGGGAACTCGCCGGCGGCGTGCCTCTCTTTGCCGGCGGCAAGTCGTTCGGCGGGCGGATGACATCGCAGGCCGCCGCCGACGGGTTGCTGCCCGGCATTGCCGGCCTCGTTTTCTTCGGATTTCCGCTCCATCCGCCGGGAAAACCCGGGACGGAACGCGCCGCGCATCTGGAGCGTGTCGCTGTCCCGATGCTCTTCCTCCAGGGCACCCGCGATGAATTCGCGACGCTCGGGCTCCTGGAGGAGACCGTGAAACGCCTGCCGCAGGCGACTCTCCATCTCGTCCCCGACGGGGATCACTCCTTCCGCGTGCCGGCGCGCTCCGGTCGCAAGGAGAACGGCGTGCGCGGCGAGCTGATCGCGGTGGTGCGCACCTGGATCGATCAGCTCGCCGCGCGCAGGCAGATTTAAGCGCGAAGAATCTCAGCTCTTGCCGCGCATGGCGTCCTTGAGGCCGCCGACCGCGTTCTGGACCTTGCCTTCCGTCTTGTCGGCCTTGCCCTCGGCCTTGAGCTTGGCGTCGCCGGTGATCTTGCCGGCGGCTTCTTTCACGGCGCCCTTGGCCTGCTTCATCGAGCCTGCGATCCGGTCCTTGTCCATGATGTTCTTCCGTTGATGGGGGTGACGATACAGGTCAACGCGGGCCGGCGCGGGGCGGTTCCGCGCTTTGGCGAAGGACGCCACGCCGCACTTGGCCGGCATCGCCTTCACGGGCAGACTGGCGCGGGGCGCGGGAGACACGATGCCATGCGCCGGTTTGCATCAATCGCGATCGCGCTCGCCTGCCTCGTCCACGGCGCGCCGGTCCTTGCCGGCGCCGGCGCCGTCGCCGTCGACCTCGAACTCGTCCTCGCGGTCGATGTCTCGCGCTCGATGGATGTCGACGAGCAGCGCCTGCAGCGCGAGGGCTACGCCAGCGCTTTCCGCCACCCCGAGGTCATCAGCGCGATCACCGACGGTGCCCGCGGCCGCATCGCGGTGACCTATGTCGAGTGGGCGGGGAGCCTGACGCAATGGGTGAAGGTCGCCTGGCAGGTTATCGCCGGCCGGGCCGACGCCGAGGCTTTTGCCGACAAGATCGCAGCGGCGCCGCTCGACAGCTATATGGGCACCTCGATCTCGAGCGGCCTCCGCTTCGCAGCCGACCTGTTCCGGAGGAGCGGGATGGCCGGCGACCGCCGGGCGATCGACGTCTCCGGCGACGGGCCGAACAACATGGGCTTGCCGGTCGACGAGACGCGCGACTGGGTGGTCGGCCAGGGGATTACCATCAACGGTCTGCCGATCATGCTGAAGCCGTCGAACGCGACCGGGCCGTTCGGCATTCCCAACCTCGACGTCTACTACCAGGATTGCGTCATCGGCGGGCCGGGCGCGTTCATGATAACCGTCACCGATGCGAGCCTCTTCGAGACCGCGATCCGCCGGAAGCTGGTCCTTGAGATTGCCGGGCTACCGGCGCGGGTAATCCGGGCGGCCGACACGGCGAAGGCGCCGCGGATCGACTGCCAGATCGGCGAGAAGACCCGCATCTACCGCCCCTTCCCGCTCGATCGCTGAGCGCTTCCGAACCTAGTGCCGTGAGACGCTGTGCTGGAGGGCGCGGATGCGCTCGGCAAGGGTTCGCGCTTCGGCGGCACCGGGCTGCTCTCCGGCATGCGCCGGGCCGGGCCGGCGGGTCGCCGGCGGGGGCGGAACGTAAGGCCGCCGCGGCCGCGCCTCGTCGTCGTTCGAGGCGGCCTGCGCCGCTTCGGCGGCCGCGAGTTTCTGGCTGAGGGCGACGATATCGTTGGCGATCGCCGAAAGCCGCTGCCGGAGGGCGGCATTCTCCGCCTTCTCCGCGTCCCAGCTCGCCCCTGCCACCCGCTTCAGTTCGCTGTTCTCGTCGCGCAGCACCAGGATATCGCCTTCGAGGCGCGCAAACCTGGCGCCGAGCGCCGCCTTCTCGGCCTCGGTCGCGGCGATCGCCTTTTCGAGATTGTCGCTTCCGGCCTCCGCGCGCCGCCGAAGCTCGGCGATCTCGGCACGGGCCTCGGAGAGTGCCTTCTCGGCCGCCGCAAGCCGCTCCTCCAGTTCCTGACGGCGCGCGCCGCCGCCGGCGAGCTCGGCGTTCAGTCTCTCTATCTCGGCCTGGCGAAGAGCCAGTTCGCCGCCCTGCCGGTCGCGCTCGGCCGCAAGCCGGGTGACGTCGGCGGCAAGCTGGTCGCGGCGGAGAATCTCGGCGGCGAGGCTTGCCTTGGCCGCCTCGAAGGCGCGGTTCATTTCCTCGCTCGCCGCGGCCAGCCGGGCCTCGCTGCCGCGCTGCGCGGCGAGCGCCGTGCCGAGGCTCGCGATCTCGGTATTCCGCGCCACCATCTCGACCTGCTGCTCCTCGATCAGCTGCTGGGCGGCCTCGTAGTCGCCCTTGAGGACGCTGAAGGCGCGGGCGCGGTCCTCGAGCAGCCGGTCGCGCGCGGCGAGTTCGGCGGTAACGGCGGCGAGGCGCTCGACGCGGGCGGCAAGCTCGTCGGAAAGGCGGCTTGCTCTCGCCTCGAGGTCGCGGAGTTCGGCGGTCCGCTCTGCATGTTCGCGGGCGAGCCGGGCGGCCTCCTCGCGCTTCCTGCCGATCTCGACTTCCTGCTCGGCGGCCCGGTCCTCGAGGTGACCGACCTTCAGTTCGAGCGCCCGCGTCGCCACGGCGAACTCGGCGCGGAGATGATCCTTGTCGGCACGGATCTCGGCGAGCGAGACGGGCACCATGCTCTCGACCCGGTGGCGGGTGAGGCGGACCGCCCGCCGCCACAGCGCCGGGCTGACGATGAGAACCAGGAGGCCGGCGCAGAGCAGGCCGGCGACAAAGTACATCGCCGCTTCGATCAAAGCCGAAACTCCGCACCCGACATGAGAAGACGCATGGGAACGCTGGCCCGCCGGCGGCCCGGCGGAACCTACCCCGGCTGCCTTACCCGCAGCTTAAACCGCCAGCCCGGCGCTGCACAAACGGGCTGTGGACGCGGTCCGGCTAGAACGGGTTCCAGGTGCGGTGGTCGGTGAACTTCAGATAGCCGATATTGAGGCCGGCGCGGACGCCGACGCCCGAAACGATCGGAACGATGGTGATGCCGTTGCGGGCAAGCACCGTCGCGCCGAGGCCGGCGACCAGGTAAGCCGACCCGGCGACACCGACGAAGCGGGTGTACAAGGAAGCGACCGAGGGCAGGTTGTAAACGAGGATCATCGAGCGGACGCCGTTGCCGCCGAAATCGACGCCGATCGACGGTCCCTGCCAGAAGATCGGATGCTGGCCGGCGTTCTTTGTGTAGAGGGTGCCCTTGCCGTAGCGGGCTCCGCCGATGATCGCGCCCGAGGCCTCCTCGCCGAGGATGTAGCCGTTGGGCAGCCCGTATTTCGAGGCGGCACGCTCGACGATGGTGGCCAGGCCCTCCGAGACGTTCCCGAAGAACTCGTGGCCGGCATTGACGATTTCGCTGGTGCTGAAGGCCTCTGCGGCGAGCGCCTTGCCCCCGCCGGACAGGGCCAGAGCGGCGGCGATCGCGAAGTACCGGAGGAAGCGGAACATGTCTTTCGTTTCCCTTGTCTCGGTGCGCTCAGGAAGGAAGGCTCGAATCGAACCCATACTAACCGAAAAAAAGGCAAAGCGGCGACGGCGGCCGATCGACAGGTTGGCACGTCCGACGGTGCGGTGTATCCCGAAACGGCATCGCCGCGAAAGCGATTCGCTGCGATTTGAACGATTGCCGGAGGCCCGATGGCGGAACGGGTTGAACTCGAAGCCCTGGATCTGGCGGCGCTTCTGTGCAGCCGCGTCTGCCACGACATCATCTCGCCCGTCGGCGCCGTGATCAACGGCCTGGAAGTGCTCGACGAGGACAACAGCGAGGAGATGAAGAGCTTCGCCTTCGACCTGATCCGGCGGAGCGCGAAACAAGCCTCGGCGAAACTGCAGTTCGCCCGCCTTGCCTTCGGCGCGGCTGGCTCGGCCGGCGCCGAGATCGACCTCGGCGATGCCGGCAAGGTGGCGACCGGCTACATGGAAAGCGAGAAGGCGACCTTCTCGTTCGAGGCGCCGCGCATCCTGATGGCCAAGAATCAGGTGAAGCTTCTCCTCAACCTCATCCTTCTCGGCGTCGCCGCGGTCCCCCGCGGCGGATCGCTGAAGGTTACGGTCGAGGGCAGCAAGGAAGCGCCGCGCTTCATGCTCCGCGCCAATGGTCCGAGCGCGCGGGTGCCGGCGGCGTTCGAGAACCTTGTCCCCGGCGCCATTGCCGGCCTCGCCATCGATGCGCAGCAGGTCCAGGCCTACTACGCGGGGGCGCTCGCCCGGGCCTGCCGCATGAAGGTCGCGGCGGCCCTTGACGGCCCCGACAGCGTGCTCATCTCGGCCGAGCCCGAGCGGGCGGTCGCCGCCGAAAGCGTCGCAGCGTAGAATTCGTTAACTGCGCCCAATTAAGGTGGTCCCCCGCGCGGTGCCTGATGTCCGCACCGGGGAATCGGCGCGCCCATGAAGAAATGTCTCATCGTCGACGATTCGAGCGTGATCCGTAAGGTCGCGCGCCGAATCCTGGAGGATCTCGACTTCGAGGTCACCGAGGCCGAGGACGGGCGGCAGGCGCTGGAACTCTGCCGGCAGGAAATGCCCGACATCATCGTGGTCGACTGGAACATGCCTGTGATCGGCGGCGTCGAGTTCCTGTCGGAACTGCGTGGCACGCTCGGCGGCACCAAGCCGAAGGTCGTCTTCTGCGCCAGCGAGAACGACGTCGCCCAAATCGCCCGCGCGATGCGCGCCGGCGCCGACGACTACCTGCTCAAGCCCTTCGACCGCGACATCGTCGAAGCCAAGCTGAAGGAAGTCGGGGTTATCTAGCCGCCTTCTTGTCTCGTCCGGCCGCGAGCCGCCGCACCGGCTGGCGCACGATCGTTTTCAGCTTGCCCGCCGGCACCCGGCGCGGGTCGGACAGGTAGATTTCGTGGTGCATCCCGTTTGCGACGAGGCCGTTCGCGGGCAGGAACTCCTCGTGAAGCTGCATGATCCGCGGAGCCTCTTCGGCGTAGGAGCCGACGTGGAGGAACTGGACGCTGAGGCCCTCGTCATATTTCTCCAGGCGCAACGAGGCCGGGGGCCGGCCAAGCTTCGCCGACGCCACCTTCACCGCGGCCGCGAAGGCGGCGCCTTTGATCCAGTCGGGCGCCATGATCATCTGCGTCCAGCGCCACTGGTCGCGCGCCTGACGCGTAAACGCGCTCATGTCGTCGGCGAACCACAGCGCCTCGGGCGGCGGAACGGTGTAGTCGCGACCTTCCTTCTTCGACCCGAATTTCAGCGCGTAGCTCACCGAGAAAAGCCACTGGATCGCCGCGGCATATCCGGGTGCGGTGTTGGGATCGCCCTTGCCGTCGATCTTGACGAACTGCATGGGCGGAACCTCGACCAGCGTGAACTCCGCGGGCGGGCCGTAGAGGTGCTTCAGGCGCTTGCGGAAATCGACCTTGTCCATGGCGCTCCTCGCTCCGAGCGCCAATCCTGACCGAAACGGCCGGAAAACAGCTTGCGCTGGATCAATCCGCCTCACCGCACCGTCCGCAGATAAGAAAAGCCCCGCCGGGAGGGAGCGGGGCTTTCCAGTCTGGCGTCGCGGGAGGAGTGCGACGCGCTCGAGCTCAGGCGCTTTCGCGGATCTCGTGGTCGTCTGGCTCGCGCAGCACATAGCCGCGTCCCCAGACCGTCTCGATGTAGTTGGCGCCGTTGGTGGCGGCGGCGAGCTTCTTCCTAAGCTTGCAGATGAAGACGTCGATGATCTTCAGCTCCGGCTCGTCCATGCCGCCGTAGAGGTGGTTGAGGAACATTTCCTTGGTGAGGGTCGTCCCTTTGCGGAGCGAGAGCAGCTCCAGCATCTGGTATTCCTTGCCGGTCAGATGCACGCGCTGGCCGTTGACCTCGACGGTCTTGGTGTCGAGGTTGACGGTCAGGTCGCCGGTGGTGATGACCGACTGGGCGTGGCCCTTGGACCGGCGGACGATCGCGTGAATGCGCGCGACCAGCTCGTCCTTGTGGAACGGCTTGGTCATGTAGTCGTCGGCGCCGAATCCAAGGCCACGGACCTTGTCCTCGATCCCGGCCAGGCCGGAGAGGATCAGAATGGGTGTCTTGACCTTCGAGACGCGGAGAGCCCGCAGAACCTCGTAACCCGACATGTCGGGGAGGTTCAGGTCCAGGAGGATGATGTCGTAGTCGTAGAGCTTGCCGAGGTCGACGCCTTCCTCGCCGAGGTCGGTCGTGTAGACGTTGAAACTCTCGGACTTGAGCATCAACTCAATGCTCTGCGCCGTGGCGCTGTCGTCCTCAATCAGTAGTACGCGCATCCAATCCCCCAGCCTGCCCCTCGGGCGTGGCGCGCCGGCGATACAGGCCGGCACCAAGGAACCGTTAACCTCGATTCGTCACGCTACCAGCCAATGGTTAACAAGAACTGATTCCCTCCGACAAGCGAATTAAGGAGATTTCTGGAAGGATCGGTTCATTCCTTTGATAATTTTAAAGAATCGTTGCGTTCACCAGTTATTAACTAAGTGGAGGAAACGATCCTAAGTGATTCATCGGACTCATGGAAATCCGGGTGCATCCGACGATTGCGGTTTACCCCGAATTAAGCGGTGCTCGGCCATGATTAACGCCAGACGTAAACGAAAGGTTAGCGGCTCGCCCGTTCCATCCGGTCCGCGTCTGATTGGCAGCGCCTCGCCCTGTTTCAATGGCCGGCAGTGTCCGAGGGGAGTGAGTAGTGATGAAATCGCGCGAAGGGGTCATCCGGCTTAAGCGCTTTCACGCCGAAGAGAAACGGCGGAAGGTCGCCCAGATCGAGCAGATGATTGCCGAGTTCGATCGGATGGCGAAGGACCTGTCCGATCAGATCGCTGCCGAAGAGACGCGCAGCGGCATCCACGATATCAACCATTTCGCCTACCCGACCCTCGCCAAGGCGGCGATGCAGCGTCGGGACAACCTCGTCAATTCTGCCAACGGGATGCGGTCGCAGCTCGAAGAGGCCCGCGCCGAACTGGCCGCCGCCGTCGAGGAACTCGAAAAGATCCAGGCGCTCGCCGATCGCGACCATGGTCACGACCGGGGTGGCGAGACTTCATCGGCGCCGCGCGGCGCGGCGATGTACGCCCGCTGATCTGTCATCCGCCCGCCTGTCAGGCGTCACCGGGTTGCGCCGGGCACGCACCGTAGCCGTCGCGGCACGTTCACCGCCTCATGTCTCCCCGCCCTCGGGCCGGTGCGCCAGCACCCGGCGGGCATGCGCCACGCTCGCCGGTTTGATCCCGGCATCGGCGGCGAAGGCGACGAGGATCGGCTCCTCGCCGAGCAGGAAATCGAGGACGCCGGTCAGAAAAGCGGGGTCCGTCGCACTCTGTCGCAGCGTGTCGGGACCGATTCCCGACAGCGCCAGGAAACGTCCCAGCGCCTCCGGCTGGCGGGCGAGATAGGAAAGCCCGAGAATCGCCAGCCTCTCTGCGGCATCGCGGGGCCCCGTTACCCTCGTTTCTGTGGGCATCCGTTTGCCTTTCCGAAAGAAATGACCGCTAGTTGTGCTGCATTGATATAGACAAAAGCGTCAACGGCGCGGCCGCCCTGTTTCCCGGCTGCGCGAATGCCGCTGTGGAAAGTCGTCGATGGCGAAGACCGTCCTGGTCGTGGAAGACAACGAGCTCAACATGAAGCTCTTCCACGATCTGCTCGAGGCGAGCGGGTACAATATCGTCCAGACCCGCAACGGCCTCGAAGCGATCGACCTTGCCCGGACCCACCGTCCCGACCTGATCCTCATGGACATCCAGCTCCCGGAAATATCGGGGCTGGAGGTAACCAAATGGATCAAGGAGGACGACGACCTGCGGGCGATACCGGTCATCGCGGTCACGGCCTTTGCCATGAAGGGCGACGAGGAGCGCATCCGGCAGGGCGGGTGCGAGGCATATCTGTCCAAGCCGATCTCGGTCTCGAAGTTCATCGAGACAGTGAAGACCTTTCTCGGCGAGGGCTAAGCGGATGACCGCCCGCGTCCTCGTCGTCGATGACATTGTCGCCAACATCAAGCTGCTCGAAGCCCGGCTGACGGCCGAGTATTTCGAGGTCGTGACGGCGATGAACGGGCCCGAGGCGCTCGAAATCTGCGCCCGCGGGCAATGCGACATCGTTCTCCTCGATATCATGATGCCCGGGATGGACGGGTTCGAGGTCTGCCGGCGGATCAAGGCCAATCCGCGCACCTCGCACATCCCGGTGATCATCGTTACCGCGCTCGATCAGCCGGTCGACCGGGTCAAGGGGCTGGAGGCCGGGGCCGACGATTTCCTGACCAAGCCGGTCAACGACATCGCGCTGATCACCCGGGTAAAAAGCCTCGTCCGGCTGAAAATGCTGACCGACGAGCTGCTGACGCGGGCGACGACCTCGAACGAGATCGGCCTCGACGACTACCTCGATGCCGGGAGCCTCGATGGACTCAACGGCAACATCCTTCTCGTCGAGGACATGCCGGCCTCGGTCGAGCGGGTCAAGCAGACGCTCGCCCCCCACCACACGATCGACCACGAGGCCGATCCGCAGGAGGCCCTGTTCAAGGCGGCTGACGGCGACTACGACCTCGCCATTGTCAGCCTGACGCTCGCCAAGATCGACGGGTTGCGCCTCTGCTCGCAGTTGCGCTCGCTCGACCGGACGCGCCTCGTCCCGATCCTCGTTATCGTCGACCCGGAAGACAATGCACGCCTGCTCCGCGGGCTCGACCTCGGCGTCAACGACTACCTCGTCCGTCCGATCGACAAGAACGAGATGCTGGCGCGGGTGCGCACGCAGGTGCGCCGCAAGCGCTTCTCGGACCGGCTGCGCGACAACGTCCAGCTGACCATGGAAATGGCGATCACCGACGCGCTTACCGGCCTCCACAATCGCCGCTACCTCGAGCGGCACCTCACGACTCTCACCCAGCAGGCGGTGTCACGGAACCGGCCGCTGTCGGTCATGCTTCTCGACATCGACCACTTCAAGGCGGTCAACGACGGCTACGGCCATGCCGCGGGCGACGACGTGCTCCGCGAATTCGCCCGCCGGGTGCGGAAAGCGGTTCGCGGCATCGACCTGGCGTGCCGTCTCGGCGGCGAGGAATTCGTCGTCGCGATGCCCGATACCGACGCCGCGCTGGCCCTCCTAGTCGGCGAGCGCATCCGGCAGAAGATCGGCGGCGAGCCCTTCCACGGCCCGGACGGGAAGATGATGTCGGTCACCGTCTCGATCGGAATTTCGTCGCTCGCCTCGGTCGAGGATACGCCGCAGGCGCTCCTCAAACGTGCGGACGAGGCGCTTTACCGGGCGAAGCGGGCAGGGCGGAACCGGGTTTCGGCCGCGGCGTGAAGAATCCGCGGTTTTGCGCGCTTCCTCGCATTGCAGCGCAAACAGGTAAGGTTAACTATTAGTTACGCTGCCTAAACTGCTCGTCAATTCAGCGGTTTAGGGTATGCAAGACCGGGGCGGCAGGATAAATTCGCACCCGGTTCCGGCGTTCTTTTCTTGCGGCGCGCCATGAACCGGAGGCGCCGCCGGTCCCTCGCGAAATTGCCGAAACCCTACGGAGTGCTCAGGTCCGCCGCATCTCCTGGGTCCGTAGGGTCGGCCGGTCCCGGAACGGATTGAGTGGCCTCCTCGTACAAACCCGTTCCGGGCCGGCCACCAAAATGAAAAGCACCGCCTCGGCGGTGCTTTTTGTTTCTCGCGTCGCGATCCCGGTCTACTTGATCTTGGTCTCGCGGAACTCGACGTGCTTGCGCGCGACCGGGTCGTACTTCTTCATCGACAGCTTCTCGGTCTTGGTGCGCGAGTTCTTCTTGGTGACGTAGAAAAAGCCGGTATCGGCGGACGAGACCAGCTTGATCTTGACGGTGGCGGCCTTGGCCATCTCGGAATCTCCGGAAACGAATTGCCCCTGACTTACGGGGGGCGACCTGAAAGGTCAAGGCAGCGGCCCGCCGGGCCGGCCGAGCCCGCTCACGAGCCGATCCCTGCCTGTTCGAGGTCGGCCATGCGCACGATCATGGCGCGTTTCGGATCGAAGGGAAGATCGACGAATCCCCAGCGCCGGTAGAAGGCACGAACGCCATCATCCACCGGATGGGTGACGACACCAAGACTGCCGATCTCGCGCGAGGCACGGAGAGCGGTTCGCAGGGCAAAGAGGAGGAGCGAGCGGGCGTGGCCCCGGCCCTGATGCCGGGCATCGACCGCGAGCTGGCCGAGCAGCGTGACCGGTACGGGGTCCGGCTTGTTGCGCTGGCGGGGCTTGGGCAGGAAAGCCCGCTCGATCTGCGCGGCGCTCAAGGTAACGTAGCCGACAATCTCGCCGGTGACCGCGTCGCAGATGACGCTGGTGCGCGAGACCCCCGCGGCTTGGTTGGCCCAGGCGCGCTGGCGAAACCAGGCATTGAGAGATTCCCGCCCGCAATCGAAGCGGCTGCGGTCGTCGGTTTCGGCGAGCGGCCGCGGTGGCGTTACCGCTCCCATGCCGGTTTCGTGGCGGCAAGCTCGCGCAACGGTGGATTGTCCTCGGCCGGGCGGCTGGCCCACACCTCGAATGCCTCCCAATCCTTGGCAGGAATCGTGATGATCCGGCGCTCCAGGATTTCGGCCTCGGCCGCGTCCACCGCCTTGCGGCGCACGAACTCGCTGAGGCTGGTTCGGGTTTGCTCGCTTGCAGCTTCGAGGAGCGCGCGCTCCTCCGGGCTGACGCGTACGCTAAGGACGGTGGTCGTCATGGCTTGCCTTCCGGTCGGATCTTCGACTGTATGACAATAGCACACGAGAGGAAAGTTCCTGAAGCTTCAGGCCTCTATCGCCGCGACTGCCGCATGCGGAGAAGGACCAATCCGACATAGGCGACGAACGGTACGCCAAGGAACAGCGCGAAGCCGTGCGGGTCGATCGCCTCGATGCCGAGGCCGAGCGCCGCCGGACCGAGGAGGGTCCCGGCGGCGTAGCAGAAGAGGAACGCCGAGTTGGCGGCGGCGAGATCGCCGCCGGTGAACCGCCCGGCGAGGTGGGCAAGGCCGACCGTATAGAGTCCGCCGATGAAGCCGCCCCAGACGAAAAGAAGGAGAAGGGCAGGCCAGAGGCTCCCGACGAGGAGCGGCATCAACGCCACGCCGGCGAGCCCGGCCGAGGCGCAGATGAAGAGCAGCCGTCGGCGGTCGAAGCGGTCGCTCGCGAGCCCGATCGGAATCTGCAGCGCGACATTGCCGAGCGTCATCGCCGCGCCGAAGAGGACGACGGTGTCGGCCGGGTGACCGGCGTGGCTGCCGTAGACCGGCAGGATGGCGAAGCTGCCGCTCTCGGCGATGCCGAAGACGAAGGCGGCGAGCGTCGCCGCAGGCGCCACGATGAGGAACCGGAGAAAGGCTCCCCGGACCAACCGGCCGACGATCGGGCTTTTTACCGGCGCGACGATCACCGGCACCACCGCCAGCGCGATGGCGCCTGCGCCGACGAGGAAGGGGAGGATGCTTTCCGTCCCGGTCAGACTGAGGATCGCCGGCCCGAGGGCGAAGCCGATCGACAGCACCGTTGCATAGATGCCCATGACCAGCCCGCGGCGGCCGGGCGGCGCCGCGGCAGCGATCCAGAACTCGGAGAGGACAAACGTCGCCGCGATCGCGGCGCCGGAAATGAAGCGGAGCGGAAACCAGAGCCAGAAATCTCCGACGAGGTAGAAGAGCGGAAGGGTGGCGGCGACGGCCAGGATCGCGACCGCGAGGAGCATTCCGGTGCCGGTTCGCCGCGCGACCGCCGGCACGAAAGGCGTCGCGACCATCGAGGCGAGGCCCGAGGCGGCAGCGTTGATGCCGATCCAGCCCGGATCGACGCCCCGTGCCTGGAGCGTGAGGCTGAGGAGCGGGATTGCTAGCGACACGCCGAGGCCGACTGCCGTCACCGAGGCGATGGCGACGGCAAGGCCGAGCGTGCTCCCCCCGTCGGCTTCACGATTCATCGGCCGCAGCATCGTTGGCAGGGGTGACGGTGGCAAGGCGAGGCGGCTATCGCCGCGAGAAGCGCCCGTGCGTCTGAGGGCGCTTGCTCCTGGCCGGCCGTGCCGCCGCCGGCCGCTGCGAGCGCGGCAGCACCTGTCCCGGCGTCAGCAGCTCGAAGCGGAGGGCGCCGGCGACCGGCGCCGCCTCGACCAGCTTCACCTCGACCGGGTCGCCGAGGCGGTACATCTCGCCGGTCCGCCGTCCGATAACGGCATGGCGGCTCTCGTCATAGACGTAGTAGTCGGCGCCGATGGTCGACATCGGGACGAAGCCGTCGGCGCCGGTCTCGTCGAGCTTGACGAAGAGGCCGGCCCGCGTCACGCCCGCAATCTTGCCCTTGAATTCCGCGCCGATGCGGTCGGCGAGCCAGTGCGCGACCAGCCGGTCGATCGTCTCGCGCTCGGCCACCATCGCGCGCCGCTCGGCGGCCGAGATGGCGGCGGCGATCACCGGCAGCTCGACCTCCGCGCCGTCGGGCAGGCCGCCTTCACCGAGCTTCAGGGCGCGGATCAGCGCGCGATGGACGATGAGGTCGGCGTAGCGGCGGATCGGCGAGGTGAAATGCGCGTAACGGCGGAGGTTGAGGCCGAAATGGCCGATGTTCTCCGGACTGTACTCGGCCTGCGCCTGGCTGCGCAGCACGACCTCGTGGAGAAGCGGTCCATGCTCGGACTTCCCGACCTCGACAAGGATCTGGTTGAAGTTGGCGGGCCGCAGGTTGCCCGAGCGCGGCAGTTTCAGGTCGATCGAGGCGAGAAAGTCGCGCAGCGCCTCGAGCTTGGCGAGGGAGGGCGCATCGTGGATGCGGTAGACGAGCGGCGATTTCCGCGCCTCCAGCGTCTCCGCCGCGGCGACGTTCGCCTGGATCATGTACTCCTCGATGAGGCGGTGCGCTTCGAGGCGCTCCGGCACGATGATCCGCTCGATGCCGCCGTCCTTGCCGACGATGACCTTCCGCTCCGGCAGGTCGAGCGCCAGCGGCTCGCGCTCGTCGCGGCCGCGCGCCAGAACCTGATAGGCGTCCCAGAGGGCTAGCAACGGCGCGCGGACACGGTTGCCCGGCCCGCTCGTCCCGCCGTCGAAGACATGCTGTGCCTCGGCGTAGGAGAGTTTGCCCGCCGAACGCATCATGATCCGGTGGAAACGGTGGCTCCTCTTCCGCCCGTCGGACCCGAAGACCATCCGCACCGCCAGCGCCGGGCGGTCCTCGCCTTCGCGGAGCGAGCAGAGGTCGTTCGAGATGCGCTCGGGCAGCATCGGCACGACGCGGTCGGGGAAATAGACCGAGTTGCCGCGCTTCACCGCCTCGACGTCGAGCTCCGAGCCCGGGCGCACGTACCAGGCGACATCGGCGATGGCGACCGTCACGATGAAGCCGCCGGGGTTGGCCTTGTCGGAATCCGGCTCGGCATGAACCGCGTCGTCATGGTCCTTGGCGTCGGGCGGGTCGATGGTGAGGAGCGGCATCTTCCGCCAGTCCTCCCGGCCGGAGAGCGGCGCCGCCTTCGCCTTCTCCGCTTCCGCCAACACCTCAGGCGGAAACACGTTCGGAATATTGTGCGCGTGGATGGCGATCAGGCTCACCGCCTTCTCGCTTTTCAGCGAGCCAATCACCTCGGTGACGCGGGCGCGGTCGACGCCGTGCCGGGTCGAGCGGGTCACGGTCACCGAGACGAGGTCGCCCTCCTGCGCCCCGTTGGTGGCACCCGGATCGACGAGCAGCGCCTTCTCCTTGCGGCTGACCGGCTCGATGCGCGGACCGGCAGGGGAGGTGCGGAAGACGCCGAGCGCAGTCGCCGGCTTCCGTTCCAGCACCTTGATGACGCGCGCCGAAGCGGGAGCGTCGTCCTTCGCCGGTGTCAGGCGGGCGAGCACCTGGTCGCCGACGCCCGGCGGCGGCAGTTTCGATTTCCGGTCGGTCGCGACGAGGAATGTCGGCACATCCTCGCCCGCCGGCCATTCGGCGGGCGCGGCGAGCAGTTCGCCGTCGCGGTCGCGGCCGGTGACGACGAGGACGGCGACCGAGGGCAGGTCGGCGGGCCGCTTGAGCCGCTTCCTGTCCCTCTCGACCAGCCCGTCCGCCGCAAGGTCCTTGAGGAGCGCCTTCAGGCCGATGCGGTCGCCGCCGCTCACGCCGAAGGCGCGCGCGATTTCGCGTTTTCCCGCCTGGCCGGGATGCTCGGCGATGAAGGCGAGGACTTCCTCGCGGGAGGGCAAAGCTCGCGGCGATTTGCGCGAGCGGGGTTTCGAGGGCATTCGGCCTTTGGGAGCGGGAATTGGGATTGGTGTTCCTTCTAGATAGGCGAGGGGAGGTGTAGCGCCAAATCGGTGCCGTCGGCCGGTGCATTTTGCACCTGCCCGCCACAGCGTTCTTTCGGGTAGCTCGCGCGGGGCTGCCGGATCGCGAGCCGGCGCCTCACCGAGATTCGTTCGACGCGGGAAGCCAGGGGGGCAGCCTATTCCGCCGCGGCGGCTGGCTTGGGCTTGGGCTTCCGCTTCGGCTTGGCCGCGGCGGCCTTCGGCTTGGCAACGCCCTTGGCGCGTCCGCGTGCGGGCGCCTTGCCTGCCCGCTCGGCGAGGAGCGCCACCGCCTGATCCATGGTCACCGAATCCGGCGCCATCCCCTTCGGCAAGGTCGCATTGACCTTGCCGTGGTTGACATAGGCGCCGTAGCGGCCCTCGCGCACCGTGACCGGCCCGCTCAGCGTCGGATGGTCGCCGAGCGTCTTCAGCGGCGCCACTGTCGACCGGCCCCGCCGCCCGCCGCCCGCCTTCTTCTCGGCGAGCAGCGACACCGCGCGGTTGATCCCGACGGAGAAGACCTCCTCGACCGAGTCGAGGTTGGCGTAAGTGCCGTCGTGGAGGACGAACGGGCCGTAGCGGCCGATACCGGCGGTGATTTCCTTGCCCGTCTCCGGGTGGGTTCCGACCGATCGCGGCAACGCGAGAAGGGCAAGCGCACGCTCGAGGTCGAGGGTCGCGGCATCCCAGCCGCGGGGCAGGCTGGCGCGCTTGGGCTTCTCGTCGCCTTCCGCCTCGCCAAGCTGGACGTAGGGACCGAACCGGCCGGTCCGGAGGGAGACTTCGAGCCCGCTCTCCGGGTCGATGCCGAGCACGCGCTTGTCGGGGATCGCCTCGCTGCCGTCGGTCCCTTCGGGAACCGCGAGCTGGCGGGTGAAACGGCACTCGGGATAGTTCGAGCAGCCGATGAAGGCGCCGTACTTGCCGAGCTTCAGGGACAGCTTGCCGGTGCCGCAAAGCGGACAGGTGCGCGGATCGCCGCCGTCGGCACGCGCCGGGAAGATGTGCGGCCCGAGGAGTTCGTTCAGCGCTTCGAGAACCTCGGCGACGCGCAGGTCCTTGGTCTCGGCCACATCGGCGGAGAACTGGCGCCAGAAGTCGCGAAGCACGTCCTTCCACGACAGGTCGCCGTTCGAGATCTTGTCGAGCTTTTCCTCGAGGTCGGCCGTGAAATCGTATTCGACGTAGCGCTCGAAGAAGCTTTCGAGGAACGCGGTAACCAGCCGGCCCTTGTCCTCGGGGATGAGCTGGCGCTTGTCGAGGCGCACGTAGCCGCGGTCGCGGAGCACGGACAGCGTCGAGGCATAGGTGGAGGGCCGGCCGATGCCCAACTCCTCCATCTTCTTCACCAGCGTCGCCTCGGTGTAGCGCGGCGGCGGCTCGGTGAAATGCTGCTCGACCGCGATGCCGTGCGAGATGAGCGGGTCGCCCGCTTTCATCGGCGGCAGGCGGCCGCCGTCCTCCTCGTCCGGCTCGTCGCGGCCCTCCTGGTAGAGGGTCAGGAACCCGTCGAAGCGCACGACCTGGCCGGTGGCGCGGAGCGCCGCCTCGCCGGCATTGCCGCCGGCGATCTCGACCGTGGTGCGCTCGAGTTCGGCCGATTGCATCTGGCTCGCCATCGTGCGCTTCCAGATCAGCTCGTAGAGCCGCGCCTGTTCGTCCTCCAACGAGCGGAGGGAGTCGGGCGCGGCGCCGAGGTCGGTCGGGCGGATCGCCTCGTGCGCTTCCTGGGCGTTCTTCGCCTTGGTCTGGTACTGGCGCGGGTGGTCGGGAACGTAGCGCTCGCCGAAGCGCGAGCCGATCACCCGGCGGGTTGCGGCGATCGCTTCCGGGGCCATCTGCACGCCGTCGGTGCGCATGTAGGTGATGTGGCCGGCCTCGTAGAGGCGCTGCGCGACCTGCATGGTGCGGGCGGCGGCGAAGCCGAGCTTGCGCGACGCCTCCTGCTGCAAAGTCGAGGTGGTGAAGGGCGGCGGCGGATTGCGCCGGACCGGCTTGGCTTCGACGGTGACGACGCGGTAGGCGCCGGATTTCAGGGCGCTCTCGATCCGCCTGGCCATCGCCGCGTCGGGGATGTCGAGGCGGTTCAGCTTCTTGCCGTCGAACCCGACAACGCGGGCGACGAAGCGGCCGCCGCCCGGCGGCTCGAGCGTGACCTCGACCGACCAGTATTCGCGCGGCTTGAACGTCTCGATCTCGTTCTCGCGGTCGCAGACCAGCCGCAGGGCGACCGACTGCACCCGACCGGCGGAGCGGGCGCCCGGCAGCTTCCGCCACAGCACCGGGGAGAGGGTAAATCCGACCAGGTAGTCGAGCGCGCGGCGGGCGAGATAAGCGTCGACGAGGGCGCCGTCGATATGGCGCGGATGCTGCATCGCTTCGAGCACGGCGCTCTTGGTGATGGCGTTGAACACCACCCGGTCGACCGGCTTGCCCGCCAGCGCCTTCTTGTTCTTCAGGACCTCCAGCACGTGCCAGGAGATCGCCTCGCCCTCGCGGTCCGGGTCGGTGGCGAGAATCAGCCGGTCGGCGTCCTTCATCGCCTTGGCGATGTCGGTGAGACGCTTGCCCGACTTCGCGTCGACCTCCCAGAGCATCGCAAAATCGTCGTCCGGGTTGACCGAGCCGTCCTTGGAAGGGAGGTCGCGGACATGCCCGTAGGACGCGAGCACCCGGTAGTCCGGGCCAAGGTACTTGTTGATGGTCTGGGCCTTGGCCGGCGATTCGACGATGACGAGTTGCATGGATTCCGTTCGATTTTGGCAGGCGTGCCACCGCGCCGGCGGGACCAGCGACCTGCGCTTCCCGTGCGGTCGGGCGGCGACATTTCGCGGAATCGGTCTGGCCTGTCAAATCGGGGGGTCTGACCGCGTGGACCGAGGCCCTCTAGATCGGCATTGAAAACCGCTTTGTCCAGAAGGTCTTAGGCGACCGGCCCGCACGCCCTTGCGAACGCTTGCCAATCGATACGCGCAATGGTTATGTTTATTATGGCAATACACTCATAAAGTGTATGTAGCCTTCCGGAGCATTAAATGCCGATCATCAAGCCGGTCTCGCCGCCGGGCGATACCCGCGAGACCGCCAGCTATGTTGAACATATGTCCCGGGAACTGCGGCTCATTTCCGAAAGGTCCGGGCTGAAATTCCTCGCCTATCTGCTCGCCATGGCGGAGGACGAGGCACGCGCGACCTTCCGGCGGATGAGCGAGGAGAAGCCTCGCGCCTGAAGCTCAAGGGTCGATCAGCGACACCCGCGGGCCGGCGTGGCGTTCGAGGCGTCCGGCGAGGTCGAGTTCGAGAAGAACGAGGTGGACCACCGCCGGCCGGGCGCCGCTGAAGCGGACGAGTTCGTCGACCGTGACCGGCGTCGGTCCGAGGGCCGAGGCGATCTTCTCGCGCTCTCCCTCGGCGGGATCCGCCGGCCCCGGGTCGCCCGCCGGTTCGCCGATTTCGGCCGGCCAGTCCTTGCGCGCCAGCATCGGGTCGAGTCCGGCGACGATGTCGTCGATGTCGGTGACGATGTGGGCGCCGTCGCGGATCAGCCGATTGCTGCCGGCGGCGCGAGGATCGAGCGGCGAGCCGGGCACCGCAAAGACGAGGCGTCCCTGTTCCGCGGCAAGGCGCGCCGTGATCAGCGATCCGGACTGCCGCGCGGCCTCGACGATGACCACGCCCAGCGCCAGTCCCGCGACGATGCGGTTCCGCCTCGGAAAATCCCGGGCGCGGGGCTCGTGCGCCATCGGCATTTCCGAGATGAGCGCGCCGTTCCTTTCGACGATCCGCTCCGCGAGTTCGGCGTTTTCCGGCGGATAGACCCGGTCGACCCCGCCCGCGAAAACCGCCACCGTTCCGGTGTCGAGCGCCGCCTCGTGGGCCGATGCATCGATGCCGCGTGCGAGCCCCGAGGCGATGACGTAGCCGCGTTCGCCGAGGCCGCGCGCCACCTGCATGGCGAACTTGCGGCCGGCGAGCGATGCGTTCCGGGCGCCGACGACCGATACCGTCGGGCGGTGGAGTGCCCCGGCATCGCCGCGGACGGTGAGGAGCGGGGGCGCGCCGTCGATGTGGCGAAGCGGGGCGGGATAGTCGGGCTCGCCGAGCGCAACGAAGCGCGCTCCGGCCCGCGCCGCGGCTTGCCATTCCCGCTCGGCGTCGGCGAGCGAAGCGAGGCGGATCGTGCGCCCGCCGCGCCGCGCGAGATCGGGCACCGCCTCCAGTGCCGATGCGGCGCTGCCGAAATGATTGATCAGTTCGCGGAACGTCACCGGACCGATGTTCTCGCTGCGGATAAGGCGAAGCCAGGAGAGGCGCTGCTCGTCGGTGAGCCGCACCCCGGTCCGCTCGGCGCTCATCTGCCGATGCGGCCTTCGGACCCGGTGAGAATCCGGCGGATATTGCTCTCGTGCCGCAGCCAGAGGATCACCACCAGGAACAGGCAGAGCCAGCCGGCCTGCGGCTCGCCCAGAACGAAGAGCGCGACCGGCGCGGCGATGCTCGCGCTGAGCGCGCCGAGCGACGAGGTGCGGGTGATCGCCGCGACCGCCAGCCAGATTGCCGCGAACACGGCGGCGGCACGCCAGTCGAGGCCGATCAGAACGCCGAGATAGGTCGCCACCCCCTTGCCGCCGCGGAAGCCGAGCCAGACCGGAAAGATGTGTCCGGCGAAGGCCCCGAGCCCGGCGACCAGCATCGTCGCGGTCCCGAACAGCCACGCTGCGGCGAGGACCGCCAGCGTGCCCTTCAGCGCGTCCGCAACCAGCGTCGCGGCGGCAAGCCCGCGGCGGCCGGTGCGGAGCACATTGGTGGCGCCGATATTGCCCGAGCCGATGGCGCGGATGTCGCCGAGGCCGGCGGCGCGCGTGAAGATCAGCCCGAACGGGACCGAGCCGAGGAGGTAGCCGAGGACGAGCGCGGCGACGCCCTGCCAGAAACCGTTCATCGGCAATCGCCCCCGATCGGGCCCGTGCTCCGGCAGGCCATGCAGTCCCCCCGCGGATGCGCGCTCAGGCGGCGGCAGATCCGACGGTGGAACGGTATTCGTAGACGGTGTGGCCGGCAACCAGCGTCCGGAGAACGCGCCCGGCAAACCGCGCGCCCTCGAACGGCGTGTTCTTGGACCGCGAGTGGAGGCGGTCCGCGTCGTCGAGCACCCATGGCTGATCGGGATCGACCACGATCAGGTCGGCCGGGGCCCCCGGCGCAAGCCGGCCGACTTCGAGCCCGAGAAGCTCCGCCGGCCGGGTCGCCAGCGCCCGGAAGAGGGTGAGCAGGCTGACCTCGCCGGAATGGACGAGGCGCAGCGCGGCCGCCAGCATGGTCTCCAGTCCCACGGCGCCGTCCGCCGCCTCGGCGAAGGGATAGCGCTTGGTGTCGACGTCCTGCGGGTCGTGGCTCGATACGATCGTGTCGATCGTTCCGTCGGCGAGGCCTTCGACCATGGCGTGGCGATCGTCCTCGTGGCGGAGCGGCGGCGACAGCTTGAAGAAGGTGCGGTAGGAGCCGATGTCGTTCTCGTTCAGCGTCAGGTGATTGATCGAGGCGCTGCAGGTCACCTGCAGCCCGGATGCCTTGGCGCGGCGGATGATGTCGAGCGACTCCGTGCAGGAAATCTGCGCCGCGTGATAGCGCCCGCCGGTCAGCGCCGCGATCCGTATGTCGCGTTCGAGGACGACGATCTCGGCCTCCTTCGGGATGCCGGTCAGGCCCAGCCGCGTCGCCACCTCGCCCTCGTTCATGACGCCATTGCCGACGAGGCTGGGATCGGCGGCATGATGGACGATGAGCGCGCCGAAATCGCGCGCGTAGGTGAGGGCGCGGCGCATCAGCGCGGCGTTGGTGATGGTGTGGCGCCCGTCGGTGAAGCCGACCGCGCCGGCCTGGCGGAGAAGGCCCAGTTCGGTCATCTCCTTGCCGTTGAGGCCGCGGGTCAGGGCCGCCATCGGGAAGACGCGGACCGCCGCCTCGTCGCGCGCCCGCCGCGCGATGAAATCGACGAGGGCCACGTCGTCGATGACCGGATCGGTGTCGGGCATCGTCACGATGGTGGTGACGCCGCCGGCGGCCGCCGCACGCCCGGCCGATGCGAAGGTCTCGCGGTGCTCGGCTCCCGGTTCGCCGACGAAGACCCGCATGTCGACGAGTCCGGGCGCGACGATGGCGCCGCGGCAGTCGACGATCTCCGCCCCCGGCGGCCGCGCGGCGCGCGCCGCGTCCGCTCCGGCGGCAACGATGCGCCGGTCGGCGACGATCACCGCGCCGGCCGCGTCGAGGTTGCGCGACGGATCGACGATGCGGGCATTGGCAAACACGACCGGCCGCTCGCCGCCGCCTGGGCTCGCCGGGCTATTCATTGGGCAGGTGCGCCGCCAGCGCTTCGAGCACGGCCATGCGGACGGCGACGCCCATCTCGACCTGCTCGCGGATGAGGCTCTGGGCGCCGTCGGCGACGAACGAGTCGATCTCGACGCCGCGGTTCATCGGGCCGGGGTGCATGACGAGCGCATCCGGCTTGGCGAGGGCGAGCTTTTCCGCGTCGAGCCCGAAGAAGTGGAAATATTCCCGCACCGAGGGGACGAAGCTCCCGTCCATCCGCTCGCGCTGCAGGCGCAGCATCATCACGATGTCGGCGCCGTGGAGTCCGAGCCGCATGTCGTGGAAGACCTCGACGCCCATCCGCTCGATGCCGGACGGGATCAGGGTCGAAGGCCCGATCACCCGCACCCGTGCGCCGAGCGCATTGAGGAGGAGGATGTTCGAGCGGGCGACGCGGCTGTGCGCGATGTCGCCGCAGATCGCGATCGTGAGGGCCGATATGTCGCCCTTGTGCCGCCGGATGGTCAGCGCATCGAGGAGCGCCTGCGTCGGGTGCTCGTGGGTGCCGTCGCCGGCGTTGATGACCGAGCAGCTGACTTTCCGCGCCAGGAGTTCGACCGCGCCCGCCGCGTGATGGCGGACGACGAGGATGTCCGGCCGCATGGCGTTCAGCACGATCGCCGTGTCGATCAGCGTCTCGCCCTTCTTCACCGAGGAGGAGCCGACCGCCATGTTCATCACGTCGGCGCCGAGGCGCTTGCCGGCGATCTCGAAGGACGACTGGGTGCGGGTGGATGCCTCGAAGAAGAGATTGATCTGCGTTCGGCCGCGCAGAACCGCCTTCTTCTTCTCGATCTGCCGGCTGACGGCAACGGCGGCTTCGGCGAGATCGAGGAGGCCGACGATCTCGTCCGGCGTCAGGCCCTCGATTCCCAATAGATGGCGATGCGGGAAGGCGAGAACGCTCGGCGGCGGAGATACATTCATTGAAGCCAGTCCTATAGGGGGAGTCGCGCGCACCGGGCAAGGCCCCGTGCTACGCTAACCACAAGCGAATCGCGGCCCCTCCTCCCGGGGGCCTCGGAGACCGCATTGAGCCCAGTCGCCGACACGAACGATATCTTCAACCAGACGCCGCCGTTTTCCGGGGTGAATCTCTTCACCTCCGATCCCGCCTTGGGCGCATTGGTGGAGGGGGTCCCGCAGGCGGTCGTCGACCAGTTGGCCCAGCATGGCCAGTCGTGGGGTTCGCCGGAGACTTTCGAACTCGGACGCATCGCCAACCAGTCGGCGCCGGTGCTGAAGACGCACGATCCGAGCGGCAACCGCATCGACATGATCGAGTTCCATCCGGCGTATCACGCGCTGATGCGGCGGAGCGTTGCCGCCGGCCTTCACGCCTCGACCTGGGACGCGGCCGGCGGTGAAGCGAACGTGCGGACGATCGCGCGGGCGGCGCGCCTGTTCATGACGGCGCAGGTCGAAACCGGCCATCTCGGGCCGATGACGACGACCAACGCCGCGGTCGCGGCGCTGGCGCATGCCACCGATCTGGCCGACCGCTGGCTGCCGCTCATCCGCGCGCGGCAGTACGATTCGTCGGCGCGGGTGGCCAGCGAGAAGGTGGGCGTGACCCTCGGCATGGGCCTCGCCGAGCGGCAGGCCGGCAGCGATCTCGCCGCGGTCGCGACGACGGCCGAGGACGCTCGCGACGGGACCTGGCGGCTCTCCGGCCACAAGTGGTTCCTGTCGGCGCCGATGAGCGATGCCTTCATCGTCATGGCGCAGAGCGGAGACGGACCGACCTGTTTCCTGATGCCGCGCTTCCTGCCGGACGGGACGCGCAATGCGACGCGCCTGGTCCGGCTCAAGGACAAGCTCGGCAATCGCGCCAACGCGACGGCCGAGATCGAGCTGGACGGTGCTCTCGCCTACCTCGTCGGCGAGAGCGGCCGCGGCCTCCCAACGGTCGTCGACATGCTGACGATGGCGCGGCTCGATTCGGGCGTCGTCGCCGCCGGGCTGATGCGGATCGCGGTCGCCGAGGCGATCCATCACACCCGCTACCGCAAGGCCTTCGGCACGACGCTGATCGACCAGCCGCTGATGACGCGCGTGATCGCCGACATGGCGCTCGACCAGGTGGCGGCGGCGGCGCTGGTCTTCCGCCTCGCCGAGTCCTACGACCGCGCCGGCTCCGATCCGAGCGAGGCGGCATTCTCGCGGCTGATGACGCCGGCGGTGAAATACTGGGTGTCGAAGATTGCGCCCGGGCTGATCGCCGAAGCGATGGAGTGCCTCGGCGGCAACGGCTATGTCGAGGAAAGCCGTCTGCCGCGCCTCTATCGCGAGGCGCCGGCAAACGCGATCTGGGAGGGAACTGGCAACACGCTGGCGCTCGACGTGATGCGGGTGCTGCGGAAGTCCTCCGAGCCGCTCGAATCCGTGCTCGCCAACATCGAGGACGCGCTCGGCGGTACGGCCAAGTCGACGCTCAACGTGCTCCGCGCGGCGACCGCGGTCGCGCTGGCCGACGAGGGCTCGGCCCGCGTCCTTACCGAGCAGCTCGCCATGACGGTCGCGGCGGCGGCGCTGCGCCGGCGCTTCCCGTCGGTGATTGCCGATGCGTTCCTCGAAACGCGGCTCGGCAAGCCGTGGCGGACCACCTACGGGATGCTCGACTCACGCTTCGACGCCAAGGCTTTCATCAACTACATCTGCCCGCTGGAATAGCCGGGCGAGATTCGCCGCCGGCGTAGTTGCGATCCTTGCCGAGGGCGCACTTCATTTCAGCATTATTTCAGCATTCCCATCCGGTCGAGTGCGCCCTGCAGGATGTAGGCCGCCGCCATCTTGTCGACCAGCGCGGCGCGTCGCTGGCGGCTGCGGTCCGCCTCGATCAGCGTGCGGGTGACCGCGGCCGTCGAAAGCCGCTCGTCCCAGTAGCCGATCGGCAGGTCCGTCAGGGCGGCGAGATTGCGCACGAAAGCTCGCGTCGCCTGCACCCGCGGACCCTCGCTGCCATCCATGTTGAGCGGCAGGCCGATGACCAGTCCGGCCGCCCGGTGCTTCGCTGCCACGGCCAGCAGCCGCTTCGCATCGGCGGCGAACTTCGTCCGGCGGATCGTCTCCAGCGGCGAGGCGATCCGGCGGCCCGCGTCGGAAAGGGCGAGGCCGATCGTCTTCGTCCCGAGGTCGATGCCGATCAGGGCGCCGCTCGCCGGCAGCGCGGCGGCGAAATCCTCGAAGCTTTGGTCGGACACGGCCATCGCGCACCTTTTACCCGGAAAGGCTTGCCTTGCGGGAGCGCTGCGCCAGCTTTGTCACCTCGGGCCGGCCGCACGAAGAACCAAACAGGGCCGGACGCTTCCGCTCGGGGGACATGCAGCCATGAAGCTCACCTGGTTCGGTCACGCTGCCTTTCGCATGGAAATCGCGGGCGCGGTCATCATGATCGATCCGTTTCTGGCCAACCCGACCTTCAAGGGCGACCAGAAGACGGCGTGGAAGGGAGCGACCCATGTCGTCCTCACGCACGGCCACGGCGATCACGTCGGCTCGGCCGTCGAGATCTGCAAGGCCGGGGCGCTGCTCATCGCCGCACCCGAGGTCTGCGACTATCTCGGCACGCAAGGCGTGACCCATGCCAGCATCCAGAACCACGGCGGCGAGGTCGATTACGGCGCCTTCCGCGTCGCCTATGTGCCGGCCTGGCATTCTTCGTCCGACACCGTGGACGGCAAGCCGGTCTATCTCGGCAACCCGGCCGGTGTGGTGATCATGGCCAGGGGCGAGAAGACGCTGCACCACATGGGCGATACCGGGATCAGCGCGGAGATGGCGCTGACCGGCGAGATCTACGATCCGAAGATCGGCCTGGTTCCGGTGGGGGATCGCGTGACGATGGGCGGCAGAACCGCGTCAATCGCCTGCAAGCGCTTCTTCAGGTTCGAGACCGTGATCCCGATGCACTACGGCACCTTCGGTATCCTTCAGCCCACCGCCGATGCCTTCATCGACGGGATGAAGGGCGAGAAGACCAAAGTGGTCATCCCGGAGCGCGGCCAGCCGATGGAGCTGTGAAGGGAGCGAGCGGCGGCGAAGAGCGCGTAGCCGAGGGCAGCGGCGCCTGAGCCGGGCGCCACTCGCTGCTTCGGTTAGCTGTTCTACTGTCCGGGGCGGTACTGCTGGATGCGCGTGGTGCGCAAGCCGGCGAGGCCGTGGCGGTCGATCGACTGCTGCCAGGAAAGGAACTCTTCGACGGTCAGCGTATAGCGGTTGCAGGCTTCCTCGAGACTGAGGAGTCCGCCGCGCACGGCAGCCACGACCTCGGCCTTGCGACGGATCACCCAACGCTTGGTGTCGCGCGGCGGCAGGTCGGCGATCGTCAACGGACTTCCATCGGGCCCGATGACGTATTTCACGCGCGGACGAACTTGCTCGGCCATTCTACTCTCGCACTCAACCTGACCCGTCCAGGCAGCGAGAATAGGCAGGCGGGTTTTAAAATTCGCCTAAGCGGCAGGCAACAAATCGGTAAGGTTTATACCCGTCGGCAGGCCGGAAATGGCGCAATTCCGGGGCCTTGGGCGCCCTTGAAGATGGGCTGATCGGCAGTATATTCGCGGCCATCGACCGTAGGGCCGCTCCCGGACGCGGTCGCCGTACCTACGGCGGAAGCCCAGCGCATGCTTGAAGACCTTGACCTTCCCGGCGATCCGCGGCGCACGCGCGTCGTGGTCGCCATGTCCGGCGGGGTCGATTCCTCCGTCGCCGCCGGGCTCCTCAAGCGCGCCGGATACGACGTCGTCGGGGTGACGCTCCAGCTCTACGACCACGGCGAGGCGACGCACCGGAAGGGCGCCTGCTGCGCCGGGCAGGACATCCACGATGCGCGCCGCGTCGCCGAGACGCTCGGCATCCCGCACTACGTGCTCGACTACGAGGAGCGCTTCCGCGCTGCGGTGATCGATCCGTTCGCGGCAAGCTATGCCGCGGGCGAGACGCCGGTTCCCTGCGTGGCGTGCAACCAGACCGTCAAGTTCGCCGACCTCCTCGGCACCGCCAGGGAACTCGGCGCCGATGTGCTCGCCACCGGGCACTACGTCCGCTCCGCCCCCCTTGGCAACCGCCGCGCGCTCTATCGCCCGGTCGATCTTGAGCGTGACCAGAGCTATTTCCTGTTTGCCACGACGCCGGCCCAGCTCGACTTCATTCGTTTCCCGCTCGGCACGATGAGCAAGGCCGAAACGCGCTCGGCGGCCCGCGAGTTCGGGCTGGCCGTCGCGGACAAGCATGACAGCCAGGACATCTGTTTCGTGCCCTCGGGCCGCTACGCCGACGTGGTCGCGCGCCTGCGGCCGGCCGCGGCCGAGTCCGGCGACATCGTCCATATCGACGGTCGCGTGCTCGGCCGCCACGACGGCATCATCCGCTATACGGTCGGGCAGCGCCGCGGCATCGGCATCTCCGTCGGGGAGCCGCTCTACGTCGTTCATCTCGACCCCGCGGGCAGGCGTGTCATCGTCGGCCCGCGCGAGGCGCTCACCACGCACCGCCTCTTTCTTCGCGACGTCAACTGGATCGGCGACGGGCGGCTCGCCGAACTGGCCGGGGAGGGGCTCGAAGTCTTCGCCCGCGTGCGCTCGACGCGGCCGCCGCTGCCGGCGCATCTGTTAGCCGCCGATGGCGCGGTTCACGTGGACCTTGCCGGTGGCGAGTCGGGCGTTGCACCCGGGCAGGCCTGCGTATTCTACGACGGCGACGGTCCGGGAGCGCGGGTGCTCGGCGGCGGGTGGATCGAGCGGACGGAGCGGGCCGGCGAGGCCGAGCGGGCGCTCCGCCGCCTGATGAACGAGCCGGCCGCCGTGGCGGCGCTCTGATTCCCGCCGGCGCCTAACCGGGCGCGAGCGCCCGTCCTTCCGTATCGAACCTGTGCACCTGCGCTTCGGCGGCGCCGAATGACAGGCGCTGCCCGACCTCGGCCCTGGTGTCCCCGGGCGTGCGGGCGATGAACGGGGTGCCGTC
>Ga0070741_10001814_pt1 | contig 61377 bp, 48 predicted proteins | sample Coa_R1_4_FD_66440 | JGI IMG/M metagenome (GOLD analysis project Ga0070741, IMG submission 66440) | Surface soil microbial communities from Centralia Pennsylvania, which are recovering from an underground coalmine fire - Coalmine... | ecosystem: Environmental > Terrestrial > Soil > Unclassified ...
GCACCACCACGTCTTCCGATGCGGCATGGACGTCGTGTCGGTGGTGCGCTCGCCTCCGCGAGGACTCCCCCGTGCTCCCGGGTCGGTGCTCGTCGTGCAAACTGACCCACTACGCCCGGGGGCGCCGGCTGTATCCGGGCGCTCCGTCTCTGCTACAGTCCGCGCATGATCCTCACGCACGACGCCATCCTGCGCGAGATCGCGGCCGGCCGGCTGGGCATCGACCCCCTCGTGCCCGACCAGATCGGTCCGGCCTCGATCGACCTGCACCTCGGCGACGAGATCCGCGTCATGGAGGGCGGCCCGGACGTCGTCGACGTCACGGAGGACGCCGACTATCGGGCGATCACGAAGGTGCGCGCGCTCGACGGCGCGTATCTCCTGAAGCCGGGCGAGACGATCCACGGCATCACGCGCGAGCGGATCCACCTGCCGGGCGACATCGCGGGCTGGCTCGAGGGACGGAGCCGCTTCGCGCGCCTCGGCCTCATGATCCACGTCACGTCGGGGTTCGTCGCCCCCGGCGTGAACAGCCGTCAGGTCCTCGAGATGTCGAACGTCGCAGGCCGGCTCCTGGCGATCCGCGCCGGCGTGCGCATCTGCCAGATCGTCCTCCAGCGCTGCGACGGGAGCGCCGTCTACCAGGGCAAGTTCGCCCGTCAGGACGCGCTCTGATCGTCGCGGGCCGGCGCGCTCGCCCTCGCCGACCCGGGCATCGCGGCGGCGCGCCGGCCCTGCTGGATCACCAGCCCGGGACCGTGGCGGCCTTCTTGTACAGCAGCGTGACGGTGCCCCAGCCGATCGCGATCACGACCAGCAGCTGGATCGCGCTGCCGACCTGGCCGAAGGCCCACGTCGTCGTGTGGTTGTTGATCATCGTCCACACGAGCGGGACCGACATGTAGGTGTTGTGCCGCGACCGCGTGCCGGCGAGCGCCACGACGGCGGCGTCGGGCGGCGTGCCGGCCTTCGTCGCCGTCAGGATCTTCTGCTGGTTCGGCCAGATCCGCATCCAGACGTTCGCCGCCATGAGGGTCCCGAACATGACCCCGGTGTGGATCTGGAAGCCGCGGTAGCTGAACCCGCCGACGTAGATGAAGCAGAAGAGGACGACGGCCGTCAGCACGAAGCCGACGGCGGCCATCTGCTTGTTGTCCTTGATGCTCTTCGCAACCGGGTCGTAGACGACGAACGCGAGGAACGACACCAGGATCATGATGATCGAGCCCGCGCTCCACGGACGGAAGGGGTCCTCGAGCACGAGCTTGCCGTGGTAGAAGACGAGGTACGCGAGCAGGACGCCGGTCACCCACGTCCAGGCGGCGCCCCACCGGAAGAAGTAGAGCGCGCGCGGTTGGAGCTCGGGGTTGACGGCCTTCTTCGTCGCCGCGTCGATCTTGCCCTGGAAGGGGCCGTTCACCCAGTTGAAGAAGTAGAGAAGCCCGATCCACGTGATCCCCGCGACGACGTGGATCCAGCGAAACACTGCCTGAGCCGCATCATGCGCATCCATCATCCCGCTCCTCTGGTGAGTGGGCCGGCCCTCGCCGGCGACTTCCTCGCAAGCTTGCTTCTTCACCGCGCCCTATCAAGGGCGTGCCCCGCTCGTCAATTGGGGCTGCCGCGAGGCGGTCTCGAGGGCGGTGACGCGCCCTGCGCATCGGTCGCCCACGCGCGCGCGCACCGTCGTGCGTATCCGCCGATGCGGCCTTGTGGCGCCCACGCGCCCCCGGTATAGGGGCCCCACCGCATGGCGACGCTGCGAGTGGGGAGCGAGGAGCACAAGCGGCTCCTCTGCCGGGAGTTCGTCGACACCTTTCACGCCTACGAGGTCCGCGACATCCGCTGGCCGACGCTCGACGACGCGAGCGTGCAGCGACTTCGGGCGCTGCCCTTCTGGGGCGAAGCCGTGACGACCGAGCGCACCGCGGGCGCCCGCGTCCGCTGCATGGCGGACGTGGAGCGGGATCCGCTGCTGCGCGAGGCGATCGCGATGCAGGCCTACGAGGAGGAACGGCACGCGCGGCTCCTCGAGAGCCTCCTCGAGCACTACGGGATCGAAGTCCCCGAGGGCGGCGGCGAGCAGCCGCGCGACCCAGAGTGGGGCTTCATGCGCATGGGCTACGGCGAAACGTTCGACTCGTTCTTCGCCTTCGGCCTCTTCCGGATCGCCGCCGACACGCGCTTGTTTCCGGCCGCCCTCGTCGAACGCTTCGACGGCGTCATGCAGGAGGAGGCGCGCCACATCCTCTTCTTCACGAACTGGGCGGCGTACCGCGGCAAGCAGCTTCCCCTGTACCGGCGGCCGGCGTTCGCCGTGCGGCGGGCGCTCGGCCTCTCCCTGCAGGCTCTCGGCCGCGTGCGGACGGCGCTCCAGCTCCGCGGCGAGAACGCGAGCGACGACTTCACGATGCAGGTGCCCGACGCGATCGACGCCGGCGTGACGCTGCGCCGGCTCGCCGAAACGTGCCTGGTCGAGAACGAGCGCCGGCTCGTCCGCTACGATCCGCGGCTCCGCCGGCCCCACCTCGTGCCCGACCTCGTGCGTCGCGTGCTGTCGCTCGTGCCGGCCGCCGCCGCTCCCGACTGACGCCGCCCGGCGCCGCTGCTCGGACGATGCCCGGGCTCAAGGACTTCCGCGGAACGGTCGGGATCGTCACCGGCGCGTCGAGCGGCATCGGGGAGGCGCTCGCGCGGGCGCTCGCGCGCCGCGGCATGCGCGTCGCGCTGCTCGCGCGGCGGCGCGACCGGCTCGACGCGCTCGCCGCCGCGATCGCGAGCGCGGGCGGCGAAGCGGCACCGGTCCCGTGCGACGTCGCGGAGCGGACGTCCGTGGAGGCGGCGACCGGCACCGTGCTCGCGCGCTGGGGCCGCCTCGATCTCCTCGTCAACAACGCCGGCTACGGCCGCCACGTCCTCTTCAAGGACCACGACGTCGGTGACATCGAGCGCATGATGCGCACGAACTACCTCGGCACGGTCTACGCCATCAAAGCGGCGCTCCCTCCGATGCGCGCCGCCCGGCGCGGCTGGATCGTGAACGTCTCGTCGGTCGCCGGGAAGCTCGGCCAGCCGGACGAAGCGGCCTACTCGGCGAGCAAGTTCGCCGTCACCGGGCTCTCGGAGGCGCTCGCGTTCGAGCTCGCGCCGCTCGGGATCCACGTGACCGCCGTCTACCCGACGCTCGTCCGCACCGAGCTCTTCACGCCGGAGGTCCTCGCCCGCATGCCGAAGCGTCTCCTCTCCGCGTTCATCGAGCCGCCCGCCTTCGCCGAGGCCGTCCTCCGCGGGCTCGCGCGCGGCACGCACGAGCTGGTCGTGCCGCGGAACGTGGGCGTCGCCTTCGTCGCGCGGGCGCTGCTTCCCGCCTTCTACCGGCGCATGACGGCGCGGCTCCGGCTGCCCGCGATCCCGGACCTGACGACGTGAGGGCCGCGGCGCTCGCCCTTGCCGCGGTCGTGCTCGCCGGGGGGGCGCGGGCGCAGGAGCTGCCCGACCTCGTGCTCGACACGGCGACGCTGCGCACGAGCTTCGCGCTCCAGCCGTTTCCGCCCGGCGCCTGCGAAACCCAGGGGCGAGCCGCTCGTCGGGCAGAAGCGGTCTTTCTGCGTCGAGGACTCCGTCCCGGCGCCGGGGACGGCGACCGAGCGCCGGTACTGCTGCTCGGCGGCGTGCGGCGGCGTCAGCACGGATGGGGCGACCTCTACCCCGACTCGCTGCCCTGCCAGTGGGTCGACGTCACGGACCTCCGCGAGGGCGGCGACTTTCAGCTCTGCGTCACCCAGGACTTCCTCCACCTCCTCCCGGAATCCGACTTCTCGAACGACGCCGCCTGCGTCCCCGTCCCCATCGACCTCCCCGACCCCGCGCGCCGCCCGCGCGTCCGGATCCGCCGCCCGCGGCGGCACACGCGCGCCCGGGCCGGCCGGATCATCGGCGTCGCGCGGCGTCGCCGAACCCCCGGGGGCGCCGTGCTCTTCCAGGAGCTCTGGCTCTCGCGCGACGGCGGCGCGACCTGGGACACGTTCCCGACCGACGCGGCTCGGCGCGGCTCGCCGTCTCCGCTGGCGGGTGCCCGGCGGCCTCGCGACCGACGCCGCGCGCCTCAAGCTGATCGTCTGCGCGCGTACGCCGCGGAACCCGCCCGACGCGGCGGCGCTTCAGTGCGGCGAAGCCGTGAGCGCGCCGTTCCGCATCGTCGATCGACGGTCCCGCCGTCTCGGGGCCGTGGCGGCGACCCGCCTCACCCGGGGGATGAGTTCAGCAGGCCGCCGCTGGCCCCTTCGACCGTCGCCATCGCCTCGACCGCACCGTGCCGGTCGAGCAGATCACATGACCAGGTCCCTGGTCGCTGCAACCAAGCCTCCCTGCGATGGCGGCGATCCCTAGGAGGAGGGTACACCCGAGCCGAGCAACATCCGTACCCGCCGCCGGGCGCGCGCGGTCGCGGAACCTCCGCGCCGGAGGGCCCGCCGCTCTACGAGATGTCGTTGCAGGCTCACGAGATGCCGTACGCCCGGCGATATTTCGCGGGACGCCAGCTAGTCGAGCCGCACCCGGAGCACCTGCGGAGAGCGGAAGGCGAGCCCCGTGATGCGGGGCGGATCGGCGTCGGGGTCGAGCCGGAGCGCCGGCGCACGGTCGAGAAGCGCCGTGAGGACGGTCCGGGCCTCGAGCCGCGCCAGGTGGTAGCCCAGACAGAAGTGGCGGCCGAAGCCGAAGGAGAGGTGGTCGTCCGCCCGCCGGTCGAGGTCGAACCGATCCGGATCGGGGAAGTGGGTCTCGTCGCGGTTCGCCGATCCGAGGACGGCCGACACGATGCGGCCCGCCGGGACGAGGACGCCGCCGATCTCGACCGCGCGCGCCGCCTCGCGCGCGACGAAGAGGACCGGCGTCTCCCAGCGGAGCGTCTCCTCGATGGCCCAGGGGACGAGGCTGCGGTCGGCCCGGACCCGCTCGAACCGCTCCCGCTCGGTGAGGAGCGCGAACAGCATGCTCCCCATGAGACGTGAGGTCGTCTCGGCGCCGGCCGGGATCAGGAGCCGCAGGAAGTTGATCACCTCGTCGTCCGACAGCCGCTCCCCGTCGACGGTCCCGGTCACGAGCTTGCTGATCACGTCGTCCCGCGGCTCGGCGCGCCGGGCCCGGACGAATGGCAGCAGGTAGTCATGGAGGACCTCGGAGGCGGCCCGCCCCCGCGCCCGGTCCTTGCTGAACGCGATCAGGTCGAGCGACCACTGCATGAACTTCGTGTAGTCGGTGCGGGGGACGCCGACGATCGTCGCGATCACCTGGACCGGAAGGATGGTCGTCAGCTCCGCGACCAGGTCCGCGTGCCCGGCCGCGACGATCCCGTCGACGAGCGCGTGCGCGAGCGCGGCGATCGTCGGCGCCATCGCGTCGAGCGTGCGGGCGGCGAAGACGGGTGCGACGAGGTTCCGCGTCCGGTTGTGCTCCTTGCCGTCCATCTCGAGGATGCTGCGGCCGAAGTACCTGCTCACCTCGGCATTCGCCCGCGACGAGAAGGTTTCGCCGTCCTTCAGCACCGCGAGCACGTCGTCGTAGCGCGTGACGACGCTGCTCGTCCGCCCCGCCACTTCGAACACGCTGACCGCCGCCGTCCGCCGCATCTCCGCGAACATGGGATACGGATCGGGGAAGTCGAACATGAGCTGCGGATCGAAGGCGGCGGCGGCGTCGTCCATGGTGCGCGCGATTCTAGCGGACGACGCACGACGATGACCAGGCAGCCGCCGGCACGCGGAGGGGACACGTCGGTCCGGCGAGCTGCCCTCCGGCGGCGCCCCCCGGCGCGTCGCCGAACGCTCCCCCGCGCACGCCGGGCGGCGCACGCCTTGACCGTCGCGGCGCGGGCGCCCTAGAACCGTGCGCTCGTGACCGCGACGCCTCCTGCGCCCGACGTGATGCCCTTTCGGGAGGGCGAGCAGCTCGACCCGCGCGCGCTCGCGCCCCGGCTCGAGGGGAAGCTGCCCGGGGCGCACGGGGTGCCGGAGGTCTGGCAGTTCGGGGGCGGGAAGGCGAACCTCACGTATCTCGTGCGGTACGGTGAGCACGAGTACGTCCTCCGGCGGCCACCGCACGGGCCGGTCGCGCCCGGGTCGCACGACATGGCGCGCGAGTTCCGCGTGCTGTCGGTGCTCCACCGCGGCTTCCCGCCCGCGCCGCGCGCCTTGCTCTACTGCGACGACGCCTCGGTGATCGGCGCGCCGTTCTTCGTCATGGAGCGCCGGCACGGGATCGTGGTGCGGGAGACGGTGCCGCCCGAGTTCGGGGGCGGGGCGGACGCGGAGGCGAATCGGAAGCTCTCCGAGGTCCTGATCGACACGCTCGTCGACTTCCACCGCGTCGACCCGGCGTCCGTCGGGCTCGAGACGCTCGGCAGGCCGGAGGGATTCCTCGGACGACAGGTGAAGGGCTGGCAGGAGCGCTGGGAGCGCGCGAAGACGCGGGAGATCCCCGTGGCGACGGAGGTCTCGCGCTGGCTCGGCGATCATCTGCCGCCGTCCCCGCCCGCGACCCTCGTCCACAACGACTGGCGTCTCGACAACATGATGGTGGCGTTCGACGACCCGGGGCGCGTCGTCGCGGTCTTCGACTGGGACATGTGCACGCTCGGCGACCCGCTCGCGGATCTGGGCTCGCTGCTCTCGATGTGGCTCGAGGCGGGGGAGGACGTCCCCCTGGTGGCCCCGATGCCGTCGCGCGAGCGGGGCTTCATGACCCGGGCCGAGGCGATCCGCCGTTACGGCGAGCGGAGCGGGCGCGACGTGTCGCGGATGCCGTACTACGCCGTGTTCGGGATCTTCAAGATGGCGGTCATCGTCCAGCAGATCTACTTCCGCTGGCAGCGCGGGCAGACGAAGGATCAACGCTTCGCGGCGCTGGACGCCGTCGTCGAGGGCATGATGCACATGGCCGAGGCGCGGCTCCGCGAGCTCGGCTGAGGGGAATCCCATGGCGATCGACTTCACGCTCCCGCCCGACGTCGTCGAGGTCCGCGCGCGCGTCCGCCGCTTCATGGAGGAGGAGGTGGCGCCGGCGGAGGCGCGCATGCGGACGGAGGGCGGCTGGCGGAAGGGCTACGCGGCGCTCCGCGAACGCGCGCGCGAACGGGGCCTCTGGGCGCCCCACATGCCGCGCGAATGGGGCGGCATGGGCCTCGGGCCGCTCGCCATGGCGTTCGTCTCCGCCGAGTGCGGGCGGACGCTCATGGGGGCGTACGTCCTCAACTGCCACGCGCCCGACGAAGGCAACATGCACACGCTCCTCCACCACGCGACGCCCGAGCAGAAGGAGCGCTACCTCCGCCCCCTGGTCGACGGCAGGATCCGCTCGTGCTTCGCGATGACCGAGCCGGAGGTCGCCGGCTCCGACCCGACCGGCATCCGCACGACGGCCGTCCGCGACGGTGATCAGTGGGTGCTGAACGGCCACAAGTGGTTCATCTCCGGCGCGCGGGGCGCCGCCTTCGCCATCGTCATCGCGAAGACCGACCCCGACGCCGAGCCGCCGCAGGCGCGGAACACGGCCTTCATCGTCGACTGCGACACCCCGGGCTTCACGATCGTCCGCGACGTCGAGACGATGGCCGGGCGCGGGAACCACTGCGAGCTGCGGCTCGAGGAGGTCCGCGTGCCGGACGCGGCGATCCTCGGCGGGCGCGGGCAGGGACATCGGCTCGGGCAGGCGCGCCTCGGGCCCGCGCGGCTTGCGCACTGCATGCGCTGGATCGGGAGCGCGGAGAAGGCGCTCGAGATGCTCGTCGCCCGCGCGCTCGACCGCCGCCTCCACGGCGGCGTGCTCGCCGACAAGCAGCTCGTCCAGGCGATGATGGCCGAGTCGGCGATGGAGCTCTACGGCGCGAAGCTCATGGTGCTCCACGCGGCGTATCTCATCGAGACGGGCAAGCCGTTCCGCCAGGAGGTCTCGATCGCGAAGCACCACGTCGCGAACATGCTCTGGCGGATCACCGACCGCGCGATCCAGGTCCACGGCGCGCTCGGCTACTCGACCGACTCCCCGCTCGAGAGCATGCTCCGGCATGCGCGCTCGGCGCGCCTCGTCGACGGAGCGGACGAGGTTCACCTCTCGCAGATCGCCGCGCACGTGATGGAGGCGTTCCGCGAGGACGGCTCGACCCGGCGCGCGACCGGCCTCGAGCTCTTGTAGGCGGCTCCGCCGGCCGCGTCCCGTGTCCCGGCCGGCGCGGGCTACTCCCGCTCCGCGAGCTTTCGGAGCGCCGCCATGACGGCGCCCTCGTGCGTCAATTCCTGCGCGCGCCCGTCCTTCTTGACGACGCGGAGGCGAGAGCCCGGGACGTCCTCGACGCGCCACCCGGCCGCCTCCAGGAACTCGCGGGCGAGACGGACGTCGGCGGGCGAGACGTGCACGCGTCCCGCGGCGAGCCATCCGTCGACCATGCGGCCGACGGCGAGCTCGAAGCGCGAGGACACCTGCTTGATGCGCTGCTCGGTCAGGATCTCTTCCACGTCGCCTTCCTCCCTGCGAGCCGACGCACCGGACACGTGTAGCGTCGGCTTCGTGCCGGACACGAAGCAAGTGCCGGGCCGCACGAGGAAGGCGGTGCTGCGGCACGCTCGGGACGGACGTGGGTCGCGGGTGGCACGTGACGTGCCACGACGTGTCGCGACGGCGCAGGATCGTGAGCCCCGCGGCCGCTCTTGACAGCCGGGAGCGAACTGACTAAGCGATCACCCAGGACGCGCCCGGCGTCCTGCTCGCCACACGCGGAGGGTCCGCTCCTGACACGGGTGTCGTCGCCGTCACTACCGGAGATCGCAGGCTGATGCGTGTCGGCGTCGGTGTCCCGAACGGCGTGCCCGGCCTCCGCCCCGACGACCTGCTGGCATGGATCCGCGGTGCCGAGGAGGGCCCGTTCGCCAGCATCGCGGCCGTGGATCGCCTGCGCTACGACAGCTACGAGCCGCTCGCGGTCATGGCCGCCGCCGCCGCGACGACGTCGCGCGTGCGGCTGGCGATCACCATCCTGATCGGTCCCCTGCGCAACACGGCGCTGCTCGCGAAGTCCGTCGCCGCGATCGACGCGATGTCGGGCGGCCGATTGGTCCTCGGACTCGGCGTCGGCGCGCGCGCGGACGACTACGAGACGGCCGGCGTCGACTACGGCACGCGGGGGCGGCGCCTCACCAGGCAGCTCCTCGATCTGCGCGCGCACTGGGAGAGCGGGCGGCTCGGGTCGCACGGTCCGCGTCCCCGGGGGCCGGAGCTCCTGATCGGCGGCCTCAGCGAGCAGGCGTTCTCGCGCATGGCGCGCTACGCCGACGGCTACGTCCACGGCGGAGGACCACCCCGCGCGTTCGCGCGGATGGCGGACAATGCCCGCGCCGCGTGGCGGGATGCCGGCCGGCCCGGCGTGCCGGCGCTCTGGGGTCAGGGGTATTTCGCGTTGGGCAAGGAAGCGGCGGATGCCGGCGCTCGCTACCTGCGCGACTACTACGCCTTCACGGGGCCGTTCGCCGAGAAGATCGCCGAAGGGCTGCTCACCACTCCCCACGCGGTCGTGCAGTACGTTCGCGGCTACGAAGACGCGGGTTGCGACGAGCTCGTCCTGTTGCCCGCCGTGACGGACCCGACGCAGGTCGCGCGGCTGTCCGACGTCGTCGGCTCGATGTAGCGGCCGACGCGAGAGCCGTCTCTGGTGGCGTAACGTGAAGATCGTCATTCTCGGTGGAGGTCCCGGGGGCCTGTACAGCGCCATCCTGATCAAGAAGGCCTACCCGCGGTGGGACATCACCGTCATCGAGCGCAACCCGCCCGACGCCACCTACGGCTACGGCGTCGTCTTCTCGGACCGGACGCTCACGTCGTTCCGCGAGGCGGACTATCCGAGCTACAAGGCCGTCACCGACGAGTTCGCGATCTGGGACCCCATCGACGTCCGCTACGCCGGGCAGTCCATCCGCTGCGCGGGGAACGTCTTCGCCGGCATCTCCCGCAAGGTGCTGCTCATGCTGCTGCAGAAGCGGTGCCGCGAGCTCGGCGTCGAGATGGAATTCTTCCGGGAGGTGTCCGACGTCGAACAGCTCGGGACGTACGATCTCCTGATCGCCGCGGACGGCATCAACAGCATCGTACGGCGAACCTTCCCCGAGGCCTTCGAGCCGAGTCTCGTTCCGGGCAAGGCGAAGTACATCTGGCTCGGGACGCGGAAGGTCTTCGACGCCTTCACGTTCTCGTTCCGTGAGAACGAGCACGGGCTCTTCCAGGGCCACATCTACCCGAACGACGGCGAAGCGAGCACGATCGTCATCCTCTGCGACCAGGAGTCGTGGAGGCGGGCCGGGCTCGACCGGACGACCGAAGCGGAGAGCGTCAGCTACTGCGAGCAGGTGTTCGCCGAGGACCTCGGCGGCCAGCCGTTGCTCGCGAACAAGTCCGACTGGATCACGTTCCAGACCGTGCGCAACAATCGCTGGCGCCACGGCAACATCGTGCTGCTCGGCGACGCCGCGCACACGGCGGATTTCACCATCGGGTCGGGAACGAAGCTCGCCATGGAGGATGCGATCGCTCTGGCGCGCGCGTTCGAGCGGTACGGCGAGGACGTCGACCGGGCGCTCACCGACTACGAGCTCGAGCGACGGCCCGCGGTCGAAGGGCTCCAGAAGGCGGCGCTCGAGAGCAGTCAGTACTTCGAGAACATCAAGCGCTACACGCACTTCGAGCCGATGCAGTTCGCGTACTACCTCCTCACGCGGAGCGGGAGGATCTCGTACGACGAGCTTCGGCGGCGGGACTCGCCGCTCGTCGATGCGGTCGACCGCTGGTTCTACGAGAAGACGACCGAGGCGGACGATCCGAACGCGAGGGCGATCGCTCCGCCGCCCATGCTCGCGCCGCTCCGCCTGCGCGACCTCGGGCTGCCGAACCGCGTCGTGGTCGCGGCGTCCCCGACGTACACGGCGATCGACGGCCGGCCGGGCGAGGACTACGAAGCGCAGCTCGTCGCGCTCGCCCGGAGCCGCGCCGCCCTGGTCGTCACGGAGCCGATCGCCGTGTCCGCGGACGGACGGATCACGCCCCGCTGCGCGGGGCTCTACCGCCGCGAGCACGCGGCCGCGTGGTCCCGGATCGTCGCCCGGGTGCACGGCGAAGCGGGAACGAAGATCGCCCTTCGCCTCGGACATGCCGGGCGCCGCGGCGCGACGCGGCCGCGTTCCGACGGCGTCGACCGCCCGCTCGGGGAAGGCGGCTGGAGCCTCTTGTCCCCGTCGCCGATTCCGTACGGTCCGGGGAACGCGATCCCTCGACAGATGGACCGCGCGGACATGGACCGCGTGCGCGACGCGTTCGTCCGCGCCGCCGAGATGGCACGCGAAGCAGGCGCCGACGCGATCGAGCTGCACTTCGCGCACGGGTATCTCCTTGCGAGCTTCCTGTCGCCGCTCGCGAACCGGCGCGACGACGCCTACGGCGGCTCGCTCGCGAATCGCCTCCGGTTCCCGCTCGAGGTCTTCGAGGCCGTCCGGGCGGTCTGGCCGGAGGAGCGCCCGATCGCGGTCGCCGTCCCCGCGACCGACTGGGCCCGGGGCGGGCTCGACGTCGAGGACGCGGTCGTCATCGCGGAGGCGCTGAAGGCCCGGGGCTGCGACCTGATCGAGGTCCTCGCGGGCCAGACGACGGCCCAAGCCGGCGGCGTGTACGGGCGCGGCTACCTGACGTCGTTCAGCGATCAGATCCGCAACGAGGTGCACGTGCCGACGCTCGTCGGCGGCTATCTCACGACGACCGACGAGGTCAACAACATTCTCGCCGGAGGCCGCGGCGATCTCTGCATCCTGGAGCAGCCGGCGCTCAACGCGCGCCACCGGGAAATCCCGGCCGGCGCGGCCCTGCGCGCCGCCTCGGCGAGGTCCCGGAACGGCGCGTCGTCGGCGCCCGAAGTCGAAGTCGTCGAAGCGCGAATGCGGAGGAGCAACTAGGGGCGCTTCCATCCCGGCCGCATGGTCGGCAGCCCAGCGACGCGTGATGTCGGTCATCGTGAACCGATCGCTCAGCGGAAAGGTCGCGCTCGTGACGGGAGGAAGTCGCGGGATCGGGCGCAGCACGGCCCGGGCGCTCGCCGAGGCGGGCGCGGCCGTCGCCGTCGCCGCCCGCACCCGCGCCGCGGTCGAGGAGACGGCCGCGGAGCTCGCGGCCCTCGGCGGCCCCACGCTCGGGGTCGTGGCCGACGTGACGGACGCCGGCGACGTCGAGCGGCTCGCCGGCGCGGTCCGTGGCGGACTGGGCCACGTCGACGTCCTCGTCAACGGCGCCGGCGGGGGAGGGAGCCACCGCTTCGTGGGACACCCGGACGACCTCTGGCATCGCATGATCGCGCTCAACGCGACCAGCGCGTATTACGTGACCAAGGCGTTCCTGCCGGCGATGGTCGAACGGCGGTGGGGCCGCGTGGTGAACATCGCCTCCACGGCGGCGCAGACCGGGGGGCGGTACATCGCCGCGTATGCGGCCGCCAAGCACGCCGTCCTCGGGATGACGCGCGCGCTCGCCTTGGAGGTCGCGGCGGCCGGCGTGACGGTCAACGCGGTCTGCCCGGGCTTCGTCGACACGCCGATGACGGGCGACACGATCGCGAACATCGTCGCGCGCACGGGGCGGAGCGAGGCGGAGGCGCGCCGCGTCCTGGAGGACGCGAGCCCCCAGCGCCGGCTCATGACCGCGGAGGAGGTGGCGGCCGCCGTCGTCTTCCTCGCGCTCGAAACGAGCCGCGGGATCACGGGACAGGCCATCACGATCGACGGCGGTGGCTCGACGTGCTGACGTGATCCCCGGAAGGGAGGCCTCTTGAGCGACGATTTCAGGTACACCGTGCAGGACGGGGTCGCGACGATCGTGCTCGACCGTCCCGCCGTGCTGAACGCGCTCACGTTCGACATCTACGCGCAGCTGCGCGACCTCTTCGCAGCGCTCCGGCACGACGACGGCGTCAAGGCCGTCGTCGTCACGGGCGAAGGGCGGGCGTTCTGCTCCGGTGGCGACGTGAACGAGATCATCGGCGAGCTGCTCCGGCGGGACGCGAAGGGCCTGATCGAATTCACGCGCATGACGGGCGCCGTGGTGCAGAACATGCGGCTGCTCGACAAGCCGATCATCGCCGCGGTGAACGGGATGGCCGCGGGCGCGGGGGCGGTGATCGCGCTCGCCGCCGACCTCCGCATCGCCTCCGACCGTGCCCGCTTCGCCTTCCTCTTCACGAAGGTCGGTCTCGCGGGCGCGGACATGGGCGCGGCCTGGCTCTTGCCGCGCGTGGTCGGTCTCGGGCGCGCGCTCGAGCTGCTCTTCTTCGGGGACACGATCGACGCGGCGACCGCCGAGCGCTACGGCCTCGTGAACCGCGTGGTCCCCGCGGCCGACCTGCCGTCGGTCGCGCACGAGCTCGCGAGCCGTCTCGCGCGCGGCCCGAGTCTCGCGCTCTCGTTCACCAAGGCGCTCGTCAACAACGAGCTGAGCATGGATCTCGTCTCCGCCCTCGAAGCGGAGGCGCAGGGTCAGGCGCTCCTCATGTGCGCGCAGGACATGCGCGTCTTCTACGAGGCGTTTCAGCAGCGCGCGGAGCCGAAGTTCACCGGACGGTAGGGGAGCCGCGATGAAGAAGCGCCTCGTGAATCCGCCGACACTGCCACCGCCGCGCGGCTTCACGCACGGGATCGTCACGACGGGCGGCTCGCTCCTCTTCCTCGCCGGGCAGGCCGGGACCGACGCGACCGGCCGGATCGCGGACCCGGACGACTTCGTGAAGCAGTGCGCGCGGGCCCTCCAGAACCTGGAAGCGGTCGTGGTCGCGGCGGGCGGCGGCATGCAGGACATCGTCAAGCTCGACATGTTCGTTCGCAGCCGCGAGCAGTACCAGAGTCATTTGAAGCCGCTCGGTCGGGTCTTCCGCTCGTTCTTCCACGGGTACTGGCCGACCATGGCACTCTTCGAGGTCGCCGGCTTCGCGGAGCCGGACGCCCTCGTCGAGCTCGAGGGTCTCGCGGTGCTTCCGACGGAGTGACGAGGCGACGCAGGGACATGATCACGGCGTGCAGCGACATCCCGTACTGGAATCCCAAGAACGAGACGATGCCGCGGGCCGCGCTGCGCGCGCTCCAGCTCGCGAAGCTCGGCCGCCTGTGCGAGTGGGCGGCGGCGCGGAGCCCCTTCCATCGCCGCCGCTTCGCGGCCGCCCGCTTCACGCCCGCGCAGCTGAGGACGCTCGACGACATCCGTCGCATCCCGATCATGACCCGGGAGGAATGGATGGAGTCGCAGGCGGAGGCGCCGCCGTACGGCGACCTGCTCGCCGCCTCGCCGACGAACGCCATCCGCTACCACATCACGTCCGGAAGCAGCGGGCGGACTCCGATCCGCGTGCTCGACAGCACGCGCGACTGGGAGTGGGGCGCCGAGATGTGGGGGTACGCGTTGTGGGCGACCGGCATCCGCCCCACCGACGTCGTCTACTTCGCCTTCGGCTACGGCTCGTTCATCGGCTTCTGGGGCGCGCACTACGGCTGCGAGAAGATCGGCGCGCTCGTCATTCCCGGAGGCGCGCAGTCGACGGCGAACCGCGTCCGCCAGATCGTCGAGACGGGCGCGACGACCGTTCTCACCACCCCCACGTACGCGCTCCGGCTCGCCCAGGAGGCGGCGGAGCTCGGCGTGGACCTCGCCAGGCAGAGCCGTGTCGACAAGCTCATCGTGTCGGGGGAGCCGGGAGGATCCATCGCGTCGGTGAAGCGGCGCCTCGAGGCGGCGTGGGGGGCGCGGTGCCTCGACGTGGCGGGCATGACGGAGATCGGAACGGTCGTGATGTACGAGTGCGCGGAGCGTCCGGGCGGCATGCACGTCATCGAAGACAACGTCCTGGAAGAGACGCTGCATCCGGAGACCGGCGAGCCGGTGGGATACGAGGAGCGTGCCGAACGGGTCGTGACGTCGTTCGGACGGGGCTTCATCCCGCTCATCCGCTATCGGACCCGGGACATGGTGGTGAAGGTCCCGCACACGCGCTGCACCTGCGGGCGGAACACGGACATCTACGCCGGCGGCATCCTCGGCCGCTGGGACGACATGAAGCTCGTCCGCGGCACGAACGTGTACCAGCGCTCGGTCGAGCAGATCGTTCGCGAGTACGACGCGATCGACGAGTTTCAGATCCGCCTCTGGCGGAAGGACGACCTGCGCGACGAGATCACCGTCCGCGTGGAGGTGAAGGCCGAACGGGAGCCGGAGTGGGAGGGTCTGCGGGAGAGCCTCGCGGCCGCCCTGGGTGCGGCCCACGAAGGGCTTCGGTTCGACGTCGAAGCCGTCCCGCGGGGAAGCCTGCCGCGTTTCGAGCTGAAGGCGAAGCGTCTCGTCGACGAGCGGGGCGCGACGGCGCCTCGCGGCAGCGATCGGGAGGAGCCATGACGGACGTCGACCTGCTCGGGCGCCCGCTCGCGTCGGTCGAGCAGCAGGTGCTCGAGCTGTACGAGAAGACGAAGGCGCTCGCAGCCCGGGACGATCTGCCGCCGTGCCTCGCGCGCAACCTGGGAAGGGTGCTCGCGTGCCTGTGGCAGGTGACGAACGACCTGGACCTTCAGTTCGAACAGACCTATGACCTCGGCGTATGATCCGTCGCCCGGCGCGTCGATCCCGCCGCGCGGGTTTCGCCAAGCACGGTGCGGGCGCCGACGTCCATGGTCCGGTCACGGAGGTTGAGAGCGTGCAACGCGAGGCACGAAGAAAGCCACGGGCACCCATCACGCGCGGAGGCGCATATGCAGCGAAGCAGATACTCGATCCGAAGCTCGCGCAGGAGAACCGGGCGCGCATCATCGACGCCGCGCTGCCGCTCTTCGCGCAGCACGGCTATCACGGCACGCCGGTCCGCGCGATCGCGAACGCCGTCGGGCTGAGCGTCGGGTCGATCTTCAACTATTTTCCGGACAAGGACAGCATCCTCGAAGAGATCCTCGACGGCAGCCAGGCGCGTCTCGAGCAGGCGGTGGCCGAGGCGCAGGAGCGGCTCGAGGCGGCGCCGTCGGGTGCCGACCCGGTCGAGCTCTTCCTGGACGTGTACCGCCGCCTCGTCGACGCGACGGAGATGGTCCGGCGGTTCACGCTGCTCGCGTATCAGGAGACGAAGGCCCTCATGCCCGCGAAGCGCACCCCGCTCCTCGACCGCGATCGGCGCATCCGGGAGCTCCTCAAGCGTGCGGCGCGCCCCGCCATCGCGGCAGGCGTCTTCTCCTCCGACTGCCTCGACCTCAAGGTGAACTGCCTGCTGCTCCTGGCGCACGCGTGGGCGATCCGCCGGTGGGCGCTCACCGACTACCGCAGCGTCGAGCACTACTTCGAGGACCTCACCACCGTCGCCGTCGGGGTCATGTCGGCGCAACGCAGCAAGGCACGGCCGCGTGCAGTATCTCGTCGGAATTGACATCGGCGGCACGTGCACCGATTGCGTGGTCCTCGACGAGCACGGGACCACGACGGTCGGCAAGGCCTTCTCCACGCCTCCCGACTTCTCGGCCGGCATCCTCGACTCGCTCGACGTCGCGGCCGCGTCGCTCGGCACGACGGCCCGCCGCCTGCTCGCCGACACGCGGCTCTTCCTCCACAGCACCACCGTGACCGAGAACGCGATCGTCGACGGCACCCTCGCGCGCGCCGGACTCGTCACGACGCGCGGGTTCGAGCACACCCTCGCGCTCACGCGCGGCGGCTACGGCCGGTGGTCGGGGCTCACGGAGGAGGAGAAGCGCGACCCGATCCACACCGACAAGCCGCCGCCGATCGTCCCGATCTCGCGCATCCGCGGGCTCAGGGAGCGCACCGACCACGCGGGCCGCGTGCTCGCGGCGGTCGCGGAGGAGGACGTGCGCCGGGCCGTGGCCAGCCTCGTGGACGAAGGGGTCGAGGCGATCGGGATCTCGTTGCTCTGGTCGTTCGTGAACCCGAGCAACGAGCGCGCGGTCCGCGACGTCGTGCGCGCCATGCACCCCGGACTCTTCACCACGGTGTCCAGCGAGATCGCGCCGATCATCGGGGAGTACGAGCGGACGTCGACCGTCGCGCTGAACGCCGCCCTGGGGCCCGTGGTGAGCCGCTACCTCCAGAACCTCGCCGACGGGCTTCGCCGGCTGGGCTTCGCAGGCAACCTCCTCGTCATGCAGGCGCACGGCGGCCTCCTGCCGCTCGAGGACGCCGCCAGCCGCCCCGTCGGCATGGTCGAATCGGGTCCCGTGAGCGGCCTCATGGGCTGCAAGCGGCTCGGGGCCGTGCTCGGCGTCCAGGACGTCATCTCCGCCGACATGGGGGGAACGACGTTCAAGATCGGCACGGTTCGGGCCGGCCTCATCGAGTACCAGCGCGAATCGATGGCGCTCCGCTATCACTACGCGCTGCCCAAGATGGACGTCGTGAGCCTCGGGCTCGCGGGAGGCAGCATCGTCTCGATCGAGCCGCGGACGCAGCTGCCCCGCGTCGGCCCGCGCAGCGCGGGCTCGTATCCGGGCCCCGTCTGCTACGATCACGGCGGCGAGGAGCCGACGCTCACGGACGTCGACGCGATCCTCGGCTACCTGAGCTCGACGTACTTCCTCGGCGGCCGGGCGAGGCTCGACGTCGCGAAGGCACGGCGCGTGTTCTCGGAGCGCGTGGCGGGTCGGCTCGGGCTGTCGGTGATCGACGCGGCGGCGGCGATCTATCGGCTCGCGAACAGCATGATCTACGACCTCATGCACAAGACGACCGTGCAACGGGGCCTCGATCCGCGCGAGTTCGCGCTCTTCTCGACCGGCGGCACGGCGGGGATGCATCTCGCCGCGGTCGGACAGGAGCTGGGCGTGCGGGAGATCGTCGTGCCGCACTCGGCGTCCGTGCAGGGGGCGTTCGGCCTCGTCACGTCCGACATCGTCCACGAGGAGCTCACGACGCGTCCGATGCGCCATCCGGCCGACCCTCGGGTCGTCTCAGCGCTCTTCGACGAGCTCCTCGAACGGGCGACCTCGCGCCTCCGGCACGAGGGATTCGCCGATGCGGACGTCGACCTCCGCTGCTTCATCGACATGCGCTACCGCCGGCAGGTGCACATCATCACGGTGCCGCAGGAGGACGTGCTGACGGTCGCGGTGGACACCGGACACCGCGGTCGGCCGGCGCCGATCACCGCGCAGACGCTCGAGACGACCGTGGAGCGCTTCGAGACGCTCTACAAGCAGAAGTACGGGCGGGAGTCGACGTTTCGCGAGGCGGGCATCGAGCTCGTCGCCTTCCGCGTCCGCGCGACCGGCGTGGTGAAGAAGCCCGCGCCGCGCATGGTCGACGTCGGCGACGCGGACGCGAGCCACGCCGTGGTCGAGACGCGGGAGGCGTACGTCCCCGACCGCGCGGAGGTGATGGCCGTGAAGGGCTACGACTTCGAGCGCCTCCGCCCCGGCAACGTCATCCCGGGACCGGCCATCGTCTGGACGCCCATCACCACGGTCGTCACGACGAGTCGGCAGGTCGCGCGGTGTGACGGCTTGCGGAATCTCGTCATCAGAACGGAGTGACGGCGGGCATGACCGAGCGCGTCGATCCCGTCACCTTCGAGATCATCCGGCACCGGCTGAACCAGGTCATCGAAGAGGCGATCGTCGCGCTCGAGAACGTCTCGGGGTCGCCGATCACCAACGAGGGGCACGACATGATGGTGTCGCTCTATCGGGCCGACGGCGGCCTGATGGTGGGCGGCGTCGGCTTCCTCCATCACCTCACGAGCGCGGCGCAGGCCGTCAAGCACATCGTGCAGACGTACTCCGAGGACCCGGGCATCAACGAGGGCGACGTGTACATGTTGAACGACTCGTACACCGCCGCGCTGCACCCGCCCGACGTCTACATCATCTCCCCCGTCCACTGGCAGGGGCGGTTGACCGGGTTCGTCTCGAACTTCGTTCACGTGACGGACATCGGCGCCGTCGATCCGGGAGGCTTCTCGCCGAACGCGCGTGAATGCTTCCAGGAAGGATTCGTGACGCAGGGTTTGAAGCTCGTCGAAGGGGGCCGGCCGCGCCGCGACGTCATCGAGACGTTCTTGCGGAACGTCCGCGATCCGGGGATGACCGCCCTCGATCTCAAGTCGCAGCTCGCGGCGAATCACGTCGCGAAGGAGCGCATGCAGAAGCTCTACGCCGACTACGGCGTGGACGCCGTCGATTGGGTGTCCGAGCAGCTCATCGAGCAGTCGGAGCGGCTCGTCCGCGAGCGCCTTCGAGAGCTGCCCGACGGCGTGTGGCGGGCACGGCAGTACATCGACATGCCGGAAGGTCTCCATCGGGTCGAGCTGACGGCGACGAAGGACGCCGACACCCTCACGTACGACTTCACGGGCACCGACGCGCAGATCTCGCGCGGCGTCAACTGCTGCTACTGGGCGAGCTGGGGCGCGATCTTCGCGCCGATCTTCCCGCTCCTCGCGTGGGACGTGACGTGGAACGAGGGGATCACGCGCGCGATCCGGATCGTCGCGCCGGAGGGAACGCTGGTCAACTGCACGCGTCCCGCACCCATCTCGGTCGCCACGACCGGGGTCGTGCAGGTCCTGAACAACCTCTCCGTGAACGTCCTCTCGAAGATGCTGGGCGCGACCGAGCGCTACCGCGACCGCGCGACGGGCGTGTGGCACGGGAGCCACCTCGCGATCATGGTGAGCGGGCTCGACGCGCACCGCGAATACTTCGTCACGCTGCTGACGGACACCTTCGCCGGCGCCGGCGGCGCGCGCGCCTTCGCCGACGGCGTCGACAACGGCGGCGAGATCCCGAACGTCGTCTCGCGGTGGGCGAACGTCGAGACCGAGGAGCTCCACCGCGCGATGATGTACCTCTACCGCCGCCCGGTTCCCGACTCCGGCGGTGCGGGCAAGTTCCGGGGGGGCGTGAACCACGAGTTCGCGTTCAAGCCGCACGACACCGCGCTCGGGCACGCCATGATCGGCCTCACCAGCAAGGGCCTTCGGGTCCCGATGAGCCTCGGCATCTTCGGTGGGCTGCCCGGCTGTACCGTCGCGAACGTCCTCTTCCGCGGGGGAAACGCGAGCGCGCTGCCGAGCAGCCTGGACGAGACGGCGGGCGCCACGTCCGAGGCCGTCCAGTGGGGGGACTACACGATCGCGGAGGACGACATCGTGTACGTCCGGTTCATGGGCGGCGGCGGCTACGGGGACCCGCTCGAGCGCGAGCCCGAGCGGACGCTTCGCGACGTGCAGCTCGGCGCGGTGACGCCGGAGTGCGCGCGGCGCCTCTATGGAGTCGTGCTGACCGCCGACGGAGCGGTCGACGCCGGGGCGACGCGCGAGTGCCGCGGCGAGATCCGCCGTGCCCGGCTCGGACGTGCGGTGCCGTCCCGGCTCTGGGAGCGGTGCGCGGTCCCGCCGAGCGGCCAGCCGCTGGGTGAGTACCTCCAGCAGGTCGGCGACGCCGCCGCGGGCTGGGTGCAGTGCACGTGGTGCGGGCACCGGCTCACCGGCCCCGGTCGGCACTGGAAGGACGCCGCCGTGTCGGCGGCGGCGCCGCTCTCGACCGCGGGTCGGTTCCACGAGGCGGCCCCGGGCCTCGTGCTCCGCCACTTCTACTGTCCGGAGTGTGCGACGCTCCTCGACACGGAGGTGGTGCTCGAGACCGACGCACCGCTCTACGACGAGGTCCGCCGCTGGCCCACGCGCCCCGCCGTCGAGCGGGAATGAGGAGAGATCCATGCCGCGAGTCGGTGTCGCGCAGTTCAGGGGAAGCGTCGACCGCGAGGACAACATCGCCGCCGTCGCGCGGCTCGCCGCCCGGGCCGCCGACGTGGGCGTCGACCTGCTCGGCTTCCACGAGCTGGCGAACACCATCTACGTCCCGATCGCCGAGGATCGGCGGCTCTTCGCGCTCGCCGAGCCCGACGACGGGCCGTCGATCACCGCGGCCCGCGCGGCGGCACGCAAGCACCGTCTCGTGCTCGTCTATCCGTTCTTCGAGGTCTCCGGCGCGCGCTACTACAACACGGCGGTGGTGCTCGGACCGGACGGCGAGACGCTCATGAAGTACCGGAAGACGAGCGTGCCGACCTCGCGCCTGCTTCCGGGTGCGAACGAGCGATGGTTCTTCAGCCCCGGCGACCTCGGATTCCCGGTGGTCGAGACGCCCGTCGGCGTACGGGTCGGCATCGTCATCTGCTACGACCGGAATCTCCCGGAACCGGCGCGCTGCGTCGCGCTGAACGGTGCGGACGTGCTGTTCGTGCCCGTCACGACCACGCGGCTCGTTCGCCCATGGTGGGAGCTGCTGATGCGCGCGCGGGCCGTCGAGAACATCGTGTACGTCGCCGCGCCGAGCCGGATCGGCGAGGACGTCCGGGGCGCCGAGGGCACGTTCTACATCGGCGAGAGCCTGATCGTGAACCCGCGCGGGGAGGTGGTCGCGCACGGGAGCGAGCGGGACGAGGACCTCGCGTGGGCGGACCTCGACATGGAGCTGCTCCGCCGGCAGCGGGAGCAGTGGACGTTCTTCAGGGACCGCCGCCCCGAGCTGTACGGGATTCTCGGCGGAGGAGAGGGTCGATAGAGGCCGAGGGGCGCGCGTGACCGCGATGGCGACCGACGTCGATGCCGTCTTCGTGAACGGCACGGTCCTGCAGATGGACCGGGCCGGCGCCGTGGCGGAGGCGTTCGCGGTGCGCGGCGACACGTTCGCGGCGGTCGGACGCACCGGCGAGATCCGGGCGCTCGAGGGACCCGCGACGACGGAGATCGACCTCGGCGGCCGCACCGTCCTGCCCGGCTTCAACGACAGCCACAACCACATGCTCGAGACGGGCCTCGAGCTGGCGACGGTGCAGCTCGGTCGGGTCCGCTCCATGGACGCGTTGCTCGAGGTGATCCGCCGGGAGGCCGTGCGGCGTCCCGACGGCGAGTGGATCCGCTGCTCGGCGGCGTGGCACGAGAGCCAGCTCGCCGAGCGACGGCTGCCGACGCGCGCCGAGCTCGACGCCGTCGCGCCCCGGAACCCCGTCTACCTCCCGCGCGGGGGACACGTTCTCGTCGTGAACGGCCTCGCGCTCCGCATCGCCGGCATCGGGCCGACGACGTCATGTCCGGGCGGCGCGGACATCAAGCGGGACCCGCGGACGGGAGAGCCGACCGGCCTGTTGCTCGAACCGCCCGCCATGGCGCTCGTCCGGCGACACCTGCCGCCGCCGTCGGCGCTCGAGAAGGAGCGCGCGATCCTGTCGGCGATGCGCGCCTTCCACGCGGCGGGCATCACGAGCGTCATCGAGCCGGGCCTCGCCGCCGACGAGATCGCGCTGTACCGGCGGCTGCGAGCCGACGGGCGGCTCACGATGCGGACCACGGCGATGGTCGGGCTCGGCTGCCCCGGGTGGCCGGACGCGAGCGGCGACGCCGTGCGGCAGCTCGGCCCGTACGAGCGCGCGACGGACGCGACCTTCCGCGTCGACGGCATCAAGCTCTTCGCGGACGGAGGGATCGAGTCGGCGCTGCTCGGGACCCCTCACTGCGTCGTCCCCGGCGAGCAGGAGCACCCGCGCTACCACGGCGTGCAGGCACTCGAGACGGAGCGCCTCGACGACGTCGTTCGCGCCGCCAACCGGACCGGGTGGCGCGTCGGCGTCCACGCGGTCGGCGACGCGGCGATCGACCTCGTGCTCGCCGCGTTCGCGCGCGCCGATCGCGAGTCGCCTCTCGCCGGAAAGCGCTGGATGCTCATCCACGGGCTGCTGCCGAAGGAGGAGCACTACGGGCCGCTGCGCGCGATGGGGATCGTCGTCGCCGCGCAGGTGCATCACTACGCCCTCGGCGACAACATGCTCCGGTACTGGGGAGCCGAACGAGCGAGCCGCGCCAATCCGATCCGCGGCTATCTCGGCCACGGGATCACGGTGGCGGGAGGAACCGACGCCATGGTGTGTCCGTACGACCAGGGCCTCGCGGTGTGGGCGCAGATCGCGCGACGAACGCAGCAGGGCGCGACGCTCGGCGCCGAGCTCGGTCTCGCCCGGCAGGATGCCGTCGCGCTCCACACGCGGGCGGGAAGCTGGGCGACCTTCGAGGAGACCCGGAAGGGGACGATCGAGCGGGGAGCGCTCGCGGACTTCGTCGTCCTCTCCGCCAATCCCCTGACGTGCCCGATGGACGAGCTGCGCGAGCTCCGCGTCCGTCAGACCTTCGTGGGGGGGCGGCAGGTGTGGCCGGCATGAGGCGACGTGGCGCCTATCGGATCGGGATCGATGTCGGCGGGACGTTCACCGACTTCGTCGCCGTCGACCCGACGCAGCAGGTCTTCAGCGGCAAGACGTACACGGTCGCCGCCGACGAGAGCACGGGCATCTTTCGGGGCCTCGAGCAGATCGCCGGCCATTATCGCGTCTCCCTGCGCTCGTTGCTCGCCGAGACGGATTCCATCGTTCTCGGCACGACGGTCGTGACGAACACGATGCTCGAGTACCGGGGCGTCACGACCGGGCTCATCACGACCAAGGGATTTCGGGACGTGCTCGAGCTGCGGCGCGGCTACAAGGAGAGCCTGTTCGACATCCGGCTGCCGCCGCCGCATCCGATCGTGCCGCGAGAGCGCCGGCTCGGCGTGACCGAGCGGATCGACTACGCGGGCCGCATCGTGATCCCGCTCGACGAGCGGCAGGTCTACCAGAGCGCCGAGCAGCTCCGCCGGCTCGGGGCCGAATCCGTGGCGGTCTGTCTGCTGTTCAGCTTCGTCAACCCCGTCCACGAGCGGCGCGTCCGCGACATCGTGCGCGAGGTGGCTCCGGACATGTTCGTCACGCTCTCGTCGGACGTCCTGCCCCAGGTGCGCGAGTTCGAGCGCGTCAGCACGACGGTGGTCAACGCCTACGTGAGCCCGCCGCTCAGCCGCTACCTCGCCGAGCTGTCGGCCCGTCTCGTCACGGAGGGCTTCGGCGGGGAGCTGTTTCTCATGCAGTCGAACGGCGGCATGATGAACATCCCGTTCGCGAGGGAGCGTGGCGTCGAGGCGATCCTCTCCGGCCCATCGGGCGGGGTGGTCGCGGCGACGTTCCTCGGCGATCTCTCCGGCTACAAGAACGTCATCACGGCCGACATGGGCGGGACGAGCTACGACGTCTGCCTGATCAAGGACGGTCAGCCCGAGATCGGCGTCGACAACTGGATCAGCCGGTACCGCGTCGCCGTGCCGTTGATCGACATCCACACGATCGGCGCGGGGGGCGGCTCGATCGCGTGGGTCGACGGCGCGGGGGCGCTGCGCGTCGGGCCGCGGTCCGCGGGCGCGAATCCCGGTCCCGCGTGCTACGGCCGCGGCGGAACCGAGCCGACGACCACGGACGCCGACGTCGTGCTCGGCTACATCGACCCGGGGTACTTCCTCGGCGGGGCGCTGCGTCTCGACGCGGACGCCGCCCGCTCGAGCATCGAGCAGCACGTCGCGCGGCCGATGGGGCTCACCGTCGAGGAGGCCGCGAGCGGGATCTTCCAGATCGCGAACAACGCCATGATCAACGCGATCCGCTTCGTGTCCGTCGCGCGTGGGCGCGACCCGCGTGACTTCGCGCTGCTCGCGTTCGGCGGCGCCGGACCGGTTCATGCCGGCGCGCAGGTTCGGGACCTCGGCATCCGCACGGTGCTCGTGCCGAAGAACGCGTCCGTGCTGTCGGCGGTCGGCAACCTGATCGCGAACTTCAAGATCTCGAAGGTGCAGTCGTTCGTCGCGGAGTCGGACGAGGTGGACCTCGAGAAGCTGAACGCGGTGCTGTCCGCGCTCCATCGGGACGCCGAGGCGGTGCTCGGTGACCGCTCGCGCATCCGGGAGATCGTCGTGCGCCGCTTCCTCGACGTCCGGTATCAGGGACAGGTGCAGGAAGTGATCGTGCCCGTGCTCGCGCGGACCCGTCGGCTCACCGCCGTGAACCTCGCCCAGACGCTGAGCGAGTTTCACGAGCTGCACGAGCAGATCTACAAGTTCAAGCGGCCGGAGCAGCCCGTGGAGATCGTGAGCGTGCGGCTCGATCTCATCGGGGTCCGCGAGCCGCTGCGATTCGAGAGCCAGCCGTTCGAGGACGAGGACGCGAGCCAGGCGCGGAAGGGCACGCGCCGCGTGCATTTCGAGCCCGAGGGGTTCGTCGAGACGGCGATCTACGACGGCGGGCGCGTCCGGCCGGGGAACCTGATCCCCGGCCCGGCGATCATCGAGGAGCAGACGACGAACATCGTCGTCTACCCCGGGCAGGAGGCAATGCTCGACCAGTATCTGACGTACGTGATCCAGGTGGCGCAGTGAGCGGCGGGACGAGCAGCGTGGTCGGCCGGGAGATCCTGCGCAGCAACCTTCGCGCGATCGCGGACGACATGAGCGTCGCCCTGGAGCACAACAGCCCCTCGCCCGCCGTGAGCGAGGCGCGCGACTACGCGGTCGCCTTCACCAGCGCCGCCGGCGAGGTCGTCGTCGCCGACAACGCGGTTCACGTGCCGTCGCTCGCCATGACGGCGCGCGCGATCCTCGACTTCTTCGAGTTCAATCTTCGTCCAGGCGATCTCGTCGTCACGAACGACCCGTACTCGGGCGGCACGCACACGCAGGACCTGACCGTCTTTGCGCCCGTGTACGCCCACGGCGAGCTCGTCGGGGGCCTGCTCACGCGGGTCCGCGTGCCCGACTTCGGCGGGCAGGTCGCGGGGGGCTGCAACCCGTCCGCGCTCGAGCTGTGGGCCGAGGGCGTGCGCCTCCGCCCGGTGAAGCTCGCGCGCTCGGGGCGGATCGACAAGGACGTGCATCAGACCGTCCTGCTCAACACGCGCCTGCCCGCGGAGGTCGACGGCCTGCTCGACGCGATGCGCTCCTCGCTCGACCTCGGGCAGCAGCGCGTGGCGCGGCTCGTGTCCCGTCACGGCGTCGAGCGTCTCGCCGAGGGAATGGAGTACGCGCTCGCGTACTCGAATCTGGCGGCGCGGGCGGCGCTCCGCGGCTGGCCCTCGGCGACGTTCGAAGGCGAGGCCCGGGTGCCGCACGACTGCACCGGCCGGGCGCCCGTCGTCCGCGCGCGACTCACCGCGCACGACGGGGAGCTCACGATCGACCTGTCCGGGTCGGATGCCCAGAGCGCGTCGTTCGTCAACAGTGCGTGGGGATCGACCTGCGGCAGCGCGCTCCTTCCGGTGGCGGCGCTCCTCGGACCCGACGTGCCGATCGACTCGGGCCTGCTGCGGGCGATCCACTTCCGCGGCGCCGACGGCACGATCGTCCGGCCGGCGTACCCGGCGGCCGTCGGGTGGGGACCCATGCACCCGGGCCGGGAGATCGTCAACGCGGTGTCCGCCGCGATCGCACGGGCGACGGGCGTGCGTCTGCCCGCCGTCGCCCCGCAGGCGCTCGCGACGTGCTGCTTTGCGGGCTATCGAATCCTCGCGGTCGATGGGCTCGTCTTCGCCGGCGCGGGGGGTGCGAACGGGGGGAGCGGATGGGGTCCGGCGGGCTATTTCGCCCGCCGCCGGCTCCTGTCGGTCGAGCGCAGCGAGATGGCGTTCCCGGAGATCCTCGTTCGGGCGCTCGAGCTGACCGGCCCGTCGCCGCCGCCGCAGGCGGGCGTCGGTGCGCCGGGCGTCGAGCTGGCGGTCGCGCTCCGGGCGTCGGCGCGCATCACGGCGTGGGTCGCCGCCGCCGAAGGGGCGGCGGCCGGCGACCATGGCGGGCCGCGCTTCGCCATCGCCGGCGAGGACGGAAGAACCGCGGCCCACACCGTCTGCGTCGATCGCCGCGTCGCGCCCGGGGTGCTCACCCTCCGCACGGCGGCCGGCCCGCCGACGATTCCCGGAGGAGCGACATGATCAACCCGATCACCGCCGAGATCATCCGGCAGTATTTCGAGACCGTCTCCGAGGAGATCATCGAGACGATGGTCCGCGGCGCCGTCTCGCCGATCTTCAACGAGGCCCACGACTGCTCCGCGGGCGTGTTCTCGTACGACGGGCGCGAGGTGGGCCTCGTCGCACGCGGCGACGCCGTCCCGGTCCACATCTTCGCCTGTCTCACGTCCGTCGAAGCGTGCATCAAGTTCTTCCACGGCGACCTGAATCAGGGCGACGTCGTCCTCGCCTGCGATCCGTTCTTCGGGGGCACCCACATCGGCGACTACACGATCATGAAGCCGGTCTTCCACGGCAGCAAGCCGGTGTTCTTCCCGTCCGTCCGCGCCCACATGCTCGACGTCGGCGGACCCGTCCCGGGCGGCTTCAACGCGGACGCCGAAGAGCTCTGGCAGGAAGGGTTTCGCTTTCCGCCGATCAAGATCGTCGAGAAGGGCGAGCTCCGGGAGGACGTGTGGGAGCTCCTGAAGGCGAACAACCGCCTTCCGGACGTCGCGATCGCCGACCTGAACGCCATGATCGGTGCCTGCAAGGTCGGTGAGCAGCGGATCCGCGCCCTCATCGAGAAGTACGGCCTGGAGACCGTACGCGAAGGCGTTCGCTACGTCTTCGACTACAGCGAGAAGCGGCTCCGGGAGGCGATCGCCGCCTGGCCGAAGGGCGTGTACCGCGGCCGGAGCATCCTCGACCAGGACTTCCGCGGCCACACCGAGATCAACGTCGACGTCGCGATCGAGATCAAGTACGATGAGGTGGTCGTCGACTTCACCGGGACGCATCCCCAGAGCCCGGGCGTGATCAACAGCGTCCCGGGCAACACGCTCTCCTACGTGTACGGCTGCTTCGCGGCCATCCTCCCCGACGTCCCCGTGAACTCCGGGTTCTTCCGCCCGATCCGGGCGATTCTTCCCGAAGCCTCGGTCGTGAACCCGCGCGCGCCCGCGGCGGCCGCGTACGCGACGATCTGCATCGGCTGCACGATCGGCGAGGCCGTGATGGACGCGCTCGGCAAGATCGTCCCCGAGAAGGTCGGGACGACGTCGATCGATCTGTGCATCCTCTGGACGCACGGCGTCGACGCGCGCACGAAGCGCTTCTTCATCAGCTACGACTACCACGCGTCGGCGGTGAGCTCGGGCGCGACGCGAGGTGTGGACGGCTGGGGCGGGTGGTCGGCGCTCTTCTGCGCGCTCAAGCTCGCGTCGCTCGAGATGACCGAGATCCAGTATCCCTTCCTGTATCTGCAGGCGGACGAGTTCGCTCCGGACTCGGCGGCCCCGGGGCAGTGGCGCGGAGCGCCCGCGTGTCTCATGAAGCGGATGCCGTACGAGACGGAGGCGCCGATCCACCTGAACGTCTGGGTGCAGGGCGCGCGCCACACGTTGCAGGGGTACGCGGGCGGTCGCCACGGTGTGGGCAACTACGCCGTGGTGCATCTCGGGTCCGGCCGCGAGCGCACGGTCACCGACATCGCGTTCATGGAGCCGTCGGAGCGGGGCGACGTGCTCTTCTTCCAGAGCGGCGGCGGTGGAGGCTGGGGCGACCCACTCGATCGCGATCCCGCCGCCGTGCTCGACGACGTCCGGAACGAGTACGTCACCGTGAAAGGCGCCGAGCGCGACTACGGTGTCGTCATCGATCCCGCGACCCTCCGGGTGGACGAGGCGGCGACGGAACGCGTCCGTGCCCGGCGGCGCGCGAGGGCCGCGGCGGCCGAGGCCTAGCGCGAGGCGGCGGGGGCCTCGATGCCCGGTATCGCGATCAGGGGTTGCGGCATCGTCACGATGAACGCGCAGCGCACGCGGTTCGCGCGCGGCGACATCCTGATCGAGGGTGACCGGCTCGCGTACGTCGGTGCCTCGCTCGCGGCGGTCCCCGAAGACAGCCTCGTGATCGACGGCTCGGGCAAGGTGGCGTTCCCGGGCTTCGTGAACACCCATCACCACCTCTACCATCCGCTGCTTCGCGGCCTGTTCTCGGATTGCGACCTCGTGGGGTGGATCCAGGCGTGCGTGCTCCCGACGACCCCGCACCTCAGCCCCGAGGACCTGTTCTGGGGCACGCGACTCACCCTCGCCGAAGCCGTCGAATCGGGGGTGACGACGACGATCGACTGGTCGTACTGCCTCCACAGCCGAGAGCATGCCGCGGCGGTTCTCGAGGCCGTCGCGGCGAGCGGCGTTCGGGTCTGCTTCGCGTACGGGCCGTCGTTGCTCGGGGGCGACTTCGCGATCGACCTCGACGACCTCGACGCCATCCGGAGCCGTTGCTTCGCGGGAGGTCGCGAAGCGGGCGTGGTGAGCCTCTGGGCGGGGCTCGGCGGGCCGAACTATCAGCCGGAAGCGCGGCTGCGCGAGGAGGTCGAAGCCGTGCGGGCCTGGGGCCTTCCGGTGCACCTGCATCTCGCCGAGCATCGGAGTCAGGCGTCGCCCGAGGCGCTCCGGATGCTCGAGCGATGCGGCATCGCGGGTCCCGAGCTCCTCCTCGCGCACGCGATCCACCTGAGCGATGCCGACCTCGATACGCTCGCCAGGACCGGGATCAAGGTCAGCTACAACGCGCCCTCGAACATGCGGCTCGCGACGGGCGTCTGCCGCGCGGTGGAGATGCGCCGGCGAGGGGTGGACGTCGGGCTCGGGTTGGACAGCGCGGCCGCGAACGACACCAACGACTACTTCACCCTGATGCGGACCGCCCTCGGCCTGCAACGGGCACGGTGGCTCCGGGGGAGCTGCCTCACGACCGACGACGTCCTCGAGATGGCGACCGTCGGGGGCGCCAAGTGCCTCGGCCTCGAGGGGCGGATCGGGTCGCTCGAGGCGGGCAGAGAGGCGGACGTCCTGCTCATCGAGCCCCGCACCCTGAACTTCATGCCGCTCAACGACTTCGAGCCGCAGCTCGTCCTCTGCGGGCAGCCGAGGAACGTCGACACGGTCATCGTCGCGGGGAAGGTCCTGAAGCGGCATGGCGAGCTGATCGGCATCGACGTCGAGTCGACGATCGCGCGCTGCGCGGAAGCGGCGAGGAGGGTGCTCGCCACGGCGGAGATTCCGCGCCCCGCAGGTCTCTCCCCGTGAAGGGCGAAGGCGGCGCGTCGAGGCCGCCGGTGGAGGGGCCGCCGAGTTGTTGACAGCGTGAAGGGCATTGACTAAGCGATCAGCCAGCACCGACGCACTGGGGCTTTCTGGGCCGCGACGACATGGCTCCCACCCTCGTGGCGGAGACGTCACGCGAACGCTCCGCCGACAGGGGGGAGGAGGGAGGAACGGATGAACAAGAGACGGGGGACCGCGGCCGTCGCCGTCGCCGTGCTCGTGTCGGCGATCGGAGCGTTCGCGGCCGAGGACGAGGTGTTCTGGGTGAGGCGGTCACCGCCGATCGAGCAGCTCACCGGCGGGAAGATCAAGACCGGGGATACCGTCACGGCCGAGAACGTCGACCTCGTCAAGGACCTGCTCTCCGAGTCGATGTACCGCAACATCAAGGACGGCGGTGTCCTGAAGATCAATCCGACGACGCCCACCACGAAGCTCATGCTGCCGAGCCTCCTCAAGGCGACGATCGAGAACCGCGGGAAGGCGAAGGTCGCCCCCAACGGCACGGTCACGACGCAGGACGGCGGACCGTGGATCGGCGGGTTCCCGGTCCCGGAGCCGAAGACCGCCATCGAGGTCATGGCGACCCGGCAGTACTATCAGCAGGACCAGCAGCTCGACGAGTTCGACAACAACTGGGTGAATCCGAAGGGTGACGTGTACAAGAAGATCATCGGGCAGGTCGCGGTCGCGTACATGAACGGCCGCGTGTGCGAGAAGCCGGTCCCGTTCGTCCCCGGCTCGGAGCACGAGCTTCGACGCGAGCTGATTCACGACCTCGACCCGTACGACGTCCGCGGGCTGTCGGTCCTCACGGTCATCTACGTCGACCAGGACAAGCTGCCCGACGCGTGGGGGTACGTGCCCGTGCTCCGTCGCGTACAGCGATTCTCCTCGGGGCAGCGCTACGACTCGCTCGACGGGTCCGATCTACGAGCGGGTGACATCGGCGCGTTCTCGGATCCGCTCGGCACGTGGGACTTCACGCTGATCGGCCGCAAGCCGATGCTGTCGACGATCACGGTCGACAGTCCCCTTCCGAAGCCGCGCGAGGACATCGCGCTCATCAAGGGGAAGTATCCGCGGGACGCGACGGCGGAAGTCCGAGACACCTACGTCATCGAGGCGAAGCCGAAGGACCCGAGCCACATCTACTCCCGCAAGATGCTCTACATCGACGCGGGCACCTGGTACGCGGTCGGGGACTTCTACGACAAGCAGGGAAACCTCTGGATCGGGTGGCACACGCACTTCATGCGCGGGGAGAGTCCCTGCGGGAACTACCCCCGCCCGACGCTCTTCCGGCTGTACAACTATCAGACCGGGAGCGGCAGCTTCTACAATCTCTACCGCTTCGACCAGAGCCCGGGCCCCGACGTACTGCCGCTCGACACCTTCACGCTCAAGTGGATCAGCACGCAGACGCGGTGATGGACGGCCGGCGCACGACCGCGGAACCGAAAGTGGGAGGACCGAACATCGTCTAGAGCTTCAGCGCGAGGCCGTTCTCCGACAGTGGGGCGTAGCGAGCGACCAAAGGGGGGACTCCGGAATGAGAGAGGAATCGCGATGGTCGTGGATGGCGATTCTGGCGGTGCTCGCGCTTGCCGTGCCGGCGTGGGCGCGAATCGACGTGTACACCGGCGATCTGGGTGAGCTGTCCCTGAGCGGCTTCGCCCGCGTTCAGGCGGACATCCACACGGGCGAGTTGAATCCCAACCTGAAGGCGATCGGACGAACGGACAACAATCGTCTGCAGCTCTTCCGGCAGTGGGGATTGGTCGACGCGACCTGGCAGACGCCGCTTCGCAACTTGAAGTTCTTCACCCGTGCCCGCGTCTGGCACGACAGCACGGCGGAAGCCGACGGCGCGATTCCCGAGTACGACGCGTTCCCGACGCACTATCACAACGACGGCTGGTTCCTGCGCACGTCGAGCAATACGACGGCGGCCGAGCTGTGGGAGGCGTGGGGCGACTACAACGCCGGCAACCTCTGGGTGCGCGTCGGCAAGCAGACGATCGTGTGGGGCGACGTCGCACCCACGCGGCTGCTCGACGACATCAACCCCCTCGACCTGAGCTGGCACCTCGTCCTCGAGCCGCTCGGCAAGGAGGTCTTCGATCAGCTCCGCATCCCGATCTGGGCGGCGCGTGCATCGTACAGCCTTCCGTTCGCGCCCGACTTCCAGCTCGAGGGCTACGTGAGCCCGGACGAGTTCGCCTTCGTGTCGACCCAGCTGCCGGCGCAAGGGTCGCCGCTCGCCGTGACGGCCTTTCCCCCCTTCATCCGGTTCCGCGACGACGTGAAGGACGGCCAACACGGCATCAGCGGCGGGGTCCGGCTGCTCGGGACGCTCGGGGGCGTCAACTTCACCCTCAACTGGCTCAACCGCCACCAGCAGGACGGCGTCACCGTCTTCGAGTCGTTCGTTCCCGGCGCGACCCCGATCGGCGGCACCCTCGGTCTCCGCGCGCGCCATCCCCGCTTCCAGACCGTCGGGTTCTCGGCCAACTACTTCGAGCAGCGGTCGAAGGTCGTGGCGCGCGTCGAGGGAACCTGGGACATCAGGCGTCCCTGGGAAGAGCCGGACACGGGCAACCTCGGCATTCGGCACCGCCATCAGTGGGGCTACGCGATCGCGCTCGATCGCCCGACGTTCCTCCTGCGCCGGGACCGGACCGCGGCGATCACGCTCCAGTTCGAGCAGCGCTGGCGTGAGACGGGGGACCATCCCATCGCGATCGCCGGCTTCCCCGTCGACGAGCACAACGAGCTGATCACGCTTCTTTTCGATCAGCCGTTCAAGGGGTTCGGCGGCCGCTACGACGAGTGGTTCGTCGACTTCGCGTTCATCGCGAACCCCGACGACGCGTTCGCGGCGGTGCCGCTCTTGCGCTACGAGCCCGGCAACGCCTGGCGCTTCAACGTCTGGTACAACGTCCTCTGGGGCTCCGAGTCGAGACCGATCACGGGGACGACGCCCGGCGGATTCGGATCCGAGGACTGGGCCGACGGCGTGAACATGTCGGTGAGCTACCAGTTCTGAGCGCCGATGGACGAGTACATCGTAGCGGTCGACAGCGGCGGCACCTTCTCCGACTGCGTCATCATCGACGGCAGGGGGAATCTCCTCACGGGGAAGGCCCCCAGCACGCCGCCGAACTTCGCGACGGGCATCCTGGATTCCGTCCGGATCACGGCCGAGGGTATGCGCACGAGTGCCGAGCACGTCCTCTCCCGCGCTCGGCACTTCTTCTGCCACGGTACGACCGTGGCGACGAACGCGCTCATCTCGCGGAGCGGGGTCCGGACGGCGCTCCTCACCACCAAAGGACACGAAGACTCGCTCATCATCGGCCGCGTGGAGCAGAAGGTGGCCGGGCTCACCGAAGCCGAGCGGATCCGGGTCTACAACCTGGACAAAGCGGATCCGATCGTGCCTCGGCATCTCATCCGCGGGATCACCGAGCGCAACGACTGCCTCGGAAATACGATCGTCCGGATGAACGAGGGCGAGCTCCTCGCCGAGGTCAGGGATCTCGTCGAGGGCGAGCACGTCGAGGCCATCGCGATCTGCTTCCTGTGGTCGTTCTTGAATCCGGCGCACGAGCAACGGGCCGCGACCCTCATCCGGGCGCGGTATCCCGAGCTGACGCTCTGCCTGTCGAGCGAGCTGGTTCCGGTGATCAAGGAATACGAGCGCGCGGCGACGACCGTGATCAACGCCTACCTGACTCCCGTCGTGCGCTCCTACCTGCAGTCGTTCCGGAAGGAGCTGTCGAAGGTCGACTTCAAGCGCAGCTTGATGATCATGCAGGACTCCGGCGGCGTCGCCGAGGCGAGCGAAGTGGCGGAGCGGCCCGTGCAGCTGCTCAACTCGGGGCCGGTCGGCGGTCTCATGGCGGCCCGGCTGCTGGCGTCGCGTCTCGGCCACCGCAACGTGGTGACCGCGGACATGGGAGGGACGAGCTTCGACGTCGGGCTCATCGTCGACGGCGAGCCGCTGTACGCCCGCGCTCCCACGTACGGCAAGTATCGGGTGCTGACCCCGACGATCGACGTCCAGTCGATCGGCGCGGGCGGTGGGTCCATCGCGTGGATCGACGAGGCGACCGGTCTCTTGAAAGTCGGGCCGCGGAGCGCCGGCGCCGATCCGGGCCCCGTCTGCTACGACCACGGCGGCACGGAGCCGACGGTCACCGACGCCAACCTCGCGCTGAACCGGATCAACCCGGAGTACTTCTGGGGCGGTCGCTTCGTCCTCAAACGGGAGAAGTCCCTCGAGGCGATCGAGCAGCGGATCGCGAAGCCCCTCGGCATGGACGTGTACGAGGCGGCCGCGGGGATCATTCGGATCGTCGACGCGCACATGGCGGATCTCATCCGGCGGATCACGATCTCGCGCGGCTACGATCCGCGCGACATGATCTTGTACGCGTTCGGCGGCGCCGGCCCGCTGCATTCGAGTGCGTTCGCACGGCAGATCGGCGGGCTGCCGATGGTGCTGATCCCCGCACTCTCCTCCGTCTTTTCGGCGTACGGCATGGCGGGCAGCGACGTCGGCGTGATCCAGAACGCCTCCGTGCCGATGGTCGCGCCGCTCGACCCGGCGAAGGTGAACGAGGCCTTCGCGCGCCTCGAGGTGAAGGTGCGCGAGGCGCTGCGGCGCAACGCCGTCGAGGATTCGCAGATGCGGCTCTCGCGCGTCATCGAATTCCGCTATCGCGGGCAGGTGCACGAGGTGCCGGTCGCGGTGCCGAGCGGAACGCTCACGCAGGGCGACACCGACGCGCTCGTGCGGGAGTTCGAGGCGGAGTACGAGCGTCATTACGGCAAAGGGACCGGATATCGCGAAGCTGGCATCGAGGCGCGGAACTTCCGGGTGCGTGGGCTCGGCCTGATCGCGCAGCCCGAGCCCGCCACGTCGGACGACGGTGGTCGCCGCGCAGCGGTCGCCGCACCCGAGGGCGAGCGCAACGTCTACTTCGAAGAAGCCCACGATTTCCTCCCGACGCGGATCTATCGCCGTGAAAAGCTCCGTCCGCAGAGCCACGTCGACGGACCGGCCGTGATCGAGGCGGAGGACACGACCATCCTCGTCCGTCCCGGCGAGCGCGCGACGGCCGACGCCTGGGGCAACCTGCTCATCCCGGTCAGCGCGGCGAAGGCGTAGCGAGAGGGATTGGGAGATGGACACTTCGGACGGGTCGACATCCGTGGCGAGCGGCCGCCGCGAAGCGAAGTGGCGCCTCGACGCGATCGACTTCGAGATCCTCCGCCACAAGCTCTGGTCGATCAACGACGAAGCCGCGACCGTCATGAATCTCATTTCGGCGTCCACCGTGGCGAACGAAGTGAAGGACATGAACTGCGCGCTGATGACGCCAGAGGGCGACGTCTTCGTCATCGGCACGTACATCGCGATGCACGCCATCACGCTCACGGCGATGGTGAAGTTCGTCCGGGAGCACTATTCGGAGAATCCCGGAATTCGCGAAGGCGACATCTTCCTCTGCAACGATCCCTACATCGGTGCGTGCCATCAGAGCGACGTGGCGGTGTTCTCGCCCATCTTCCACGACGGCGAGCTGATCGCCTGGTCCGGCCTGGTCATCCACCAGGTGGACATCGGCGGACCCGTCGAAGGGTCGGTGCAGGTCGGGGCGAAGTCGATCTACGGCGAGCAGCCGCTGTGGCCGCCCGTCAAGATCGGCGAGCGGGGCGAGCTGCGGAAGGACCTCGAGTTCCAGTATCTCCGGATGTCGCGCCTCCCCCGGCTGACGGCCCTCGACCTTCGCGCGAAGGTGGCGGCGAATCTCACCGCGGCGAGCCGCATCCGGGCGCTCGTCGCGTCGTACGGCCTCGAGACGTTCCGGGAGACGATGCACCGGATCGTCGACACCGCGGAGATCCAGTTCCGGGCGATGCTGCGAGAGCTGCCCGACGGGCGGTGGGCGCACCGCTGCTATCTGGACACCAACGACGAGGTCTATCGGTGCGTCTGCTACATGACGAAGCGCGGGGATCGGCTGTCGTTCGACTTCAGCGAGTCCTCGCCGCAGGCGCCGGCGGTGTTCAATACGACGCGTCCGGGCCTCGAAGGGCGGCTGATGACGGCCGTGATGGCGTACCTCTGCTACGACATCGGCTGGTGCCCCGCGGGCGTGCTGCGCGCGCTCGACATCCACTCGAAGAAGGGCACGATCGTCGACGCGGAGTGGCCGGGCGGCTGCTCGAAGGCCACGACGGCCGGCAGCTGGGCCGTCGACAACCTGGTTGCCGTGTGCGTCGGGAAGATGCTGGCGGCGAGTGAGAAGTATCGGTTCGCGTCCATGGCCGGGTGGATGGGCGCGCAGCCGACGGACGACATCTTCGGGATGAGCCAGTGGGGCACGTACTTCGGCGGCACGATCCTCGACCAGATGGGCGGCGGCGGCGGCGCGCGGACCTTCAAGGACGGCATCGACACCGGCGGCTTCCTCTGCTCGATCTCGATCGCGATCGCGAACGTCGAGGACTACGAGTTCCAGTACCCGATCCTCTACCTGTACCGAAAGCAGCTCTGTGACTCCGGCGGGCCCGGCAAGTTCCGCGGTGGAGCCACGATCACGAACTGCTACATCCCGCACAACGTCGAGGAGATCCCGTCGAAGGTGCTGAGCGCCAACGGCGTGAGCCAGCCGGAAGGCGTCGGGATCTTCGGCGGCTATCCGTCGTGCACGAACCAGTACGCGTTCCTGCGCGACTCGAACGTCCGTCGGCTCTTCGAAGCGGGCACGATCCCGCAGAGCTTCGAGGAGATGGAGGGAAGGCTCGACGTTCAGCCGGCCATCGTGAAGGTCTCGATGGCGAAGGACGACGTGTACCGGATCGTCTCCTCGGGCGGCGGCGGCTATCTCGACCCGCTCGAGCGCGATCCGGAGCTGGTGCGAAGAGACGTGGTCGCAGGGCTCGTCTCGGTGGAGTGCGCCCGCGACGTGTACGGCGTCGTGTTCAAAGACCGAGCCGTCGACGAACGGGCGACCGTCGCGCGGCGCGACGCGATCCGCAAGGCGCGCCTGCGAGACGCGTAGCGAAGCGGGGTACGATCGAGGAACGCGCAGGAGGTCTCATGCCGAAGATCGAAGCCGAACCCCGAGCACCCGGCCAGCCGCGCACGCCCCCGCAGTTCGCGATCGACGCCGTGATGCGCCGCCGCGGACGGGTACGGGTCTTCGAGCATCTGGACCCCGACGCGATGGCCCTCCTCGTCATCGACATGCAGGAGTTCGCCCTCGCGCCCGGCTCGCCGGTGGAGGTTCCGGCCGCCCGCGCGATCGTCCCGACGCTGAACCGGTTGGCGGGGGCGTGTCGCCGCCGTGGCGTGCCGGTGATCTGGGTCACGCACGCGACGCTCCCCGGGGGCGTCGACTGGCTGCTCTTCTTCGACAACTTCATGCTTCCCGACGTCCGTCAGGGCTCGATCCGTGCGCTCGAGCAGGGGTCCGAGGGCACGCGGATCTACCGTGAGCTCGAGGTCGCACCCGGCGATGTCCGCGTCGAGAAGTGCCGCTTCAGCGCCTTCTCACCCGGCGCATCGCGCCTCGACCTCGTGCTCCGGTCGCTGCATCGGGATACCGTGATCGTGACGGGGACGAAGACGAACATCTGCTGCGAGTCGACGGCGCGCGACGCCATGATGCTCGATTACAAGGTGATCTTCGTGAGCGACGGCACCGCCGCGTCGACCGATTGGGAGCACGAGGCGACGCTGGCGAACATCTGTCAGAATTTCGGCGACGTGATGGAGGCCGATGAGCTGATCGCGCTGTTTCACACGCCGGCGCACGCCAGGGAAGGAGCGGCCCGATGAAGCGCGTGAACGAGCTCGTCCGGATCGTCGAGCGCGACGGCCTCGAGTGGCTCCAGTGCCGCTGCGGGCAGATGCTCTGCGAATCGTCGAAGAACCCGAAGGAGCACGTGAAGGCAAAGGAGTTCCCGATCCAGCGTGCCGGGCGTCACGTCGTTCCCGCCCCCGTCGCGGTGAGCGATCGGTTCGTGTGGCGCGAATTCTACTGTCCGTCGTGCGGGCTGCTGTTGAACACCGAGGTGGCGATGAAGGGGGAGCCGTACCTCTTCGACGCACGCATCTTCTAGGCCGCACCGTGATGGCCGCCAAAGTGCGCACGGCGCTCCTCTTCCTCGTGTTCGGGCTCGTCGCGGCGTTGCTGGTCCGCTGTCGGCGCGGCGACGGCGTACACGCGGCGACCGTGAACGCGGCGGTTCGCGTCCTCGAAGAGGGGTTCGCCGATACGTCACCGCGGCTGCAGGAGGTCTCGTTCGGCGCGCTCACGACGTATCACTGTCACGACGGGGATGCGACCAAGGAGCCCTGTCTCCAGCTCGTGTCGCGTGCGGCGTCCCATGCGGGGTGGCGCGTTCGATTGATGAATCTGCCGAACGCCTTCAAGCCGGAGACACCGCAGTTGGTTCGGGCCGAAGTCGTGACGCGGGCGGCGAGGGACGACAACGAGAGCCTGCCGCGGGCCGTCTCGAAGCTGCTGGCGGACCATGCGACGTCGGCAGACAGGCCGCTTCTCCTCGAGCTGATCGGCTCGGGCGACGGCGTCGTGCGGGAGCACGCCGCCGCCGGCCTCGTGCGTCTCGGCGAGCGGCGGTACGCCGACGTCCTGGAGCAGGGGCTCGCCAGCGGCGACCGCGAGGAGGTCCTCGAGGCGGCGCGCCACGTCATCGATCTCGAGACCGGCGCCGAGCCGAGAGCCGTCGCGCTCCTCAAGGACATGCTTCTCGATCGGGACGAGATCGTCCGCGCGAACGCCATCTACGGAATGTCGGAGCTGCGGGATCCGCCGTGGGACGGCGACACCATCGCGCGCTCGCTGAACGACCTGTCGCCCATGGTGCGGCTCGCGATGGTGACGAGCCTTCCGATGATCACCGTGCCGGCGGTCCCCGTGGAGACCTCCTTCGACCTGCTCGTCCGCCGCTGGCCGCAAGAGCGGGCGGGTGAGATGCGCCTCGAGATCCTGAAGGCGGCGGACGAGATGGCCCGACGCCCCGGCCTGCGCGCGGCGCTCGTCACGAAGTTCCTCGACATCGCGGTGGAGCGTGAAGAGAACGACCAGGTGAAGCTCGTCGGGATGGGAATCCTCGCCTGCCGGACGCATCCCGAGTACACGCAAGACCTCATCGACGTCGCCCGTGACGCCAGGCGCAACGTCACCGACCGTCTCCTCTCGCTGTCGTCGATCGGACACTGCCGCGATACGAAGATCGTGCAGGCGTTGAACGAGATCATGGAGGCCCAGACCGGCGCCGACGAGGATTCCCGGGCGCTGCGAGTGGCGTGCGCGGCCGCGATCGTCCGCGCCCTCACCGCGGATCCCGCGTCGCCCGGTGCAGCCCGGTACACCATCCAGCAGGCGAGCCGGAAGGTCCGCGAGACGGAGGTGACGCCATGCAGACTGACGCAAGGGTCCCGTTCGGGCTGCTCGTGGCCGTGCTGTCGTTTGCACTCGAGGGCCTGAGCGACGCGGCCGGCGATCATACCGGCGTCTGGTGGGCGCGAACGCCACCGAGCATCGAGGAGGTCAGCGGCGGGAAGCTGCACGTCGGCGACAAGATCACGAAGGACAACGTGGACCTGGTGAAGCACCACATGCCCGAGGCGTTCTACCTCGACACGAAGGACGGCGCCGTCTGGGAGATCGCGCCCAGCACTCCCGGGGAGAAGCTGATTCCGCCCGACCTGGTGAAGACCACCATCGAGAACGAGGGCAAGGCGATCGTGAAGGAGAACGGGACCGTTCTCACGCAGGGCGGACGTCCGTGGATCGGCGGCTTCCCCGTGCCGGAGCCGAAGACGGGCATCGAGGTCATGGCCAACCGGCAGTTCAAGACGGCCGACGGGCACGCCGACCAGGGAAAGCTCGAATGGGTGAACCCGCAGGGCGTGACGTACAAGGAGACGATCGTCAACGTGCGCGCGATCAACACGACGGCGCGCGTCTGCCAGGACCCGAAGCCGGTCCTCCCCGGATTCGAGGACCAGATCGCCCGCGAGCTCCTCGTCTTCACGGACCCCTACGACGTGAAGGGCCTGTCGGTCCTGACCGTCATCTACGTCGACCAGAACCATTTGCCGGACGCCTGGGGATACGTTCCGGTCCTCCGGCGCGTGCAGCGATTCTCGTCCGGACAGCGCTACGACTCCATCGACGGGTCCGATCTGCGCGCGGGCGACATCGACACGTTCTCCGACCCCCTCGGCATGTGGGACTTCAACCTCACCGATCGGGCGTTCATGTTCTCGGTGCTGACCGGGGGCGACAAGCAGGCGGGAGCCCGGCCGCAGTACAAGGACATGTCGCTCATCAAGGGCCGCTATCCCGCCGACGCCCGCGTCGAGCTGCGCGACACGTACCTCGTGGAGGCGCGGCCGAAGGACACGAGCCACATCTACTCGAAGAAGCTGCTCTTCATCGACGCGGCGACGTACTGGTCGTGGCTCGGGCAGTTCTACGATCGGCAGGGCAAGCTCTGGTACCAGTTCTCGCTGTGGTTTCGCCGCCTCGAGAACGACTGCGGCAACTTCCCATCGCTCACGTGGGTGCCGATCATCAACTACCAGACCGGAAGCGCGACGCTTGCGCTCATCCCCTTCTACTACCGCAATCCCACGAAGGATCTGATGAACGCCGACATGTTCTCGCTCAAGTTCATCATGTCCCAGGGTCGTTGATGCGGGCGATGCCGCACACGAGCGGGGCACTCGGCTGACGGCGAGGACGGGATGCCGGGGATCATCATTCGCGGGTGCGGCATCGTGACGATGAACGCGTCGGGGGAGTGCCTGCCGCAGGGGGAGATTCGCATCGACGGCGACCGGCTGGCGTACGTCGGGCCTCCTCGCGAGCGAGAGGCCGACGCCGCGGAGGAGATCGACGCGGCGGGGCTCGTGGCCCTGCCGGGGTTCGTGAGCGGACATCATCACCTCTTCCAGTCGCTCCTCCGCGGCATGGCTCCCGACACCGACCTCCGCGAATGGCTCTCCGCGTGCATCCTTCCGACCTCCCCGCACTTCCGGCCCGAGGACCTCTACGCCGGTGCCCGCCTGACGCTCGCCGAGTGCATCGAATCGGGGGTGACGAGCATCGTCGACTGGTCGTTCAACCTGCACGGCGTCGAGCACGCGGTCGCCACTTTCGAGGCGATGCGGGACAGCGGCGCGCGCGTCCACTTCGCGTACGGGCCGTCGCTGGGCGCGGGGTGGCACGACTTCGACCTCCGGCTGGACGACTTCGAGGCGATCCGCACGCGCTGTTTCGGGCCCCGTCCCGCGTGCGACCGGATCACGCTCTGGGCCGGCCTGGCGGGCCCCGAGCTCCAGTCGGAGGAACGCTTCCGCGAGGAGGTCGCCTTCGCGCGCGAGCGGGGCTGCCGCATCCACCTCCATTTGCGGGAGAACGAGAGCTTCGAGCCCAAGGACGCCGCCGAGCGGATGGAAGCCTGGGGAACGCTCGGTCCCGACGTCCTGCTCGCGCACGCGATCCATCTCCGGGACGTGGACCTCGACGTGCTCGCCCGGACGCAGACGAAGGTGAGCTACAACGCGCTGTCCAACATGCGCGTCGCGGACGGGATCTGCCGCGTCGTCGAGCTGCGGGAGCGGGGGGTCGACGTCGCGATCGGCCTCGACGGCTCCGCCTCGACCGACAACAACGACTTCTTCGCCCTCATGCGGGCCGCGGTCGGCCTCCAGCGCGCCCGGTGGCTGCGAGGCGACTGCCTCACGGCGGAGCAGGTCCTTCGCATGGCGACGATCGAGGGGGCGAGATGCCTCGGGCAGGAGGACGAGATCGGCTCGCTCGAGCCCGGGAAGAAGGCGGATCTCGTCCTCGTCGATCCGCACACGCTCAACTTCATGCCGGTCAACGATTTCATCCCTCAGCTCGTGTTCTGTGGGCAGCCGCGAAACGTCGACACGGTCATCGTCGCCGGTCGCGTGCTGAAGCGCCGGGGAGCGCTCGTCGGCGTGGACGTCCCGTCGCTCGTCGCGGCGGCGCAGGAGGCGGCGACGCGCGTCACGACTGCGGCGGCGGTGCGGAATGGCTTCAGGCCGCTACCGTATCAGTGAGGCCGAGGAACGGAGAGGCATGAGAGTGAACGGCACTGTGGTCGGACTCGCGTTGGCAGCCGTGGTCGCGCTTGCCCCGGCCGCGGCACGGCCGACGCCGACGTCGGACGAGCGGCCGCCGATCGAGCGCCGCGACGCCTTCTTCGACGCCGCCGGGGTGGACGGCGACACGCTCGTCGCCGTCGGCAAGTTCGGCAAGATCGTGCGGAGCGAGGACGGCGGACGGGAGTGGTCGATCGTCCCGTCCGGCGTCGCCCGGCCCTTGTTCGGCGTCGCATTCCCGACGGCCGACCACGGCGTGATCGTCGGCGCCGGCGGGACGGTGCTCGTGTCCGCCGATCGGGGACGCACGTGGACGCCGCGGCCGATCGGCGTGGATCGGCAGCTCTTCACCGTGCGCTTCGTCGACGCTCGGCGCGGCTTCATCGCCGGCGAGTTCGGCACGTTGCTCGCCACGCAGGATGCGGGCGAGCACTGGACACGGATCGAGATCGACTGGGAGAAGGCCCTCCCGCAGCTCGTCGACATGCTGGGGCTCGTCGAGCCGCACCTCTACGACGTCACCTTCTGCGATGCGACGCATGGCTGGGTGGTGGGCGAATACGGGCTCGTCTTCTCCACCGAGGACGAAGGGCGGACGTGGCAGAAGCGCCGCGGCGGCGGGCTCTTTGACCGCCACCTCTTCGCCGTCGCGTGCGGCGGCGAGGGTCGCGTGGTCGCCGCCGGACAGGGCGGCGAAATCGTCTTCAGCCCGGACGGCGGCGCGACGTGGGAGAGGGAGCAGTCGCCGCGGGCCCTCGACGTCTACGACATCGTGCGGCTGAACTCGGGCGAGCTGCTCGCGGTGGGGGATCTGGGGACCGTGTTGCGGTCGCCGGAGGGGGGGAAGACCGGCACGTGGACGGTCGCCGATCCGGACGACGAGCCGGGTGGTCCGCACATCGGACGTGTGTGGGTCGCGAAGGCGGTGTCGATCCCTCCGAACCTCCTCGTGCTCGGTGAGGGCGGCATCCACCGGCTGGAGCTGAAACGGATCGTCGGCCGGCCCGGCCGCACGTCGGCCCGCATCTCGGGACGGGAGCACGCGCTCTGATGGAACGCTTCGCGAGCTTCGTCGTTCGTTCTCGGCGGCCCATCTTCATCCTGATGATCGTCGTGACGGCGCTCTTCGCGTGGTACGCCGTGCAGGTTCGCTTTCGGACGGCGATCTCCGATCTCTGGCCCGCGTCGCACCCCTTCATCAAGGTCCACCAGGAATACGAGAGCCAGTACGGAAGCCCGCTCACCGTGTACGTCATGGTGAAGGTGATGGACGGGACGATCTACGAGCCTCGGACGCTCGAGAAGATCGCTCGCGTCACCCGCCTGCTCGACGACATCCCCGGCGTCAACCACGACCAGGTGATCTCGATCGCCTCCCGAAAGGTGAAGCGCATCACGCTGAGCGGCGCCGAAGTGCACGTCGAGAACCTCTTCCCGCACAGGGTCCCGAGCACGCCGGTCGAGCTGGCTGCGTTTCGGGACGCCGTCAACGGTGCCGGCGTCGTCGGGACGCTCGTCTCCTTCGACGGGACGGCGAGCCTGATCAGCGCGAACTTCCTCGAGGAGCGGACCGACCTGGAGAAGGTCTTCCAGGCGCTCCTCGAGATCAAACGGAACGAGACGGATGCGAACCACACGATCTACCTCGCCGGCCAGCCCGTCCTGCTCGGATGGGTCCGGACGTACCAGCGGGAGATCGTCCGCAACATCGTCATCAGCATGAGCCTGACGGTGCTGCTCCTCTATCTCTACATCCGGAGCTGGCGCCTCACCATCCTGCCCGCCATCGCGACGGTCATCAGCGCCCTCTGGGGCTTGGGGTTCGCCGGCTTGCTCGGCTACACGCTCGACCCGCTGATCCTCCTGATCCCCGCGCTCCTCATGGCGCGCACGCTGAGCCACGGCATCCAGAAGGTCGAACGGATGATCGAGCTGTCATCCGAGAACCTGGATGCACAGTCGGGGGGGCGGGCGCTGATCCTCGCGCTGTTCGGCTCTGGAACGCTCGGCATCATCACCGACGTGATCGGACTCATGGTGATCGCCATCTCCTCGATCCCCGTCATGGAGCGGCTCGCCTACTTCTGCAGCGTCTGGGCGGCGAGCATCATCCCGAGCGTCCTCATCTTCATTCCGGTCGTGGTCGCGATCTTCGGCCTGCCACGGAGCTGGAAGGTGAAGGAGCGGCTCGAAGAGAGCTGGATCACCTCGGTCCTCCGCATCAACGGCGCCGTGACGACCGGCTGGCGGGCGAAATGGGTCGTCGGCGGGTTCGTGGTCGTCACGGTGTTCTCGTTCCTCATGTCGCTCAAGGTGAGCGTCGGGGACATCCATCCGGGGACGTCGCTCCTCTGGCCGGACTCCCCGTTCAACGTCGCCGCCCAGAACATCAACGAGAATTTCGCCGGCACGGACGAGCTGTACGTGATCGCGCGCATTCCCCCAACGTCGGGAGAGAACGGCGCCGGCCGAGCCGCTGCCGGCGGTGCGGCCGCGGCGACGGCGGAAAACGCCGGGAACGGATCGCAGCCGTCGCGTGAGATCGAAGAGCTGCTCGGCATCCGACGGGTGTCCGTCCTCGAGCGCATGCAGGACTTCCAGCGGTACGTCGAGCGCCACCCCGGCGTCCGGCGGACCTTCTCGTACGCCGACTTCATCCCGATCGTGAACCGGCGCATGCACGGAAACGACGTCCGCTGGGAATTCCTCCCGGACGACGATCAGTCCGTCGCACAGTTCTCCAACGTCCTCCTGCGCGGCACCGACCCGGGCGACTTCCGGCGATTCGTCGACGACCGCTATCAGAACGCGAACATCATCATCTGGCTGACGGACCACCGCGGCCGCACGCTCGACGACGTCGTCGGCTGGATCAAGGCCTACCCCGGGATCGACCGCGACGGGGGACCGATCGAGCTCCAGATGGCGAGCGGCTTCGCCGGCGTGCTGGCGGCGGTGAACGAGGAGGTCAAGACGAAGGAGCCGATCATGTTCGTCCTCGCGACGGCGATCGTCGCGCTCGCGTGCTACGTCACGTTTCGCTCGATCATGGCGGGCCTCATCCTCATCATTCCGCTCATCGTCACGAACTTCGTCGTCATGACGATCATGGTCTACATGGGCGTGTCCCTCGACGTGAACACGCTGCCGATCGTCTCGGTCGGGATGGGCGTCGGCATCGACTACGGGATCTACCTCCTCACACGGATCATCCAGGAGTTTCGCAGGCTGCGCGACTACGACCGGGCGATCGAGGTCGCCCTGCGGACCACCGGGCGGGCGGTCTTCTTCACGGCGACCATCATGGTCGTGTGCGTCGGCGTCTGGTACTTCCTCTCCTCGTTCCGATTCATGGCCGAGATGGGCTCGTTGCTGGCGCTCGTGATGTTCATCAACATGGTCGGCGCCCTGCTCGTCGTTCCGGCCCTCATTTCCGTGCTGAAGCCGCGATTCGGCTTTTCGGCGCGGCTTCTCGTATGGGATTGAACGCCATGGCAGACGAGCACGAACGGTCGGCGTCCCGGTTCGAGATGGGGATCGACGTCGGTGGTACGTTCACCGACTTCGTCGTGGCGGAGGAGGGCGGGGGGCTCTTCAGCGGCAAGGTCCTGACGACCCCGCACGACGAGGCGACTGGCGTGCTGCACGCGATCGAAGCGGCCGCGTCACACTACGGCCGGACGGTCGCGGACTTTCTCGGGCGCACGGACGTGATCGTCCTCGGGACGACGGTCGTGACGAACACCATGCTCGAGTACTCGGGCGCGAACACCGGGATGATCACGACGAAGGGCTTCCGGGACGTGATCGAGCTTCGACGCGGGTACAAGGAGAGTCACTTCGACATTCGGCTGCCGGCGCCGTACCCGATCGTGCCGCGCCAGAAGCGCCTGGGGGTGACCGAGCGGATCAACTTCGCCGGCGACGTCGTCATCCCGCTCGACGAAGACGAGGTCCGCGCGGCCGTCCGGAAGCTGAAGGCGCTGGGTGTCGAGACGGTCGCGGTCTGCCTGCTTTTCTCGTTCAAGAACGGCGCCCACGAGCGCCGGATCCGCGAGATCATCGAGGAGGAGTACCCCGGTGTGTTCGTCTCGTTGTCGTGCGAGGTCCTTCCCCAGGTGAGGGAGCTCGAGCGATTCAGCACCACGCTGATCAACGCCTACGTGAGCCCGAAGCTCAGCCGGTACCTCCGCGCGCTCGAGCGCCGGCTCAAGGCGAGCGGCTTCGCGGGCCAGCTGTTCACGATGCTCTCGAACGGCGGGATGATGGACATCGACTTCTGCAGCCGCCGTGGCGTCGAGCTCGTCCAGTCCGGCCCGTCGGGGGGCGTGATGGCGGCCGTGTTCGTCGGCGGGCTCTCGGGCCACAAGGACCTCATCACGGTCGACATGGGCGGGACGAGCTACGACGTCTGTCTCGTGCGCGAAGGACAGCCGGACATCGGCGTCGAGTCCTGGGTGAGCCGGTATCGCGTCGCGACGCCGATGATCGACATCCACTCGATCGGCGCCGGCGGTGGGTCGATCGCATGGATCGACGAGGGCGGCGCACTGCGGGTCGGCCCGCGGAGCGCCGGAGCCGCGCCCGGTCCGGCGTGCTACGGTCAAGGCGGGGTCGAGCCGACGGTGACGGATGCGAATCTCGTGCTCGGGTACCTCAGTCCCGACTTCTTCGCGGGCGGGAAGATCCGGCTCGACGGCGACGCCGCGCGACGCGCGATCGCCGCGAAGATCGCCGAGCCGCTCGGCATGTCGGTCGAGGACGCCGCCAGCGGCGTCTTCCGCATCGTGAACGGCGCGATGACGAACGCCATCCGCTACGTCTCCATCGCGCGCGGGCGCGATCCGCGGGACTTCGCGCTCATGGCGTTCGGCGGCGCGGGCCCGGTGCACATGGGCATACAGGCCAAGGACCTGGGAATCAAGACGATCCTCGTGCCGAAGAACGCGGGCGTGTTCTGCGCGCTCGGCGGTCTCATCTCGAACTTCAGGATCTCCAAGGTGCACAGCTTCATCGGCCGATCGACCGACGTCGATCTCGAGAACCTGAACCGGTTCTTCGTTCGGATGGAGGAGGAGGCCGAGGCGCTGCTCGGCGCGCGCTCGAGGGTCGTCGAGACGGTCACCCAACGCTCGATCGACATGCGATACGTCGGGCAGACGCACGAGGTGACGGTGCCGATCCGGTCGCGGACGAAGCGCGTGACCGAGCTGAACCTCGCGACCACCATCCAGGATTTCCACGCGCTCCACGAGCAGCTGTACTCGTTCAAGCGCCCGGACCAGCCCGTCGAGCTGCTCAGCCTTCGCTCGGACCTGATCGGTGTTCGCGATGCAGCGCGCTTCCGCAGCATCCCGTTCGAGAGCGAAGACGCCTCGGGTGCGCTCAAAGGCACCCGCCGGGTCCACTTCGAAGGCGAGGGCTTCGTCGAGACCCGCGTGTACGACGGCCGGCGCGTCCGCCCGGGCAACCTCATCGCGGGGCCGGCCATCGTCGAGGAGCCGGAGACGACGATCGTGATCTATCCGGGGCAGGAAGCGATGCTGGACCATTACGAGACCTACGTCATCGAGATCCTGTGAGCACCGAGCGCGTGATGGACGAGCAGGCCCGGATATCGGCGGAGATTCTGCGCAACAAGTTCGCGGCGGTCATCGGCGACATGCGCGCGACGCTCGTCAACACCTCCTACTCGAGCGCGATCAGCGAATCGAAGGAGTGCGCGAACGCGCTCTACACCGAGGCGGGCTCACTGGTCGCGGTGGACAACGCCGTCCATCTCTGCTCGCTCGCGGCCACGGGGGCGGACGTTCTGGACGACTTCCAGTTCGATCTGACGGGCGAGGACATCATCGTCACCAACGATCCCTACTCGGGTGGCACGCGCATCCAGGACTTCACGATGATCGCCCCGCTCGTGCACGAGGACGACATCGTCCTCTACCTCGGCGTCCGCGCACGCATGCCCGACGTCGGCGGCGAGCTGCTGGGCGGGTTCAACGCGAAGGCGGGGGAGATCTGGGCCGAGGGGGCTCGATTCACGCCCGTGAAGCTCTACCGCGACGGCCGGCTGCAGAAGGACGTCCTCACGACGATCCTCCTGAACAGCCGAGAGCCGGACGCCCTGCGGCTCGACCTGGACGCGATGCTCGCCGCCCTCCGGGTCGGCCGGCGGCGGATGAGCGATATCATCGGACGGTATGGGATCGACGCGGTCCAGGCCGCGATGCAGTGGGCGATCGACTATGCGGGGCGGCGAGTGGACGCGCAGATCGCGCGCTGGCCGGAAGGGGAGTACACGGGGAGCAGCGTTCTCGCCCACGACTGCCACGGACGCCGGGACCTGCACGTGCGTGCCACGCTACGCGTGCGCGGCGGGCGCGTCGAGATCGATCTGACGGAATCGGACCCCCAGTCCGACCGCTTCGTCAACTGCACGGCCGCGACGAGCCAGGCCTACGCGCTCCTTCCCATTCTCGCGGCGATGGACGAGTCGACGCCGAGGAATGCCGGGATCCTGGATCGCGTGCGCGTGATCACCCGGCAGGGCACCATCGTCGCGGCCGAGTTCCCGGCTCCGACGGCGTGGTCGCTGCATCACGTCGGCGCGGAGGTGGCGGATGCGGTCGCCTCGGCGCTCGCGACGTGCCTTCCGGAGAAGGCCGGCAACGTCGCGGCGAACCTGATGCTCGCGAACACGCTCGAGCGCGTCGTGCGCCACGGCGGAACCATCGAGCAGCTCGGCTCGAGAAACCTCGCGCTGCTCTGCCAGGGAGGATGCGGCGGAGCGCAGGGTCGCGACGGCTGGGGAATGCCCGGCGTCTTCGCGGAGACACCGCTGCCGTCGATCGAGCTGTACGAAGCCGGGTTCCCCGGGACCATCGCCCGGCTCGAGTTCGCCACCGATTCGGGCGGCCCCGGCCAGTGGCGTGGCGGACTCGGGACCGAGACGGTCATCGAGCTGCCGAAGGGACCCGACCAGCTCTGCCTCACGCTCTGTGTCGAGATGCGTGCGCGGGAGGGGTTCGCGGGCGGCCGACCGGGGTCGCGAAACGACGCCCGGCTCTTCGTCGCCGGCGAAGAGCGCCCGGTCGACGGCTGCCTCGCCGACGTCCCGCTCGACGGGCCGGCGGAGCTGCGGCTCACGATGGGCGGCGGGCCGGGCTGGGGGCCGGCGTGGGAGCGAGATCCCGAGCGCGTCGTCCGCGACGTGCTGGACGGGTACGTCTCCGTGGAGGCGGCCGCGCGCGACTACGGCGTCATCGTCGATCCCGCCGGCCTGCGCATGGATCCCGAGGCGACCCGCGAGGCGCGGCGCCGGCGTCGCGCGCCGGCGCCGGCCGCCGTCGAGGCGCGCACGAAACGTTGAGAGGAGACGGCGATGGCCATCGACATCATCACCGCGGAGATCATCCGCGAATATCTGGAGACGGTCTCCGAGGAGATCAGCAAGACGATGGAGAACACCTCGGTCTCCGTCGTCTTCAGCGAGGCACACGACTACTCCTCCGGGGTCTTCTACTACGACGGCAAGGAGGTGAGCCTCCTGGCACGGGCGCTGTCTCAACCCGTGCACATCTACGCATCGGTCAGGTCGGTCGAGGACCTCGTTCGCTTCTTCAAATACAACCTGAACGAAGGGGACATGATCCTCGCCACCGACCCGTACCACGGTGGCAGCCACATCCCCGACTGGACGCTCATGAAGCCGGTCTTCTACCGCAACAAGCCGGTCTTCTTTCCCGCCGTCCGCGCGCACATGCTCGAGGTGGGCGGCCCGGTTCCCGGCGGATACAACTCGTTCGCGACGGACGTCTGGCAGGAGGGCTTCCGTATCGCGCCGATCAAGATCTGCGAGAAGGGCGAGATGCGGCGCGACGTCCTGCGTCTCCTCGCGGCGAACAATCGCGTTCCGCAGGTGATGGAGGGGGATCTGAGCGCGATGATCGGCGCCTGCAAGGTCGGCGAGGAGCGGATCATCCGGCTGGTCGAGAAGTACGGGCTCGGCACCGTGCTCGACTCCATCAACTACATCCTCGACTACAGCGAGCGACGCGTGCGCGCCGAGATCGCGAAGTGGCCGGACGGCCGGTACGAGGGCGAGAGCATCCTCGATCAGGACTTCGCGGGCACGAACGACGTGAACGTCAAGGTGACGATCGACGTCCGCGGCGACCGGTGCACGGTCGACTTCGCCGGGTCGCACCCGCAGACGAAGGGCTTCGTGAACAGCGTCCCGGGCAATACGCTGTCGTGGGTCTACACGGAGTTCTCGGTCGTCATGCCGGATGTTCCCATCAATTCCGGGTTCTTCCGCCCGATCGACGTCGCGATTCCGGAGGGCACGGTCGTGAACCCCGTCGCGCCCGCTCCGGTCGGCAACTCGACGATCTGCATCGGCAGCGACATCGGCCAGGCCGTGATGAAGGCCCTCGAGAAGATCGTCCCGGAGAAGACGGGGTCGGCCTTCATCGATCTCACCGTCGACACGGTGTACGGGCGCGACTCGCGCTACGGCGGCCAGATGTTCATCACGTTCGACTATTCCTTGACGCCGTTGTCGAGCGGCGGGGCCCGGGGAACGGACGGCTGGGGCGGCTTCGCCGCGCCCCATGCCTCGCTCAAGATTCCGCCGTACGAGCTGATGGAGATCCAGTATCCGTTCCTCTACCTCCAGAGCGAGTACGCGACCGACAGCGCGGCGCCGGGGCAGTGGCGGGGCACGCCCGCCTTCTGGATCCAGCGCGCCAGCACCACCGACCCCGTCGTCAACAACATCTACGTGCAGGGATGGAAGCATCCCCTGCGCGGCTTCGCCCACGGGGGCGACGGCGCGGGAAACTACTGCATCCTCGATTACAAGACGCCGACGCAGCGGACGGTCGACGCCGTCGCGTTCGAGTACGTGCAGGAGCCGGGGCGCATCCTCTTCGGGCAGAAGGGAGGCGGCGGAGGATGGGGCGACCCGCTCGAGCGTGATCCCGCGCTCGTCCTCCGCGACGTGCTCGACGAGTACGTGTCGCTCGAAGGCGCGCGCCGCGACTACGGGGTGGTGATCGATCCCGAGCGGCTGACGGTCGACGAGCAGGCGACCGCCGGGCTCCGCGACGCGATGCGCCGGAACGGCCACGCCAGGCACGCGCGGCGACAGGAGGGATGACAATGGGCGATCGGCAGGTCATCGATCCGGGATGGAAGTGGGACGACGACTTCCCCCTCGGCCAGGGGGTGAGGGTGGGCGATTTCCTGTACCTCTCCGGTCAGGTCTCCGTGGACTCCGACGGGAACGTGATCGGGAAGGGCGACCTCCGCGCACAGACGCGGCAGGTGTTCGAGAACATCAAGAAGATCCTCGACATGGCGGGGGCGTCGTTCCAGGACGTCATCAAGATGAACACGTTCTTCGTGGCCGACATCCACGACTACGAGGAGTATTTCGCGGTGCGGCGGGAGTATCTGAAGGACAACCGACCCGCGAGCACCGGCGTGCAGGTGAAGGCCCTCGCCTTCGAGGGCCTGCTCCTCGAGGTCGAGTGCATCTGCTATCTGCCGCGCAAGCGGTGTTGAACGCGGCAGTGGCGGTGTAGCGTGGAACGCACCCCCGGGCCGGTGAGGATCGCGTACGACCGCGTCGGCGAGGGCCCGGTCGTCGTCTTTCTGCACGGCATCGGCGGGAACCGCACGAACTGGCGCCGGCAGCTCCAAGCGTTCGGCAATCGGTTTTCGGCCGTCGCCTGGGACGCCCGCGGATACGGGGACAGCGACGATCCCCCGGCCCCGCTCCGCTTCCGCGACTACGCCGACGACCTCCATCGGCTGCTCGATCACCTCGGCGCCGACCGCGCGCACCTCGTCGGCATGTCGATGGGCGGGATGATCCTCCAGGATTTCGTCGGCCGGCATCCGGAGCGCGTGGCGACGCTCGGGCTCATCGACACGTCGGCCGGCTTCGGGCGGGCGCCCGAGAACGTGACGCGCGAATTCCTCGCTCGGCGGCTCGCACCGCTCGAGGCGGGCTTACGGCCGGTCGACCTGGCGCCGGGCCTCGTCGACGCCCTCGTCTCCCCCCGTGCGTCGCCGCAGATTCGCGAGGAGCTGGTCGCCTCTCTCGCCGCGCTCCGCGTGGGGCCGTACAAGCAGGCGCTGCATGCCATCGTGACGACCGACTTCCGGTCGGTCCTCCCGCGCATCGCGGCTCCGACGCTCATCGTCGTGGGGGCCGAAGACGGCGTCACCCCGCCGCACGAGAGTGACTTCCTGTGCGCCCAGATTCCGGGCGCGGAGAAGATCGTGCTTCCCGGCATCGGGCACTTGACGAATCTCGAAGCCCCCGACGCCTTCAACGCGGCCGTCGGCGCCTTCCTGGACCGGCACCGTGCACGCGCCGTGGGGCCGACGTGAGGCGAGCCCGCTTCACCGGGAGGCGAGATGCCGAGTGAGCAGACGCCGGGCTGCGTGATCGGGGTCGACATCGGCGGCACCTGCACCGACTGCGTCGTCATGGACCAGCGGGGCGAGATGAGCGTCGGGAAGGCGTTCTCCACGCCGCTCGACTTCTCCGAGGGGATCCTGACGGCCCTCGAGACCGTCGCGGAGCAGCTCGGCGTCGATGTCTCCGGGTTGCTCGCGCGGGCGCGCCTTTTCCTCCACGGCACGACGATCGCGGAGAACGCCATCGTGGACGGGAACCTCGCCACGGGCGGGATGCTCGTCACCCGCGGCTTCGAGGACACGCTCTCGTTGATGCGCGGCGCGTACGCGGAATGGTCCGGACGGACCGAGGACGAGATGAAGGACATCGTCCACGTCTCGCGGCCGCCGGCGCTCGTCCCCCCCGAGCTGATCGTGGGGATCAAGGAGCGCATCGACGCGGCGGGCGAGGTGGTGGCGCCGCTCGACGAGGACGAGCTGCGAGCGGCCGTGCGGCGCCTCCTTCGGTCCGGTGCCGATGCCCTCGGCGTCTCGTTCCTCTGGTCGTTCGTGAACCCGGTGCACGAGAAGGCGGCGGAGCGGATCATCCGCGAAGAGTGCCCCGGGCGCTTCTACACGGTCTCGCACGAGATCGCACCGATCATGGGTGAGTTCGAGCGGACGCAGACCGTGGCGCTCAACATCCGCCTCGGACCCGCGATCTCCTCCTACCTCGAGCGGCTCGAACGGAAGCTCGCCGCGCTCGGGTTCCGGAACGCGCTGCTCGTGATGCAGGCGTACGGCGGGCTCCTCGGCGTGCAGGAGGCGTCGCGCCGCCCGGTTGGCCTCATCGAGTCCGGCCCCGTGAGCGGTCTCGTGGGGAGCAAGGCCCTCGGCGAGACCATGGGCATGCAGAACATCATCGGTGTCGACATGGGCGGGACGACGTTCAAGGCCGGCGTCGTGAACGAGGGCCTCATCGACTACGAGCGGGAGCCGATGATCCTCCGCTATCACTACGCGCTCCCGAAGATGAACGTCGCGTCGATCGGCGTCGCCGGAGGCAGCATCATCTCGATCGATCCGCTGCGGAAGACGCCCCGCGTCGGCCCGAAGAGCGCCGGGTCCCACCCCGGCCCGGTCTGCTACGGATTCGGGGGCACCGAGCCGACGATCACGGACGTCGATCTGCTGCTCGGATACCTCGACGAGCGGTTCTTCCTCGGCGGCCGCGCGAAGCTCGACCGCGTCAAGGCGACCGCCGTCTTCGAGGCGAAGGTGGCCGACGTCCTCGGCATGGGGGTCATGGAGGCTGCCGGTGAGGTCCATCGCCTGGCGAACAGCATGATCTACGACCTCCTCCACACCCTCACCATCGAGCGCGGGCTCGACCCCCGGTCGTACGCGATGTTCGCATACGGCGGTACGGCGGGCATGCACGTGACGGCGTTCGCCGAGGAGCTCGCCGTCACCCGCGTCGTCATACCGCACTCGGCGTCCGTCCACAGCGCCTTCGGTCTGCTGACGGCGAACGTGACCCACGAGCAGCAGACGACGCATCCGATGCGGTTTCCGACGCCGGCGGCCGCGGTCGAGGGGCTCTTCCGCGCGCTCGAGACGAAGGTCGTCCGGGATCTGCGCGCCGAGGGCTTCGGCGACGAGGACATCTCGGTGACGCGCGCCATCGACATGCGGTACCGGCGCCAGGTGCACGTCGTGACGACCCCCGTCGACGTCGCGGGCCAGATCACCGACGAAGGACTCGAGCGCGTGATCGCACGCTTCAACCGGCTGTACGAGGAGCGGTTCGGGGTCGGCTCGGGCTATCGCGAGGCGGGGATCGAGCTGGTGAACTTCCGGGTTCGGGGCGTCGGCTCCCTCCGGAAGCCCGCGCTCCGCGCCCAGAAGCTCGGCGGTGTCGATCCGAGCGCCGCGCTGGTGGAGCGGCGGCCCGCCTACTTCGCGAAGGCGCGCGCGGTGTGCGAGGCGAATTGCTACGAGTTCGACCGCCTGGCCCCCGGGAACGAGGTCGATGGTCCCGCGATCATCTGGACTCCGATCACGACGATCGTCGTGAATCCGGGACAACACGCGCTTTGCGACGAGTACAAGAACGTGCACGTGACGTTCGCGTAGCCGAGGAGCCGCCATGGCAGACGTCGATCCATTCACGTTCGAGATCATCCGGCACAAGCTGTTTCGCGTCATCGACGAAGCGATCATCACGCTCGGCAAGGTCTCCGGCACGGCGGTGACGGCCGAGGGCCACGACGTGCTCGTCGCGCTCTATCGGGCGGACGGAACGGTGCTGCTCTGCGGAATGGGTTTCCTGCATCACATCATCCCGGCGGCGCAGGCGGTGAAGCACGTGATCAAGACGTTCGGCGAGGATCCGGGCATCTTCGAGGACGACGTCTTCTTCGTGAATGATCCCTACACCGTCGCGATGCACGCGCCCGACGTCTTCATGATCTCCCCGATCCACTTCGGCGGGCAGCTCGTGAGCTGGGTCGTGAACTACGTCCACGTGACGGACATCGGCGGGATCGACTTCGGAGGATTCTGCCCCAGCGCAAAGGAGTGCTTCCAGGAGGGGTTCGCGACGCGGGGACTGAAGATCGTCGAGCGGGGGCGTCCCCGCAGAGACGTCATCGACACGATCCTCAACATGATCCGCGACCCGGGGATGACGGGTCTCGACCTCCGATCGCAGCTCGCCGCCGACCACGTCGCGAAGCAGCGGATGCAGCAGCTGTATGCCACGTACGGGGTGGCGGCCGTCGACGGGGTAGGCGCGCGGCTCATCGAGGAGTCCGAGCGGCTGCTGCGCGAGCGTCTGCGCGAGCTGCCCGACGGCACGTGGAGAGCCCGGCAGCAGATCGATCTCCCCGACCGGACGTACCGGCTCGAGCTGGCCGCCACCAAGCGCGAGGATCGGCTCGTGTACGACTTCACGGGGACCGACGAGCAGGCGACGTACCCCATCAACTGCTGCTACTGGGCGACGAAGGGCGGCAGCCTCGCGCCGCTCTTTCCGATCCTCGCCTGGGACCTCACGTGGAACGAGGGCATCGTCCGCTGTCTCGACGTCGTCGCCCCGCGCGGCAGCATCCTCAACTGCGAGCGGCCGGCGCCGGTGTCGATCGCGTCGATCGGCGGGGTCCACGCCGTGAACATGCTCTCGGTGTCCGTGCTCTCGAAGATGCTGGGAGCGACGGAGCGATACGAGGATCGCGCGGTCGGCGGATGGGTGGGATCCCTGGTCGTCTATGCGACCGGGGGACTCGACCGCTGGGGCGAGTACGTCGGGATGATGGGCGGGGACTGCTTCGGCATGGGTGAGGGAGCGCGCGCGTTCATGGACGGCGCCGGATCGGGCGGGCACATCGTGAACTGCGCGCAGAAGTTTCCCAACGTCGAGTTCGAGGAGCAGGCCTTTCCGAAGCTCTTCCTGTATCGCCGCGTCGTGCCCGATTCCGGGGGGCCCGGCACGTATCGCGGCGGTCCATGTCACGAGATCGCCGTCGTCCCGCGGGGCGGGAAGGACGGCACCTTCGTCGCCGTCCTCTCGCCCGGGAAGGGGAAGCACTTCCTCGCCGGACAGGGCGTGTTCGGGAGCTATCCCAGCTGCAACGCGGACACCTTCGTCTTCCGGGACGGCAACGCGGCCGAGATGCCGGACGGCTTCGCGTCGATGCGCGGGCGTGCGGTCGAGGACGTCCGTGCCTCGTCGACCCAGGTCGGTCCGCGCGACATCCTCTACGTCCGCCCCGACGGCGGCGGCGGCTACGGGGACCCGCTCGCCCGCGATCCCGCGCTCGTGCTGGCCGACGTCCGCACGCGCATCGTGTCCGAGGCGAGTGCCCGGGAGATCTACGGCGTGGTGCTCACGCCGGCCGGGAACGCGGTCGACCACGTGGCGACCGAGCGCCAGCGGATGGCGCTGCGCGCGGAGCGGATCGGCAGGATCCCGGACATCGAGACGTCGACGCGCGCGGCGGTTGCGCGCACGCCGTTCCGGATCGGGGAGTACCTCCAGCTTCGACGGGAGGGCGAGCGGTCAGTGATACAGTGCACGTGGTGCGCGCGCGACATCTACAGCGGCGACGGGCACTGGAAGGATCACGTCGTCTCACGGCTCTCCTCGCTCGCGGTCGCCGGTCCCCTGCGTACGGAAGAAGGGCCATTCCGCCTCCGCGAATACTTCTGTCCCGGGTGTGCGACCGCGCTCGACGTCGAGGTGGTGATGCCCGACGAGCCGCCACTGTACGATCGGATCGAGCGGTGGGCCGAGTGAAGGCGCCTCGCGACGTGCGGCGAGAGGCTTCGTCCCATGGACGCCGTCTATAGGGACGACGGCCCAGCCGCGTGCGGGCTCGAGGCCGCCGTCGAGCGTGCGTGGCGCTCGCCCTTCCTCGCCCGCAAGCTCGAAGCGGCCGGCTTCCGTCGCGGCGAGCCGCTCACGTGGCAGCGGTGGTGGTCGATCCCGCCGACGAGGAAGGACGAGCTGCGGCGGCTCGTGCGCTTCGAAGAGGAGTTCTGCACGGCTCCGCGCGAACGAGTGGTCGAGTTCTGGCGAAGCGGCGGCGTGACCGGCCGACCGCTCTTCTACCCGCGCACGCAGGCCGACGTCGACGTCTCGCTGGTCGCCTTCGCCCGGAGCCTCGCGATCGCGGGCGTGACGCGGGACGACACGTTCATGTGCAGCCTGCCGATCGGGACGCATCCCGCCGGACAGCTGATGATCCGCGCCGCGGAGATCCTCGGCGCCGCCGGGATCTGGGCGGGCGCAGGGACCCAGACGCCGTCGATCACCCAGATCGAGCTCATCCACGATCTCGGCGTCACGGTGTGGTGTGGGATGGCGTCGTTCGGTCTCCACCTGGCCCACCTCGCGGAAGCGGCGGGCCGGCCGCTCACGGAGACCGGGGTGCGAAGGCTCGTGACGACGGCGGAACCGCTCTCCCGGTCGAAACGGGCGCTCCTCGAGGCGCTCTGGGGAGCGCGCGTGGTCGACGTCTTCGGCATGAGCGAGATCACGCTGTTCGGCGCGGAGTGCGAACGCCGGCGCGGACTCCACGTCTGGACCGATCACGTCTTCTGCGAGGTGATCGATCCCACGTCGCTCGCACCCGTCGGGCCCGGCGAACCGGGCATCCTCTGCGTGACCGCGCTCAAAGGCGCCGACGCGACGCCGTTCCTCCGCTGGCTCTCCGGCGACGTCGTCCACCTGGAGCACGGATGCGACTGTGCCGAAGCCGACATGCCCCGCCTCGTCCATTCGGGTCGGACGACGGATTTCTTCAAGGTGAAGGGGGTCAATCTGAACCACGGCGAGCTGGAGGACGCGCTGTTCGCGGTTCCGGACATCCGCGATTTCCGGGTCATCGTGACATCCAGCGACAGGCTGCGTGTCGAGATCGAGTGCGCCGACGGCTGCGGGCCGTCGACGTCCCGGGCGGTCGACGCGCTGCTGTCCGAGCGCTTCGGTCTGCGGGCGTCGGTCGAGCTCCTGGCGCGTGGCACGATCGCGCGGGCGAACGAGGGTCATCTGAAGGCGCGGCGTTTCATCGACCAGCGAGAGACGGCTTCGGGGGGGCGAGGCGTCGCATGAGGACGGCGCTGACCTCGACGGACGTGAAGCGGAAGGCGAAGGAGCTGGGCGCCGACCTCTGCAACATCGCGAGCGGTGCGGCGCTCGAAGCGCATCCACCGGATCCCGAATGGCCGCAGGTTCCCTCGCGCATCTCGACGCGGATGAAGACCGTCATCCTCACGGCCATCCGCATGCCGTGGGGCATCTTCCTCACCGACAACCAGCCGTGCCTGTCGATCGCAGCGCAGCTGCTTCTGCGCAAGACGGAGCGCGTGTCGCTGGCCCTCTCCTACTGGCTGGAGGAGCAGGGATACCACGCGTTCCAGGTGGCGACCGAGGAGACGGACCCCCGGCTCAAGCGGGGAAGCTACGGCTGGCTCTCGCTTCGACACGTGGGGGTCGAAGCGGGGATGGGAACGCTCGGCCTCGAGGTGAACCTGCTCACCCCGGAGTTCGGTCCGCGGGTCTACCAGGGCGCCGTCCTCGTCGATGCGGAGCTCGCCCCCGACCCCCCGATCACCGAGCAGCTCTGCATCGGCGAGACGTGTGGCCGTTGTCTCTACTCGTGTCCGACCGACGCCGTGCTGCACTGGGGTCTCGACAAGCGAGCCTGTGGGCGTGCGGCCCAGCCCGACGGGATCGCGAGCATCGTCTACGGGCCGCTGCGGCGTCTCGCGGAGGCGCGCGACGCCGACGACGTCCGACGTGTCTTCGACAGCCGCGACACGCAGGACAAGTGGAGCGCGATCGTGCGCCTCGCGACGTCGTACGCGGCGTGTCCCCGGTGCCTCGAGGTGTGTCCGGTCGGCTGGGACTATCTCCAGTTCCTGGCGCGCGAGCACCGCGACATCCCGGAGAAGGATGCCGTCCGCATCGCGAAGCTGAAAGACATGCTCGCGGCCAGCCGGCAAGGGAGCCGTGCGCACTACACGACGGCCATGGACAAGCGCTGGATCGGCGAGGAAGGGTACAAGGGGCTGAAGCGCGGTCGGGTGGCGCGGGAATGACGACCGCGGAAGCGAAAGACCGCGCCAAGGCCCTCGGCGCCGACCTCGTGGGCGTGGCGTCGGTCGAGACGGTGAGCCGGAATCCGGTTCCCGGTTGTCCCCATTCGCCCGCGGACATCCTGAAAGGTGCGAGGAGCATCGTCGTCCTCGCGCGCCGGCTGCTCTCGGGGATGTCGCGCGAGCGCGACTGGCGCAATCGGAACGTCCACTACGCCGGCGAGATGGCGCTCAGCACGATGGAGGAGCTCACCTACGAGGTCGTGCGCTTCTTCGAGGAGCATGGCGAACCGTCGATCATGGTCCCCGCGGCGTACTCGCGCTCGCACCAAGTGGACGTGGCGGCGAAGGCGCTCTCCCTGCCCCACCTCGCCGTCGAGGCGGGGCTCGGCACCCTCGGGCTGAATCTCGCGCTGCTCACGCCCGAGCACGGTCCCCGCGTGATCCTCGGCGCGGTGCTCACCACGGCCGAGCTGGAGCCCGACCCGATGCTCGAGCGGCCGCTCTGCCTCGGCGAGGAGTGCGGCCGCTGCCTGCTCGCCTGCCCGGGGGACGCGATCGGGCACTGGGTCCTCGACCTCGAGCGCTGCCGGCCACACTCCTCGCCCTACGGCTTCCAGTTTCTCCGGCAGCACATCGAGAAGATCCTCGCCACGCCCGATCCTGCCGCGCGGATGGAAGCCATGCGGAGCGGCGACACGCTCATGATCTGGCAGAGCATGCTCCGCGGCGTTGGCGTGTACAGCGGCTGTACGCGCTGTTACGATGTCTGCCCCGTCGGCGCCGACTACGACGCGCATCTGCGCGACGTCCAGGAGGAGATTCCGGAGGCGACGTCCGAGAAGCAGGAGAAGCTGGAGCAGGTCCGGAGCGCCCGACGGGCCCGCGTCCTGCCCCCGGGGCTGCGGGCGCACGCACGCTGGATCAGGTTTTCGTGAGCGGTCGGCGCGTGCCCGTCGTCGATTTCCACGTTCACGTCGGCCTGCCGGAGCATTACCGGCCCTGGGTCGTCGACTTCATGGCCGAGTGGTATCCCGGCCGGAACTTCGACGCCTACCTCCGGGACATGATGACGCCCGAGCGCTTGATCGGCCACCTGGACGAGTGCGGCGTCGACTACGCCGTCGCGCTCGGGGGCCTGAACCCGGTGACCACCGGCATGATTCCGAACGAGTACGTCCTCGAGTTCTGCCGTGGCACGAACCGTCTCGTCCCGTTCTGCAACATCAACCCGAACCTCGTGAGTCGCCCCGCCGAGGAGCTCGAGCGCTGGGTGGACGCGGGCTGCCGCGGGGTGAAGCTCTATCCGACCTACCAGTTCTTCCATCCGAACGACGCTCGGCTGTACCCGCTCTATGCCCGCGCCGAGGCGCTCGGCATCCCGGTCATGTTCCACACCGGCTCCTCCGTGTTCCGCGGCTCGCGTCTCAAGTACGGCGATCCGGTCTTCCTCGACGACGTCGCGGTCGACTTCCCGCGGCTGAATCTCGTGCAGGCCCACAGCGGACGCGGCTTCTGGTACGCCGCCGCGGCATTTCTCGCGCAGCTGCACCCGAACGTCTACATGGAGATCTCCGGCCTGCCGCCGCAGAACCTGCTCACCTACTTCCCGAAGCTCGACAAGCTCACCGACAAGATCATCTTCGGCTCGGACTGGCCGGGGCCCGACATCAAGGCGAATCTCGACGCGATCCGGGCGCTCGGGCTCGGCGAGCCGGCGGTGTCGAACATCCTCGGCGGAACCGCCGCCCGCCTGCTTGGCCTTCGCTGAGCGACGGGCGCGCCCGGATCCGGACGCACCCGTCGGCCGCGTGGCCGCGCGTCAGCGTGCCTGCGCGGTGAGGAACAGCTTCTTCGAATAGATGCGGGAGGGATCGTGCGGGTGGGTTTCGACGACGAACGTGTCTCGCAGCTCCATCCGAGCGCCTTTCGGGTACTTTCCCTTCACGAGCTGGTCCGTCCCGTTCCGCTCGCTCTCGCCGGTGAGCGGGGCGAAATACGGCTTCCGCTCGATGAGCTCGTAGTCCCAGAGCCCGAGCGGGTCCGGCGCGGATGAGGTCGCCGATGACGAGCCGCGCACCTGGGGTCGTCGCTGCGATCTTGTGTTCCGCACCGTTCTTGATGTCGCGGTAGAGCGCGTCGGGGACGTAGTCCTTGACGACGTC